>OJOH01000049.1_pt1 | contig 104689 bp, 106 predicted proteins | sample 1598201 | NCBI WGS metagenome assembly OJOH01 (sample SAMN03922462, study PRJEB24848) | human gut metagenome | isolation source: stool sample | host: Homo sapiens | place: Germany | collected 2009-11 | reverse complement strand
GTTAAGCCTGCCGCCAGCGTTCGTTCTGAGCCAGGATCAAACTCTCATATTAAATGTCTCATTCGACCCTGTCTAAATTACTCAATTAAAGAATTTTTTGGTTCCTTTATTTCAGATACTTAGACTTAATTTATATCTCTTACAGCTACAAATTACTGCCTGCGTATCCTCTCTACTTCCTTATTTACTTGTTTTATAACCGCTGATGTTTTTGAACTTTGCGTCTCAACGTCAGCGAGGTGGTTTATATGACACTCGTTCCGATATGTCAATAACTTTTTTTCAAAAAAAATTTGATTTTTGTGGAAAAGACATTAACCACTTGATATGACTTGATATTAAAATAAAAAAAATTTTGAGTCAAGGCCTTTCGCTCTGTCATTTAGCCTACAAACTTTTGCATATCTCATTATATAGTATTACCGGCCAAGGCTATAAAACCGGATTCCGCTTACAAAAATCAACGCACCGAATCACTTTGTACTTGAAAAATTGCAAGACTTTTGTATTATATGCAGCAGTTTAAACATATATAGGGAGGCTAAAATAGCTAGAGAGAATACCAATGCGCCAGTACGCGATGATGATGGACCGCGCATTAACGAAGATATCAGAGTAAAAGAAGTACGTCTTATTGATGAAAACGGTGAAAACCGCGGCGTCGTTTCCATTAGGGAAGCATTGCAGATTGCAGCCGATGCCGGTTTGGATCTTATTGAAATTTCACCGCAGGCTGTTCCTCCTGTATGCAAGGTTCTGGACTACGGCAAATATAAATATGAAGCACAAAAGCGTAAAGCCGAAGCCAAAAAGAACCAAAAAGTTATCGAAATCAAAGAATTAAAGCTGCGCCCGATGATTGACAAACATGACTACGAAGTCAAAGTCAAACAGGCCAAACGTTTCTTGGACGAAGGAAACAAAGTCAAATTCACCATGCGTTATAAAGGCCGCGAGCTCAGTGCCAACGATATGGGAAAAGCGGTTCTTGACCGCCTGCTGGAAGATTTGGAAGGACTTTGCAAAGTCGATTCCGCTCCCAAGCTTGAAGGCAAACAAATGATGATGATTGTTTCGCCGGAAAAATAAACGCGATTCGCAAAACAAACCAAACGGAAACTTTAACCGGGTTTCCGTTTTTTTATTTTATAAAACGTCCGATTCTCACATCAAAGCGGATTCCCTTTTGCATAAATCGTCATTTATGATAGAAACTCATTCAGATACAACCTATATTAAACACCAAACAAATAAAGTAAAAAAGGATTCGTCATGTTTGATAAAAACGTATCAGAATTAACCTCGGCGGAAGCGGCTGCCGAGCTGGAACATATCGCTGCAGAAATGGCCAAGTCCGACATCGCCTATTATCAAGACGACGATCCTTACCTCACCGATTCGCAATATGACGAACTCAAACGGCGTAATCAGCAAATTGAAAGCCGTTTTCCGCAGTTGGTTCGTCCCGACAGCCCCTCGCACCGGGTCGGCGCTGCCGTCAAAAGCGAATTCGGCAAAGTTCCCCATCGCTTTCCGATGTTGTCTTTGGCCGATGTTTTTGAAATGGAAGAAGTCGATGACTTTTTCATGAGTGTCAAACGCTTCTTGAACACCGCTGAAAATATAGATTTTATGGCAGAACCCAAAATCGACGGTCTTTCCTTCTCCGCCCGTTACGAAAAAGGCGTCTTCGTCCAGGGAGCAACCCGCGGCGACGGAACCACCGGCGAAGACATCACCGCCAACCTTAAAACGATTCGCCAACTGCCGCTTACCATCAAAGGCAGCGTTCCCGACGTTTTGGAAATTCGCGGCGAAGTCTATATGTCCAAGTCAGACTTTTTTGCCCTTAATCAAAAATACGAAAATGAAGGAAAAAAAACCTTTGCCAATCCGCGTAACGCTGCTGCCGGTTCTCTGCGCCAATTGGATTCGAAGATTACTGCCGAACGCAAATTGAGCATCTTCGCCTACACCTGGGGAGAAGTCTCCGAACGCGTCTGGAATTCGCAAGAAGATTTTTTCAACCACCTCAAAACCTGGGGCTTCCCGACCAATCCTCTTAACAAGCTTTGCCACAGCCTCAAAGAGGTCGAAGAAAATTTCAACCGCCTGATGGAAATGCGCGCTGATTTGCCTTACGACATTGACGGCATTGTATATAAGGTAAACGATATTGCCCTGCAAGAGCGATTGGGATTTCTGACCCGTACGCCCCGTTGGGCCGTTGCGCACAAATTCCCCGCCGAACAAGCCCTGACCACAATCAACGACATCAGAATCCAGGTCGGACGCACCGGTACCCTTACGCCGGTTGCCGACTTAGCTCCGGTAAACGTCGGCGGCGTAATCGTCTCCCACGCCACGCTGCATAACGAAGACGAAATCAAACGCAAAGACATCCGCATCGGCGACACCGTTGTCATCCAACGCGCCGGAGACGTCATTCCCCAAGTGGTAGAAGTCGTTAAAGAAAAACGCCGTCCCGATTCAACCGAATATGAGTTTCCCCACATCTGTCCGATTTGCGGAGCTCACGCGATTCGCGAAGCTGACGAAGCTGCGCGCCGCTGCACCGGCGGTCTCACCTGCCCGGCTCAGGCAATTGAGCGCATCATCCACTTTGTTTCCAAAGAAGCGTTTGACATTGCCGGCCTCGGAGACAAAATCATCGAGGATTTTTATCACGACGGAATTATCAAAAATCCGGCTGACATCTTTACTTTGGAAGAACGCAACGTCAATCTTCGCGACGATCTTTTCGCTCGTTTGGACGATGGAGCTTTACATTTGGAAAACCGGGAGGGCTGGGGCAAAAAATCAGTCGAAAAACTATTTAAATCCATTAATGAAAAACGCAGCATCTCCCTGCCTCGCTTCATTTATGCCCTTGGCATCCGTCAGGTTGGCGCCGCAACGGCATTGCTGTTGGCCAAAAACTATGGAACATTCCGTCATTTTATGCACGATATGCAGGAAAAAGAAACCGCCAAACTTGTAGCTATCGACGGCATCGGCCCCTCTATGGCCACGGATATTGTCGAATTTTTCCAGGAACAACATAACATCGATATCATAGAAAAACTGCTCAGCCGGATAAACGTAGAGGAATATATTGATGAAACGGACTATAACTCTCCTTTGGCCGGCAAAACAATCGTCTTTACCGGAACGCTGGAACAAATGACCCGTTCGGAAGCTAAAGCCAAAGCGCAAAGTCTTGGTGCCAAAGTTGCCGGTTCGGTTTCCAAAAACACGGATTTTGTCGTCATCGGCGCCGATGCAGGCTCCAAAGCGACCAAAGCCAAAGAGCTGAACATCACCGTTCTTGGCGAAGCTGAATTTTTAGCGCTGACCCAACAATAAAAAAGGGGCGAAGTTTATCACCCTTCACCCCTTTTTTATATCACATCCGCTCAGAACGTCGCCAGCCTGTAACGCAGTAAACACTTGCCAAGCAAAATCCGCCACCAGCTAAGCTCCGTAACCAGCATATTTTTCTGCCTTCCGCTTATAACAGCTATGCCCAAGTCAGCCGCAATCTCAGGCAGATGCACTCGAAAATGTGCGTTTCCTCCCACCTCAAGTTCGGTTTCGCCGCCCAAAACAACAGCTCCTAAACCAAAGACATTAACGTCCAGTACCGAGTTGTCATGCTGCACAATCTTGTTTTGCTCTAAAACAACCTGGTTGAGCCGCTCTGCTGCAATAAAAATTTTGCTGTCACCGGTCAAAAGTATTTTCGAATGCCCCAGCTGAGGTCCGCAAGCAACGGTCGGAGCCCAAATGTCGATTCTGGAACTTCCGCCCATTTCCAACGGCAAAATACGCTGTAAGGCATACTTCCAACAGCTCAAACAAACACGACTGCTGCCGCTGATAAAAAGTGAACAATCCGTCAAACCGTAAAGCGCTTTGCACCGAAAGTCCGCATCCGACATCTTCACCGCTAAATTGCTGACCGCCTGACCGTTTTCCATCTCAATGTCAAGCTTTCCACACACATTCAACACCGATTTTCCGGAATGTCCCTGAATACCGCAGCCGATAAACTCCCGGGTCTGATCGATAATGAAACAGCTTCCCAAAAGTTTCAGCTCATTAAGACTTCGCGGAATTTCTATCACATTCAGGCTGCCTTTAGCCTCCCTTCGTGAAGCGTCAAACTGCACATCGACATTTTCCCAAAAAGCCTCACGAGCCGTTTCATCGAAAGAAATAATACGCTGTTTTGACGCGTCTCCGACTCCCGAGCTTGAAACCATAACCTTCACGGTCAAATCGACAAGTCCGGAATTTTCCGCCATTAAAACAGCGGGTGCCTGTCCGCAAATTCTCATTAACAAACCGGAAGGCTTGCTTTTGGGAAAACGCTTTTTATTCCCGGGAATCTTGCCGACAATCCGTTGCCCCGGAAACAGTACAACCGGATTAACGCCGCAATCAATATAACCGTCAACGCATATCGTCATCGGCTGAGCGCTGCAGAGTGCATGCCGCAAATCTGCATAGTTTGACACGACCGTTATACCTTTGGTATCTCCGGCGTCTTTAAAAGTAACATTCTGCTCCATAATAAAGTCAAATTAATTAATATAATAAGAGTTATTGAATGGAACACAGGTTATAACAGGGAAATAAAAACTTCAAGCTAAATTATTTGTCCAAATCCATAAAGAAAAATTCGTAAGATTTGGCCATTACCACGTTAAAATACACTACAATCGGAGACAAAACCGCCAACATCACCGGCAACGGCGCCTTAACCAAGGAAGAAAACTGCTGTACGGCGACAAAACCAAAATTGAAAATCAATGCCACCAACAAAAATTCCCAATAGTTGTACCTGGTTCGATTCCAGGCGGAACGCAAAGAACCGCTGCGGCCGATGAGTGCCGAAATCCACGCCAGAAACGGACGATAAATAATGACCGGCGACGCCAGCATCAAAATCAGGCTGAGCCCTAAATCCACCATATCAGATTCCTGCATATACCTTTGCAAAAAAACCGAATACCTGTCAAAAAATTCTCCCGAAAATCCCATAAACAAAGGAGCAAACGGCAATACAATTAAAATCGTGACAAACAAAACGCTGAGCACCACAATTTTGGTAGACGGTATCATGGAAGACACAATCGGCTGCCACTCCAGATACGGACGACGATTAAAATAAAAACGGAAAAAATAACTCCAGAACACATATGCAACCGCTGCCACCAGCCAGAAAAAAGCCGTTTTCCAACTGTAAACTCCCGACACCAGAGTAGCAAAGTTAATCAGCGTAAACGCCAACATCATTTTTCCGTTGTCGCAAAAATACTGCCAGCTAGCCTTTAAGATGCCCCCTATCGGCAGTTTCTTCAAAGTGTCTTCATCAGCTGTCATAAATAGTCCTTTTTATGTTTCACTTTCAATATTATAAAAAGTATTCCTTAATGCCAGCTTAAAAAGCTGAACTTTCGGATAAGAAACTAAAGACCTTGCGGCCTTTAATTCTGAATTATTGTATGGATGCGTCCATCGGATTGAAACGCAGCAGCAGCGTTTTCCACATATCGTATTTTTCAGGATACTTGTCGGCCAGAATGCTATACGGCTGGCAAATGTAAACCGCACGCCTTGCGCTGTCCGCCACCGAACGGAAATGATTATCGCTGCCGTAACGGGAACTGTCCAGAATGTCAACTTTTCGTACCGTTCCGTCCTGATTAAGCTGCGCTCTGATTTCAACAATCATATCCTCAATACCCATCGCTCCCGGATCAAGATTCCAACAGGCTCTCAACCGGCCGGCCAATGCATCCATTTCCGAAATCGTCAGTTCGCTGAAATAAGAACCGCCGGTACCGCCCTCGATTCCCATATTGTTGACTTCGGTTCCTTCTTTAATCGTTGCCGTGGCATCTTTCTCCCCGATATTCTTTTCCAGAGCATCAACTGACGCCAACAGACTCTTCAAAGGATTAGCCAATTCCGGTTTGCTTTTGTCTTTTGGCGGAACCTTTTTCGGCTCGGCCTTTTTCTGAGGCTTGGCCGGCGGTTTAGGCTGTTGTTTCTTTGCTTCAACTTTTTTGGCCGGCTTTTTAGGCTGAGGCGCAACCAGAAAATCTTTCTTCGGCTTCTGCGGTTCTTCGTTCACTTCGGTTTTGGGCTCCTTTTTTGCCTTGGCCGATTTTTCTTTTTTCGGTTCCGGTTCGGCTTTGGGTGCTTCCTTCGTATATTTCTCTTCAACCTTACGCTTAATCTGGCTGGCCGCTTTGTCTTCTTTGCCGATTTTGGCCTTCGGCGGCAAGTTGGTCATCTCGGAAATTTTAACGTCTTGTAAATCGACAATAATAGGCACTTGTCCCGGTGTCGGGCGGTTAAACCAAAACATTGGCAAATCAATCATGAATAGAACAAAAGCTATTACATGCAGCAAAAGTGATTTTTTCAGTGCCTTATTCATTCTAAAACTTACTTTTTCTTTCTCTGACTCAGCGGTTTAGGTTCCGTCTTCAGCCCAACTTTGTCAAACCCGGCTTCTTTCAAAATAGCCATCAGCCCGATAACACGACCGTATTCAGCTCCGGTATCTCCGGAAATGGTAACGCTGAGCGTTTTGTTTTCCGCCGTCATTGCCCGCAGCTTGTCTACTATTTTGTCAGCGGGAATTTCCGTTTCTCCGATGTAATAATATCCTTGTTTGTCAACGCTGATATTGATGGAGGTTTCCTCTCCTTCCATCGCTTTGCCGCCCACTTTCGGCAAATCAAGCGCAATGCCTGAGGTCATTAAGGGAGCCGCTACCATAAACACCACCAGCAGCACCATCATCACGTCCATCAAATTGGTAATGTTCACTTCCGCATTGCGATGATAGCGCTGTGAGCGCCGCGGCGGATTTTGTACCGTAAATACCATCGGCTATTCTCCCGCCATATCGGCTTTAATTGCGGTATCGTCAATTTCTCTGGATAAAATGCTCGAAAATTCTGCCATAAAATTCTCCAGTTTCTTGGCATAACGGTCAATGTCTGAAGAAATCTTGTTATAGGCGACCACCGCCGGAATTGCCGCAATCAAACCAAATGCCGTCGTAAACAGCGCTTCGGCAATGCCGGGAGCCATCGCCGACAGCGAATTGCTCTGCGTTGCACCGATTGCGTTAAAACTGTTAATGATTCCCCAAACCGTTCCAAACAAACCGACTAACGGCGCTACCGAACCCGTTGATGCCAAAAAGCCCATCCGCGTATCCAGCTCGTCCAATTCCTTGTCCATTGAAACAGTCATCGATTTTTCAATACGCTGTTGCAGCGAAACACCCCGCAGACCACGATCGGTTTTGGATTTTAAAATGTTGGTGCGTTTCCATTCGCGCATTGCGGCAACAAACATCGCCGCCATCGGGTCGCTGGGATGATTCCCGATAGAGTCATAAAGACGGTCTAAAGAACCGCCGGACCAAAACTTTTCTTCAAACTTGCTCGAACGCTGTTTAAGCTGACGTAAAGTTCCGAATTTTTCAAAGATAATAGCCCATGACCAGACTGAAGCCGCAATCAAACCGATCATCACCACTTTGGTAACCATGTCGGAGGCCCAAACCAAGTCCCACATCGACATCTGGGCAGCTGCGGTTGAAACGTCGTTAAGTGTTTGTGTATCCATTGTATATCTGCCTTTTGATAAAATGATTCTTAAATTTTAACCGCAACTTAGCACAGATTCTTAAAGATTCAATTAATTAAAATCAAATATCAAAAACTTATCCGGAATTATGTCGTTTTTTGCAGAATCAACGGCCAGGCAAAAAGAACGTTGGAAGCAAACTTGTTCTCCGCGATTAAAGACTTTATTTCATCGGCATCAACCCATCGTATATCGCTCAGTTCTTCCTTTTGCGCAACCAAATTCACTTCGCGCCCGCCGATATGCACCAGATAAACGTCAACCCAGCCGCCCCAATTGTCGGGTTTCTCTGCCGACATGACAAACTCCACTTCCTCCGGCCGCACGTCCAGATTAACCTCTTCTTTTGTTTCACGAATACAACAGTCCAGCGTATTTTCACCGCTGTCGGCCACACCGCCGGTAACTGACCATTTTCCAGGTTCGCAAACCTTGGTCGGCGACCTTTTTTGAATCAAAAACTGCTTTTTATCATTAATAATCCAAACATGAGACGCTAAAAAAAACTCGCCGGCCTCCCTTTTTTCAAAATAGCCTTTTGTATACCCCAACGGGCGGCGGTTAATGTCATACATATCAAGCAAATCGCCCTTCGTTCCATAGTTCGGCATGGATAGTGCTCCTAAAAAAACAAAACCAAGATGTCAGAGATACTGTTCTATTTTGGCGACCAATTCTTTCGGTACTCTGGTCGGCCTTTTGGTCTTTAGGCTCAAATAAGCCACCTTAACGTCAATTGAAACCAAAAGCTGATCTCCGCGCAACACTTCCTGATGCATCGTTGCCGAAGCGCCTTTTAATTCCGTCACTCTGCAGGTAACCACCAATTCGTCGTCCAAAACGGCCGGAGCCTGAAAATCCATTTCACAGTGGCGCACGACAAAACCCGCCTTGTCATCGGCCTCAAGCTCATCCTGCTGACGCACGCCGAGCGCCCTGATAAATTCACTGCGGGCACGCTCTGCAAACTTCAGATAATTTGCATAATATACGATTCCCCCGGCATCGGTGTCTTCATAATAAACGCGTACCGGAAACAAAAAATCATTGTCTTTAAACTCTCCGCCGGCCGGAGCAATCGCCTTGATAATCATCTCAACCTCTGATAATCGTTAACCCAACTCAGCTGCCTCAATCGGCAGCTTCACTTTCAATAACACTAAGCAAATCAAACTGCTTCGGAGCCGGTTTGGCTTTCATTTTCGGAAAACCCATATACTCGCAGCCCAAATCAGAAATCATACGCCCGCGCGGCGTCCTTTGCAAAAAACCGAGTTTTAGCAAAAACGGTTCAATAACTTCTTCTATCGTATCCCGTTCTTCAGACAGCGCCGCCGCCAGCGTGTCGGCCCCAACAGGACCGCCGCCGTAATTCTGCATAATGCAGTTCAGATATCGACGGTCAAAAGCATCCAAGCCATAGTTGTCGACATCCAGGCGTTTCAGCGCCATATCCGCAATCTTGTTGTCAATTTCGCCGGCACCGCCGACGGCGCCGAAATCACGTACCCGGCGCAGCAATCGTCCTGCCACTCGCGGCGTTCCCCGCGAACGTTTGGCTATTTCCAATGCTCCTATTTCAGACAATGGCATATTCAACAGCCGAGCCCCGCGCAAAACGATTTTCTCCAATTCTTCCGGACTGTAAAAATCAAGCCGCAGAGGAATGCCGAAACGCTCCCGAAGCGGCGTGGACAACATGCCTGAGCGCGTCGTTGCCCCAACCAGCGTAAACGGCTGCAAATCGATTCGCACCGAACGCGCCGAAGGCCCTTCGCCTATAATCAAATCCAGCTGGAAATCTTCCATCGCGGAATATAACACTTCCTCAATCGCCGGATTCAAACGATGAATTTCGTCAATAAACAAGACATCGTTACGCTCCAGATTGGTCAGTATTGCCGCCAAGTCTCCCGACTTGGAAATCATCGGTGCAGACGTCGCCCGAAACCCGACCCCGAGTTCTTTGGCAACAATGGACGCCAACGTTGTTTTACCCAGCCCCGGAGGACCAAACAGCAAAACATGATCCAAAGCTTCTCCGCGTTTTTTCGCCGCTTCGATAAAAACCTTAAGATTTTCGCAGACCTGACGCTGCCCGACAAAATCGTCCAAGCTGGTCGGACGTAAGGACACCGGAGCTGACGCTTCTTGTTCATCCGCTTCGGTTCTCTGAGGGCTGACTATTCTTTCATCAATCATTTAAAACTTAGTCCTTTTTTGCAAATTCTTTCAACGCCAGCTTAATCAGCTCGGACATATCCGCATCCGGAGCATTGAGCGCAGCCTGGTTAACCGCCTTATAAGCTTCCAGGCGCTGATAGCCCAAATTAACCAAAGCGGAAATCGCGTCTTCTATCTTAGCCGGATCATCAGCCTGCGCCACCAAAACGTCTTCATAATTTGCCGTCTGTTCGTTCGGAGTCATATCCATATTAATCTCCTTTGCAAACTCGCTTACTGGAACCGTCACTATTTTATCCTTAAGTTCCGTCACAATCCGCGCTGCCAGTTTCGGACCTACGCCGCTGGCCCGGGTAAACGAATTTTTATCCTGAGCCGAAACCGCCTGCGCCAACTGCATCGGAGCCAAAACCGACAAAATTGCCAGACATACCTTTGCACCCACGCCCTGCACTTTTGTCAACGTCGTAAACCACTCTTTTTCCCACGCATCGGCAAACCCGAACAATGAAATGCTGTCTTCCCGCACCACCGTTTCAATTAACAGCGAAGCCTCTGCTCCGATTTTCAACTTGCCCAGGCTTTTGGCCGAAGCAAAAACCAGATAGCCGACGCCGTTAACGTCAACAATGCAAAAATCGTCACCGATTGTATCAACCTTGCCGCGCAGTTTTGCTATCATATTAGGTAATCTCCTTTAGTCATTGTGACAAGACTAGCAGATTTGGTAACTTATACAAGGAATTTTTAAAAGATTAGAACAAAAAAAGAACAAACAACTTTCGTCTATCCGGCACAATAATTTCTTTACAAACAACGACCTCTTTGATAGAATGGAATAAGGAACAACAGGTTCCGGTTTTTTAACTGTCAAAGGACGAAAACGATGAGATATTCAAGTTTATTGGCTTTGTGCGCGTTTATGCTCTGCTTAAACGTGCCGGAGGTGAGAGGTGAAATTCTCACCGTTCACACCGATGATATAATGACACACACCGCACTTCTTCCGAAACCTGTTGCTTCCGACAACACCTTCTCACTTGCCGCCACCTGGTGGCTGCCCGATTGGCAAGGTGGTCAGGGTTCACGTGGTTCTGCCGATAACGGCGGCGAGGACATTGACGGCAACTGTGAGAAAAACTACGGGATGCATACCCCTTCCAACATCGATGACAGATATACCTGTTCCAAGTATAACTACAATGTGACTTCTTCTCTCAAATGTCACGTTAACTGCAAATGCAAGCCCGAGTACAAATACAACTCTTCTAACTGTAACGGAAATTACACCACCTCGGGGCGATCCTGTAACGGAAATTACAGCGGATGCGTCTGCAAGTCCGAGTTTCAATATAATTCGTCCAACTGTTCCGGAGAATACGAAGTTTCAGGGTCTTCCTGCGGCGGTAACTACAATTCCTGTACCATTCGTCCCGAATGTACCGTCTCTTCTATGAGCTGTACTTACGGCTGTGCCGGATACAACTCCTGTGACCGGTGTACTTCCTGTAAGTCCAATCCCGACTGTGACGTCTCTGACAAGTCCTGCACCTATGGCTGTGCGTCTTACAACAGCTGTTCGAAGTGCACGTCCTGCAAGTCCAACCCGGATTGCAGTGCGACGGCGGTTTTCTGTGACTACGGATGTGCCTCGACCAACTCCTGTGGTATCTGCATCTCTTGTGCGGGCAATCCCGATTGTAACGTATCCGACAAGTCTTGTGACTGCGGTTGCGCTTCCACAAACTCCTGCGGTAAGTGCACCTCCTGCAAGTCCTGTCCGCCTTCGGACCCTTGTGCCGGCGTTTCCTGCGGGGCTAACGCCTACTGCTCCGGAGGCTCTTGCTACTGTAACTCAGGGTATACCGGTAATGCCAACTCCGGGTGTACTAAAGTAGAAACCTGTGTCAGCGGCGGCAGCAACTCTTGTTACGGCCAGACCTCAAGCTGCTCCTCTTCCCAGATACAGACTTCTTCCTGCAAAGACTGTTCCGGCACTATGCATTATTCCTGCCGTGCTAAAACCTGCGCCGAACAGGGCAAAAAAGACTGTAACGGGTCTTGCATCAGTACCTCCGAATGCTGTGGTGGATGTCCGAGCGGACAAAAATGCGAAAATGGTAGCTGCATTACAAGTTGTTCTCTGCCGGTCTGCAAAGATAAAGTAACTTCCAAACCGGCCAACAGCTACTACACAACTTCTTCATGCACCGACTGTTCAGGCAGTCACACCATCAATAGCGGATGGAGATGCAACATTGGATATACGCAATCAGGCAACTCTTGTATTTCCGCATCGCATTGTCAGCCTCCGATGCACGACCTTACCTGTAACGGACGCGTCTACTGCTGCCCGGCCGGAGTATACGATTGCAAAGAAGCAACCGGAGGAACCGGTCCCGGTGGAATGATAATGCCTTCTAAATGTTGGACTGACGCCACCACGCCGTTTGGCTAAAAAAGAAAAACCCCGGACTAAACATCCGGGGTTTTTACTGTCTATCGACATCTTTCAATCAATTCCGTCAAAAAAAGAGGCAAATCGCAACTCTCGCGAAGATAAATCGGATCTTGCTCCAAATAGTCTTTTAACAACGGCTGTTCGGCAAAATCACGAACCAGCCGCACCAGAATAATACCTTCCCTGTTGGCATATAACGATACCTCAAAAGGCAAATCGAAATAATCATTTTTCAACCATACTTCCGCCAGCGGATATTCCCGTTTGGTCTGATGAAAAATCATACATACCCGCAAACAATCAGATGCAAGATAACACATTTTTTCCCACAATTCCGTTTCTGCGGCAATCATCGGAAAGTAACACATAAACGCCGTTCCGAACTCATGAGCGCCAACATAGCCGGGCAGATTTGTTATGAAATTTTCTTCGTCGCCGTAATCGGCATGGTCGTTTTCTTCAGGGTAGTGAAAGCTGTCGAGACGAAAAGTTTCCAACGGTATGCTTTCTCTGTATTTGCGAAACAGCTCCGTCAACGAAAGCTCCCTGTCTTCCAGCGCCACATGAGAATTAACCTCCAAAATGGCCCGACGCATTTCCTTAAACCATTCCTGAAAATGCATTTCGATTTTCTTAACGATTTCCATAATCTGCAGAATTATAAAGTAAGGTTCATAAAATCACTTAAAGGTTTAACCTTTCCCTGCGCAATCCATGTTGACAGCTCGGGATACCTCTTTTTCGCTTCATTCAAAGACTTGACGGGATGAATGGTAAAAATACCGTCATAATCCGTAAATATTTGCGCGTCACATCTGAATTCCACGTCTTTGTTAAGCAGCCAGATTTCAAAAATCGGACAATCGTCAAAGTTATGCTCTACCACAAGCATCGATTCGTCGCCCCCCGTCAAACGGTAGAAAAAACGAGAGCGATGTTTTGTGCGGTAGCCTAAAAGTCTGAAACCCCAAGCTCTCGCCTGTTCCCAACCCTCAATCTCCGCCAATGCCTTTTTGTCTTCCCTTGTCAGTTCCGGCCACTCGACATGCATCATCATAAAAATGCCGGCCGCATACGACTGCAAAGGAGCACTTCCGCCGTACGCCGTAAAAATTTCGACATAGCTGACGTCATCCCGGTGCTTTTCCAAATCAACCTTAAAATCTTGTTCAAACAGTTCCAAAAAACCGCGTTTCCACTGCAAAGCCTTGCTTTCCAGAGAAGAAAACTTTTTTGTTTCCATAATATATTGATAATTAAGTAAGTAATATAAATTTGAATACTACCTGCTTAACATATCGAATCATTTTTGTCTATTAATTTATGCTGCAGAGTTATTCATTCCGTAGCGCTCCAGGTAAGCAATCCATTCTTCGCATCCCTGTTCCCTGAAAAACTCCTGCAAAAAGCCAACCATAAACTGATGCCTTATTTCCGCCTCTTTGCGTCCGGATTCGGTCATCATCATATCTTTTAGCTTTAAAAGCTTTTCAAAAAAATGATTAATGAAATTGTCCGATTTTCGGTTGGGCGTTCTGTATTCTTGTGCCGTCAGATTAACCTCCGGCCACGTATCTTTGTCAAAAATAGGCGTATCACACCGCGCCAGAGCATACGCCAAGCACCGTATCGTTCCCATCGCCCCGATAGCGTCCAACATATCCGCATCGGAAACAATCCGTCCCTCGAGACAACGCGGACGAATTCCCTGCAGCGATTTGTTATACCCCATGTTACGAATAATATCGCACACTTTTTCCTGACGTTCTGCCGTCACTTTCGCCGCCGCCATTATTTTTTTCGCATTGCTCAGCTCTGCGGCGCTTTCCGCACCAAACAATTTATAGTCGTCAACATCATGAAGCAGTGCCGCCAAACCGACAATCTCCTCATCGGCTTTTTCCTCCGCGGCCATACGCAGTGCAAGCTCATACACTCTTTCCACATGTTCATATCCGTGCCCCGTGTTGTCTGCCGCCAATAATGTCTTAACCGCAGAAATAATCTGTTCCCGCATAATTTATTTCCTCATTGTTCTGAAAGAATTGTGACAAATGGCAATCGCCAAAGCGTCAGAGGCGTCGTTGTTCTTCGGTTTGCACCCCGGAAGCAATATTTTAACCATCGTTTCAACCTGAGTCTTTTCCGCTTTGCCCACACCGACGACCGCTTTTTTAATTTTGTTCGGTTCATATTCGGTAACCGGAATGTTATAAAGCGCCGGCGTCATAATCACCACCCCGCGCGCCATACCCAGTTTAATCGTCGACGTCGGGTTAGAATTCAGAAAAACCTGTTCAATCGCAGCTTCGTCCGGCTTGTAAAGCTCAATGACGTTTTCCAGCGTATGCAGAATCATTGCCAGGCGTTCCGGCAGCGGCAGCTTGGTGTCGGTGGGAATAAAACCGTCCGCCACATAACGCATCCGGTTGTTTTCAACTTCAATAATCCCCCACCCTGTTGACGACAGGCTCGGATCCAGTCCCAAGATTCTGACCATTTTTGCTCCTCATAAAAAAATCCGCTGTAACAGTTATACTCTCACAGCGGATTAACGTCACCCTAAAACCGATACTATTCCTCAGGATTCAGCTGTTGCATGATTTCATCGGAAATTTCGGCATTATGATAAACGCGTTGAACGTCGTCGTCATCCTCTAACGCATCGACAAAATCAAAAAACTTTTGAGCCGTTTCCAAATCGTTAATCGGCGTTTTAACCATGGCTTTCCAGTCAAGACGGGAAGCGGACGGCGTACCGAACTGTTTTTCCAAAGCCTCGGTGACCGTACTCAAATCATCGGGAACCGTCTCGATTTCATGATTTTCTTCATCGGAAACCACGTCATTGGCACCGGCTTCCAAAGCAGCCTCAAACATCTTGTCGGCATCGGCGGCAGCCAACGGATACTGAATAAAGCCGATACGCTCAAAATTAAAGGCAACGGAACCGCTCTCGCCCATAACGCCGCCGCGTTTTCCGAAAACCGTGCGTACATTTCCCGCCGTACGGTTTTTATTGTCCGTCAAAGCCTCCACGATAATCGCGACTTTTCCCGGACCAAAACCTTCATAACGTGCAGATACGAAATCGTCGCCGCCCTTGTCCGTGCTGGCTTTCGCAATTGCCCGCTCAATATTGTCTTTTGGCATACTTTCGGCACGGGCAGCCTGAATGGCCAAACGCAAACGCGGATTTTTGTCAGGTTCCGGAAGGCCGCTCTTGGCAGCAATGGTAATATCACGGGCCAGTTTTGCAAAAATCTTGGCTTTTTTGGCGTCCTGAGCGCCTTTACGATACATAATGTTCTTAAACTGGGAGTGTCCAGACATTGTATTAACTCCTTCAAAACTATAAACTCGGGTGAGTTATACAACAACATCGCCGCATTCGCAAGATTTTTTTAGCAAAAAACGCAACACGAAACAAACCGGCTCAGGAACCCCTGCCGCCTTTTACGTCAGTTCCCCGCCGGAGTCGACTGATTGTCTTTAAGAACCATATATTCCAGCTTGTTGTTGTCGGCGCTGATAACGCGGAATCCGATGCCGTTGATGTCAATCAGGCCCGAATTAATGGGAAAGCTCATATTTTCAAACGTTCCCCGCTGTCCGTTTTCATCGTTAAACTGAAGATACGTGAACCAAATGCGGTCAAGACGGACACCGTCGTACTTCAGGTCAAAACCCTGAACCGGTTTGGTCTGTTCGCTTTTTGAGGTACGCACGTTAACCATATGCAGGTTTTCCGGATAAGGATAAAACAGCGAATTAAGCAGCACCAGGTTGTCCCCTTTTATTTCGCCCATTTTCTTATAGAAATACCCTTTTTCGTCGATGAGAAAAACAAAGTTCTCCAATTCGCTGGGAATCAGACGATAATACGTATCGCCGATGTACACGTCGCCGATGAGCTTGTATTTTTCGGTAGTTATAAACTTGTGCGGAATGGAAGCGCTGTTTAAGGCCCCGTCAACGTTCGGCCGGACATAAATCTGACTGTAAAAGTCCTTACGGTAAACTTTGTTGTTAAGTACCGAATACCCTTTGTATGCCGTCATGGATTCGTTGAGTTTAAAGTTTTTCTCGTCAATAAACTCGCTCTTGAGCAGCTTGGGCTCATTGTCGTAAAAACTGATTTTATAGCCGTTTAAAATGTCAAAAAAGTTTTTACGGGAATCCCAGATGCTTATATCTCCGGCATAGACGCAGCCCGCAAGCATTGACAACGTTAACAGCATACACAACTTTCTCATTTGGCATTCTCTTCATAAATTAAATTTATTTTTAATTATTATACTATAAACTCGCTTTAGTAAATAAATGTTTATAACCAAGAGGATAATTCTGAAATGATGAGCAGCTGCTGGCAGGTGACCTTTCGTCCTGCCGCTCCGGACAACGAAACTCTGGAGAACTTTCTTGAGCAATATTTTGAAGTGACCGCCTGCAATTATGACGACGACGGCAACGATGAATATGTCGGGTACCAAAGCGGAACGTTCGACGAAAAGGCTATGGTCGAAGCCGCACACGCCGCAGCAATCAATCTGCCGCCATACGAAGTCACTTTTCTGGAAAGTTCCAATTGGCTAAAAGATTATGTCATCAAATTTGCCCCTTTTGAAACAGAAGACTTTATGTTTTACGGCATTCACGAAACCTCTTGTCCCCAAACTTCGTTGATACCCGTCCAAATATATGCAGCAACGGCTTTCGGCTCTGACCACCAAACCACCCGCTCCTGTATCAAGGCGCTCAGCAGGCTGTATCATCAAGGCTTTTCCGCAGACAATATTTTGGATGTCGGCACCGGCTCCGGCATTCTTTCCCTTGCCGCGGCAAAACTGTGGGGAGAAAAATGTGCGGTCACGGCCGTCGACATTGATGAAGAAGCCGTCTGGGTCACTCGCCAAAACGCGCAAAACAACAGCGTCGACCATCTCATAACTGCCGAAGTCAGCGACGGTTTTCATGCCGGAATCGTTAAACAAAACGCCCCCTATCAACTGATTTTGGCCAATATCCTTGCCCGTCCGCTTTTGGACATGGCGCCGGACCTGGCCGCATCGCTGGCTTCCGGCGGTTATGCCGTTTTGTCCGGGTTTGTTGAAGACCAGGCGGATTGGATTATATCGTCATATCAGCAAAACGGGCTCAAACTTATTGAATTATACGCGTTGGACAACTGGCGTGCCGCCCTTATGATGAAAGATTAAAAACATGACACTTGCCGAACTTCAAAAAGCACTGATAAAATTTAACCTGGACGCTTACATCGTCACCCGCAACAATATGTTTCTGGGGCAAGACATTCTGCCGGAAGAAAACAAAGTCCGGGAACTTTGCGGTTTCAGCGGTTCCGCGGGCAATATGATTGTTTTTCGCGATAAGGCGTTTCTCTTCGTGGACGGCAGATATGAGCTTCAGGCGCAAATGGAGGTTGACGCCTCCGATATCGCCGTCGTCTGCACCCGTGAAAGCCTCGCCACCTGGATGCAAAACAACCTTGCCGAACCGTGCACGATTGCCTATGATCCCTGGTGTCATTCCGTCAGCGAAGTCGATTACTGGAACCGCTCGCTAAAAAGGCATACTTTTGTCGAAGACGGCCGCCGGCTTTTGGGCTCCCGCCTTTCTGCCAAGGAATGCGAAATTTTTGAACACGATATCCGCTTTGCCGGGATCTCCATGGACGAGAAAATTTCATATCTGACCGAATTTATGCAAAAAGGCAAATTAGACGCTTTTTTCATCAGCGAATGCGACGCCGTTTCCTGGCTGCTTAACCTGCGTTCAGACTGCCTGCCCGACACCCCGATTATCAGAGCCTTTGCCTTGGTTGACAAGTCAGGAGAGGTCAGCCTCTTCACCAACGACTTCAAAAAAATAGAAGTAGAACTGGCAGCCTACAAAGGACTTAACATCGGTCTGACTTACAACCAGACCCCCAGACAAATCCAGTCGATTATGAAAAATCACAAGATTTGGATGTCTAACATACCGGACCCGATTCAACTGTGGAAAGCCGTAAAAAACCCGATAGAAATATCCGGTTTCAAAAACGCCCACCGCCGGGATGCCGTCGCCGTCATAAAGTTCCTTTACTGGCTGGAACACAACTGGCAGGGCTGCAATGAAATGGATGTTGTCCGAAAACTGCACGAGTTCCGCGCTGCTGGAGAACTTTTTTATTCCAACAGTTTTGAAACGATTGCCGCCTTCGGCCCTGACGGAGCAATCGTGCACTACCAGCCGACACCCCAAACCAATCGCGAACTGACGGCCGATTCTGTTCTTCTGCTGGACAGCGGAGCCCAATATTACGACGGAACAACCGACATCACCCGGACAATCGCGATAGGTTCTCCGGAAAAAGAAATTGCCGACAGCTTCACTCAGGTGCTCAAAGCCCACATCGCCGTCGCATCCGCCTGTTTTCCCGAAAACGCTTCCGGTTGTGCCTTGGACGGCCTGGCCCGCGCCCAACTTTGGAATTTCGGCAAAGACTACAATCACGGAACCGGCCACGGCATCGGCTGTTTCCTGAACGTTCACGAAGGCCCGCATAGCCTGTCTGCCCGTAATACCGGCGTTCCGTTGAAAAGCGGTATGATTTCTTCCATTGAACCCGGTTACTACAAAGAAGGGGCTTATGGCATCCGTATTGAAAACCTGGCCTGCATTGTTAATGCCGATAATGAGGAATTTCCCCTGCCGATGCTAAAATTTGAGCCTTTGACTCTGGTTCCCATTGATAAACGGCTGATTAATAAATATTTATTAAACCACCACGAAACCGCTTGGCTCAATCATTACCACCGCCGCGTTTTTGAAGAAATTTCACCTTTATTGGAACCTGAACTGCAGCAGTGGTTGGAAAAAGCCTGCGCACCGTTATAACCGCCGGAATTAAGGAAATCCCCTTAATGTCCGGACATTAAGGGGATTTAAAATGCGATACATTTATTTTTTCGTTTGTTTGCTGGTCTTGAGCCTGCCGGCCCGTGCCCAGGTCGAAAATACCGACGGCTACCTTTCTCAGCCGTTGCAGGAATATTTTGACGAAGCCAACCCTAATTATGACAAGTCAATTATCTACGTATTTTTTAATAACGAACCCTGTTACACCTGTGCCCAAGCCATCAGTATGATAGAACAGGTTTACAACAACAATTTTGCCGACCGCTACAATATCTTTCTGATTAATTACGCTAACGACCAGGAAAACGACTTTATTCAAACCTACAACCTGACGCAGCCTCTTGAAGTCGTCCTGGTTCAGATTAACGACGGCGCCAGTTTCGGCTATCGCAAACTCGAAAATTTGCAAGATATGACAAGTGATCCGGTAAGTTTCAACGACTATCTTGTCAATCAGATAAACAACTTTCTGGGCAATCAGTAATACCTTGAAATCGCTGAGTTTATCCACAGAGTCTGCACGCGCACGTTGCAATAGTTGACATCAGTGAACATTAAATTAAAATTTGTAACGTGACCTGGACGATGAACTTACTTAGAACAATAACTACATAAGGAATAAAAAAATGACAAAAGGAACAGTAAAGTGGTTCAATACCAGAAAAGGTTACGGCTTTATTTCTCCCGAGGGTGGCAGTAAAGACGTCTTTGTCCACATTACCCAACTCGAGAAAATAGGTTTGCGCCACCTTACTGATGGCCAGAAAGTCAATTTCGAAACATATGATGACCGTGGTCGTATAGCTGCCGGAAATCTGAAGATCTTAGACTAGTCTTGCCATTAAAAGAAAACCTTTTATGAGTTTTCTCATAAAAGGTTTTCTTATTCCCTAAACCGGATTAATTTTATCAATCTTGTCCGCCCGAAAGATTTTTAACTTCTCCAGACGCTGTTTTTTGACAAACCGCAGATAACTCTCGTATAAAATCAGAATAATGCCGGAAACAACCAGCGGCATCAAATAATAAATGATGCGATAGGCAATTAAAGCACCAAACAACAGAGCTTGGTTATGCTCTCCGGGAATAATATACATAAACAGCCCTTCAAACACGCCCAAACCGCCGGGAACCTGACTAAAAACGCCCAAAACCTGCGCAATGATAAATACGCCGATAAACACGTCAAACGAAATGTCAACAAAAGGTATCAGAGAAAAATAAAGAACCAGTGACGCCATCAAAATGTCCGCACCGCCGATAAACACCTGCGCCAGCGCCATTTTAAAAGAAGGAATGTCAAATTCAATTTCCTTAATCACAATCGGCTTCCGGTAAAACAGCGTCGCCCCAAAATAAAGAACCAACCCTGCTGCGGAAATCACCGTAATGACCAACGTCGTCATTTTAGAAATCGACCCTTCTCCAAAAGCATGGTTCGGCGTCAGAAAATATCCCATGATAATCAGAAAAAAACACGCGACCAGATACGTAAAACCGGAAAACGTAACCATTCTTACAATTTCAGCGCCGTGAAAACGCCACCGCGTATACAGACGATAACGGATTGTTCCGCCGGAGACTATGGCATGCCCGGCATTGTTGCTGACTGAAAACCCGATAAAACCGGCAAAAATCCATTTCAGAGGAGAAAGTTTGCGTTTAATGTAACGAAGAGCCAGATAATCATAGGACGACAACGCCACATATCCCAAAAACGACGCGATGCAGGCCAGCCACAAATTTCGCGCCGGAATACTGAACAAAGCTGCCTTAATGTCTTCCCAGCTGTATTTGGAAAGCTGCAAATACAACATATACGCAGCGATTACAAAGAAAAACAGCCCGGCCCAGGAAACCGCCTTTTTTATCAAACGTTTTGTTTTAAAAGCCATATATACTTCTTTCATAAACTCGGCCGGACTTCCGGCACGCTAATACCATTACCTTGTAATATGATATAAAAATAGTTAAATATCAATTTATATTGCTATTTATTATTAATAATTTCTTGTCGTAAATCTTCAAGCCGGACAAAAATCAAAGCCGCGTAAAAAGTTTTTCTGCCTGCTAATTTTTATTGACAAGAGAAAACCCTTAATATATAAAGTCTCGTGTTAATGCCGACATAGCTCAGTTGGTAGAGCTACTGATTTGTAATCAGTGGGTCGGGAGTTCGAGTCTCTCTGTCGGCACCATAAAAAAATCCGCCTCTAAGGCGGTTTTTTTATGGTATCAAACAGAACCGGACAAATGACTGCGAGAGCCACCATAAATGAACGCCCGAGCAACCCAAATGAATTTAATAAATATTTTAGATCACGATTTAATCCTGCTTATTCTCAATTTCCAAATTTTTTTCATCATTTGACAACTTAATGTATTTTTCATATTCATTTTTGAACTGTGCTTTATTTGTCATAAATATATTACCATACCCGCAATAACTTAGTGAGGGATTGCGTAACCATCCATTTTCATAACCTTTAATAAAAAGCTTTGAATATAATTTTGCTATTGTTGTTTTTGTTCCTTCGTTGTCAATCATGACTATAGATAAGGATAATGGATTTAAATATTTTTTAGGTTTTAAATAATCTGGTATGTCTAAGTTACTTTTACGTATTTTACACAGGATAATATTTTCTTTTCTTAATAACTCTTTTGCTATTTTTTCTTTTACCCAACCACATGTATCGTACACAAGGATAGAATGTTCTCGATGTACGTCAGGCAAGTCATGAAAAGAAGGTATCCTATTAATCTCTTGAATATTAGGAACAAGCTTTCCATTTTCTTCATGGAAAAAGCGCCTTGGCAGATAAATTGGATTATATTCAGCTTTAGAGATTGTGAAAGGACAACTTAGTTGAAACCCCAAAGTGACAATTTTATCAAAAGCAACAAGAGAGAAAGGGATAGCCAAAAATATTATGAGATTGCGAACAGGGTTTGCCGACATTTTATTCCAAAGAATAAAAGTGATAAGAGTTGGTAAGAAAAAAATTGGATCTAATAAACCCGCAGTATATTTATGCATCCTAATTGCAATGAAATATAAATATATTAAAAAGGCAAGTAGTGGTATAAAAACGGCGTTTCTTTTTCTGCTTTTATAATACATTGGCAAAGCAAGCATAAAAACGATAAAAATAGGCCAAGATGCTAACCAAGCTATTGTTATTTGAAAGCCTGTCGCTAATTCCCCATGATGATATACAAATATTTCCGGTAACGAAATGACAAACAATGCCAAATAGACAGCTTTAAAAATGTTAAGAGTTTTCTGCTCAGGAGGAAATAACTTCTGTATAATCGATTTAATTCTACTCATTTTCAACTCCGGAAATTTCGATTCCATACTCAAAAGGGGCTGCTCTTCACAGCCCCTTATCTTATTTTTTTTCATCCGTTTCAACTTTGATATGCAGCTCTTTCATCTGCTGCTCAGTCACAAAGTTTGGCGCCTGCATCATCAAATCCTGAGCTTTGCCGTTTAGCGGGAACAAAATCACGTCGCGGATAATCGGCTCATCCAAAAGCAGCATAACCAAACGGTCAACACCATAAGCCGAACCGGCGTGCGGGGGTGCCCCAAACTTAAAGGCGCTGATCATACCGCCGAATTTATTATCGACAACGCTGTTGTCATAGCCGGCAATTTCAAAAGCCTTGTACATAATTTCCGGATCGTGGTTGCGAACAGCACCGGACAACAGCTCTACTCCGTTGCAAACGAAGTCATACTGATAGGCCAAAATATCCAAAGGCTTCTTGTTTAACAAGGCATCCATTCCGCCCTGCGGCATCGAAAACGGATTGTGCGAAAATTCAACCGCACCGGTTTCCTCGTTTTCTTCATAAAACGGAAAATCTACAATCCAGCACATTTTGAAAGAATTTTCATCAATCAGCCCCAGTTCTTCGCCCACTTTATTGCGCAGACGACCGGTATATTTGTCAAACTTCATCCCTTTGCCCACGGCAAACATAATCGCGTCGCCCGCTTTCAGCCCCGTAAGCTCTTTCAATGCAGCAATTTTTTCTTCACTGAGAAAACGCGCAATGCCTTTGGGACCAGCCGTTGACAAGGCGACATAGGCCATACCGCCCATTCCCTCTTCCTTGGCAAAAGCGTCCAGCTTGTCAAAGAAAGAACGCGGTTTGTCGGCAATGCCTTCAACCACCATACCCTTGACGATTTTGCCCTCTTTGACCAAGCCGTCATAAACGCCGAAACCGCTCTCTCCGAAAAATGCCGTCACATTCTGCCACTTCAGCGGATTGCGCAAATCGGGCTTGTCAGAACCGTAAGTCATCATTGCTTCCCGAAAAGGAATATGAACATACGGAGCCTGATCAACCTTTTTGCCGTTGGAAAATTCATTAAAAATAGTCCCCAGCGTATGCTCGATTACCCCAAACACGTCTTCCTGAGTGGCAAAGGACATTTCCATATCCATCTGATAAAATTCGCCCGGAGAACGGTCCGCACGCGGATCTTCGTCGCGAAAACACGGAGCAATCTGAAAATAGCGGTCAAAACCGGAAACCATCAACAACTGTTTAAACTGCTGCGGCGCTTGAGGCAAAGCATAAAATTTTCCGGGATTCAAACGGGACGGAACCAAAAAGTCGCGTGCACCTTCCGGCGACGATGCCGTCAGAATAGGAGTCTGATATTCGGTAAATCCCTGCTCGCGCATAAGTTCGCGAGAACGCTGAATCACTGCCGAACGCAGCAAAATATTTTTATGAATACGGTCTTTGCGCAAATCCAGAAAACGATATTTCAAACGAATTTCTTCCGGAGCGTCGTCTTCCATCGCCACCTGAAACGGCAAAACCTCGGCACGGGAATAAACCTCGACTTTTTCAACCTTTATTTCAATGTCGCCGGTCGGCATATTCTTATTCACACTTTCGCGGGCAACCACTTTTCCTTCAAACCCGACAACCGATTCAACGCGCAAACCTTCAATAATCTCAAACAAATCCGAGGAGCTGTCAAAAACACACTGAGTAATGCCGTAATGGTCTCGCAAATCGACAAAGCACAAGTTTCCCAAGTTGCGTTTACGATGAATCCAACCTCCGAGCTTAACTGTTTTGCCAATATCGGCAGCCCGAAGCTCTCCGCATGTATGTGTTCGATAGCTTTGCATTTTTAACCTCGTTCTAAAATTAAACTTTCCCGTTCGCCTTTGCAAACGGGCAACTTTTCTTTTATTACGAAATCGGTGCAAAAGCAACCATAATCTGCTGCCGAAACAAAAAAAGAACCGGAGGAAACACTCCCGCCGGTTCTGAAAAATTTTTGCTTTGCATTACTCTGCATTCATATGATCCACAAATGTACAGGATTTGCAGCAAAACGTGACCTTTCCCTCAATTTGCGAAACCAAATGACAAATTTTTGCAGCCCATTCGCCTTCTGTCATAGTCGGACGCATCACACGGCTCACATATCCCGGATAAAAAGCCTCAATCTGCAAACCTCCGTCGGCTCGGTCATAAACATAGGTCTCGATATTGTTGTTATCGCTGAACGTCTTAGCCAGTTTAATGCCTTTCAAAGCGTTTTCGGCGTCAATTCTGATATCTGCGCGACGCAGCTTGCCAAAATCGTCATTAGGAGACTTTTCAAGTTTCACCTCACAAGCCGTTGACAAAACATATCCTTTAAAAACTTCGGCAAGGTCATCATTCAAAGGCTGTTGTTCATCCAACACTTTAACGATAACATAGCTGTCAAAGTAAGAGTTCAAAACTCCCGTCAGAACTTTGAATTCAGGATGCTTCTTCAGCAGCGCGACAATTTCTTCCTTTTTTACTTCCGCATTTCTGCGGTTTACAATCAGAACGACGTAATTTTCATTTTTTCTTTCCATAATACAATAATTGAGTTTTTTTATTAATATAAACAGCAAAGACACTCGGAGCCCTAACTCGGAGTGTCTTTGCAAAGCAACTTTCACAATTCTCAGGCAACTTCTGATTTGAGTTTTCCGTCAAACACTTTTACCTGCGTGGACGAGAAAATGGGAATTAACCCTTGAGCCCGCAGGAACTGCCCTAAATGCTTCTGCCAGGCGTCATAGTTTTCACCCGGTTTGCTGGCTGCCCACAAATAAGCGTTTCCGTCTTTTTCATAAGCTACCAGCTCGAAGTTATTGGTCTCACCCTTGTGTTTGCGCAAAGCGTTATGAACGCGATACAGCAAAGATTGCATACCCTCGCCTTCTACCGTTACCAAACACTGTTTACCGGCGGCAAACTCTTCGCCTAAACCGTCACGATTGGCAGCAACCAGCATTTTTCCCTGATGCGCAACGGCATGCAGAGTATTGGCTATCTGTTCTACGTTCCAGTCCAAATTTCCGCCGTCATACAGAAGCCCGTAACGTTCGTCTTCTCTCTTGGCATCAAACCAGGCGGCCGGAATAAGACTGCCGGTAAAACCATATTGGTTAACTACTGCCTCTACGGAGGTTTTGAACTCTGCAGTTGTCATTGCCTGATTGCCGTTGTCAACTGCTGCCTTTGAATTGTTTTTCAAAAAAGTTTTCATATTAAAAAAATTTTTGGGATTAATTAATAAATAGAGATAAAAATATGTTTTGATACCTGAGTCATAGTCAAAATTTTGTCTATTGTCAAGCGGATTTTACCTAACGCCCAACATACTTCCCTAATAAATTAAATCTTTGCCAATAACAAAATTGGCCATTATTGAAAAATTGTAAACATTCTATTCCCAAACAACCAAAACAGATAAAAAAATTATCATAGCAATGACGGCAAATAACCTCTCGACAAATCACGGGGAAGACATTAAAACAATATTAATTTTATGCGATTAACATTAAACACCTTGTGATAATTTGAGATAAAACTGATGAATGTTATTACGACGACCGAAGACTTAAACCGCTTTTGCAACGAATGGAATACTCAGGAGTTCATTACTGTCGACTTGGAATTTCTACGTGAACACAGTTATTATGCCAAACTGTGTTTAATCCAGGTCGGCTCGCTCAAAGACTGTGCCATAATCGATCCTCTGGCCGAAAACCTGAATCTGTCGCCGTTCTTTGAGTTGATGCAGAATACAGCCGTTGTCAAAGTCTTTCATTCCGGACGACAGGATATCGAAATCATTTACAATCTCAGCGGAAAAATTCCCCAGCCGTTATTTGATACCCAGATTGCCGGCATGGTAACCGGTTTTGGAGAATCAATCAGCTACGAAAACCTGGTAAAATATATTTTGCATATCGAATTGGATAAAAGCAACCGCCTGTCTGACTGGAGCAAACGCCCGCTCAACCAAACCCAGTTGGAATATGCCCTGCACGACGTAACGCATTTGGTTCATATCTACGAATACTTGCGTGACCGCCTCAAAGAAACCGGCCGCAGCCCGTGGCTGGCCGAAGAAATGGAAACGCTTTCCAGTCCTGACACCTATGTCATAAAGCCGGAAGACGCCTGGCAGAGGCTAAAACACCGTTCTCACAACGCCCGTTTTCTAACTCTCCTGCGCGAACTGGCCTCCTGGCGGGAAGCAAGGGCTCAGCGGCGCAACACCCCGCGCCAGTCTTTTATCAAAGACGATATGCTGCTGGCCATCGCAGCCGCTTGCCCCAAAACCAAGGAAGAACTTTGTCAGATAAGAAACCTGCGCAGCGACGTGGCCGGCGGCAAACTCGGTGACGAAATAATGGAAGTTCTGGAAGCCTTTTCCAAAATTCCTGCGGACTGTTACGTTATCCCGCCGAAAGAAAAAAGCCTGCCCAATGCCAACACCTCTTTATACGAGCTGCTTCGTTTGCTTCTGAAAATAAAATGCCAGCAGGAAGGCGTGGTGCCCCGGCTGATTGCCGACGATGACGATCTCCGCCGTTTCAGCTGTTTCAAAGACAAAAACAGCCCGATACTCAAAGGCTGGCGCAAAGAAATTTTCGGCAATGACGCCCTCGCCCTCCGTGAAGGACGTCTGACCATCGGCTACGACCCTCAGGCCAGGGAAATCAAATTTCTCTAAAGGGATAATCGTCAGGATACAAAGTGCCGTTGACTTGTCGATAACGGCAGACTGTTTTCAGGATTTGTAGGGTCTGTTGTAAAGGCCGTCCAGCAGCTGAAGAACCTTTAATACTTTGTCGCTTCTTATTGAATAAAATATTGTCTGTGCCACCCGCCGCGTTTTTACAATATTTTCGGCTCTTAAAACGGCCAAATGCTGCGACAGGGCAGACTGGCTCAAGCCGACGATTTTTTCAAGTTCACCGACGTTCAGTTCCTGCTCGGACAAGTTGTACAATATCTCCAGGCGCTTTTCGTTGCCCATTGCTTTCAGCATTTTGGCCCCGGCGCTCACCGCTAAATTTTTCATAAATTCCCTCCCGCAAAATTAGCAATTGTATTTTACTAATTTAGCATAACGGCGTCCGATAACCAGTCTTGATAGTGCTAATTATTAGCTATACTTAGGTTTGTGATGATAAAATAACCTAACAACTCATAACAATTGTTGATATTATGCTGCTAATATAATAACATGAGAAACACACTAAAACGGAGATATTTGATGAACAATGAAGAATTAAAAGACTTAAGCTTTGAAGACGCCCTCCTCCAGTTGGAAAACATCGTGCGCGAGCTTGAAAGCGGCCGTATCAAACTGGACGATGCCGTCTCGGCTTATGAAAAAGCGGTTGTGCTCAAACAGCTTTGCGAAACAAAACTAAAAGCGGCTCAGCTTAAAATTGAAAAAATTGAAGTTTCGCCGGAAGGAAAACTTTCCACTGCTCCATTTGAAGTTCCGGAGGCCTGAGATGACGACTTTTACCGAAAAACTGCTTGATTATACCCGTCGTTTCAACGACAGGCTGCCCACCTTGTTTTCACTTCCCGCCGGCGCGGAAAAACGAGTGGTCGAAGCGATGCTTTATTCGGTAACCAACGGCGGCAAACGGCTGCGCCCGTTTTTAGTCTGTGAGGCCGCCAAAATTTTCAGCGTCAGCGAAGATGAATCTTTCAGAACCGCAGCCGCACTGGAGATTTTACATTCATATTCGCTAATTCACGATGACCTGCCCTCAATGGATAACGACGACCTTCGCCGGGGCAAACCGACTTGTCATAAAAAATTCGACGAAGCGACCGCCATTTTGGCCGGAGACGGTTTGCTGACCTATGCCTTTGAGCTTCTGTCCCACCCCGACACCGCAAAGTCCGCCGAAATCCGCTGTCGCTTGGTGTCTATGCTTGCCAAAGCCGCCGGCGCTTTTGACGGAATGGTCGCCGGACAAATGCTGGATCTCTACAGTGAGCGCAGCGATGCCGACTACCATCTGGAAGAAATCATCCGTCATATTGAAGAAATGAAAACCGGACGTCTGATTCGCTTTGCCTGCGAAGCCGGTGCCGCCCTCGGCAATGCCGACCTCGAAGAAACCGAAGCCTTGGTCGTCTACTCCCGCAAAATCGGCATTGCGTTCCAAATTGCCGATGACATCCTGGACGTAGAAGGCAATCCCGCTCTGGTTGGCAAAACGCTGAACAAAGATGCCGCACAAGGCAAACTGACCTTCGTCGGCCTCTACGGACTTGAAAAATCAAAGCAAATGGCGGATGAACTGGTTAAAGAAGCCAAAGAATCCCTGGCTTTGTTTGGTAAAAAGGCGCAAACCTTGCAGCAATTGGCCGACTATATCGTAAACCGGAAAAACTAAACTACCGATTATCGGATTCGACAAAGGTCAAATAAACATATTTTGTCAGAGGTGACGGTTTTCTGATTGTTATGCCGATGGCAACACGTGCACCGGCTTTCAAAAGGCCGACCTCGGGATTCTGATTAAGGCTTTGCAAAAGAACCGCGTCTTTATCAAGCATCTCGATATGAATTAAAGGAATTCTGATATCCTCGTCGGTCGTATTGACAATAAACCCCTTTACCTCCAGTTTGCGAACATAGTCTTCCTCAAAATCATCCCACGCAATGTTCTGAAACTCCAATCCCTCTCCGGGAATAGTGGCACTGATTCCGACAGCGCGGTACAAACCGTTCATAAACGGCATTCCCCGCACAATCTCATAACGAAAGCTGTACAGGCAAAGCAACAGCAAAAGGGCTGCCGTTCCGCCGGCATAATAAAGCGCTGCCTTAGAGTACAGGCCTATAAGCTGTCGGCACTTGAGTAAAAATCTCCGAAACGGGGGCAGTTCGCTCTCGGCTTTGAAAAGCTCCTCGGTTTGTTGAGACAGTCGTTTGAATATGTCGTCCATTTCGCTGTCTGTCTGAGACGGCGTTTCGGTCGTTTCCGCTTCGGTCGAAACCTTGGAACTTTCCTCCGAAACAGCTTCCTCTGCGGCAGAGGTTTCCTCGCTGACGGATTTTTGAGCGGCAGACGGCTCATCGTCTTCAATGGCAACCGTTCTTACCGGCGCGTCGATTAAATCATCGCAATAGGCTTTAAACACCTGATTGCAATAACTGCAGCGGAGCTTTTTTCCGTCTTCCGGAATCAAGTTCTCGTCAATTTCATAGCCGGTATGGCATTTCGGACAATAAATCTGCTTCATTTTTCCCCTCTGCTTTAATATAGAATGAAAAAGCTTTTAATCAAAGAAAAAAAGTACTTTATTAAATAAATAATTGCTATATCTTTGTAGTAATCAGGAATAAGGAGTCATACGTTGTTAGAACCCAAAACATCTTCCGCCGGCATTATTGAAATGCAGAACGTCGGCATCCGTTACGGACAGGGGCCGGAGATTTTAAGCGATATAAAACTCTCTTTGAAAAAAGGCTCTTTCCATTTTCTGACCGGCAAGAGCGGAGCCGGCAAAACGTCTCTGCTCAGTATGATGTATCTCGCACAAAAACCGAGCCGCGGTACGGTCAACGTTTTTGGAACCAACATTAACTTCACCAACCGTGACAACCTTGCCATGCTGCGGCGGAAAATCGGCGTCGTTTTTCAGGACTTCCGCCTGCTGGACCATTTGTCCGCCTTTGACAACGTAGCTCTGCCGCTCCGCGTCTGCGGCATGGACGAAAGAGAAGTCCGTAAACGTGTCAGCGAGCTGCTGAGCTGGGTCGAACTTGACCGCCATATGCTGGACACCACGGCAACGCTGTCCGGCGGTGAAAAACAACGTATTGCCATCGCCCGCGCGGTAATTAATCGGCCGGAACTGCTGCTTGCCGACGAACCCACCGGCAACGTCGACAACGACATTGCCCCCAAACTGATGAAACTGTTTGTCGAACTGAACAAGCTCGGCACCACTGTCGTCATCGCTACCCACAGCGAAAAATTGATTAACGATTTTGCCTATCCGCGCCTGCATCTGCAAAACCACGGCTTACACATATATTATCCGTCGGACGTATCCAAACTGGGAGGTGCCCATGTCTAGCTCTCCGCGCAAATTTATCAGCCGTCGTCAGGAGCTCCCGCTTAAAGGCGAACAAACGACACTTTTCCTGCAGATTATGATTTCGATTGCGGTTTTCATTTTTGCCATTACCTTGTCGGGCGTTTTGGCCATCAATGCCATGCTTCACAACTGGAATCAGAGCATTCTCGGCTCGCTTACGGTTCAGATTATGCCCGTTAACGACACCAATCGCGAAAAAGCCATGGCCGAAACCCTTGCCTATCAGGACAAAGCCGTCGATTTTCTGAAAACCGTCGACGGCGTCCTCAAAGTGACCCCTCTGCCGGAAGTCCAGCTGCAAAAGCTCATCCGCCCCTGGCTCGGCGACGGCGTTAATCTCGAAAATCTGCCGATGCCGAGAATTATCGACGTCAAAATCTCGACTGACGCCGAAATTGATTTTGCCAAACTGGCACAGGATTTGGCTCAGGCCTCACCCCTCGCCTCGCTTGACAACCACAAACTCTGGCTGAGCAAGCTGATACAATTTGCCGATGGTCTTAAAGCTTTGGCCATGAGTATTCTGGTTTTGGTCATCGGCATTACTTCCGGAGCCATATTCTACACGACTCAGATGAGTCTGGGACTGCACCGGCATATCATTGAGATTCTGCATATTATGGGAGCCAAAGACACCTATGTCGCTCAGCAGTATGCCAAACGTATGGCGTTTTTAGGATTGGCGGGCGGTATCGTCGGTTTGTTCTTTGCCATTCCGACCATTTTTTTCATCGGTTCTCTTGCCAAACAAATCGAAGGCGGTATCATCAGCGAAGCCAACCTGAGCTTCAATGACTGGCTGCTGATAATGTCCCTGCCGCTGTTTTCCATGTGCATCGCCATGTCGACAGCTTACTACACGGTTAAACGAACGCTGCAAAAACTGATATGAGAAACTTCTTCAAAATACTTGCCGTCGTCATTCTGATATCTTGGTTTGCAGGATTCGTTTTCTTTGCCGACGCCATCAACTCTTATCCTGAAGACCACACCACCCGTACGGAAGCGATTATTGCTCTGACCGGAGGACGCAATCGCATCGCAGAGGCCTTCCGGCTGTTGGACGAAGGCAAATCCGACCGATTGTTCATTTCCGGCGTAAGCAAACACAGTTCCCTCGCCGGAATTAAACACCGCAACCACATTACCGGAGGAGATGACGAAGCGGTGTCTTTGGGACGGGAAGCAACCAATACGGTCGAAAATGCCATAGAAACGAGTCATTGGCTGAAAGAAAACAACATCAAGTCGATTCGGCTGGTAACCTCCAATTATCACGTTCCGCGCAGCACCGCCGAATTCAAAGTTCAAAATCCGGAGCTCCAAATCGTCATCCACCCCGTCTATTCGGAAAAAGTCCGCAAAAAATGGTGGAAGAGTTGGCAGACATTCTCGCTTATTTTCTCAGAATATAATAAGTTTTTATATGTTTACATTCGAAGTCATCTACAAACAAGGGGCCGCTAATGCTTTATTTGCGTTCATTCATTTTTAACATCGTCTGCTATTCAACCCTGACCGTCGGTTGCATCTTCAACAGCCTGGTCGGTCTTGTCTCTCCCAAAGCCACCATTAAAATATGGAATTATACTTTTATTCCCTTTTTGGTCTGGAGTCTGAAACATCTTGCCGGAATAGAAATTGAAATCCGCGGCAGACAATATATGATGCAGGAAGACTGTATTTATGCCGGAAAGCATGAATCGGCCCTCGAAACATACGTTCTCAGCAATTACATCAAACGGGCATCCTTTGTCCTCAAAAAAGAACTCACCTATATCCCCATTTTCGGATGGGCTCAATACTTTTACGGAATGATACCGGTTGACCGTTCTGCCGGCAGCGCCGCAATGAAAAATATGCTGCGCAGCGCCAAAGACCGTCTGCAAGACGACCGCCCGCTGATTATTTTTCCCGAAGGAACCCGACGCAAACCGGGACAGGAACCATGTTATAAACCCGGTGTCGCCCTCCTGTATCAAAATCTCAACGTACCGGTTATTCCTATCGCCGTCAACACCGGCTTTTTCTGGAAAAAAAGCTCTTTTATGCGCTATCCCGGCAAAGTAATTTTTGAATTTATGGAACCGCTCCCCGCCGGCATGGATAAAAAAACCTTTATGAGTGAGCTTCAAAAACGTATTGAAGGAAAATGTGCCGAGCTTAATGCCGAAACAATCAAAAACTATCCTTACACCGCGCCGATGTTGGATCAGTCGAAGGACAACGGATAAGTGAAGGAAAAACTGCTCGACATATTGGAAAAAATTCCTTATTACCTGGACGATTTTTTCGCTTCTGTCCGATTGCGCCTGTCGCTCAATCGCTTTGTCGGCACTTTGAAAAACAACCGTATGGCCGCAGCGGCATTCCTGACCACATTTGTCGTCTTTCTTATTTTTTACCATGTTATGCTGGTGCGTATCTCCGCAACCCGCCATCTGAAAGCGGACATTGCTTACATCCAAGACAGCCTGAACACTTTCGGACTGGACATCGCCTATGAAAAAATCAGTTTCAGTTCGTCGTTTACCCGGCCGTTAATGACGGCGGACGACTTCCGTCTGTACAGCCTGAACGGAAACTGGAGCTTAACGATTCCTCAGCTGCGCCTTTATGCCTCACTTTTCAATAACGCCGACATAACTCTGGAACTGGGAAATAAACAGGAACTGCAGCTAAACGGAGAGAGCTACCCGGTCCGCAGCGAGGAGGCCGAAATCAAATTTGATTTTGGCGACAATAACGACATAGAACTCGTCCTTGCCGAAATCCGCAACATCAACATCAAAAACTTTGCCGTCGTCCAGGAACTGAATTTGGCCGGACGCCATACGCCTAACCGCACCGGCCTCAACAGCGTCGCCGCCGTATTTGAAAACCACATTGAATTAAAAAACATCACCCTGAACGGTTTGCTCAACTACCCTTTAACGTCGCAAATCAGCAGACTGTACCTCAAAACCAACCTTATGGGCGAATTTTCCCGCCTTGACAGTTTTGCCGCGTCAATGGAAGAATGGCTGCACCGGGGCGGATTTTTAGAAATTCCCAATATGGTTGTCAATTGGGCTCCGTTTTCCATGGTAGGCAAAGGCGAGCTCAACTTCGACGAAACCTTTGCCCCGAACCTGCACCTGGAAACCTCGTCTAAAGCCCTGGTTAAGTTTATGGAAGATTTGCAAGACAGAAACTTTTTGGAACGCAAAGGCGTATTCGTCGCCAACATCCTGCTCAGCAACAAGGCTTTTAAACTGAACGAAGATGACGAACACCTTACCATCGTAACCCCGATAGACTACCGGGACCATAAATTGGCAGTTGAGAACATTACCGTTAAAACGTTTTATCCGATGAATTCGGCAAACACGACACGAGCCAAACCATAACGGCGTTCTTCCAGCAGACGAAAGCCCTCCGGCAACGGCAAGGGCTCATTTCTTTCCACTTCCACCAAACATAAAGCCCCCGGCTTCAGCCAATTCTTTGCCGCCAGATTCTTTAGTGCCGGTACGCTCAGTCCCTGATTATAGGGTGCGTCCATAAACAGCAAATCATAAGTGGTTACGCTTTTCGGAAGATTTAGCGCATCTCCCCTGATAACATTAATTTTGGAAACGTCTGCCGGAAACAATTTTACATTGCGCTGCAACGGCCCGCAGTCAACGTCAACCAGCGTCACGGAAGCAAACCCTTGAGACAACGCCTCCAAAGCAAACGCTCCCGTACCTGCAAAAACATCCAGCAGATGATACGAACCAAAATCAAACCCTAACTTGGAGCGCAAGATATTAAACAGCGCCTCCCTAGCCCGGTCAGAAGTAGGGCGTACCCGGCCGTTGTCCGGTGACAACAACTTCTTTCCCCTGTATTTTCCGCCGATTATCCTCATAACTCAAACTTGCCGCCCAGCTGCTCTTTTAACACCTTGGCCGGAACTTCGCGAGCTTCGCCTTTTTTCAGGCTGCCGAGCTGAAACGGCCCGTACGACAGCCGGATTAAACGTGCCACATCCAAGCCGATTGACTTCATGACCTTACGAATTTCACGGTTTTTCCCTTCGCTTAAAGTTACCAGCAACCAGGAATTAGATCCCTGCGTACTCTCAATTTCCGCTTTCACAGGACCGTATTCCACGCCGTCAATTACCGTCCCTTTGAGTAAAGCTTTAAGTTTTTTGCCATCCACGGCTCCGTGAACCCTGACTTTGTAACGGCGCAGCCACCCGTTGCTCGGCAGCTCAAGCTTACGCGACAATTCCCCGTTATTGGTCAGCAGCAGCAAGCCTTCGGAATTCAAATCCAATCGACCGACCGAAATCACCCGCGGCATCCCTGCCGGCAGATTGTCAAATACCGTAGGACGCTCTTTTTCATCTTTATGGGTGGTTACCAAACCCGTCGGTTTGTGATACAACCACAATCGGGTTTGCTGAATTTCGGGAAGCTTTTCGCCGTCAAACAAAATCTTTTCGTCTCCGGTGACGTTAAACGCCGGCGATTCGACAATCTCTCCGTTAACGGTTACCCTTTTTTGCAGGATATATTCTTCGGCCTGCCGGCGGGAACATACACCCGAACGCGCCATAAATTTTGCAAGTCTTTCGCTCATTTTAAACTTTCCTTTTCTATTTATTGCCTATAATAGTAAATTATATTAAGAAGTCTAACAAAAAAAGGCCCGCCATGGAAAATAATCCCTATATGCAAAGAGCTTACGAGCTGGCGCAACAGGCTGCCGCCATCGATGAAGTCCCCATCGGCTGCGTAATCGTCAATCCTGCCAACGGCGAAATCATTGCCGAAAGCTACAACCTCAGCCAACACATCGAAGATGCCACCGCCCATGCGGAAATCAAAGCCATCCAGACGGCCTGCCTCAAATTGCAAACCAATCGCCTCCGCAATATGGATATGTATGTCACTTTAGAACCCTGCACCATGTGCGCGGCGGCCATTTCTTTTGCCCGTATCAAAAACCTCTATTTTGGCGCCGCAGACGCCAAAGGCGGTGCCGTGGTCAGCGGCGTACGCTTTTACGAGCAGCCGACCTGTCACCATAAACCCGCAGTGCATGCCGGTATTATGGAAAAAGAATGTTCTCAAATTCTCAAGGATTTTTTCAAAAAAAAGCGGAACAAATAAGGCCTTCTTTTCAAAATAAATAAACGGAGAATGGATGAAACAGAGTAATCCGCAAGGCGAGCGCGATTGAGTTTACAAAACCGTAAAGACATGAGCGCGAGACCGCTGCAGATTGCTCTAATTCGCCATTATACGCGAGAGTTTCCCCTATTTTGAAAGTGCGGAGAATGGATGAAGTAAAGTAATCCGCAAGGCGAGCGCGATTGAGTTTACAAAACCGTAAATGACATGAGCGCGAGACCGCCGCAGATTGCTCTAATTCGCCATTATACGCGCTTTCTGAAGCTTCCAGTCGCGATCCTTTATAGCTTCTCTCTTATCGTAATTCTTTTTGCCGCGGCCTAAACCGACTTCAAGCTTAGCCCGCCCTTTGTCGTTAAAGAATAAACGAATGGCGACCAATGTAGACCCTTTACGTGAAAGCTCGTTGGTTATCTCAATGATTTCCTTTTTTTTCAACAACAGCTTACGATCACGTTTTTCCGGATGAGAAGAATATCCTTTGTTGGCATATTCGGCGATAAACATATTGGAAATAAAAAGCTCACCGTCTTTTTCAATCCCGTATGCGTCATTGATATTGGCATGCCCAAGGCGCAAAGACTTAACCTCCGTTCCCGTCAACTCAAGCCCGGCGGTATATTTCTGCTCAATCAGGTAATCAAAATGCGCGCGACGGTTCTGCGCGACCAACCCGGTTGAAATAAAATCACTTTTCTTTGCTTTTGCCATTAAAATAAAACCTTAATTGTCAATCAGCTCTTTATATACAAGTTTTTACCGTTTAGCAAGCCCCAATAAAGCTGCCGGCGTGCCCGTGCCGGAATATTCATACGTTTCAGCCGGGGATATTCCTCGCAAAAACTGCGCCATTGTTCTCGGCTCAGACTTTTAGCCGCCTTTTCTTCTCGAAAAATCCAAAACCGGCCATTGCGGAAACAAACCTCGCAACCACCCAGAGTAGCACTTTTGAAAGCCGCATCTTCCATCCGGCAGCACAAGTTCTCCAAATCATCGGCACGCGGCGGATAAACCCGGCCGCTAATTTGTTTTAACAGTCGCGCCATCAGCCGAAAGCGCATTTCCGAATGCTGCTTAAGCAGTTCACCCGCTGACACCGCGACAACATCGTCGCTGAAATATTGAACCTGATTTTTGACAATCCGCTCCGTCTGCTCATCCAGATAGGCCTTGGATCTTCTCAGCGTGGCCATAGTATCGACAATCCGCTCCTCGCTCAGCCCAAGCACTTCCGCCAGTTGCGGCAGCAATTTACGTACCCTCACCCGCAAATAGTCGTCGCACTGATTGGATTCGTCCTCCACCCATCGGATATTCGCGGCATTAAGATAATCCCTCAGAGCCTCCGGTGCAATATCCAACAATGGCCGCAAAACCGTCAATCTGCCGACGCTGCTCGCCGGAGCAATCCCGCACAAGCCATCCAGACCGCTGCCCCGCTGCAGCCGGATAAAAAAAGTCTCCGCCTGATCGCGCTTGTGATGCGCCATAAAAATCGTACAAATCCCGTTGGACAGACACCAGTCTTCCAACAAGCGGTAACGGGCTTCCCGGGCAGCCGTCTCTATCCCGGAAACCGGCTTTTCACCCTCCCAGGTCAAAATATGATGCTCAATCCCGGCTTGCCGCATTAATTTTGCAACATAGTCCGCTTCCTGGCGGGAAGTCGGACGCAGCTGATGGTCAACCGTCAGCGCCACAATTTTTTTTCCGCACCGTAAAGCCCATTCCCGCAACAGATATACCAGAGCCAACGAGTCAGCGCCGCCGGAAACCCCGACTGCAAAGGTCTGCTGTCCGCAGGCTTTTTCATCACACAACCGGTTGCAAAGACAAATGGTAGTTTGAACCAAACTACCATTTTCCCGCTTTAAATTATTTTTGAGAGCCTTCGTCATGCCTGTTTACTTGCATTTCAGAGCTGCGGCGCGGGCCTTTGCCTTGCTTATCAGAGAGGCCTCCGCCTTGGGAAACTCCTTCGGCAGATTCAAAAATGCCGTACAGGCCTCTTGTTTCTTGCCCAGTTTCTCCATTGACATACCCAGCTTTAAGATGTTGTCGGCACCTTTGGTACCGTCTTTATACTTCTCATACCCCTTGGCAAAAGCGACCGCCGCTTTGGCAAAATCCTGCTTGGCATAATAAGCCTCGCCAAGCCAGTATTGCGCATTGCCGGCCAGCTTATGGTCAGGATATTTGGTCAGTATGGAAGTGAACTTTTGAGCGGCCAAATCATTTTCATTGGCATTAATAGCGGTCATCCCCTGCTTATAAATATCCTCGGCGCTCAACGTTTTAACCGCAGGCAAATCCTCACCCTTTGTAATGCTGTCACCAACAATCGACTTCGGTGCATTTTTCGCTACCGGTGCCAAAAACTTCTTTTCGGGAACCTTTGCCGTTCCCAGACCATCAGTGTCAAAAGGCTTTCCCTCCAGCATTTTCAGACGGATGTCGATATCTTTGTTGATGACGTTAATACGTTCTTCCAACTGTTTGAGTGCAAATTCCAGACGATCCATTCGGCCCACCGTATCTCGCAGCGTTTCGTCAAACTGCCCAATAGTAACTGTCACGTCCTGAGACCCCGCCGCTGAAAGATTGTCTTCCTTTTCACGATAGAGCTGACGCTGAATAATCTGAACATCCTCACGCAGCTGCTCCAGTTCACGCTCCATGGCCAAAGTCTGCGCCTGAGCTGCCTGAATGCCGAAAAGCAAACTGCCGGTCAACAACATAATTTTTGAAAATTTCATATTCACCTCGCCTAAAGTCTGATGTTTTCTTTATACATTAAATGAAAATTCCCGCTCTGTCTGCAATTAAACGAAATTTTTAAACAAGTAAATCAAACTTTCATCATAAAAAAACGTGCTCTGAATTTAGAGCACGTTTTCAAAATCAGTAAAACCGTAAATTAGTTAGCAGCTTTAACTACAGTAACTGAACGACGGTTCTGAGCCCAAGCGGCTTCGTTGTTGCCGAGAACTGCAGGTCTTTCTTTGCCATAAGAAATGGTAGAAATTCTGCTGGCAGAAATACCGTGAGATACCAGGTACTGTTTTACAGCGTTGGCACGGCGTTCACCCAAGGCCAAGTTGTACTCTCTTGTACCTCTTTCATCGCAATAGCCTTGAACGATAACGTTTACATTTTCGTGCTTTTTCAGCCATTTAACCTGAGTATCCAGGATTTCGGCTGAATCCGGGGAAATAGCAGAGCTGTCAAATGCGAAGAATACTCTGTCTTCAGCATTTTCCATGAAGTCGCGAGCTTCGATAGATTCACATTCGCTGCCGCCGAAAAGGCTGCTTTCACCAATGCTGGAGCAACCAGACAAAGCGATAATAGCGCAGAACAAACCTAAAAGTTTTTTCATTTTATTAATCTCCATATGGGTTAAAATCTTTAATTGTTAAACAACTAATACAGCATTAACTTAAGCAATAAAAATTTAATTTTCAATAACAAAAATGCATCAACTACCAAAAAAGCGAAAAATACGGTTCTTTCATACATTCAAACGCTGTTTTCGAGTTTTTTTGACTGTAGAAGAAACATCTTTTTCATCAAAAACTAATTTCTAATCATTAGATAAGCCTAAATCACGAGTCTTAAATACTACTTTAGTATGATTCGCCGCCTTTCCGACCGATTCAAACCGCACCCAAAGCGAAAGGGTGTTGAAAAATTCAACACCCTCTTTATTGATACGTCTTACTTTATAAACGTAAATTCGCCCCCGTAGTAGCGATACCAGTTATATTTGGTACGAAGCACGCCTCCTTCCGAAATACACTTGGGCACCACTCTTAGTTCATTTGCGTCGCCGGCAATCATTTTACCGTTTTCAAACATAACGGCCAGATGTTTGCGGCGGCCGTGTTCACTGATAACTTCCAGCGTCCACATTTCTGAACAAAAGAAATCTTTATGCTTATGAACAATGGTACCGGTAGCCAGCCGAACCTTGCCCACGACTTTGCATCGTCTCATTTTAGCCCATTTGAGCAATGCATCGCCTGCTTGTTTTTCCTTTCGCCAGCCTTCGTCAGCCAACAAGGGAATTGCTAACCACTGGTCGCCTTTCTTCGTTAAGTAAAAGGTTTCGCAATGGTAGATTTTGGTTCCCCAACGTTCCTTTTTACGGTCAATTGACGTAACTTTTTGATGAAGCTCACAGCCGCTCAACCGGTCTGTAAAAATCATAAGTCCGTCAACATAATCGCCGCAGGACATCGGATAACGATAAGCTGAAGCTCCCACCGCAACCTGCATTAACATGCCGGTACGAACCTTATTGTCCGGATGATTGCAAAAACCTTGCAACTTGTAACCGGAAATAAAATCCTGAACCAACTCGGCATTGGTTAGGAATTCTTCACATTTTTCTTTTTTTACTCGGCCGACGAAATTTTCAACTCTCGGTGCAGCATAAAAGCCGGTACCGAATTTTTCTTCTGCTCTCATAACTAATTGGGTTTTTAAGGCTGCCTGTCAGTCAGAGTTTCTGAAATCAGAAAATAACTTCAAGCAGCATGGTTTATAATTTGTTTTTTAATTGGGTTCTATAGTAATATGTTAACGAATAGAATCATAATATCAAATTTAGACAAAAAGGTCAATGACCGATTACCCTCTTTCCCAAATTTTTAAACATAAAAAAAGAGATGCCTTGAACAGGCATCCCTTTTGGTCAATAAAAATCATTACAACGAAAGCTCTATCGTTCTGCATAACTGGGCATTCAGCTGTCTGGCGTTGTTAAGCGCCTCTCTGGCCCGTTCGGCAAGAACCGGATATTTTTCTTTCCATTTGTTAAAAAAGCGACGGTTAAAGTTTTCCCAGAAACCGTCTCCAAGTTCATCTCCGAACTTTTTGTAATGAAAGTAAATATCCCAAACAAGCGTCACCAAACAGTCTTCCGCCATCGAAACTTCCTGAACCGCGCTATTGCGCTCCGAGACCCGGCGTTTGACGTCGCCGTTCCATAACCTTGCCATTTCCGGCATCAACAAAAGTTCCAACAGCTTGTTGCCGTCCACATAAACCGCCTTGCCGCCGATTCCGTGCGCGATGATATAAACGATTTCAGGTTCCATCCCGCTGACAAGTTCGCTGTTTTCCAACAAAAAGGAGATAAACTCGTTAACGTCAATCCCTTCCTTATTGAGAAACTCGTACTTGGAATCAAATGACTTCCGCATCATTTTAATCAATTCAGCGCGGCAGTCTTCTAAGAGGCCGAACAACACTTTTGACTTTCTGACATCCTTGAGCTGATTAAGGCTTTCCAACGTTTCCTTAATCTGATTATAAACTTTCAGTTTCATAAGTTATGTTTTAGGGTTAATAATTTCTCTTTTATAAATTTATCGCATTTAATATAAGCATTTTAGACAAAAGTGTCAACCACAGATAGCAGGCATAAAAAAAGAGATGTCTCACGACACCTCTTTCCTAAAATGACTAAACTAATAAAATTCATCCTCACGGACTGCTCTGGACTAAACAATTGTTTCATCTTTCAACAGCCATTGTCGAAAGCTTGTCTCAAATTCTTTATCCACCGTCTCCGTCACATATTTAACCAATATGTTGTTTTTCGCAAATAATTTGATTATCGCCGCCTCGTCTTCCGAACCGGAAAAACCAGAGTTTTGCGAAACCTCTGTCACCAGCTTGATGACCTTGTCTTCAATTCCTTCTGCCAATTCGGGATGTTCTCTCAGCAAATTCCAAATAACGATTGAGCCGCAATAATGAATTTCGGCTGCCGTCGTCGGAAACGTGGCCTGAAAATGATGTTTCAAAACGCTTCTGTGCGTACGCATCATCTCACCTGCCGAAACCGTATCTTTTTGCAAAATTCCTTTGTCGGTATCAACGGAAACCATCTCAACCGGCGTTTCATTGCTTAAGGCGTTTTCTTCCAGCGTGCATAAATTTTTATACATCGCGGCAAATTGTAATGGATGTAACATTGTGATTTTATTTTAGTTAATAAATACAAATAATTCATTTTGAATATCATCCACGCTATCATAATTAGACAAAAGCGTCAAATAAAATTTTGCCCTGAACAAATGCACAAAAAAAACGCCCGATAGCTTTTATCAGACGTTTCTTTTAAACAAGCAACAGCTTATTCCAAATCCCAGCTTTTCACAATTTGCCGCTGTTCTGCCGTAAGATTTTTGCTTTCTGCTGCAATTCTGCGCAAAAAAATCTTTTGCAGCGCAATCCCTTGCAAAATTTTCTCTTTGCATTCATTCCAGACGTAAAATCCGCCCTCAAGTTCATAAATCGCATAATGAGAAAATTCAGCCAAACTCTTCTCTGTCGAGACGATATTTTCATACACGGCCTCTAATTCTGCAAAATCATACATAGTCTAATTTTTTAATAATTAATGATTTTGCCCAAAATATACCTGTTTTCATCCGCGAGTCAATATCGTCTTGCATAAAAAGAAGCGCCTGACTTTCATCAGACGCCTTTTTTTAGCTTCAACAGTCAACCAGTTTCACTGTCACCCGTTTCCGGTACAACTCAAGCAGTTTAAAAATAAAAAACACCTTTGCCCCATGTCCTTCTTCCAGCTGGCGAAGAATATTTACCCGCTCAATACCGACAGCCCGGGCTGCTTCTTCAAGCGACAGCCCCTTTTCCTCGCGCACGCGCCGCAGCTCAGCACCGAGCATAATTTTTATTTTCTTTATTGCAGATTTATTTGCTGACATAACTTTAATCCTTTTTGTTTTTGTAATTTCACCGCCTGAAAATAAGGCGGCGGGAGCTACAACAGCCAAAAAGAAACTGCCCGTATATTTCCTTTACAGGTATTTTATTCCCCGGACTCCCACCATACAAGATGACAAGAAATCCGCAGCTATCGGGTGCGTTTTCCGCTTTTTGGAGCTTGTAGACTCTGTTTTTAGCAATAAAGAATTTTCACGGTTAAGTCAAATAAAAAACACGCCCTCCCTCACGATTTCTCCCGCCTTTCATTGCCGGCTTTGTTTAAGGCGTCTCTTTCTTACACCGCCCCGCTTCACACGCATTCCCGTTTCTTTTCCCTTTCTCCTCTTTTTCTGGTTGCCGCAAAAAAGAGGCGCTTGACTTTCGCCAGACGCCCCTTTCGCAATTTTTGCTCTAAACGAGCTTATTATGCACGATTTTTAGCAAGCTTTCTTGCAGCAGCAAGAACCTTCCTCTTTCTTATCGTTCTTGTGACGAACCGCAGCCTGAGCAGCAGCCAGACGGGCTACCGGTACGCGGAACGGAGAGCATGAAACATAATTCATGCCACAAGTCTGGAAGAAGTCGATAGATGCCGGATCACCGCCATGCTCACCGCAAACGCCCAACCAGATTTTCGGATTAGAGCAGCGTGCTTTTTCGCAAGCCAGTTTAACCAGGCAGCCAACGCCTTCAACATCGATAGATGCGAACGGATCGGCAACATAAACGCCGCGGGCACGATATTCGTCCAAGATGGCGCCAGTATCGTCACGGCTCATACCCAAAGTAGTCTGGGTCAGGTCGTTGGTACCGAAACCGAAGAATTCGGCAGACTGAGCCAACTCGTCAGCTTTCAGGGCTGCACGCGGCAATTCAATCATTGAACCAACTTCGTAAACGACTTTTTTGCCTTTTTCTGCAAAGACTTTTTCAGCCGTGGTATCAATAATGTTTTTAACAATATCGAGTTCTTTCTTAGAACCTGTCAGAGGAACTTCGATTTCCGGCAAAACTTTAATACCGGCATCGGCACATTCAATGGCAGCTTCCAAAATGGCACGGGTCTGCATCTCGCAAATTTCCGGATAGGTAATCGGCAGACGGCATCCGCGGTGACCCAACATCGGGTTAGCTTCGTGCAGAGAGTCGGCACGGTTCTTAACCTGTTGCAGAGTCATGCCCATTTTGTCGGCCAGTTCCTGCATTTCAGCATCGGTATGCGGCAGAAATTCGTGCAAAGGAGGATCCAACAGACGAATAACGACCGGCATGCCTTCCATAATCTTGAACAGGTCTTTGAAGTCCTGTTTCTGATACGGCAGCAAGCGGGCTAAAGCGGCACGGCGGCCTTCTTCATTGTCAGACAAAATCATTGCACGCATATCGGGAATACGGGCGGCATCAAAGAACATATGTTCGGTACGAGCCAAACCGATACCCTGAGCACCGAAGTCACGGGCTGTCTGAGCGTCTTTCGGAGTTTCGGCGTTAGCGCGAACTTCCATTGTGCGGATTTCATCAACCCAGCTCATCAGCTTACCGAAGTTACCGGTATTGGTGTCAGCCTTAACGGTCGGAACCTGGCCTTCAATAATCTGGCCTTTACCGCCGTCCAGAGATACCCAGTCGCCTTCTTTGATAACGGCGCCGGACTTGGTCGTCATGGTTTTGTCTTTGTAGCTGATGGTAATGTCGTGAGAGCCGGAAACGCAGGGAGTACCCATACCGCGGGCAACCACGGCTGCGTGAGATGTCATACCGCCGCGGGCTGTAATAACGCCCTGAGAAGCATGCATACCGCCGATATCTTCCGGAGAAGTCTCATTACGGATAAGGATAACTTTTTCGCCCTTGGCAGCCCAATTTTCAGCATCTTCGGCACAGAAAACGGCACGACCGACGGCAGCACCCGGAGATGCCGGCAAACCGGTAGCAATAACGTTTTTGGGAGCTTTCGGATCCAACATCGGGTGCAGCAACTGGTCAAGCTGTTCGGCTCCAACGCGCATAATGGCTTCTTCTTTGTTCAACAGGCCTTCTTCAACCATTTCAACGGCCATACGGACAGCAGCGGCAGCGGTACGTTTACCGTTACGGCATTGCAGCATCCAAAGTTTGCCGTGTTCAATGGTGAACTCCATATCCTGCATATCTTTATAGTGTTTTTCAAGATTGTTGCGAACATCAACCAATTCCTGATACAGATGCGGCCATTTTTCTTCCAGAGAAGTACCGTCACCTTTGGAGGCCATCGGTTGCGGTGTACGAATACCTGCCACAACGTCTTCACCCTGTGCGTTTACAAGATATTCGCCGTAATAAACGTTTTCACCGGTAGCCGGGTCGCGAGAGAAGCAAACGCCGGTAGCGCAGTCATCGCCGGCATTGCCGAATACCATGGTCTGAACGTTGACGGCTGTACCCCAGTCACCCGGAATGTTGTTTAGTTTACGATAAGTGATGGCACGGTCAACCATCCAGGAACCGAATACGGCGCCGATACCGGCCCACAACTGTTCCCAGGGATCCTGCGGCACAACCTTGCCCAGTTTGTTACCGATTTCTTTGTATTCTTTAACCAACTCTTTGAGGTCTTCGGCGGTCAAATCAGTATCAGACTTGTAACCTTTGGACTTTTTCATATTTTCCAGAGCTTCTTCATAAAGATCCAGATCAGCACCCAAAACAACGTCAGAGAACATCTGTAGGAAACGACGATAAGAGTCGTAAGCAAATCTCTCGGAACCGGAAGCCTTAGCCAGAGCTTTAACCGTCTCGTCATTCAAACCGAGGTTCAAAACGGTATCCATCATACCCGGCATGGAAACGCGGGCACCGGAACGAACCGAGAACAGCAACGGGTTATTGGCGTCAGCAAATTTTTTGCCCATAATTTTTTCAACATGAGCGACAGCTTCCTTAACCTGATCTTTCAAATCAGAGGGATAGGTGTGGTTATTGTTGTAATAATATGTGCAGACTTCAGTTGTAACTGTAAATCCGGGAGGTACCGGCAAACCGACTTTGTTCATTTCAGCCAGGTTAGCACCTTTACCGCCCAGGAGATTACGCATGCTGGCGTCGCCTTCGGCTTGGCCATTACCAAATGTATATACCCATTTACTCATGGTTTATTCAGCTCCTTAAGCTATATGTTAAAACGAAATCAATCGGGCAGATTCGCCCTTTTGACGAACTTAATTCTTTGCTAAGTTATACTAATGAAAGCGATTCTACAAGGAAAATTTCGAATCTATCCTGAAACAGCGCTAAAATTCAGTCCGTTATGCACAGCGGACGGCAAAACGGCCGCCCCGCCCTTCCGTCCGCTTTAAGAAAAAAACATTACCGATAAGTTCCGCATGACCGGCGCTCCCAATGCCGTCCAGCTTAATACCCTTTTCCCGGAACAAACTGTTGCAGTTTCAATACCGGAAGCTTAACTTTTTTTGCTTCCTGAAACAGAGAATCTCTGGAAGCCTGCTTTTGGGCTTCAAATGCCAGAGAATCTTCGCGCACCTGGCGCCGATAGACCGTTCTTGTCAGATAATCGGCCATTTCGCCGGTGGCTTGTGCCGCATTGCGATAGTTTGTTACCGATTCCGCAGCATAAATCTTTACCGCATCGCGCCAATACTGTTTCTTGCTGACATAATATTTGGATTTGAATTTGGTCTGAATAACATGAAACATAACCATCGCCTCGCGCTCATTTTCTTCATCGCTGCGCTCCACGGCCGTTTTTACCAAATGAGGATACCGCCGGTTAAGTTTGGCCAACCCGGCCAAATTCAGTTTCATAAACTCAGACGATTGTTGCAAAAAGGCTTCGCCGTCGTTATTTTCGATTGAAGCCGCCATTTTTTCGCGTAACTCTTTGTTTTTAAGACGTATGTCTTCAAAAGACCAGGAATCAGCAATCTTCACGCCGATAGAATCCGTTAGCGAGTCGGAACTTTCAACCAACTTATAGTTTAGCTCCTTGGTTGTATACGCCTTATAAGGATTGATTCGTGCATTGACGAATTTTTTGTCATCAATCGCTTTCAAATCTTCATACCTTGCACCGCTGGGATGATGCTCGTAAAAACGAAAAACGCCGGCCTGCAATTCCAGTTCATGGATTCTTTTTTCATACTTCTGTTTAGCCGCGGCAAACTCCTGCCCCTGCCTCTTCATTTTCTGCTGCCACATATTCTGATTCGTTTTGAAGGCTCCGGCAGCCAGCAATACGATTCCGACCCGAAGAGCGAGTCGTTTAAATTTGGGGTTCTTAATCCAGCGATATTGGTCCATTTTTCTTTCCGTCATTATAAAGTTAAGCTGCGCGAAGTATAGCGCTTTAAAACCCGGCTTTCAAGCCATTTTTCGAAATTTTGGAAATTTTTACGACAAATCAAAAGTTACCAAATTATTAAAATTACATATTTTTTTGCCGGTTTTCCTAACTTTTGCTTGTATTTGGACAAGAAAAATGATATATTCATAATTGACAAATCCTATTATCTCTACCCTTATGTTTTACAATTATAAATCTTGGGAGTTTTTAAGATATAAACTAGCGTGTTTTTATTTTAAGAATCTATCGGCATAATCAGAAATCTATTTTCTTTTAACCGAGAAATGAGATCTATAGGATATTTGAGAATGAAACAAAAAAAATAATAACAATAAAAAAAATCATTATCATTATGAAGAAAAATGTATTCAGAGGTTTTTTCAATACAATTGTATTGACCCTCACAGCTGTATTATTAAGTGTTTCTTTCGTTGCTTGCGACGAAGACAATGCGCTGAATGAATTGAATCCTAACGAAAAGCCGGTCCCCATGCCGACTGATGATTTGTTGGATGTCAATAAAGTTAACTGCGAATGGTCTGCAGATTCTGCAACCATAGCAAGCATCAAAGAAAACGTATTGAATCTGTCAAAGGAAAAAGTTATGGCTGCTTCTTTTGAACTGTCTTATGAACAGACAGAAAAAGATTCAGTTGTAAATTACAACGTAACTCTGGCTGCAAGCGTAAGCAATTATGCTGCAATCGCTGTTGATGATGTAAAAAGCATCTCCAGCAAAAAGTTCCAGTTAAAGGAAAACGCCTTTGTTATTGGTAAGACAACCATGCCGGTGTCTATCCAAGACGTAAAAGGCGATGTTGTTACCTTCAATGGAAAGAGTGAAGTCTTCACTTATACCATCGATGGTAAAGCGCCCTATGACTTGTGTTATGCATCCATCACTGGTGCAGAATACGCATTAGGAACTCCGGTAGTTGTTGAGGGTATGGACCGTACTTATAAAGTTCCGGCTACCATCACTTTCTTCGCAACCGACGGAGAAAACTTAGTGTACACATATGATGTCATTGCATCAGAATCTGAAAAAGATCAAGTTGCAATCGTTGGTGTTTATAACAGCATCGACGAAAACGGTATCGTATCATACACAATCACTGAGACTCATACAGTCAACGTGAATGAAAATGTTTCCATTGACGGAAACAAAAAGGCTGATTTCAGCTTAAATGCTGTAGAAGTACCGGAATTCTGGTCAACTGCAGCTGGTGTTGTGTTAACTTCCGCCAAAGAATTGAACTATGAAGTTGCTGGTGATTACAGCTTCGTTCATGGTGAAGATTTCACCGGAAAAGTGAATGCTACTTTTGTGAACTACATTACTGTAGATTACAAAGGCAACGCCGTGAAAATTGAAATCCCGGCCGCTAAGATTGCAAACATTTCTATTATCGAAACAGGCAAAGACGAGTCAAATAAAGAGTACAATAAGTACTTCTACGATGAAGTCTATGCCATGATCGTAGATAACGTGACAATCACGACTTCTCTGGTCAAACTGACGGAGAAAGTCAAAAAAGCTGTTGAGGAAAACTTAACAACTACCGAAATGAAAGATAACGGTGACAACACCGGTTCTTTTGACTTGGTAGACGAGGACGGTAAAGTCGTTGAATCATTCCGCGTAAACTTAGGTATTGGAATTTCTGTATCTCCCGAAGTGAACATTACATCTAAGGATTTAACGTACGCTTTCAGTACGGTAAAACCGGGTGAATTCGCCAAGGTAGGAAGCTATGACGCTGGCAACGGTGTTACAGCAGATAAAATGCAGAGAGTTGATAACTTTGTTTTCTCTCACGACTACACTGAAAGAGCAGTTGTGAAAAAACACGCTAACTTTGTTCTTTCTTACAACGGAAAGACTTACCAGGTGAAGTTTGAACAAAACATAACTTCATCAGTGAGCCTGACCAAGGGAGATAAGAGCGATGTAAACGGAAAAGTTTCTCAGCTTTATAATGCAGAATACAAAGCCACTAACGGCAAATCTTCTGCAAATGACAGCCAAGTTATTACTATCAGCTATGAAAAAGGTGCTAATACCACCACTCCTATGGTTGATAACGGAAACGGCACCGGTTCATTTGATTTGAATGACGGTGACGGCAATAAAATTAAGACGTACACCGTTGATTTGGGCATTTCTGCTCAAATCCGTTCAACGGTTGCAATCAACAATCAGGATATGGGCCTTGGTTTGCTTTCCAGCACTCCGGGTTCTTTCTCCAAAGTCGGTACTTATTCTGAAAACGGCGTTACTGCTGATAAGATGAAGAGAACTGACGTTTTCGCTTATGATAAGACAAGCGAAAACTTGGTTGTAACTGCTAACCAGAACTTCAAACTGACTTACGAAGGCAAGACTTATGATATCGCATTTGACAACAATGTAACATCATCAGTAAACTTGACCAAAGGTCAGTTCAGCGATACAGAACTTAAGACCATGCAAATATGGAACGCTAATTATACTGTTTCAGGTGCGAAGTCTAAAGCTTCTGCTGCGCAAGTGATTACAATCACTTACGAAAAGCCTCAAGACCAAATCACTGGTTGGGAATATTTGAACGATATCTTGGTTCGCCAGGGTAACGATTTCAAAACAACCGTATTTGGTAAAGAAATACATTCAATTGCAGAAAATAACAAAGAAACGGAAGCTTTCCGCATGAGAAACGTTCTTATTTCCAATTCTGGAAAGATCGTCATCTTTGCTAAGGCTAACGTATCTGTTAAGAGTGACAAGACTAACACATCTTCTATTAACGAGGGTGATTGGACTGGTACTCGTGCTGCAAGAAAAGTTGTTTATAAGGTTGATTCAAAGGAAGTGACACTGGATGTTGCTGCCGATGTAACTCTTCTGTATAAGAAGAACAACCTGAAGAACAACTTAAATATTGAAAATGTTTCTTACACTCTCAACCAAGTTTCTACTCACCGTGACGGCGTATTTAATGTAACTATTTATAATATGGTTCATACAATCGTTATCAATGGTGAAACTTTCACATCTGAAAATGAAGTGGAAGAAAGAATCTTGGATATGGATTATACTTTCGACGGATACGAAGTAGATCCTGATTATGTTAACATGGCAGGCCGCACTAAGGTTTACCAAAATCCAAATCGTGAAACTGGACATTATGCAGATTGCATCGTATTCAGAAAAATAGACGACCATTCATCTAAGATGTTTGTTGGTTGGTATGACGGAGCTTCAACTCCTACTGTACAGACTACAAACTTCACTGCAAAAGCAGGTGAATTGCTGTCTTTGGTTTGGACAAACCGCTGGGAAGCCGCTTCTTTAACAGGAAGTTCCGCTAATGCACTTAAGAACGGTAACTATAGCGATGGCTACAAGTACCAATCTTGGGAAAGCAATGGCGTAAACAGTTTCTCTGCCATGACCACCAATTTGGAAAAATATGGTAACCCCTATATCGAAAGCTTAATTGCTCGCGATGGTTACTACGAATTGGCAGGAAACCAATACAAATAAATAAAAACAAGTTAAAAATCTGTCCCCGGAGAATTAAGTGCAAGCTTAATTTAACGGGGACCTTAAAAAAAACCCAATTAAATGAAAAAAAATATAGTTATGATCATCGTTGCTATAATCGCAACTTTGATGTGCGTTGAGGCAAGCGCACAGAGAGCAAGAACAGTGACTTCTTTCACAGGTCGTCACACGTTCCTAATGTCAGTAGAAGCCAATGCTATGGCCGATACTGACCCCATCGACGGCTCATTTAAAGCCGACTTCGGTGGACTTGCAAAAATAACTTATTTTAAAAACGGTAACCACTTCTCTGCGAAACTTGGTTATCGTAGGGAAAGTCTCCAGGCTGCGTTGGCTTATGCCCGTAACCTGACGACAAACCCGTCAGCCAAATTCCGCCCCAACATCGAGGTGGAAGCTGGACTAATGAACCAGACTCGTTCGCTTTATTACGAAGCGGATGAAACCACAACGGAAGGCAAGCCTTTAGCCTCCCACGAATACTGGAACTATAAGCTCCGTCCGTATGTGGGTTTAAATATCAACTTTGAATTCGGACTTGGAAGTTCGGCTATCGAAGTTGGAGCCTTTGGATACTACCTCCCTTACGAGGGCAAGGCAGCTCCGGGCAACATCAAGACCACTGTCGGCGGCAGCGATGTCACCGGCCAGCAAGTCAAAATGGATCTTGATACCTCAAAATTTAAATACGGTGTCAAGATCGCCTACAAATTTGATATCTGCAAGATATTCAAGTAGGTATAAAAACTATTATTCTCTACATAAAAACAGCCCTGAACCCCCTAATTACGGTTCGGGGCTGTTCCCTTTTTAAAACCCGTATTTTGAATCACGACGCTAATCTGAAACGTCACGCCTTTTACCTACCTGTTTACGCAAAAAAAACATTTCTTTTAAAATAAAACTGTAGAAATATTAAACAATGGCTATATAATATTATGCAGTTTTTCGTTTTCGGAACAAGGAGATTTCATAATGAAGTGGCTCATAACTCTGGCTTTCGGTTGTTGTCTGACCTTAGCGGTTAACGCTGATGCGCAAGAAACGCCGGCCTCCAATTTCACCAGCCCGAATCAGCCTCAGCAATACCAACCCAATCCTGAAAACAATACTGTTTTGGAAGAGATTTCATCAGCTGCCGGACAGGCTGCCATTGAGAACATCACCAACGCCGAACAAATTTTCTGTTATCAGATAACCAACCGTCCGGAAAATTACACCGGATACACCATTGACGGCATGGCTATCGTCGGTTTCTGCGGCGTTATCAATAACGAGCTCAAAAATATGATTACTTCCGAACTTTTTATGAATCCCGAAAATATTTTATTTGACGTCACCGAAGAATGCATCATTCGTCCTAAAATTATGCTGCGTTTCGTCCGCGGCATTGATGCGACTGACGTTTTGCTTTCTTCTCCCTGCCATGCTTTTGCCATATTCTACGGCGGAAGAGTAAACGCTTTTAACGCCAAACCCGCCGCACCGATTATTGATGCTCTGGTTGATCCCTTGATTAAAAGCAGGGTAGACTTCGCCTCTCCTGCATTGCTAAACCAGCTGTTGCCAATCGGCGTAGCTCAGACTGACGAACAGAAAGCTCTGCTTAACAAAAAGAACGAACCTATTCGCAACTGGGTCAAAACACAACAGGAAGAAGAAGCTTCTTCCAAAAAAAGCGGATGGAACAACCTTAACCTGAAATTATAATTTGAGATACCGATGAAACTGCGCATAGCTTATCAGGGCGTACCCGGCGCCTATTCCCATATTGCCGGAAAAACCGTCTACCCCGGCCAGGAATACGTTTCCTGTCTGACTTTTGAACAGGCAATGAATGCCGTCCAAAACCGAGAGGTCGATTTTGCAATGATTCCGGTTGAAAACTCTAACGCCGGACGCGTCTCCGACGTTCATTTTCTTTTGCCGCAAACCGGACTGCATATTGTCGGCGAATTCTTTTTAAGAATAGAACACCAGCTGCTTGGTCTTAAAGGAGCGTCTCTGGCCGACATAAAAACAGCCTCCTCTCACCCTCAGGCCCTGGCTCAATGTTCGCAATTTCTCAAAAGCCATAATATTCAGCCCGTGCAGCGGATAGATACGGCTCTTTCCTGCCAAGACGTTATCAGAGATAAAGACCAAACCAAAGCTGCCATCGCCTCAAAATTGGCTGCGGAAATCTATAATCTTGACATTCTGGCTCCCAACATCGAAAACGCCGTCAACAATACGACCCGTTTTTTGATTATGTCGCGGGAAAGCGCTGTGCCCGAAGACGACGGAACCGCCTTTATAACATCGTTTATATTTAAAGCCAAAAATATCCCTGCGGCTCTGTACAAAGCTTTAGGCGGATTTGCCACCAACGGAATAAACATCACCAAACTCGAAAGTTATCTGCTGGAGGGAAAGTTTATTTCCGCACAATTTTATGTAGAAATAGAATCTCATCCTGCCCGTCAGGCATTCAAAAACGCTTTTGAAGAACTAAATTTCTTTAGCGAAGAGGTGCATATTTTGGGCTCCTATCCGGCAAATCCTTACCGCTATCTGTAAATCTCAAAGATACACCCCTGAAACGAAAAAATCACAAGGAGTTGGCAATGAACGATATTATCATTACTGATTTTGATCCTCAACATTTCGAACAGGCGCTGGATGTCCTCTATGAATCCAATTGTATGCATGCACGTTGCGACAGCAAGCAGTTTATCTGCGCACCCAAAGAAAATTCGGTTCCTTATGTTCGTTCCGTTTTAGAGGACGAAAACAAATTTGGCTTTGTGGCTCTGGACAATAATATCGTTGCCGGAATTTTGTTCGGCGGCGTCCTCGAACGCGACGAAAACATTTATTGCAACCGGAGATTCTGTAAAGTTTTCGACATTGCCGTCAGCAGCAAATATACCAAACAAGGCATCGGAAAACAATTGATAAACGCCGCCGCCGAATATGCGCGCAGTCGTAATGTCCGTCAAATCGAACTGGAAGTTTTCAGCTTCAACACCAATGCCGAAGCCTTTTACAAGAGATTAAACTTTCGTGAAGTGTCACGCATTATGAGCTTGGAAGTCTAAGCCTTCTTTTGCTTGGCAATCACGTCAATAGATTCGTCAATCAGCTTATCCTGCATTTTGGCGCTAAGCTTTGAGGACAAAAGTTTTTTCACCGCATTTATTGTCAATTCGGTGGTCTGCTGTGCAATTTCCTGCATTGCTTTGTCCTGAGCCGCTGCAATACGTGACTTCGCTTCATGCTCCTTAAGGGCCATGTCCTTTTCAAGTTTGGATATGCTTTCTTTTTTCATCAAATTGATTTCGCGGTCGGACCGTGCAATGATTTCCTGAGCCTCCTGCCCAACCTGCCGCGCTTTTTTCTCATATTCCACCAAAAGCTTCTGCGCGTCTTCTTTCAGGGCTGCCGCGTCTTTAATCCGCTCGGCGATGCTTTCCCCGCGTTTTTTCAACATCCCGTAAAGAGCTTTGCTAACCGGTTTCGCCAGCCCGACGACGGCAACCACAAAAGAAACGCCGACCCAAAACTCCGGACTCAAATAAAACGCCTCACCGTGCCCGCTGATTTCATGAGCGGTGTTTTCCAGAACGTTCGCAACACTGCCTGCGGCATTCAGAACCGCATCCTGGGTTGCGTCAATAATTTCCCGGTTTGGTAAATTCTGTTCCATAGGCATAGCTTTATTCTTTCACTGAATGATTAACGGCATTTCTGACGTCTTCCGCCTTAAGGTCATTAAAACCAAGTTTTTTGACCACGTCCAAAGCTAACGTTTCTGCCATTTGCTGAACCTGCATCATTGCCTGCTGCTTGCTGGCGGCAATCTTTTTTTCGCCTTCGGCAATCTGGGCGGCCAGTTCATTGTCCAAATCGGACTGTTTCCGCTCAATCATATTTTTAAGATCTTGCTGCGTTTTGGCAATCGACTGGTTAGCTTCTTCCGTAGCAAATTTCAGGGCCCGCTGGTATTTGTCCAGCGCAGCTTCTGCCTGCACTTTGATTTCGGCAGCCTTTTCCAAATAATCATCAATTTTTTCTTTACGCAGATTAATCATTTCCGCAATTCTCGGAATGATAAATTTGCTCATAACAAAGAGCATCGTAAAAAAGGTGACGCACAGCCAAAAGAGCTGCGACGGAAACACTGAAAAATCTAACTGAGGCATCAGACCCTCTCCTCTCAAAAACTAAATTTTAGGGTGGTGGATAGAGTAATTATACGGAGCGCAGAAACCTGAACGTACACAAACATACGTAAGTTTCGAGCACCGGATTATTGCTCTAGGCACCCCATAAAATTTAATTTAGTTGCCGGTCAGCATAACCAGAGCAATAACCAACGCGTACAATGCAATAGCTTCAACGGCGGCAAAACCGGCCCAGCCATAAATATCAACGTCTTTTTTTACCTGCGGATTGCGGCCGACGGTAGAAATAATGGTAGTCCAAACCTGCGACACACCCCAGGCGGCTACAGTCATTGACAAAGCGCACATACCGGCACCAACATAAGCTAACGGTTCCATTTTATTTCCTTTCTAAAGATTGTTAATTAAAAAAATCACATAAAAATAATTTTACAAAATCTAGTGTTCATGCAGGGCATCGCCCAGATAGATACAGCTCAAAACCGTATAAATAAAGGCTTGCAGCAAAGCAATAAATATCTCAAAACACACGATGCAGCTGTTAAACAACACCGGTACTATTCCTGCAAAACCCAAGGCAACCACAAATCCGGCAATGATTTTCAGCATAATATGCCCCACGGTCATATTAGCCACCAGACGGACTGTCAAACTAAAAGGTTTTGAAAGGAAAGAAATCATTTCAATCGGCACGATAAGCGGTGCCAGAGCAAAAGGAATGCCCTTCGGCAAAAAGGTCCTCAACCAGCCAAGCTTTTTCTTTTTAATGCCGATAACCACATTGAACAACAATGCTATCAAAGATAAACTTCCGACCGCGGTTAAATGGGACGTAAACGTAAACGCATAAGGAAACAACCCCAAAAGATTACCGAAGGCTACAAATAAAAACAGCGTAAAAATAAACGGAAAATACTTCAATCCCTCCACGCCGACGTTCTCTTTCAGCAGTCCGGATATAAATTCATAAATGCTTTCGGGAATAGACTGCGCAACCGTGGGAACAATACTGCGGCGGCGAAGGCACAATCCCAGCAAAACGGTAGAAACCACAACCGCCAGCACCATAAACAGGGCAGAGTTCGTAAACGAAATATCGACATCGCCGACCTTGAGCGGAATAATCGGCTTGATGACAAATTGTTCCATCGGATTGGACACTTCTACTTACTCCTTCTTTTTGTTTTCCTCACTTTGTACAAAGCGGTAAACATTCAAAATACCGGCAACACCGCCCAACAGCAGAAACACTACCAGCAGCCAGGGTTTGGTATCTAGCATCCGGTCCAAGAAAAATCCGATTGCCGCTCCGACCAATACGCCGGACAGCAACTCGGTCGCCACCCGAAAACCGGTTTTGGATGCATACACATACGGTGATTCCGGTTTATCCTTGCGCGCCAAGGCTTCTTTGGCTTTCAGATGCCGAATACGTTCATCCAGTTTCCGAATGTCTTCAGGGACCTTCAACATATTCAACCTTCCTACTTAAAATATTACGGAGTTATTAAAGAAGTCCTAATTTTTATTTTTTTACTGTGTTTTGAGCAAAAATTTCTTCCAGCCGTTCCAGGGTCGGAGCACCGGAAAGCAATTCGTTTTTATCCTTGGTATGAACGATGAACGAAGGTGTACCTTGGATTCCCAGCTGGGTTACGCCGTTTTGGCGGTTTCCCAAAATCTCGCGAGCCGTATCGTCATTATGCAGACAGGCTTCTGCTTTTTCGGGAGAAACACCGCTCAATGCGGCATATTGCGTCAAAACTTTGGTCGGATTCCGGGACAATCCCCATTCTCTCTGCTTCTTAAACAAAACATCTACAAATGCAAAATACTTGTCTGCCGGAACACAGGCCGCCAGCAACGCACCATCCATCGAAGCACGGTCAATCGGAAAAGGAACAAAAACCAGTTTAACCAACCCTTTGTCTATGTATTTTTCCTTTATTGCCGGCAACACGTTAAGATGAAAATCGGCGCAATGGAAACAACCGAAAGACGAAAATTCATATAATGCAATCGGAGCATCGGCTTTTCCCATCGTCATTCCTTCCGGCATTGCGTAATTAGCCGGAATAACCGGCGCCGGAGCCGGAGCTTCGTCCTGGGCATGGGCCGCCTTGACCAAAACAATTTCGCCCTTTTCGTTCAGAACAAATCCCTTAAAAGACAAATACATTCCCGCCGCCATAAAGAAAACCACGAAAGCGGCGACAAAAGCGCTGATTTTTCTGATAATAACTTCAAACTTCATCTTTTTTCTTTTCACCTTTATTATTACTGATAACGCTGCGTCCGAGCTTTTTCAGCATTTCCTGCAACGCCGGATTTTCAACTTCTTCACTCAGAATTTTAATATAATTTTCTTCTTCTTTAGTTACAAGAGTTTTTTGCTTGTCCTTAAACTTATCCTCATCATCGTCCAACTTTAGTTCGCTGTTCTGAATAATCTTCAGCTGACTGACCGCCCGGTAACCGAAATAAGTGTTAACCTTGCTCAAAATGACATTCTCCCGGTGCTGCAGTTCCAAAGCAAACGCACCGCCCGGCACCATAACATACAAAATGCCGTTCGTCTTTTCTCCGCGTTTGAAGTCAATCCGCTGCGGCAGGCTGTAGCCGGCCAGTTCTTCGCCGACAACGCTTTCCCAGTTGGTAATAAGGTCTATTTCAACAAAGCCTTTTTTACCCAGAATACTTTTGGCAAAAGGCAGAATTGTCCGGGACAACGCCTGTAAGTCCCGGGTTTTGCGCTCATCGCTGACTATGTATTCTTTTCCCTTTGCCATAGACGGCAATCTAACAGACTCTATCAACAAGGGCAAGCCTTTTGTTGACTAGACGGTATATTTAAGCCTATAATTCAGCAAATTATCGGGGAGGTTAATCTATGGACTGGCACCATGTCTTGCAGGCGCTTTTGTCGCTTGTTTTTGTTATCGGGCTTTTACTGCTGACCTTATGGCTGTTTAAATATTGTCAGCTTAAAGGCGGCAATTGTCGTTGGGCTCGCCAGCTCAAGGCAGGGCAGCGCTTAAACGTGGTTGAAAGCCGCAGACTTGACAACCGTAACAGTGTCGTTTTGCTTAAGCGCGACGACCAGGAATTTCTGATTTTACTCGGCAGTAACGCCAATTTGCTCCTTGACCGTTCCCCTGCTCCGCAAAGGATTGAGACTAATGATTAAAAAGCTTTTCCCGATATTTGTCTTCATCGCCGTTGCCCTTGTCTGCTCTGCCGGCTCGGCTGCGGCGCAAAGCATCAGCCTCAATATGGAAGACGCTGCAAACGGCTCTGCGACGGCCAGAATTTTCAGTGTTATCATGATGATAACCATTCTGTCTCTGGCTCCGTCCATCTTGGTAATGATGACTTCCTTTACTCGTATTGTCGTTGTGTTTTCCATTACCCGCAGCGCTCTGGCAACCAACTCGACGCCGCCCAATATGGTTCTGGTCTCTCTCGCCTTGTTTCTGACTTTGTTTATTATGAGTCCGACCTTGGAACGCTCTTGGGAAGAAGGCATCAAACCTATGATTGATGAAAAGGTAGAAGTAATGGACGGCTTGGAAAAAGCCTCTCAGCCTCTGAAAGAGTTTATGGTACGCAACACCCGCGAAAAGGATTTGCTTTTGTTTACCGACCTTGCTGATGAAAAACCGGCAAAAACAATTGAAGAAACACCGCTCAAGGTTGCCGTCCCCGCTTTTATGATCAGCGAGCTCCGACGCGCTTTTGAAATCGGCTTTTTAATCTTTGTCCCTTTTCTGATTATTGATATGGTCATTGCCTCGGTTCTTATGTCTATGGGTATGATGATGCTTCCACCTACTGTTCTGGCCTTACCGTTCAAAGTCATATTTTTCGTACTGGTAGACGGGTGGTACCTGCTGGCCGGATCGTTGGTCAACAGTTTCAAATAAACATAAAAAAAGACAGCGTCTCCGCTGTCTTTTTTTTATCCGTTGCCTTATTAGAAAGTATAACGCAAACCACCGTAAACTTCATGGGCATTAAAGTTAGCATCATTAATATCACCCATATCCATATAACGGTAACCGGCATCCAAATTTACACATTTGTTCAGTCTCAGACTGATACCGCCGCCGACAGTCCACGTAAAGTTATCGGCACTGTGCTTAATTTTTGCAGCATCGGCCACACCACCGCTCCCGATATCATTATAAGACAGGTCAAGTCTGGTCAAACCGATACCACCATGGATATATGGTGAAATCCAATAATTCGGCATAAAGTCCAAATAAGCGTTAGCCATAAAAGAGTCAGATTCCATCGTTGCATTTAAAGGAGTACCCATTGCATCTTCAAATTTATCATCGACATCATCGCGATAAATGTACTCAGCTTCCAAACGGACAAAACCGTAACGATAACCGACAGCGCCCGAAATATTCCAAACATTGCCGAAATCCAACTTAGATTTATTGGTTGCACTGTCTTCTTTATTATTAAAATTATAATTGGTAGCACCTCCGCGCAAACCAAAATAAAAACCGTCACGTGCCGAAGCATTAGACACAAAAGCCGAAGCCAAAACTAATGCCGAAGCAAAAGTAACCAAAGATTTTTTCATCATCGTCTCCAAAGTAGTTTTGTAAATTTTGTCTAGTTTATAACCTAAAAATTTTATTTAATCAAGCATTAATTTATAATTTTTTTATTTACTCTGGCGCCAATATAACATTCAGTTCTTATTATTTTGTTAATTTAACGCCATAATCGACACTTTGCCAAAAAACGGAAAAAATCTTTCAAACCGCCAAATTCCAAGCATTTTTTACAGTTTTCATTAACCCCTTTTAAACTTTCCGGCGTTAATCTGCAAACCTGATTTTGCATATGTTTCAGTTTTGTTAAATTTGTCGGCGGTAAAGCTATTTAATAGATTAGAAACCTTTTTTGTGCTAGAATTAGATTAGAATAGTATTAATGGGTAAAAAGGCGAATCATGTATATCTGGGTCGTATTGGCAACATTTTTGGCTATGCTGGCTTCTTACACGCTCTCCATGCGGGCGGACATCCGCAAGGTGACGGTTGAACCTATGGCCGAAGCGGAAATTGCCAAACTGGTCAGCAAACATCGTGCTGCCGGACGTTATATCTATTACAATTCCCCACCCAACACGCCTGCCGAGCAGGTAACCTTCGTTCCCGGAATTATCAGCGATGCCAATATTGAAGGAGAAATGTCTTCGGTCACGATAAATGACAAAAATTACACCTCGCAGATTTTTTGCATGAACAAAGAATGGACCACCGCCTATACCAATGCATCCGATTGTGACAGGGTAGATACTTCCAAAATGCTGGTAACCTATGGCCCCATTCCTTACCGCTGGCTTAACCTGAATTATGAAGACGTCGACGTTCCCAACAGCGATTTTATGAATGCAATGCGCAATACGGTTAGCGGCGGCTGGCGTTTTGGCTATACCGCGGAAATTGACCCGGCAACGGAAGATGTTACCGAAAACTCTTCAGGTTCGCCAATGCGTATTATAACCAGGGACGGAGAACTCTATGTCCCTCTGGCTATTGTCAACAATGATGATTTTAAAAAAGTTTGCAACGTTTCATCCGGTCAAACCTGCTTAATTTATCTTTCAGGTTTTTAAGCACACCGGCAAAGGAGAAAAACCATGTTAAAAAAATTAAACAGCTTATTGGGACAGAAAGGTAGCATGATGGTGGAAGCCCTTGCTATGCTTGGCCTGATTTCCATGGTAACGCCGGTCTTGTATAAAAAAGCGGCTGAACGAACCACTGAATTGCAGGATATCAACACTGCAACCCAAATGCGTACCTTGTCAAAAGCCTTGGACGATTATATTCAGGACAACTACGTTGCACTGTCTGGCACCATTGGTGCCAACTCTTCGGCAATAATTGACAAAGACGACATCGCTATTTATCTCCCTTACGGCTTTAACATTGATCAGTCAAAAGTTTTCAGCGGCTATGAATTTGCAATTCGCAATGACAAAACCGCCGCAGGGGAAAGTATCTTAACCGGTATGGTCTTGGCCAAAAACAGTAGCGACCTGCCGGCGATTCGCTCTGCCAAAATTGCATCCATGATTGGTTCTAACGGCGGCGTTGTCAATAATAACATCGCCAGCGGTGTCCAAGGCGGATGGGAAGCCAGACTGGCTGATTTCAGCTTTGGCACGGCCGAAAACGGCAGTATTGCCTCCACCTCGCTCAATGCGGTCAGCTCCTCTGCCGGCGTCGCCAGTGATGAAGTCTTATACCGCACGGACTCCCGAGGCACAGAATACAACACCATGCGTACAGACCTGTATATGGGCGGCAAACCTATCCGCGACGTCAATCATTTGATTGTAAACAGCGAAAATGCCGGTTTGGACAAAGACGGCCTAATGATTGGCAGCGGATCAGACGGTAAAGGTGCCGCCAACTTGGTTGTTACCGGAAAAGGTACCATTACCAATCTCTTAAAAGCCGGTGCTGCCAACGTCGGAGAAATTTTCAAAGTTGAAACTGCCGCAATCGGCGGTGCCAATAAAATTACCGCAGATGCCAAAGTCAACGCCAACAACGGCGTAGATGTCAAAGGCAGCGGCGCCGGAAAAGGCGGCGGCTATGCGTTAGGCGTCGAAGGCGGCTTAAACGTTACCACCGGAATGACGGTCTTAGACGGCAAACTGCAGGCTAACGACGGAGCCGAAATATCCAACGGCGTCTTGGTTAAAGGCGGCAAAGCCGGAGAGGGCAACGGAAACATCTACAGTGTCGTTATCAATAAAAGCAACGGCGCCAATGACGGCAGCCTGCTGGTACAAAATAACGTCCGTATTGAAAATGATCTTTATGTCGGCGGCAAAGCTTACATTAACGAACTCGACGTTGACAATTTCCGTGCCGGTAAAATTGCCGAAAACAATTATAACCTAAACGTCACCAAAAATGACATTGTCATCAAAGACAATGATTTCAAGGTCGGAGACCGCATCGTGTCAAACGACACCTCCGTAACCATGAAAAGCGCAAACTATCAAATGTATGCAAACGATTCCCGGGCCGGAATTGCCAACAGTGCCCGAACCAACCGGGTAGACGTTGAAGGCAGCAACATCTACCTTCAGACCCCTAACGGCACCGGCGTTATTGATGCCAAATCGTCAAACTTTACAACCGATGCCAGCAAGACAATCGCCATTGCCGGCGCCGGAAAATTGAACATCGACGGCACCAGCTCGTACATCCAGACTGTCACCGACGGCAAAACCAACCGCGTCTTGACCAATAAAGACGGTTCGGAAATGACCTCCAGCGACGGCACCAACTCGGCTTATATCAGTACGACGCCTACTTTGGCCAAAGCCTCGGCCAACAACATTGTCATCGACGACCGTAAAATCGTTTTCGCCGAAGGTGCAAAAACCTTAGGAACATTTAACAGCGGAAACTTTGATAATGCGGTCATCAACAAAGGCGTTATCATTCGTCGTGAAGGAATGGTAAACCTTCCCGGTTCAACTGCCTCCGGCCGTACCGCCATGGCCACCGGAGAAGGCGCTCAGGATGTCGCCGGTTACATCAAGGCTGACCGTTTTCTAGCCAATCAGCAGTTAAAGGCCAAGGATCCCTATGCGGTTCCCAAGGATGTGACCCTGACCAAACCGAGCGGCGTAACCGACAATACCTTATATGACGCTTATCAGGTTAACCCTGCATACACCTCCGTTATGCACGACATCAAACTGACCTCCCGCGGCGGCGCCCGTTTGAGCGATATTTTGCCTGACTTCATCAACAAAGGTATCTATGTTATCGATAATACCTATAAAGAAAACAGCACCAGCTGGGAAAACTATACGGTAAAGGTTACCGGCGGCAAAATCTCCGTTACCGGTGAACCGCCATCCTGCAGCGGAGACCCCAACTGCATTGCAACGCCGTGGCTGGGCTTTATCCCCACCCCGCAATGTCCGCCGGGATATTCAAAAGTTATCACCATTAACCCCATTCGTTGGAAAATGGCGGAAGCTTATGCTATCCCCGTTGTCGAAAACATTACCGGCTCAACCGTAACCGAGAAGTTTAAGGCGTTGTTCATTGCGCCGCGTAACCCCAAAACCGCAATGTTCAAACTAACCGAAGAAAACGGCAACAACCCTCACCGCCACTATCTTGAATCCGGTATGCCGCTGACCTTCCAGACCAACACCTGGTTGAACACTACCATTGCCGGAGTCCGTTCTTCCAACCAGATGAGCGGTGCCAACCACGAAAATATTCGCGCGAACGACTTTTTGGGCTGGCATGCCATTATGGGCTTCCTGTATCATGGTTCCGATTACCATGATTACATCCAGCTGGCCGGCGGCAACACCTCTCATACTGACGGAAAAATCGTTTGGAACCTGTTCCCCGTCTATAACGAAGAGCTGACCGCCATCGCCAATGTCTACTGCTACTTCGAACGACGCAACAAAGTTATTGTCTACGATACCGATGGCTCTGTTCTAATCAACAAAACCGTCAACGATTGGAACAAAAACGACAATGTCGTTGACACAACCTATAATCAGCTGGAAAACTTCCGGGCAAGCTTTGGTAAAGACAGCAACTATACCAACCGCCTGAACGATCCGGCTCTGAAATACAACGACCCGTGGTAATTGCCATTACCCGCCTTCCGCATCCCCGCTTTCACTGCGGGGATGTTTTTTTTGCAAATTCGACCCGGATTAAAGCTATTTTCATAAATATTCGCTATAATAACAACCAAAGCCCCGGTTTTATTCACTAAACATTTAATAACTCACAGATTTGCATTTATTTATAAAAATAATATTATAAAATAGCTAAAGATATTGGCAGGCATAAAATTTTGGAGCTCCTAAATGCTGAATCAAGATGACGATTTTGATAACGATGAAGACCTCAACGAACCGAACAGGATCAGCCGCAAAAAAATACTTGTTTTTTTGATTCCGGCTTTGATTGCCATTGGTCTCGGCGTCGGTTTTTTCTATGCCTTTAACCACAAGTTCGGAAACAACGGAAATGCCAATTACAGCATTGTTCGCAACATTATTGAAGAAGACGGAAAAGAAGCCGAAAGCGTAACCGTGTTCTACGACTTGCCCGAAATCACCGCACGCCTTAAGGATACCTCCGCCGACGAGGCCACCGCACGCCTCAAAATCAGCGTGGAGTTAAACAATGTCGAAGACGTCGCCAAAATAGAGGCTTTGCTGCCCCGTATCAACGATGCCGTCATTGCGCATACGATTGAGCTGACCCCGGATGAGCTGGAAAGCGCCACCGGATTGTACTGGCTCAAAGAAGAATTGCTTTATCGCATAAATCTGTTAACATCTCCGTTACTGGTTTCAAATCTGAATTTTAAAAACTTTGAAATTCAAAAACCAAATGAAAAATAAAGGATAATCAAAGTGGCAGAACAAGAGGGAAAACAAGAAACACCGAAAGAAAACTGGGCTGATACCATAGAAGTCCGGGATGCTCCGGCCGCTGCTCCGGAAATGGATTCCCCTGATTCCAAAATTCTTAATCAGGAAGAAATCGACAGCCTGCTGGGTTACTCCAACGACGAGGAGGAAGACTACCGGCCGCAAAAAACCGGCGTTCGGGCTATTTTAAACTCCAGTATGGTTTCTTACGAACGGCTGCCGATGCTGGAAATCGTATTTGACCGTCTGATTCGTCTGATGGCAACCTCCCTGAGAAACTTTACGCAAGACAACGTAGAGGTTTCTCTCGACAGCATTGAATCAATGCGCTTCGGCGAATATATCGATTCCCTGACGCTCCCCACCCTTTTGAACGTATTTAAAGCTGAAGAATGGGATAACTACGGACTGATGTCTCTTGACTCGTCCCTCATCTACTCGATGGTGGACGTTCTTCTCGGCGGCAGACGCGGAACCGCGGCCATGCGCATTGAAGGACGCCCCTATACTACCATCGAGCTGAACATCGTCAAAGAGATGATACAGCTCATTCTGGCGGATTTGTCCACCGCGTTCGACCCCATAACATCGGTTAACTTTGCTTTCGACCGCCTGGAAACCAATCCCCGCTTTGCAACCATTTCCCGCCTGTCTAACGCCGTCATCGTAGCGCATCTCAGAGTCGATATGGAAGATCGGGGCGGAAAAATAGACTTGATGATACCCTATGCCACGCTGGAGCCGGTTCGCGAACTCTTGCTCCAGATGTTTATGGGCGAACGTTTCGGCCGCGATACCATCTGGGAAAACCATTTAATGTCTCAGCTCTGGGAAACGGAGGTTGAGGTCAGTGCGCTCCTCAGCGAAACGACAATCAAATTGGGCGAAATGTCTGCCTGGGAAAAAGGTTCATTCCTTCCCTTGGACATTCCCCCGCATCAAAAAGTAACCATTGTTTGCGGCGACGTGCCTCTGATTACCGGAGACATGGGCCGCAAAGACGACCATATCGTCATCAGAGTTGACGGAAAGGCTGAAAAGAATGGATAGCTTGGAATTGCTCATCAATCTCATCATTATTGCATTGCTGGTTCCGACAATCGTTTACGCCTATCGGCTCAACAAAAACCTTGAGATTTTGCGCCGCAACCAAAAGAGCCTGGCCCAGTTGGTCGAAGCCCTGAATGACGCAACCTACAAAGCGGAAAACAGCATTCCCAAACTGAAGTCCGTTACCGAACATTCTTCGGAAGGCTTGAAAGAAGTTGTAGACAGCGCCAAGGAACTTAAAGACGATTTGTTGTTCATTAATGAACGCGCCGACAATCTTGCCGACCGTTTGGAACAGGTTATCAGCGACGGCCGCCAGATTAAAGCGCCGATGCCGGCGGCAACAGCGGATTCTTCGCCAATCGGAAAAATCCGCATCAACGAAGAACCGCAAGAAATGCCGATGTCCGACAGCCGCTCCGAAGCGGAAATGGAATTGTTAAAAGCTTTGCGCTCAATAAAGTGAAATAAAATTTAAGGTCAGATGATGTTTAACAAAACAAATAAAGTCAAAATAAGATTATTGCCGGTTTTTATCTTTGTAGCCGTTTTGACCGTGTCGGTAAAACTCAATAACATTTTTGACTTGTACAACAACCCCGCTCAAAAGACGCTGAGTATCTCTCCGGCTCAGGCTTTGGCAGAAGAAAAAGCCAATTCCGACACCGCCGAACTGAGCAAGGTTTTGAATCAGGGTGACAAGGCCGCTGCCAACGCTGCGGCCGGAACTCCTGCGTCCGCGTTTACTCAGTCGGAAATTCTTATTTTGCAGGAATTGGCAGAACGTCGTGAAGCTCTCGACATCCGCGCCAAAGAAATCGACAAAAGAGCAATTCAGCTGAAAGTCGCCGAGGACGAAATTGATAAAAAGATAAAGCAGCTTAAGGCCTATGAGCAAAAGCTGCAAAAACTGATAAACAAATACAGCGAACAAGAGCAGGAAAACATCGCTTCCTTGGTCAAGCTGTACACCTCAATGAAGCCTAAAGACGCCGCCCGGATTTTCAATACGCTGGATATGAACATCACCGTGGCATTGCTGAAAGGAATGAAACCGTCGTCGTCCTCCGCCATTCTTTCCCAAATGAATTCGGAAAAAGCCAAGGCCGTTACGTCAGAGCTTATTGGAAACAACATTTAATTTTAACGCTGAGAAACAAACATTGCCGAGCTGTAACTTTTACATAAAATTCGTTTCAGTCTTAAGTTTCTGCTTAAGCCTGCTTTTATGTGTTTCGGCAGAAGCCCAACCCTTAAGCAATGCGTCTCCTGCCGGAAAAGTCAAAGTCGAAGACTTGTCTCCTCTGGAAACGGAGCCTCGTCCTCAGGCTCGGCCGACAGCTCCCGTAACCGTTGAAACCCAGGGAACCACGTTAAAAAACAAAGAAACGATATCTGCCGCCCAAATTAAAGCGCCGGTTACCGAACCCCAGTTTGCCAGCTTGAGCTTTGCCTGGAATATGCCGGTCAGTTTGGCCGTTTTCAAACGCCAAAACAAACTCTGGATTGTATTTGACCATTCCCAGCAGATTGACATTAAGGAACTGCGCAATATGGCCGGAGATTTGGCCGAAAACATCTTCCAGTTTCCCCATCCCGGAGCAACGATTATCCAGTTGACGCCCAAAGAAGACGTCCAGTTCTTCGTCCGAAAAGAAGGCTTGCTGTGGATTGTCGATCTTTTTACCTCCGACCAAAAACCGCAGCCGATTAAAGATATGACGATTTTCACACAATACGACAGCCTAAATCGTCCTTATCTCTTCATCCCCACAGAGGCCGCCGGCAACATCGTCTCGGTGATTGACCCCGACGTCGGCGACATCATCACCGTCGCCCCGACCGGAAGTGCCGGCTATGGTCTCAATGCTCCTTACCACTATCCGGAGTTTGATACGCTGGCCACCGAACAAGGTCTGGCCTTTGTCATCAAGGCTCAGGACATTATGCTCAACCGAGGCAACACCGGATTGACCCTGCGGGCACAAAACCGGGGTCTGAATATAACCGAAGGACTTGACGCGCTAAAAAGACAGCAGCAGTTCAAAACCTCGGAAGATTCTCTTGAATCTTTCGATATAAAGATTCAACCGCAACTGCTGGCAATGCCATACAGCGAAGCTGTGGAACAGCTGAAACAGGACATCCTGTCGGCTACTCCCGAGCAACGCGGCATTGCACGTCTTGAACTGGTAAAATACTATGTTTCCAAAGGCATGGGAACCAACGCTCTCTACATTCTTAACCAAATGCAGGCGGCAAACCTTCCTGAAGCCCAGTCGGACAAATTCCACGCCCTGCTCGGCGTCGCAAACTTCTTGGCGCATCGTTATGACCAGGCCGTAGAGAACTTTGAACACGGAAAACTTCCCGAAATAAACGAAGCCATATTTTGGAGAACCTTGGCTTCCAGCGCACAGGAATTTAAGCCGGAAAATAACGTAATCCTTTTCTCCTTTGTCACGCTTATCCGTGACTACCCTCAGGAACTTAAAGACCGTATCGCAGTTATCGGTGCCGAAAATGCGCTCAACGTTAACGACGATATTGCCGCACAAAATTTTATCGACATTTTGAAATCCGGCAGCGCCGACCGCCTGCGCAACCGCAAAGCGCAAATAGACTATCTCGCAGCAAAAAAACAGGAACTTCAGGGCTATCCGCGCAATGCCATCCGCGCCTATCGGGAAATCGCGCTCAGCCGTGACCAAAAATATTCGTCGTTGGCACGTTATGACAATGCCGTTTTAAGCCAGCAAATTAATGCCCTTAGCCTGAACGAAGCAATCGGCGAGCTTGAAAAACTTCGTTTTGCCTGGACCGAACCGAAATTCAAATGGGAACTTCTAAACCGGCTGGCAGACTTCTATGTGAAAAACGCCGATTATTACAATGCCCTGAAAACGCTTAAGGAAACCCTGCCGATGGCAACTCCGGATCAGCGTCGGACGCTTCTCGCCAAAATGGTTCAGTGGTTTGAAGACATCTATATCAACAATCAGGCGGACAACAGCCTGTCAGCCGTAAAATCTTTGGCGCTTTATCAAGATTTCGAATGGCTGGCGGCCCGCAGCAAACATCAAAACGAAATCATCCAAAAGCTGGCAGACCGCCTGGTAGCGGTAGACCTGCTGCCTCGTGCCGACAAACTGCTGACGACGCTCCTCAAGAAAAATGACGTCAGCAAAACCGATCGAGCCAAAATCGGAGCCCGGCTGGCTGTCATTTACCTTTTTGAGCGCAAATCTCCTGAAGCCCTGGAAATTCTGAACGCAACGGAATATGACAATCTTCCTTTTGAAGTCGAGGCTCATCGCCGTGTCATTCGCGCTCGAACAATGGCTAATTTGGGACAGACTGACGAAGCCCTGAAACTCCTCAACGACGACTACAGCAAAAACGCAACCCTGCTTAAGGCTGAAATCTTTTGGAACGCCCGTCAGTGGGGAGATGCGGCCGACGCCATAAAATACCTCATAGAAAAACCGACCCCGGGCAAACCGTTGTCTCAAGAACAAATCAACTATATTCTGGATTGGGCCACAACACTCAAAAAAGCCGGACGGGAAACCGTTTTGGTTCGGCTGCGCAACAAATTTATGCCTTATTTTGCCAAAACTAAATATCATAGTGCATTTAACATCTTAACAGATCACCTTGAAAATGATAAAATCGACCTCAAAGAAATAAACAGCATAGTCAACGATGTTCAGGCATTCAGCGACTTTGCCAAAGCTTATAACGATTCGCTTAAGAGTACGGCAATAAAATAAATGTCAGCTGATTTTCAAATTGAAAGCCCGTTTCAGCCTGCCGGCGACCAGCCCCAGGCAATCAAGGAGCTTTGCGAAGGAATTAACAACGGTGTCAAGGACCAGGTCCTGCTGGGAGTGACCGGCAGCGGCAAAACCTATACTATGGCCAAAATCATCGAACAATGCAAACGTCCGGCCTTGATTATGGCGCCCAATAAAATCCTTGCGGCTCAGCTGTACACGGAAATGAAGGAGTTTTTCCCCCACAACCACGTGGAATACTTTGTTTCTTACTACGACTATTACCAACCGGAAGCCTACGTTCCCAAAACCGATACCTACATTGAAAAAGATTCGGCAATCAACGAACAAATTGACCGTATGCGCAACTCGGCCACCCGCAACATTTTGGAAAACCGTGACGTAATCATTGTCGCATCGGTTTCTTGCATTTATGGTTTGGGCGACGTTGAATCCTACGCCGCAATGACGCTCCCCTTGTCCGTGGGGGAGGAAATCAATCCCAAAGAAATATATAAGCGCCTTGCCGAGCTCCAATACGAACGCAATCAACAAAACTTCGTGCGTTCAACATTTCGCGTTCAGGGCGACACCTTGGACATCTTTCCGGCCCACTATGAAGACCGTGCATGGAGAATATCTTTTTTCGGCGACGAAATTGAAAGCATTTATGAATTTGATTCCCTTACCGGAAAACGTACGGCCGAACTCAAAGACATCGTCATCTATCCGGCCAACCATTATGTAACGCCCCGGCCGGCAATCTCGCAGGCCATTGTCAACATCAAAAAGGAACTGGGCGAGCAACTGGAAGAATTTACCGCTCAAAACAAACTTCTGGAAGCGCAAAGGCTTGAACAAAGAACCCGTTTTGACCTTGAAATGCTGGAAACGACCGGACATTGTAAAGGGATTGAAAACTACTCGCGTTACCTTACCGGACGCAAACCCGGAGAGCCGCCTCCCACGTTATTTGAATACCTGCCGCCGGACGCCATTGTTTTTGTTGACGAAAGTCACGTTTCCGTTCCCCAAATCGGAGGAATGTATCGGGGTGACCGTAACCGTAAAAGCACGCTTTCCGACTATGGTTTCCGCCTGCCCTCCTGCGTAGACAACCGTCCGTTAAAATTTGAAGAATGGAATCAAATGCGCGGTCAGACGATTTTCGTTTCGGCCACTCCCGGCGATTGGGAGCTTGAGCAAAGCCATGGAACCTTTGCCGAGCAGGTTATTCGCCCTACCGGTCTGACAGACCCCTTGTGCATTGTCCGCCCGGTTGAAAATCAGATTGACGATCTTATGCAGGAATGTCGCAAAACCGCAACCCGCGGCGAACGCGTTTTGGTAACGACCTTAACTAAAAAAATGGCGGAAGATTTGACTGAATATCTGAATGACAACGGCATTAAAGTGCGTTATCTCCATTCGGACATCGAAACCTTGGAACGCATCGAAATTATCCGTGATCTCCGTCTGGGCGTTTTTGACGTGCTGGTCGGCATTAACCTTCTTCGCGAAGGATTGGATATTCCCGAATGTTCGCTGGTTGCCATTTTGGATGCCGATAAAGAAGGCTTCCTTCGTTCCGAGCGTTCGTTAATACAGACTATCGGCCGTGCTGCCCGCAATGCCGAGGGTCGGGTAATTCTTTATGCAGACAAAATGACCGGCTCTCTGGAGGCCGCTTTACGCGAAACCAACCGCCGCCGCCAAAAACAGCTCAACTATAACGCCGAGCACGGAATTACGCCGCAAACCATCAAGAAAAAGATTTCCAACGCCTTGAGCGAAATGACCGCCGCCGATTACGTAGAAACCAAGAAGGAAGCGCCCGAAGAGATTAAAGACATTGACAAGAAACTGCGTGAGTACAAAAAGCTTATGCAGGAAGCCGCCGTCAACCTTGAGTTTGAAACGGCCATGGTTTATCGCGACAAAATCAAGGAACTCGAGCAGATTTATCTCAAAAGCTAAACCTATTCTACGGTTACCGACTTTGCAAGATTGCGAGGCTGATCAATTTCCCGCCCCAGCTCGTCGGCAATATAATATGCCAGCAGTTGCAGAGGGACATTAAGCAGCAAAGGAGACCATATTTCCGCAATTTGAGGAACACGGATAACCCGGTCAAACAACTTTCCCCTTTGCAAGGCTGGCGACGTCGTAACCGCAATCAGCTGTGCCCGACGGGCCTTAACCTCTTCGCAGTTGGACAGCATTTTATCAAAAGTCAGGCCGCCGTCTGCCAAAATGGCAATCACCGGAACACTCTCATCAAGCAACGCAATCGGCCCGTGTTTTAATTCTCCCGCTTCGTATCCGTTAGCGTTAATATAGCTGATTTCCTTAAGCTTCAAAGCCCCTTCCGCCGCAGAAGCCGTGTTAATGCCACGAGCCATAAAAACAACGTTTTTGCAAGCGGCATAATCCTTGGCACAGGTTTTAATCCCGCTGCTGTTGCTTAACGTTTCCTCCAGCTTGGCCGGAATCTCAAATAACTCTTTTTTCAGCTCAGACAATTTGTCCCGACTCAAACACCCTCTCAGCTCCGCGGCTGCCAACGCTGACAAATACAAACAGACAAGCTGTGCTGTGTAAGATTTTGTAGCCGCAACACTGACTTCAATCCCTGCTTTTAACGGCAGTACCGCATCCGCACATCTGACAATGCTTGAATCCGTACGGTTTGTCACCGCCAAAACCTTGGCGCCGGAAGACCGTGCCTGTTTAAGGGCCGTAATCGTATCCGCGGTTTCTCCTGACTGGGAAATCCCGATTGTCAAAGTTTCTGCAGAGGTCAGCTGGCGTTTATAAATATATTCGCTGGCCGCCTCAACCCGCACCGGAATTCCCGCCAGCGTTTCAAACGCATTTTGGGCAATTTTTGCCGCATGAAGAGAGGTTCCGCAGGCAATAATCTCTATCCGGTTTATGCCGCGAAACAACTGTTCCGAATCAATTCCGCCCAAACGGACTTCAGCCTCCGGACTTGGCATATATTCGGTTAAAAGGTTGCGTACGATATCCGGCTGCTCGTTTATTTCTTTAAGCATAAAATGCTTGAATCCCCTTTTGCTGATAGCTTCAGGCTCCCAAGTCAGATTTTCAACTTTTTTCAAAACGACGGAGCCGTCAAAATTTTTAACGCTGACGCCGTCCCGCCGAACGATGGCAAGCTCGTTGTCGTCAAGATAAATCATTTGCTTCGCTTTGCCGATAATGGCGGGAACGTCGCTGGCAATAAAATTTTCACCTTCGCCCAGACCGATGATTAACGGCGCGTTTTTACGAACGGCTATAATTTTATCTGCCTCGTTTTCATGCATTATGCAAAAGGCAAAGGCTCCCTTAAGCCGGTTGACGGCACGAACCACCGCCGTTTCCAAAGAACCGCTCTGCTTATACTCGTCGTCGATGAGATGAACTGCCGCTTCCGTATCCGTTTGCGAAAAAAAGTTATAACCTTTCTTTTGCAACGAAAGCTTCAATGCTTCATAATTTTCAATAATTCCGTTATGAACCAACACCAGCCTGCCGTCATTGGACTTGTGCGGATGAGCATTGTCTATTGTAGCCCCGCCGTGAGTTGCCCAGCGGATATGACCGATACCGATGCGGGAAACGCTGATTTTCTGTTTGACTTCTGAGAGTTTGTCATACAAATTGCACAACTTTCCGGAAGCCCTGAACACATCAATGCATCCGTTGTCGTTCAGCGCCATTCCCGCAGAATCATACCCCCGATATTCCAAATTTTTCAGACCGTCCAACAAAACGTCCGCCGCCGCATTGTTTCCTATATAACCGACAATTCCGCACATCTGCCAATCCTCTATGCAATTTTTCCCAACTTCTTTAATACCCGCAATACATTTTCCTTATTGCGTTTTTTTATCGGTCGTATCGGCCGCCCGGCATAAACCGTCCAAGGCTCAAACTTATAATTGGATGGCACAAAACTCAGAGCGCCGATACTCACGCCCTCGGGAATATGGTTGTTTGGCATAACTACCGAGTTTGTCCCGATACCGGTGTATTTCTCCATGGTAACATTGCCCTGAATTTCCTTAACGTCGGGAACCGAATGGGTAATCAGCTCATTAACATAATCGTTACTGCTCAACCATATTCTGACACCTGCGGCCAAACTGGAATAACTGCCCATCTTAAATTTAAATTTTCCGTCGCCTCCCGAAATATACGTCCCGGTTGCAATCTCGCAATCAGACCCGATTTCGCAGGCCGACGAAATCCGGCAAAAATCAGAAATTCGCACATTGTCTCCGGTTTCCACCAACTCCGGCTTTTTTATAATCACATACTCGCCCAACGTAAAATTTTTTCCATGTTGCATTTTTTATCCTCCAAATTTTTCTTTAACTTTAACAGAGCAATTTTATCCCTGACAACTCACATAATATTATTTTTTGTTACATAACAGATTGATTTTATGCAATATTTTGTAACAGAACGTGATGTATAGTCTGCTAAGTCTCTATCTTTCCTGCACATATTCTCAGACGGCAACCCTGCCAAGCATGTGCTTGCTCAACCAAATTTATTAACATCGCGTATAATTTCTGCAATTTTCGGCAAAAAATTAAGTTGACTCTGACCGGACCCTTGACTATGCTGGGAACGAAACTTTATTAAATATCAATAATCAATAAATTATTTGTTATGGCAACATCACTATTACTTACGGAACAACAGGCTTTGAAACACATTGTTCAACGCCACTCGAAATTAGAAAATGCAGCTGTCCGTCACTACAAAATTAAAATGAAAGACAAACTTGTTTTCGTCTGGGCAATTGCATTGAATATGGATGAATGTTATCTCGCAACAGATGTTTTCGGTAATGAAATACGCTTTATGGAAAGCGATATTGTTACCTGGCTCCCTTATAACGGAGAAAAGCTTCCGCCTTATTTGCAAATTCGCTTTGACCGGGGCGGAAACCTGTATCTGGAAATCATACCGATTACAACTGAAGACGAAGCGCGCAGCATCATTAACGCCGCTTACAAACGTGCTTACGGAGCCGTTTCGCTCATGGATGCAACACCCAACACCGATCATCGTGATATTGCCGATACCGCCGGCCCTTATTGGACAATGCGCCATGGCGATTACAACTACGCCGGTGTTTCCTGCAAAACCCGGCAGACTGTATTCATTTACCATCGTGAATCCAGACGGACTTACGCCGTCGGAGAAACCCTCCCCGGAAACTTTGTCCTTAAAGAAGAAAAGGGAAAACTGGTTCTGGCCGAAAAATAGTTATGGCTTCAGAGTCAACAAAAAAGGCTGCTCCTTTCGGAACAGCCTTTTTTTCATTATATCAGGCAAACTAAATTTTATTTCTTGCCTCAAATGCGTGCTTTTCATGCAAGAACACCCAAACCCCGAAAGGAATGGACACCGCATACAAAACAGTCATAATTCCCAGCGTAAACCACGGCTGGGTGATGATAAAGCTGGCGAACAAAGCCACAATCAGCATCATCGGCATAAACATATAGGTCGGTACCTTCAACTTCTTCGTAGAAAAAGTCGGTATTCTGCTGACCATCAAAAAGGAAACGATGCACAGCAGTGTTGCACAAAAAGCATGTGAACGCACAACCGTATATTCCGGAAAGTCAAAGGAAATCATTACCGGCATCATAGCCAAGGCGGCAGCTGCCGGAGCCGGTACCCCGACAAAGAAGTGATTCCAATATTCCGGCTGCGGCTCCTCATCCAGCATCGTATTAAAACGCGCCAGACGCATCGCCATGCCGATAGACATCAAAAGGCAGAAAAACCAACCGAACTTAGGCAAATCAAACAACGACCACTGATACAGCAAAATTGCCGGAGCAACGCCGAAACTGACAAAATCAGACAGTGAATCCAACTCGGCGCCAAATTTCGTTGAACCTTTCAGCATTCTCGCCACACGTCCGTCCAAACCGTCAAACAATGCTGCAATAAAAATGCAGATAACAGCTTTGACCCAGTCTTCCTGAATCGAATAACGAATGGAAGTGACTCCCGCACACAACGCCAACATCGTCACGATGTTGGGCGCTATTTTGCGAAACGGAAGGCTGGTCAGTTTCTGTCTGGATAATTTCAATTTATTATTGATTTTTTCCATTAGAAAACCTGGCCTTTCATTTGCGGAGCATCACTGTTCAGATTAGCGATAATGCTTTCTCCTGCAACCATAGTCTGTCCCAAAACGACTTGTGGCTCAACACCGGCAGGAAGATAAACGTCCAAACGGGAACCAAATCTGATCATCCCGAAACGCTCACCGGCCTTGTATTCGGAACCGACCGCGGCATCACAAACAATACGACGCGCAACCAAACCGGCAATCTGAACAAAACAAATGTCTTTTCCGCTGCTGGTCTTCATGGCCAACAACTGACGCTCGTTATCCTTGCTGGCTTTATCAAGAGTTGCATTCAAAAATTTTCCGGGAACATAAACGGCCTGGGTAATTTTACCGGAAGCCGGCGCACGGTTTACGTGAACATTGAAAACGCTCATGAAAATACTGACACGCGTAAATTCCTGATTTCCCATATCCAGCTCTTCGGGAGCCTTGACTTTAGAAATCATCTGTACAATACCGTCAGCGGGGGAAACGACAACATCCTTGATTTGCGGAACCACACGCTCCGGATCTCTAAAGAAATAATAACACCAAACGGTCAAACCCAAACCAATCCATCCCAATGGCTCCCATATAATTGCCAGTAACGCTGTTACTGCAGCAAAAATACCTACAAAACGCCATCCTTCATTGTGAATGTTTGGCAGCAGGTAGTTGCGCCATGAAATACTTATACTTTTCATATTCAGATTCCTTTATGTTGTTTTCAACGTTAAAGCAGATGCCGGGACGCTGTCTCCTGCCGCAGTCCGCCCTTTGTTGAAAAATGTTATAACAGTTTTAACAAACCACATTTTTGCAAATTAAACAAGCGTAAACATAAAACCGCCCCCAAGCTGAAACAAATACGGCTGCGCCGACCGGAAATTTTATGTTGCATTTAAAAATAAATATTGTATAACTTCATACAGATTTTGCGCTTGTGGCGGAACTGGTAGACGCTGCAGACTTAAAATCTGTTGCCCGCAAGGGCGTGCCGGTTCGATTCCGGCCTAGCGCACCACTTAGAAAACTGCCGTTTTCGGCGGTTTTTCTTTTTTTCAAAAATCAATTTTTATTCTGACTTTAAAGCGCAAATTCCCTCATATGAATATCAAATACTTAGCATACCGAGTCAGAATGAATAATCAATAATTCTGCAAGGCCTTTTTTTAACAAACTTTATTTCGATTTTGTCTTGTCCCGTTTTCCAAACAATATAATATATAAAGCGTATTTCAGTATTTCTTGCAAAAATTCCCGGTTAAGGGTTACCAACAAAACGCGGCATTCCTCATCGCTCATAGAATTAACGAGTTTATCAATAGTTTCGCGGATAAATACTTTATCTTGAGATGTTGTCACCATAGTCCCAACTTTCCTAAATTAAAACGAAACCACCTTTTACGCAAAAGGTGGCCGGAGAGTTGAACAATCATATTATGTGAAATGACTCTCTAGCCTTTAAAGCACAGGTATAGTACGAGGCTTCTGAACATACGCTAAAGCTCCCCGACCATATCTCTATGAATCGGGGATATATTACTGTTGCGGCAAAATCCAACAGTTGACGATGCATATCCTAAACACCGCACATAATAAAGCCGTTCAAAGCTCCGAACCTGCCGGTTCTAAGCAAACACAAGTTTTGCCTGCTGAAAATATAGAATAGAAAAGATTACGTTTCAAGCGCTTTCTGGCTTGCAAACGCTAACAGAAGTGGAGGAAAGACCGCTTACAACAATTCCATAAACTTATGATAGTAATTAATAACCGCACGCACTCTCGGAACATCCTTGGTCTTACGGTGGGCAATAAGATAAAACATAAGTCCTTCCGTACAACATATGTTGTCCAGACAAACCAGCCCGCTGTCCTTAAAACGCATCGGCAACATCCCGATGCCTGCTCCGAGGTTAACCGCTTCCTCAACCGAAAACGTGGAATTGGTCACATACGGAACAATCTTGGCCCGACGCATCAGTTCGCGCCAGCGACTGAGCGATGCCATATTGTTTTCAAAATAAATCATCCGATAATTCGCTATCATGTCTTCAATGTCTCGCGGATAACCATAACGGCTGAGAAAATCCGGAGAGGCGAAATAACCGCATAAAACCTTTTTCTGTCCGACAATAACCTCGTCGGCACCGGTCGGCGCATAATAAGAAATCGCCACGTCATATGCCATATTGGCCAGCGTCGGACGATCAAACGTATTGGTAACTTGCAAATTCAGCAATGGATAACTGTCAAGAAAATCACTGATTTCCGAACACAGAAAACGTGAAGACGCTCCTGCATTCATCAGCACCCGGACACTGCCCTGAACCGTCTCCTCTTCCGGTTTAAGCGTATAAACATTGCTCAAAACGCCCTTAAGTTTGCGAAACTCCTCCAGCAGCTTGTGGCCGTTCGGCGTCAAATAGCTTCCCCTGCTGTTTGAAACCAATAGCTTAACCCCCAGCTCTAATTCCATATTGCTTATGTATTTGCTGATGGTATCAACCGAAATTCCCAGCATTTCGGCGGCCTGCCGTTTGCCCTGATATTCGGCAATTGCCGACAACATATACAAACTCTCCAAATTATATAAGTCTTTTCTGCCCATCATGAGAGATTTCTCCGCCTGTCTGCTACACACGTTTTAATTAGTATATTTTGTATTGCTCTAATTATAAACTGTTTTTTTAGGTTATAAACGAAAATCGACGACCGGAGTTTTTTTAATCTTGCCAACAAACACGCCTTATACTATAACATCCAAAAAACATTAAGGACATTCAAGATGAAAGTTGACATTTTTGACTTCGACCTGCCAAAGGAGCTAATCGCCTCCCAACCGGCCAATCCCCGAGATACGTCGCGCCTGTTGGACCTGTCCGCGGAAGAAAGCATTGCTGACCGGCACTTTTACGACCTGCCCCAACTCCTGGAGGAAGGTGATGTCCTGGTATTTAACGATACAAAAGTCATTCCGGCCCGGCTGTATGGAACCCGCGGCGAAGCCTTGGTTGAAGTAACCCTTTACCATCCCGTCGACGGCATCCGTTGGTGGTCTTTCATCAAAAATGCCAAAAGGCTGAAGCCCAATGATGTCATCCGTTTTTACACTTCTGACATTTCTCCCGAAAAATCTGACTTTACCGCCGTCGTTTTGGAAAAAAAGGACGAAGACGGAGTTTTGATTTCATTCGCCTGTCCGCCGTCAGAATTAGGCAAAAAACTGGAACAATACGGTTTTATGCCCCTTCCGCCGTACATCAAACGGGAAAAACCGCGGGCCGGTTTGTGGGATAAATTTGACGATAAAGAAAACTACCAGACCGTTTATGCCAAACACGAAGGTGCCGTAGCGGCCCCGACCGCCGGACTGCATTTCACCCCGCGCGTTCTTGAAGAGCTAAGAAAAAAAGGTGTCCAAGAAGTATTTTTAACGCTGCATGTCGGCGCGGGAACGTTCCTTCCGGTTAAAACCGACGACACCAAAGACCATAAAATGCATGCCGAATACGGTATCATCACGCCAGATGCGGTAGAAACCATAAATGCTGCCAAAAAAGCCGGCAAACGTATAATTGCCGTCGGCACGACGTCACTCCGCCTTTTGGAAAGCGCCGCCGACAACCAGGGTATCCTCCATCCCTTTGCCGATGAAACCAACATATTCATTACCCCGGGATATAAATTTAAAATCATCGATATGCTGATAACCAACTTCCATCTCCCCAAATCAACGCTGTTTATGCTGGTCAGCGCGGTTGCTGGATTGGATCGTATGCAGGCGGCTTATCATCATGCCATCGAAAACAAATACCGTTTCTACTCTTACGGCGACAGTTCTATTCTCAAATGTGTAAATAAAATTTAACCTTTTCCCCATATAATAGTCTGGCTATGTTCAGGAAAGGGAAAACGTGTCAAAAAAAATACTAGCACAATTGGAAAAAATATTTCCCCTGGTCAAAAATCTGGTCGCTCCGGCGCTGATTTTCGGCTGTTGCTTGCTTGCGTTCTATCTGAACGGAAGTTTTGCCGACGCAACCAATATGACGCTGCACAGCTTGTTTTACCTGCTGGGTTTTGCCAGCTTTATGGTTTTGCTGTATTTTAATCAAAGCAAACCGGCTTTTTTTATTATTTGCGCAAGCCTTAGCTATGTCCTGATAAATTTTCTGAAATATAAATACCAGGGCGAATACACCTCCAGCAACGCCTATCAAAACCTGTGCCTGCTGGCTCCTCTGAATTTTGCCTTTTTTTATTTCTGGCCGCCGCAAAAACTCATTTTACGCACCAACGTCTACCTGCTGCTGGGCATTCTGGTGCAATATACCCTGGCAGAACAACTGAGCAAATACGGCTACAACCTCAACCTTTTCAACACGCCGACGGCATCACTGAGCGGATTGGCTCTGCTTATGTTCATTGCCGCAGTCGCCGCCGCCTTCATCCGCAGCACCGCCAGCGGGAACATTCTCGACTACTCTCTGTTTGTTTCTTTGCTGTGCTTTGCTTTCGGATTTTATTACGCGGCAACCGCATCCGGATTAACCGTCTTTTTCACCGCCGGAATTTTAATCGCCGCAGCCGCTATCGTACAAAACATTTATGCCGAGACCTACAAAGACGCCCTAACCGGACTTGCCAGCCGCAATTCGTATATCATCCACTCTAAAGACTTCCCGCTCAAATACAGCCTCGGCATCATCAGCATTGACGACTACGACAAACTGGCTTCCAGCTTCAGCCGGCGGGGACAAAACGTCTTAACCAAACTCATTGCCTCAAAAATCGTTGAACTTGAAAAAGATGAAAGCATATACCGCTACGGTGACGACGAGTTTGTAATTATGTACAAAAACCTCGATAAAAAGGAAAGCTTTGAACGTCTGGAAACTATCCGCCGGGCCGTAGCATCCGCCTCTTTCGTTTATCATCCCCGCCGTAAGCCGATAAAACTGACCGTGTCGGCAGCCGTTTCAGAAAAAAAACGCAGCGACGCCAACTCCTTTGAAGTTTTGGTCAGAGCCCGCAAGGTTCTCGCCAAAACCCGTTCTTTCAGCCATAACGTAACTTCTCAGGCCTGATTCTGACAATATTTCCGATGCGAATACCAGATAACTGCCAGCCCGATAACAATCAGCGGCAACGACAAAATCTGTCCCATGGTAAAGTAAGTAAAGAAAAATCCCATATGCGCATCCGGCTCTCTGAACTGTTCCATCAAAATACGGAAAATGCCGTAAAGAACAACAAACAAGGACGATACCAAACCATGGTGCCCGCGAACCCACTTGCTGCGCCACAACAAGTTCAGAACCGTAAACATAACCAGCCCTTCAAAAAAGGCCTCGTACAGCTGCGAAGGATGCCGCGGCAAATACCCGCCGGCCGGAAACCGTACCGCCCAGGGAACATCAGTTACCCTTCCCCATAATTCATCATTAACAAAATTAGCCAGCCGCCCCAGGAAAATTCCTATCGGAGCATAAAGAACAATCAAATCCGTCAAACACAAAAAACTGTATTTTATCTTGCGGGCATACACCCAAGTGGCCGCAATCACCCCTAAAACGCCGCCATGGAAAGACATTCCGCCTTTCCAGATTTCCAAGATATGCCACGGTTCTTCCCACATTGCCCGGCCGCCGTAGAAAACGGCATATCCCAGCCGGCCGCCGAGAATAATTCCCAAGGTCAGATAAAAGACCAGATCTTCGGCATTTTGTTTGTTCAACCCCAAATCATTTTTTCTGATATTTCGGTTAAGCAAATACCATCCCGCCAAAATTCCGATTAAATACGCCATTGAATACCAACGCACAACGAGCGGTCCGATACTGAACATAATCGGAGAAATTTGCGGAAATTCCAAACCTGTCATCATAAAATCCTTACCTGCATTCTAAAATTGTTTAATAGTATATTAATTAAAAAAAATATATCCACATCAAAAAAATTTATAAAATATTTTCCAATGCCAACATACTGATTTTTCACGCTAATTAAAATTAAAAGTTATTAACAGCTGTGAATTAAGTGGAAAACTGCGACTCGGGACTTGTAATTCGCGACTCGGCATTGCAAGCTGTAAACATCTTAGTTGCGTAGTCGTTTTTTTGAATTATGTGTTGCACATAATTATGGAGTTTTTGAATGGAACTGGCAAAGAATTTAGCCCCGGAATACAACCCGATAGACGTCGTGGAAAATATTTTTTCAAGCCGCTCTTTTGAATTGGAGCGCCGCAGCATCAACGAAGTCGTTGTGGAAGTTCAGGGCAAATGGAACAATATGCTCCTCTTTTTTGCCTGGGAAGCCAATATGCAGTGTATGCATTTGTCCTGCCTGATGGACATTGAAACCAAAATCGAGGATCGCAGCAAAATCTTTGAACTTCTGGCCCTCGTTAATGAAGAACTCTGGGTCGGACATTTTTCTTACTGGACCGAACAAAACATTCCCGTATTCAAACACTCCGTCATACTTAACGACGGCGAAGACATCGAAAGCAAAATTTCCCAGATTATTGATATCGCCATTAAAGAATGCGAACGGATGTACCCGATTTTCAAAGTCGTTCTGACCAAGGGAATGGACCCCAAACAAGCTCTGTATCCGATGATGATGGCAACCGTCGGCCAGGCATAAAAAAAGGCGTTTGGCTTTATCCAAACACCTCTTTTCAGAAAATTTTTTAATTTCGCTTCATCTGGCGGCAAAACCTTTCGACCCATTGTCTCAAAGCCCCCGTAACCAGACTGATGTACACATCGGTAAACAACAGTATTCCGGCCATCACAGCAAATTCCTCTGCACGGTGCCAAAGGAACATAAACAACGACCACAATTGCAACAACGTAAATACATATCCGACAAAATTCAGAACTCTGGCATACAGTTTCCAAAAACAATATGCAGCAGCCAACATAAACAGCATCGCCATTTCGTCAACCCAGTTGCCGAACCACATCATAACCAGCCCTGAGACGCCGCAAACAGCCGACACTTCAATAAAAAGCATCTGCCACAAATTGTCTGCCATAAAAGCGCCCGGTTCGGATACCGGTTTAGTCACAAGCTTTCGTTTCAAGTTAGTCAGAGCCATCATGCTAACGGACAGTATCAGCACATCTGCAAACATTCCTGCCCCCAATAGCCAACTATTCATGACTGCGGCATTTGAGACATTTTTTTACCCCGTACCAGCTTCCGAACGGAACCAACAGATAAAGAACACATCCCCAAGGCAAAATATCGGAACAGATACCGCAAGCCAATAGAATAATGTTAATCAATCCGACCAGAAAGGCTTTTCGCAATTCTTTGACGCTGTTGTCAATTGCGGCGCCGCCGGCATACACCGCAGCAACAAATAATGTCAGTGAAAACGCCGTCATTAAAAAATTTGTTTCCATTTTGTTGTAATTTAAAATTATAAAATTAATAAGAGTTTTTTCGAATAGCCTCAAATTAACTTATTTACTTTCAAATGTAAACCATAAAAAAACCTCCGTATTGAATACGGAGGCTGCAACTTATTTTTTCCGTTGGCGGCGCCAATCCTTCACATTCCGGTTGTGTTCGTTCAGACTGGCAGCAAAATTGTGGCCGCCGTTGCCGCTGGCAACAAAATAAAGATAGTTGCTCAATTCAGGATTGACCGCTGCCTCTATTGAAGCCCGCCCGGGATTACAAATCGGCGTTGGCGGAAGACCGTAATTTTTATAGGTGTTATAGGGACTGTCTATGCTCAGGTCCTTTTTGTAAAGCGGCCGTTCCAGCTCGCTTTCGCCCCGGGTCAACGCGTAAATCACCGTCGGATCGGTCTGCAGCCGCATCCCTTTCTTGAGCCGGTTTACAAAAACGGAAGCAACCAGTCCGCGTTCGGCGGGAACCGCCGTTTCTTTCTCAATTATTGAAGCCAGAATCATCATCTCGTCGGCATTTTTCAACGGCAGACCCGGCTCCCTCTTTTCCCAGACTTCTCTTTTGACCTTTTGCATCGCTTTGGCTGCCTGCATAACAATACTGTTTCTGGTGTCTCCGCGAACATAGGTGTAAGTTTCCGGAAGCAGTTCCCCTTCCTTTACCGCAAGCGTAACTTCTCCGCTCAGCATCGGCTCGGCATTCAAGAGATTAATCATCTCCCGGGTAGTCAATCCCTCCGCCAAAGTAATCCGCCGATAAAAAATCTCGCCGCGGGCCATTTTATCCAACGCCGCCTGCATGGAAATCATCGGTGAAAATTGATATTCTCCCGCTTTCAGATGCTTGTCCAAACGGTTTAGCCGCGCCATAATTCTGAACAACCAGGGCTTATTGATAACGCCGGCGGCATCCAAACGTGCGGCCACGGTACGGGAAGTCGCACCGCGTGGAATAACCACGTTGACAATCTCCGTCAGCGGCCCGCTTTCGTGACTCCATTTCTGCATCTGATAAACCGTGGCAAAAACGACAACCAGTGCCAGCAAGAACAATTTTTTCATACCTGCATCCAACAAAAAACATAAACTGCTTAAAGGTAGCTTCTTTTCGATTTCCAGTCAACCGAACTTGAATCTTTTAACAATAAAATGATTTGCGGCAAAAAGATAAAATCATTTTACCAAACTTATACAAAAAAAGCACCGTCGTAACGGTGCTTTGAGTGGCTCGAAAACCATATCGTAAATTATTTTTCGTATTTTTTGAAAATAATTGAAGAGTTGGTTCCGCCAAATCCGAAAGAGTTGCTCATAGCAGCCTTGATTTCGCGCTTTTTGGCCTTCAGCGGTACCAAATCGAAATCAGCCAGCTCATCAGCCGGATCATCCAGATTCAGCGTCGGAGGGCAAATCTGCTCCTGAATCGCCATAATCGAATAAACGGCCTCAACGGCACCGGCGGCACCCAGCAAATGTCCTACAGCCGATTTGGTCGAAGACATTGAAACGTTTTTGACGCCTTCGTCACCGAACAGGCGTTTAACTGCCATAGCCTCTCCGACATCACCGGCCGGCGTGGACGTGCCGTGAGCATTGATATAACCGATGTCGCTCAGTTCAACACCGTGTTCTTTGGCATGATCCGCAGCCATTTTCATTGCGCGATAAGCGCCGTCGCCGGACGGAGCCGTAATATGATAAGCGTCTCCGCTCATACCGTAACCGACCAATTCGGCATAAATCTTGGCACCGCGGGCTTTGGCATGCTCCAATTCTTCCAGAACCAACGCACCGGAACCCTCGCCCATAACAAAACCGCTGCGGTTTTTATCCCACGGACGGGATGCTTTTTCGGGAGTATCGTTAAAGTCGGAAGTAACCGCTTTCATTCTGGCAAAACCTGCAAGACCCAAAACGTTAACCGCAGATTCGGCACCGCCGGCGACCATCAGGTCTGCATCACCGCGGGCAATCATTGCCGCTGCGTCGCCGATGGCGTGCGTTCCGGTTGAACAAGCTGTAACACAGGAGTGGTTTGGCCCTTTTAAGCCGTATTTGATTGAAAGGTTACCCGAAATCAGATTAATCAAGACAGAGGGAATAAAAAACGGCGAAATTTTCTTCATGCCGACTTCGTTAAAAGAGATTGAGTTGTCGTAAATAACCTGCAAACCGCCGATACCGGAACCCATCATAACGCCGGCACGGTATTTTTCCTCTTCGCTGACCGTCTCCGGATTCCATCCTGCGTCTTCCAGCGCGTCGCCTCCGGCCGCCATACCGTAAAGAATAAACTTATCGTTCTTCTTTTGGTCTTTGGGAGCCATAACGGTATCAGGATTAAACTCGTTTTCACCCGTTCCCCAGGGAACCTGTCCGGCGATAGTTACCGGAATGTCTTTCAGGTCCACATCTTCAATTTTGCGGATTCCGGATTTGCCGGCCAAAAGACTTTTCCAGTTGTGTTCAACCCCGCGTCCGAGCGGAGATACGATGCCAAGTCCGGTGACTACAACTCTTCTCATTAATTTTACCTCTTAAAAATTAAACATCTTTTTCCTTATATACAACGAAACTCGCTTAGTCAAGCGAGTTTCATCATATTCCGTAAGTCCTGAAGACTTAAGCATTCTTAGAAAGATAGTCGATAGCATCTTTAACAGTAAGAATCTTTTCAGCAGCTTCATCAGGAATTTCGCAACCGAATTCTTCTTCGAAAGCCATAACTAATTCTACTGTATCCAAGCTATCAGCGCCTAAATCGTCGATAAAACTAGCGTTATCTGTTACTTTTGATTCTTCTACGCCAAGATGCTCGGCAACGATTTTCTTAACGCGGTTAGCTACATCAGTCATATGATAAACCTCAAAAAAATTAAAACAAATTAATCGGACCACCAACAGCCCGTGATTGATTTGTTAGCACAAGTTTATATCATTTGACAAGCATTATTTTCAAAAAAAGCACACCCTGCATAAATAACACTTGCTAAAAAGCGCAAAAAACTTATACTTTGCCCATACTCATCTAGTGGATAAAAATATGACTGAAATCATCGAAGTTGACCAGCTTACCAAAAAATTCAAGCTCAAAAAGAGCCAAAACGGATTCAAAAGCCTGTTTCGCCCGGAATATAAAAACGTCACCGCAGTTGATAAAATCTCCTTTAATATAAAGAAAGGGGAACGGGTCGCGTTCATCGGCCCCAACGGCGCCGGAAAATCCACCACTATCAAGATGCTGTCGTCCATCCTATATCCGACCTCCGGAACGGCGCGCGTTATGAATATGGTGCCCTGGGAAAACCGTCAGAAGCTCTCATACCATATCGGCACCGTGTTCGGACAACGCTCCCAATTGTGGTACAATCTTCCGGTACAGGACAGTTTTGCCCTTTTCGGCAAAATGTATAATCTTGAAGAAGTCAAGTTCAAACGCCGCCTTTCCAAACTGGTCAATATGTTTGAGATTCGCGACCTGATGACCCATCCCACCCGCAGCCTCTCGCTCGGACAGCGGATGCGCTGCGAAATCGTCGCCTCCCTGATTCACAACCCGCAAATCCTGTTTTTGGACGAACCGACTATTGGCCTGGACGTCACCGCCAAGGAAATTATCCGCAATCTCATAAAAAAACAGGCCTTGGATGAAGAAACCACCTTGTTGCTCACGTCTCACGACACTGACGACATGGAAAAAGTATGCGACCGGGTCATTATCATTAACAAGGGAAAATTAATTTACAACGATTCACTCAAAGCCCTGAAAGATTCCTATCTTAAGAAAAAATACATTGAGATAACCACCGACGGCGGCGAAAAAATCCGCACCGAAGTCAACACCGGAGAAACACCGGCCAAAAAGGCCATTGACGAACTGGTCAAAAAATATCATGTTGTCGACATGACAATTGAAAATCCGCCGATGGAAGAAATTATCAAGGAGATTTACAAACGTGATTAGCGCCTCTTTGTCCAAATACCGGGCGGTCTTTGTTATTGCTTTCAAACAGACGTGGAACAACAAGGCCAACCTGTCCGGTTTGTTGTTTTTCCTGTTTATCCTGTTATTTATTTACAACCGCCTTTGGGTAGTCATCGGCGTTCAGGAAAATGCAAACGGCCTCAACGCCACCTACATCTGGTACCTGCTGCTGGCCGAAATTATCATTCTTTCCGGCCCCAAAATGGAAAGAATTATGTTTGAGGACATAAAATCGGGCAATATGGCTTACTATGTCAACAAGCCTATATCCTTTTTCCTGATGCGCTATATCGAAGGCATCGGCAATATGACCGTGTCTTTCTTGATTATGGGCACTTTCGGAACAATAGTGACGCTGTTGCTCACCGGACAACCGCCTTTCGAATGGCGGCACTTTCCTTTCATTATCATAATGTGTTACCTTTCTTCGGCAATCAACCTTTTGTTTTATACCGGGGTCGGCCTGTGCAGCCTGTGGCTGGAAAGCATCCGGACCCTTGGCATGGCAATCGAACGTATGGCTTTTATTTTCGGTGGTGCCATTTTTCCGCTCAGTATTTATCCCCGCTGGTTTGTCGAAATTGCACAATGGACGCCCTTCTATTCCGTCTACTACCTCAGCATCAAACTGGTTTATGACTTCTCTTGGGCAAACCTTGCCCAAGCGGTTCTGCTCAACACATTTTGGATAACACTCATCGTAGGTTTCATCGTCTTTGCTTACGGAAAACTCATTAAAAAGGTAGATGTCTATGGCGGCTGAGTTTTTTAATAATCTCAAACTTTTCTTATATATTCAGAAAAGCAACGTCAAAACCGCTTTTTTGAATAAGGCGGACGCCTTGATTAACGTTCTGATGATGCTGATTAACAACCTTGCCTTCTTTTTTATGTGGTGGGTCATCTTTCAGCACAAGGGAACCATCAATGGCTGGGGCATCGGCGAAATGGCGCTTCTTTATATGGCCATCAACAACGCTTTTGCTTCTTTTGCCCTGTTTGCCCGCGGCATTCAGGCCCTGCCCGAATACATCGACAACGGAACGCTGGACAACTATCTTGCCACCCCCAGAAATCCGTTGTTTATGATTTCAACGTCAGAGTCGACTTTTGCCAACTGGGGAGACTTCCTCACCGGGCTGCTGGCTTTCTTCTGGTCGGGATATCTTAGCTGGACGACGTTTTTTATTATGCTTTTGGTCAGCTTTTTTGCCTTTGTCATCCTTTATGCCTACCGGCTCATAATGTCGTCGCTGGCCTTCTTCGTCTCCGACAGTCAGCGCCTCGGCGACAACGTATTCATGGCTTTTGTGACTTTCGCCTCCCAGCCGGCTTCCATCTTCACCGGTTGGTATAAGGTAATGTTCCTAACCGTTATTCCGGCCGGTTTTATTTCGCTTTACCCGGTCGAATTGATAAAAAATTTCAACCTGACCGATTTGGGAATAATGGTCGGCGGCTGCTCTTTCTTCTTTATCCTGGCGGTCAAATTCTTCTATTTCGGGTTACGCCGCTACACCTCAGGCAATCGTTTTGGCGTAAGATAAATACCAAAAGCTGTTGACAATTGCCGGACGAAAACGTAGGGTATATTATAAATAAAAGCTCATAAAGGACATTCACAATGAAAAAACTGTTTTACATTATTCTGGTAATCGTCATTTTGCTGGTTATCAGCCGTTTTGTTAAAAATGAAGCTCCCGCCCCGGTCGAGCCGGATGTCGTGGTTGAAGAAACCGTTGAAGAAATCGCCAACGCTCCCATCAGCGACGCGGAAATTGCCGAACCTGCAAATCCTGACGCCCTCGGCGACGGCGAAGTCATCGAGGTTGAATCGGAAGAAGTTGAAGAAACCAATCCGGCCGAAACCGCTGATGAAGACGAAACCATCATCGAAGAGTAACAAAGCGTAACAAAATATTATCAAAAAGGCTGCTTTCAGGCAGCCTTTTTTATTGTATTTCATAAAAAAATTCTTATATATACATAAGGAAAATTTAATGGACTAATAAAAGACACTCTGCGATGTGCGTTAACAAGGCCGGAAAACCCCGAAGCCCGAGCACGTCCTGTTTGAAAAGGAGAGATATATGAAAGTAGGTATTATTGGAGCCGGAAACGTAGGTTCCGCAACAGCATTTGCACTGGTAATGCGCGGCGTTGCCCGCAAAGTCGTTTTAATTGACGCCAACGAAGCGCGTGCTAAAGCAGAAGCCGCCGACATTGCACACGCGTCACCGTTTGCTGACGCCAGCAAAATCAAAGCCGGAACTTATGAGGACTTGAAAGGCGCCGAAGTTGTCATCATTACCGCCGGTGCCAACCAAAAACCCGGAGAACCCCGCACGGCTTTGCTGGAACGCAACGTCAAAATTTTTGAAAACATCATTCCTCAGGTTGTCAAGAATGCACCCGATTGTATGCTGCTGATAACGTCCAACCCGGTCGACATTATGACTTCGGTTGCGCTCAAACTTTCAGGTTTTCCCAAAGAACGCGTTTTCGGCAGCGGTACCGTTTTGGACAGCTCCCGCTTTCGTACTCTGCTCGGATATCACCTCGGCGTCTCTCCCAAGTCAATCCACGGCTATGTGCTCGGAGAACACGGCGACAGCGAGGTTTTAATCTGGTCTTCGGCTAATGCCGGCGGTGTTCAGATTGAAGAGTTCGCAGAAAAAATCGGCAAACCTTTCACTCCCGAACTCAAAGCCAAAATTGACGACTGCGTACGCAACGCCGCTTATCAGATTATTGACGGCAAAGGCTCCACCTATTACGGTATTGCCGGAGCGCTCTGCCGCATTTGTCAGGCAATTTCAGCCAACGAATATGCAATTCTGACGCTGTCAACTTTCCACGAAAAAGTCGAAAACAGCGAAAACATTTGCATCTCCTACCCCTGCATCGTCGGCAAACGCGGTATTCAGGGCGAAATATATCCTGATTTCAGTGAATCCGAACATCGCGATCTCGCTTTGAGTGCCTCAATCGTAGAAGGATTTACCAAAGATGCCCTTCACTACATTCAGGAAAACAAATAAAAACTTTCTATGAATAAAAAAACGGCTTCCCGATTGGGAAGCCGTTTTTTTTACTTTGGAATTCGATAAAATTAGAATTCAACTTTGGCACGGATACCGGCTGTGTAATCTCTGTCAATTTTGACTGAATCGCCGTCCATATCGTTAACGCTTCCGGCCAGATAGTAATCACCGTAGATACCGAGAGCCAGATTATCCATCGGATAATAGTCAAATTCGGCCTGAGCATAAACAGCATTGCTGTTCTTGCCGTCGGTGCTGAAATCATAACGAACGCCTGCATCGGCGGCCCATTTTCCGGCATATTTATGAACACCGGCAAAAGCACTCTGATAGAAGGCACGCTCAGATTCGTCAATCTGTCCGTTGAAACCGTAAGAAACATAAGGAACTAAACCGTCACCCATGTCATAACCCAATTTGGCTTCGCCGTTAATATATTTTTGCCATCTGGCATCTTCATGATGACCCCAAAAAGATTTCGGATTATAGGTATAGTAAGAACCGCTCAGCTGAGCCAGAACGTTGTCCATCTTCATATTATAAGAAGCACCAACTTCATAGTCAAAGTTATGGTCGTTGTTGTACTCGCCTTCAGTGTCGAAATCATTGCTGATACGACCGAAAACGGCAAGATTGTCATTAATACCGTAACTAATCTTCTCAGCGGCATTCCATTGGTCATACTTAGCGCTGTTGTGTTCTAATTTGGTACGGCTGTAATCTACGGTCGTATCAGAAGCGAATTTGCCCTGACCCGGCAGATAAAACGGGTTGGTCAAGTCGGCAGCCATGGCTGAACCGGCAAACATAACAGCAGCTGAAGCCAATAAGATAGTTCTAAATTTCATGTATAGTCTCCTTATGTAGTTTTGCAAAACGCATAAAGCGTTACAGATAAGAGCTTAACCTCAAATTATTAATAAATCAATAACTTATATTTAATCTAAAAACAAATACTTCCCCCTTGCACTGTCTGCGCTTTTCCTATATATTTTGAGGGTTACAACAAAATATGAAATAAATTGGAATTAAATATGGTACAAATCGTTACCCTCGGCTGCCGCATCAACAGTTATGAGTCTGAAGTTCTGAAGGAAAAGCTTTCCTGCCTCGACAACCTGATTATCGTCAACACTTGCGCCGTTACCGGCGAAGCCGAACGCCAATGCCGGCAAACCATCCGCAAACTCCGCCGGGAAAATCCCGATGCACGCATTGTCGTCACCGGATGCGCGGCTCAGGTTGCACCCCAAAAGTTTGCCGAAATGCCGGAAGTAGACCTGGTTCTCGGCAACCGCGAAAAAGCCGAAATCGAAAAGTACATCTCCGCCCCGCTGGAAGAAAAAACCATTGTCGGCGACATTTTCAATTACGATTCCTATGACAAATACCTGATTACCGGATTCGAAGGACGGCAGCGGGCTTTCGTACAAATTCAGCAAGGCTGCAACCATCGCTGCACCTACTGTATCGTCCCCTATGCCCGCGGCAACAACCGCTCGGTAGCGGAAGACGAAATCCTCCGGCAGATTCGGAAACTGCTTGAACAAGGGTTTGAAGAAATCTGTCTCACCGGTGTTGACGCCTGCTCGTATCAGCCCTCTTTCAGCGGTTTGGTTCGCAAAATTCTCGAAACGTTTCCCCATTTGCCTTCCCTGCAGTTTGGCTCGCTGGATCCTGCTGCGCTTGATGACGACTTTATCGAGTTGGTAAAAAAATATGCCAACATCCACCCTCATTTTCACTTTTCAATTCAATCCGGCGACAATATGATTTTAAAACGGATGAAACGGCGGCATACGCGTGAAGATGTTATCAACCTTTGTGCCAAAATTCGCGCCGTACGCCCTGACGCCACATTCGGTTCCGATTTCATCTGCGGTTTTCCGACCGAAACGGACGAACAGTTCCAAAACACCGTCAACCTTGTCCGCGAAGCTGGCATAACCCGTTTGCACGTTTTTCCCTATTCCGAACGCAGCGGTACGCCGGCCGCCCTGATGCCGCAGGTTCCGGTAGAAGTCCGAAGAGAACGCGCCCGAATTTTAAGAGAACAAGGAGAGCATTGCGATGACTAGCTGGCTGCAAAAATTAGGTCTGGGCCTTAAAAAGTCGTCTTCCCGCCTCAGCAGCGGTATCAGCGATATCTTTACCAAACGCAAAATCGACGATGCCACTCTGGAAGAGCTTGAAGAATTGCTGATTACTTCGGATATGGGAGTTAAGGCTTCCTCCAAAATCGTCGACAGCCTTTCTCGCGTACGCGTTGACAAGAGCGGTGAACCCGAGGAGATTCGAACTCGCATTACCGACGTCGTCAGTAATATTTTAAAACCTTGCGAAAAGGATTTTGCAATTGAAGGCAGCCCCTGCGTCATTCTGATGGTCGGCGTTAACGGCGCCGGCAAAACCACCACAGTCGGAAAACTCGCTGCCAGATTTAGAGGAAAAAAGATTTCCTTCATCGCCGCCGACACTTTCCGCGCCGCAGCCGTCGAACAGCTTTCGGTTTGGGGAGAGCGCAACAACATCCGCGTCATCAAAGGCGCTCCCGGATGTGATGCCGCCGGCCTGTGTTTTGACGGACTGCAAGAAGCCCTTCGCCAAAATGATGACATTGTATTTATTGACACCGCCGGCCGTCTGCAAAACAAAACCGGCCTGATGGATGAACTCCGCAAAATCGTTAAAGTCATAAAAAAAGTAATACCCGAAGCGCCGCACCACACCTTGCTCTGCCTGGACGCCACCACCGGACACAACGCTTTGGAACAAGTCAAAGCCTTCAAGCAAATGGTCGAGGTCAACGGCCTTGTCGTCAACAAACTCGACGGAACCGCAAAAGGCGGAATCTTGATAGCCATTGCCGAAGAATATCCTACCCCGATTTATTTCATCGGCGTTGGCGAAAGCATAGATGACTTGGACAAGTTCAATGCCGAAGAATTCGCGCTCAACCTAATGGGCTGGAAATAAGGATACAAAATGGAAAGTTTATTGGATTTTATGCAAGATTCGGCACCGGTCTCCGCTCCCGCCGCCAAACCGGAGCAAGAACAGGAAAAAGAATTTACGGTTAGCGAAATCTCTGCCGAAATCAAACGCTTTGTCGAGACAAAATTCAGCCGCATCCGCATCCGTGGAGAAATTTTCGGCTGCAAACGAGCTGATTCCGGGCATTGGTATTTATCCTTAAAAGATGAAAACGCCGTTATCTCCGCCGTTATATGGAAAGGCGTTGCCCTTCATCTTCCATTCAAACCGGAAGACGGAATTGAAGTCGTCGCCACCGGAAAAATCACCACCTTTGCAGGCAAGTCATCGTACCAGCTGATCATCGAACAAATGGAAATAGCCGGAGCCGGCGCTTTGCTCAAGCTGCTGGAAGAACGCAAGAAAAAATTTGCAGCGGAAGGTTTGTTTGACGCTGCACACAAAAAAAAGATTCCCTTTTTGCCCCAAACCATCGGCGTTGTCACCAGCGGCAGCGGAGCCGTTATCCGCGATATAATCCACCGCGTGCGTGACCGTTTTCCGACCCACATTCTGCTGTGGCCTGCTCCGGTTCAGGGTGAAGGAGCCGCTGAAAAAGTCGCGGCCGCCATTGAAGGGTTTAACAATCTTCGCCCCGACGGACATCCCCGAAGACCGGACGTCATTATCGTTGCCCGCGGCGGCGGCAGTCTGGAAGACCTGTGGCCTTTTAACGAAGAATGTGTCATCCGGGCAGTTTATGCTTCGGAAATTCCCCTGATTTCAGCAGTCGGCCATGAAACCGATACCATGCTTATCGATTATGTTTCCGACCTGCGCGCACCCACGCCCACCGGCGCTGCCGAATTTGCCGTTCCCGTCAAAGCAGAACTCTCAACCCGTCTCAATAATCTTACCGCACGGTTGCTCAACGGCGGAATCCGCTATTTTGAAGAACGCCGTACCCGGCTGGAAGGGCTGGCCCGGGGCATTCCCAATCTGGAACAGATACTGTTTGAAGCAGCTCAAAAACTGGATGACCGGATTGAACGCCTCAACCAGGCTTTCAAAAACCTTTTGTCAAACAAAAACAACCAAATTGAACGGACAAACCTCCGTCCTTATTACATCAAAAACATTTTGGAAAAAAAGCAAGAAAATTTAAATAATTTAGTGTTACGCTTACAGTCGGTTTCGGTTGAGTCCGTCCTCCGTCGCGGCTTTGCCTGGGTTCGAAACGAACACGGACAAACAGTCTATAACCTGGAACAGGCTCGTCAAACCCACAATTTTGAAATACAATTTTATGACGGCTGCTGGCGCAGCGAAAACGGGCTTCCGCCTCCGGAAAGCAAAAACCCGCCTGCTCCTCGCAAAAAAGCCGTCAAACCGAGGAAAACCGATGAACTGCAAATCGATTTGTTTAACTATTAGTCTCTTCTGCTTTTTTTCCAGCCTTGCCCCGGCACAAGCCCTTCAACTCTGCGGCAAGGCCAAACAAGGCGAAATCCTCGTCGGGCACGCCGATAAAGGCGAAAGCATCGTCTTCAACAAACAAAAGCTGCGGATGTCCCCTTCCGGAGAATTTTTGATTGCTTTTGGCCGCGATGACAAAAAGACCCAGTACCTCACCCTCACCGATTCCCAAAATTCAAGCTATCGCGTTAAGCTGGAAGTCTCTCCCGCCGCCTGGGACATTCAAAACCTCAAAGGCATTCCTCCGCGTAAGGTAACACCCTCAAACTCAGACCTCCGCGCCATCGAAAAAGAACAGTCTTTGGTACGCAAAGCACAAAAAAACGACAGCGAACTGGCCAACTGGCAAGCCGGATTTATTCAACCGGTCAAGGGACGTATCAGCGGAAATTTCGGCGGTCAGCGGATTATGAACGGAGTCAAAAAAAATCCTCACAGCGGTATGGACATTGCCGCACCGGAAGGCACCCCCGTTAAAGCCGCCTCCGACGGCGTCGTCACTTTGGCTGAGCCGGATTTGTTTTATTCCGGCAACGTCATCATCTTGGATCACGGCTATGGATTGCACACCATCTACGCCCATCTCAGCAAAATGGACATACAGCCGGGAGACGTCGTAAAAAAAGGTCAGGTTATCGGCCTGGTCGGCAAAACCGGACGCGTTACCGGCCCCCACCTGCACTGGGGAGCTTCGTTAAACGGTGTCAAGTTCAACCCGCAGTCTTTATTAAATATAAACAAAAACAATGATTTTTGTTTTACTTTATAATTGAATATAGTAGGATAAAATAAATACTTACAGTAGCAAAGAGGTCTGGCAATGATAGAAACGTCGCATAAACAAATCATCTGGGATTCCATCGTCTGCTTAATTGTGGATGATGACAAGTTTTCCCGAACTTTCGTCAAGACGGCCCTTTATCAGATAGGCATCAAAAACACCAAAGAAGCCGGCAACACCGAAGAAGCGGCAGAGCTTCTCCACAATTTTAAAATTGACGTGATTCTTCTCGACCAGCAGATGCCCAACCAAAGCGGTTTGGAATTCGCCCGAGAATTAAAATCCGGCAAAATCGACGGTGCCAAAAACATCCCCATTATCATGATTACGGTTGACACCAAAGAAAAAACTGTTTTAGATGCCAAAGGATTGGGCATTCAGGAATATTTGGTCAAACCGATTTCTCCGCTCGCCCTCAAAAAAAGAATTTGTACTGCATTTGGCCTTAAACAAGAAAGAATATAATGTTATCGAACTTCCACATTTTTTTGCTCTCCGTCCTGCAGGGGATTACCGAATTTTTGCCCGTCAGTTCATCTGGACATCTTATTTTATTCTCAAAGTTTACCACGTTTCCTGATCAGGGACTGGCGTTAGACGTTGCCGTCCACGTCGGTTCTATTCTTGCGGTTATGATTTACTTTTCCGAAGAACTCTGGAAAATGTTTAAAGGCCTGCTTAAAACCTATTTTATTCCGACGATGAAAAATGCTGACGCCAAAACTTTCTGGCTTATCGTTATCGGTACGATTCCCATTGTAATTGTCGGCCTTTTATTAAAAGAAAACGGTATGGAATGGCTGCGCAGTACCAAAATCATCGGCTGGACCATTTTAGGATACGGCTTGTTGCTCTTCGTTGCCGATAAATTCGGAATGACTATTCGCAAAATCAACCACTTAAGTCCGCTGGATGCATTCTTAATCGGCTGCGCCCAATGCCTGGCCCTTATTCCGGGAACCAGTCGTTCCGGAGTCACGATTACTATGGCGCGATTCTTAAGTATGGAACGTCGCGAAGCGGCAAAATTTTCGATGTTATTATCGATTCCCGCCATTATTGCTGCTGCTTCCCTGGTTGCGTTCGAACTTTATCAACAGGAAAATTTGGCTGCTGTCGCAGAGACGATTGATGGCATCACATATTCATTTATTTCTTCAATTATAGCCATTTACATCGTTATGTGGTGGCTGAAGAAATCAACCTTTCTGCCTTTTGTCATATACAGAATTTTACTTGGATCATATTTAATACTTGATTCTTACGGAATAATAAGTATAAATATGTAAGCGAATCAGGAAAACGATTCGTTGCCTGATGCCCTGGTGGCGGAATTGGTAGACGCGTAAGTTTCAGGTACTTATGACCGTTTGGTCGTGGAAGTTCGAGTCTTCTCCAGGGCACCAATCTTCACAAGCTCCTATTTTTGATAGGAGCTTGAAGTTTTTATGCATTGATATTTCAGGATTTTTCCCATCCATCAAAAAGTTCGCAAAAACGATATTTAAAATACGCCGTTTTTCTTCAATCTGCGAACTTTTAAAAATTGCAAAAGAATTTTGGCTGAAATTCAACACCTTATCAATCGCCCGTTCAACGGAGTTATCAGGTGTCTGCAATTGTTCAATTTTCGCCTGCAGCTCAATTTTAGCCGTTTCATACTCGGCATTTTTACTGCGATATACTTCGGCAGGAACTGTTCCCGCAATCAGCAAATCCAAAAGTTTCTTTTGATTTTCTTCAACATCAGCTAACTGATTCCGATTCTTTTCCAGCTGATAATAGTTGTTGCCGTGTGTTGCTTCATAGCGTTTTTTCAGAGCATCCGCCAGAGCGAGTTTCAACTCATCATCAAAGCTGATTGATGCAAGAGCCTTTTCCACTTCTTTCAGCAGAATTTTCTCACTGATATTATTACAGTGTTCGCAATTCTTGAGGTCTGTATGCCGCAAATAAACATACTGCCCCTTCTTTGTATAAGGCGAAAGCAAACAACCGCAATGTTTGCAGCGAACCAGCCCCCTAAAGATATAGGGTTCTTTGGTATGCTTGGATGTTCGTTTGAACTTTCCTGTCCGCACTTCGGTGCATTTATCAAACAACTCTTTGGAAATGAGTTTTTCATAAATATGCGGAAAATAGCTTTTGTTGTAATACATAACCCCATAATAAAATGGATTTTGCAGAATATCTGCAAATTGGGCTTTGGTAATCGGGTTGCCACTTTTTCGGTTTCGCAAACCCCAGTTTTTGGACTTTTTAACCAACTCGTCCATTGAAAATAACCCAGTGGAATACTCTTCAAATAATTTTTTGATGAAATGTCCACGGTCTGGGTCAATGATGATGGTCTTCTTGCCATTCTCATCCTTAGTATTTAAGTAACCAATCGGAGCAGGCCCTGGGAGCAATCCTTCATTGAGCATTCGCTCCTCAGAACGCTTAACATTATCCCGAGTTGAATTGACAAACATATTAGCCGACAAAATTTGCATTTGCCACATCGCAAGGTCAGAGCTTTTGAAGTTTTTATCAATTACCAAGCCTTCTTTAAAGAAGTGAAGAGCCAATTTTTCTTTTTTAACAAGCTCTAAAAGCATCGGAAACTCGTTGAAGGTTCTTTGCAACCTGTCAACGGTATCAACAACAAGAGCCGTCAGCTTACTTTGCCGTTTAATGTAATTAACGGCTTCGTAAAACTTAGTCCGTTTGCCGTGAAAGGAGCTCTCAACAAAGGTAAATTCCTTTGCAATCTCTAATCCTTTAAAGGAGCAATAGTTTCGCAACCTGTCTAATTGAGCATCAAGAGAGAACCCATCTTCCTGCATTTCGGTGGAAACCCGAGCTAAAATAACCGCTTTCATACCCATCGCTCCTAATTCTTCTGCAGTTCAAGTTCTAACAATAACATCAGTAGTTGGAAAATATCTTCTCCAACTTCAATCATTTTTTTAGAATTTTTATCTTGGTAATTTGTGCAAATCATAGTTATCCCCTATACGAGTTGAAACTATATTTGCAATTCTGAATATAAATATGGATATGTATTTTAGGAATAGAGGATAAAACCACCTCAGTGAATAATGAGATACTACCTTAAAAGTTTTCAAAAGTCAAATTTCTGCGAACTTTTTTTATTAAATAAAATCAGCACATTACACAGCATCATCAAAAAAATTAAATTTTTGGGCATTTTGATAAATAAAATTATCAGAATAATTTTGCATCTCCAAAAGCTGATGTGATATTATCAATTTACAAATAACATACCAATTACAAAAATTATTTTTTGTATTATGAAAACGGGGAAACAGGCTTTTTTACAAGCACTCTCAAGCAGGGCACGAACTGAAAACCTACGAAATTCTTACCCATTGGTGTAAGTGTCGCAAAGTAACTCCTCCAAAGACGGTCGGCGACAAATAAATAGGACACGACTGATGATGTCAGTTAGAAATAGAGGCTATGTCTGTGCTCATTGACAACCTCGGCATTATGAAATTTGGTTCTTGTTCGGATTCATAATGTGCCAACCGTAAAAGCAGGTAGAAGGTTCGCACTGGCGGTGTGCGGATTTTAAGAAATCATACTTAATATAACCGAAACAAGAAAGCAAACTCGGGCGGAAATGCCAATGCTCTATATATTTTTACCCTTAGTTTTTTGGGTAAAAAGAGCAAATCTAAACGGAAATACTTAAATAAAATAACTTGTTAAAATCAACTATTTAAATAATTTTCTTTTCTCAATTTTAGAAAAAAGAAGAAAACGAGCAATCTGATAGATTGCGATGTTTTTAGTCAAAACGAACATCGTGAGTTTTGGCTCAAATCAACTTATCTATCAGAAAAAAAGAAAAATAATATGATAAATACATTTATCATAAAATAAGGGAAAATATGGAAAAGACAGAAACCAACCAACAACTCAAACTGCTTTTACAAATTGCCAAAGAACTTATCCAAGAAGGAAAATCAAATAGTTTTCGTGATTTTAGTTCCAAATATCTCAATAGATGCAGTAATTATCTTGGAACATTAGTTTATCAAAACAAATCACCAAGTGTCGCATCAATTTTAACCTTATATTTCAAACTCAATCAGGAAAAATATATGCCAAACTGGCAAATTAAATTAGCGAACACATTAAAAAATATCATTATGAAGGAGAAAAAATGAATGAAGATGAAGAATTTATAATAGAGGAAGATATAGATTTTGATGAAGAATATTCAGAATTAGAGATAAAGAAAAATCAATATTCCTTCCAGCAAATCAAGGATATATGTCTTACCAATCCACTATATAAAAGACGCTATTTTAGAGACAATAGCGAAAATATTTTGAATATCTGTTACAACTGCCAAAATTTCCAAGCTATCAATGCCCTATTAACCAGACGTTCTGCCAGAAGGAAATATCAATTTTCTTATACTCTACTTATGGCAATTGTATCCAATCCACACATAGAAGAGAAACATAAATGCTATATGATTGACAAATTAGTAAAATTAGGAACCGAAATCAATCATAGCAACATTTTTGGAGAAACAGCCCTTTATTTGGCGGTTCTATCTCACCAAAAATTTGTTGTTGAATGCTTACTTAGAAACGGTGCCAATCCAAACATTGATGGTATTTATGCCATTAGTCCTTTGATGATTGCCTGCTATTTTGCCGATTTCTATATCGCATCACTTCTAATCCACTACGGAGCAGATGTTAATGCAGAATCTACTTTTAGCAATTGGCAAGTGTTAGATTTTGCGATGCTAAGCGAAAACGCCGATTTTGAACAGATGATACGAGACCTCGAAGCAAAAGGCGGAACGGGATATAACTTGCTAACCTGAAAAATAAAACTTCTTTAATCTCAATCTAGACCAGAGCCAACGCTCTGGTTTTTAGTTTCTAGATATCAAAGAATATAATTTGATTTAAATTTAAGTAAAATATTGAACAGCAATATTATCTAATTGCTCCTTTATTGCATCAAAATTTGTATTCAAATCTAATGTATGCACTCCTATTTTGTTCCCTCCTATAGAATAATCATTATTTGAGGTAGTTGCTGACTATAAATTAGATAATCCTAATGACAACATTTTAGGGACATTTCAATCATCTGGGACAAAATATACTCTAATTACTTTTTAGATACTCCGCACGTGCTGAAGCCTATTTATAAATTTGCAAAAGTCTTTATTTCCATTTGCTTTTAGAACCTTGATTTTTAGGTAAAAGTATATTTTTTAATTGAATCTTAGAGAATCTTGGTTAACAATAGTTCTCATAATTAAACATTATGAGAAGTTTAAGATGGGGCAATATTCTGAAGAAGATGTAAAATTAAAATTCATTACTCCTGCAATTATTTGCAAGTGGGACAAAATGAAACAGGTAACAATGGAGTATTCTTTTACCGATGGACGAGTTATTGTTCGGGGAAATCTTACTTCAAGAGGGAAACCTAAACGAGCAGATTATCTTTTATCATTAAAAGCTAATATGCCTATTGCCATTGTGGAAGCAAAAGATGACTCACATTCTGTTGGAGCAGGAATGCAGCAAGCTATTGAATATGCCCAAGCGTTAGATGTCCCTTTTGTATATAGTTCTAACGGAAAAGCCTTTTTAGAACACGATATGCTTACAGGAAAAGAACGAGAAATTAAATTAGAAGATTTTCCTACACCTGATGAATTATGGACAAGATATAAGATAGGTAAAAATATATCCGCTCCTCAAGAAAAAGTAATAAATGAGCCATATTACTATGCTGTTGGTGATAAAAAGCCAAGGTATTATCAAAGAATTGCCATTAACAAAGCTGTAGATGCTGTTGCACAAGGACAAAATCGTATCTTAATCACGATGGCTACAGGCACGGGAAAAACATATACTGCTTTTCAGATAGTATGGAGATTATGGAAATCAGGAATAAAAAGAAAAATTCTGTATTTGGCTGACCGAAATATCTTAATAGACCAAACGATGGCTAATGACTTTAAGCCTTTTGAAAAATATATGACAAAGGTTACAAATAAAAAATTAGATAGTTCTTATGAAATATATTTTGCTTTGTATCAACAATTAGTCAGTAGTGATAAAGAAGACATATTAAAGATATTAAAACAATTCAAAAAAGATTTCTTTGATTTAATCATTGTTGATGAGTGTCATAGAGGAAGTGCTAATGAAGATTCTCAATGGAGAAGCGTATTAGAATACTTTGATTCTGCCACACATATTGGTATGACGGCCACTCCTAAAGGCGTTTCCAATATAGAATACTTTGGCAAACCAATTTACACATATAGCTTGAAGCAAGGTATTGATGATGGATTTTTAGCCCCTTATAAAGTAATTCGTATCGGATTAAGCCCTGATTTAATGGGATATAGACCTAAAGCAGGCGAAAGAGATGTTAATGGGCAAGAAATAGAAGATAGAGAATACAACTCAAAAGATTTTGACCGAACTTTAATTATAGATGAAAGAACACAAGAGGTTGCTCGCAGAATTACAAAATTCTTAAAAGAAAATGACCGTTTTGCAAAAACAATTGTTTTTTGCGTAGATATTGAACACGCAGAACGGATGAGACAAGCCTTAATAAATGAAAATTCAGACCTAATTAAAGAAAATCCAAAATATATTATGAGAATAACAGGAGATAATCCTGAAGGTAAAGCTCAATTAGATAACTTTATAGATGTTAATGAGAAATATCCAACAGTTGTTACAACATCAAAACTTATGACGACTGGTGTAGATTGTAAAACTTGCAAACTCATTGTTTTAGAAAATAACATCTCATCTATGACTGAATTTAAGCAAATTATCGGTCGTGGAACAAGATTAAATCCCAAATATGGTAAAGAATACTTTACAATTATGGACTTCAGAGATGCGTGCAGATTATTTGCAGACCCTGAATTTGATGGCGACCCAATACCGCCAGAAGGAGAAGGAACTCATATTGGTGGCAAAGGTGCAGGAACACCCACACCTCAACCATCTGAAGGGAATGGAACAGAATCAGAACCTAAACAAAAAGTAAGAATTCACGGGGTTGATGTTGAAATTTTATCTGAAAGAGTTCAATACTATGATAAAGATGGTAGGTTAATCGTTGAGAGTTTAAAAGACTATACAAAACGCAATATTTTGGAAAAATATGCCACATTAGATGTTTTTTTAAGGAAATGGAATGAAACAGCGAAAAAAACGGCCATCGTTGAAGAGCTTAAGACTGAGGGCATTTTGTTAGATGCATTAAGAGGTGAAGCGAGAAGTAAAAATCCCGAAGTTGATAAAATGGACGATTTTGATTTAATTTGCCATTTAGCATATGATAAAAAGCCATTAACTAAAGCTGAAAGAGCAAAAAATGTCAAAAAGAAAGATTATCTAAACAAATATTCGGAATTAGCTCAAAAAGTTCTCAATGCATTGCTTGACCACTATATGAATGAAGGTATTGAAGATTTAGGCGGAACAGAAATTCTTGACCTTGAACAATTCAGAAAAATCGCATCAAAAGCCAAAATTGTTAAAGAATTTGGTGGAAAACAGGCATATTTAAAAGCAATTAAAGAGCTTGAAGATGAATTATACAATGTGGCAATATAATGTAGGGATTAGTTATGAGTTTAAATAATGTTGTTAAAAGATTACAGGATATTATGAGAAATGATGCAGGTATCAATGGTGATGCCCAAAGAATTGAGCAAATGACTTGGTTGTTATTTCTCAAAGTTTATGATGCCAAAGAAGGAATTTGGGAAATTGATGACGACAATTATCAATCCATAATTCCTGAAAAATTTAGGTGGCGAAATTGGGCTGTGGATGATAAAAGTGGTTCAGCCTTAACTGGAGATGCTTTATTAAATTTTGTAAATACCGAGCTTTTCCCACATCTTAAAAACATTGAAGTTGATGAAACGACACCTATGAGCAAATTGGTTGTTAAAGCTACTTTTGAAGATAGCTACAATTATATGAAAGATGGTGTTTTGTTAAGACAAGTCATAAATGTTATTGATGAAATAGATTTTACAGAATATGAGGAAAGACACGCTTTTAACGAAATTTACGAGCAAATATTAAAGGATTTACAATCAGCAGGTAACGCAGGGGAATTTTATACTCCCCGAGCGGTTACTGATTTTATGGTAAAAATGATAAATCCACAATTGGGCGAACAGATTGCCGATTTTGCTTGTGGCACAGGTGGCTTTTTAACATCAGCATTAAAACATTTATCACCACAAGTTCAAACTGTAAAAGATAAAAACATCTATTGTAATTGCGTATATGGTATTGAAAAGAAAGCATTGCCTTATCTGTTATGCGCCACAAATCTCTTGTTACACGACATAGACCAACCTAAAGTAATACACGGTAACTCTTTGGAAAAAAATGTTCGTGATTATACTGATGATGAAAAGTTTGATATTATTTTGATGAATCCTCCTTATGGTGGTAACGAAAAAGACATTGTAAAACAAAACTTCCCAACAGCATTAAGAAGTAGCGAAACAGCCGATTTGTTTATGTCTGTAATTATGTATAGACTAAAACAAAATGGTCGTGTAGCCATAGTGTTGCCTGACGGCTTTTTGTTTGGAACAGATAATGCTAAAACAGCTATTAAAGAGAAATTGTTATCAGAATTCAACTTACATACAATAATTCGCTTGCCACATAGTGTTTTTGCCCCTTACACAAGTATAACAACGAATCTGTTATTCTTTGATAAAACAAAACCGACCGAAAAAGTTTGGTTCTATCGTATGGATATGCCCGAGGGATATAAAAACTTTTCTAAAACAAAACCTATTAGATTAGAGCATTTTGAGCCAGTTATTGAGTGGTGGAATAATCGTCAAGCCATAGAAGAAGATGGTTTTGATAAAGCCAAATGCTATACAATTGAAGAAATTAAAGCAAGTAATTACAATCTTGATTTATGTGGCTATCCTCATATTGAAGAAGAAATTCTTGAACCTGATGTTCTTATCTCTCAATATCAAGAAAAAAGAGCAAGTTTGAATGCTAATATTGACAGTATTCTATCCCAAATTACAGCGATATTGGAGAATAAGTAATGAAAGCCCAAGATTTAAAAAGGTCAATTCTTCAATTAGCAATTCAAGGCAAGTTAGTTCCACAAAATCCAAGTGATGAGCCAGCATCAGAGCTTTTGAAAAAAATTAAAGCTGAAAAAGCAGAGCTTGTAAAACAAGGAAAAATCAAGAAAGATAAGCAAGAAAGCTACATCTACAAAGGCTCTGATAACAACTATTATGAGAAGATAGGCAATGAAGTTAAGGATATTACCGAAGAAATCCCTTTTGAAATTCCAGAAAATTGGGAATGGATGAGATTTAAGAATTTAGTTTCATATAATATGGGAAAGACACCTCCAAGAAAAGAAAGTGTTTATTGGGAAAATCCTGTATATAATTGGGTTTCAATAGCTGATTTAAAAGCTAATGATATAGTCATTGAAACAAAAGAGAAAGTTAATCAATACGCTTATGATAAGATATTTAAAGCTCGTTTATCAAAAAAAGGAACTTTAGTAATGAGTTTTAAGCTCACTGTAGGAAAAGTTTCTATTTTAGGAATGGAGGCTTTTCATAATGAAGCAATCATATCAATTTATCCATTTTATGAATATAATAATATAATCAGAGATTATCTATTTAAGTTTCTTCCACTATTAACTGACTTTGGAGATACAAAATCTGCTATAAAAGGTAACACTTTAAATTCTGATAGCTTGGATAAACTGTTATTACCAATTCTCCCCATATCGGAACAAGAGAGGATAGTAAAGAAGATAGAGGAATTAGAGCCATTTATAGAGGAATATGGAAAAGC
>OJOH01000045.1_pt1 | contig 110249 bp, 76 predicted proteins | sample 1598201 | NCBI WGS metagenome assembly OJOH01 (sample SAMN03922462, study PRJEB24848) | human gut metagenome | isolation source: stool sample | host: Homo sapiens | place: Germany | collected 2009-11 | reverse complement strand
GAGTTCTTGGAAACCTGCCGTAGAAATACGGTAAGGCGCCGGGTGCTTAGCCTACGCAATACTTATACGGAAGCGGACGGCAGCAAAATGTTGTCCGCGACACTCGGACAGTTCGTGACGGCGTTCGGCGGAGAAAAGGCGATGACGCAGGCTATGAGAGACTCCATCGCCTCGGGAATGAGCGGCATCCGTTCACGGATGGAGCAGTTTTCTTCAGAAGAGATCCATTTGGATACAGGTTGGCCCCTGCATCTTTTTTTTGAGCGCACGATTTACATCGACAGAGATTTGGAACCGATGGCTGCGGCCATAGTGCGGCGTACGCTGGACATTATTGTCGAAGAAGAGCAAGAGGAAGAAAAACGGTAATTTGATTGTCATGAAACAGTTTCTGCTGTTGCCGATCCTGCTTGCTGCAGTAGCATCCGTACGGGGAGCATCGCTTGTCGAGGGCCGCATTTATCTGAAAAACGGCTCCGTCATCGAATGTGTCGGGGACGACCGGCTGCAGTTACCGAAAAGATTCGGGAAATTGACCATCCTCCGCGATGCTTTCCGGAAGACGAAAGCCAAAGAAATTTTCCAATCCGGAGAAATCGACTCCGTAGTCTGCTGGCATGCGCAGTCTCCGGAACATATCCGCAAGTTCATTCCGGCGGAGAGTCCGGGGTGGATGTGGGTCTATCTCGAAACACCGCACATTTGCGTATGCATCTATTCGGAAAAAGGGTATGGCATCGATTCGAACGGAGGTATTCAGGTCTGGCAGAGGCAGGGAACTTTCAGCCAGTCGCGCACGGCCTACTACCTGAAAAAAACAGGCGAGAAGGAGTTCCTGACCGTTGGTGCCGCAAATCGGAATACAAAAGACGTCTTCCAGGAACGCATCGCCCGTTATGTCGGCGATGATCCCGAACTTGCCGAACGTATACGGTTGTCGAGCGCCATCCGCAGCAAAACCATACAGTTGCTGCGCGATTACGATCCGACGAAATATTGATTCAACTTATAAATTTAAACATTATGAAACGGTTTTTACTTTGTACTGCAACTGTGTTGGCCATGTTCGGCAGCATTTCCCAGGCTGACGCCAAAGATCCGGAAGATCAGGAATTCCGGCACGTAGTCGTAACTCTCAAGTCCGGGGAAAAAGTAGAAGGCTATCTCCATCGGGGATGGCATGCGGAGGGCGCTCTGCTGAAACAGGAGAACTATTCGTTCAAAATCACCAAGACGCCCGATGACAAAGAGCCCGTCAAATATACGGCCGATGACGTAGAGAGTGTCGAATATACAGAGACGACGGAGGAAAATCCGGACGGCATTCGCTGGGAGGCCCTCGATATTGCTGCTCCAGGACTCACGAATCGTTACCGCACTTATCACAGACTGGTTTGTGTGAACAAGGCCGGAGCGAATGCAACGACCTATTGGTGGAAGACGTGGACGACGGAACGAGTAGGTAACAGAGACCGCAGGGTGCTGACAACCATATACGGCATACGTTTCCACAATGATCCCGGCCGAATCGTCTATCCGTATATGTATGTCGGTACGATGTTGATGGACAAACTGCATCCCGGGCTGAAGGCATTTTATAAGAAATGGTTTAAAGGTGCCGAAGGCAAAATACGTAAAAAAGAGGCCGAAGAGAACGACGCATGGATACTCGATATGTACGATGCGTATCTGGCAAGCCGGCCCAATGAATGATGATCGATATTCAAATATGCTGAAAACATGAAAAAACTACTGGCGGTTTGGGCGCTTTTACTGGCAGCTGTTTCCGCGAATGCCGCAGATAAGAAATGTCCCGGAACCGTTCATTTTCTGGACGGCCGTACGCTGGAATGTACCAGCATTACGATTCCCGGATGGATCGATGCCGAAGTGTCTGTCCGGGTGCTTTCCGATGGAAAGAATCAAGCCAGGACGTTGGCGGCCGTGGAAATCGCTTATCTTGAACTTTGGCCGGAAAAGAATCCCGAAGCCAAAAACGAACTTTATTGCGTCCCGTTCATCAAGGAAAAAGGGAAAAAGAAGATTCCGGCAGCCCGATGGCTGGTACCGGAATCTTCGGGCAGGCATGTCGCCTTCTTTACCCGTTATCAGACTTACAAAATGTCTAATAAAGGGCTGGTCGGGATTGTAAACCCCAAATTGAATGTAACCGAACCGAGTGCCTATTTTTGGAAATCGGACGAAAAGAGCCCCGTATTCCTCGGCCAGTATCTTTTCTTTCAGAATTCGAACAAGAAAATGATTGCGCTGGTAGAACGTTATTTTGAGGATGATCCTGCCATGTTGGAGCAAATTCGTCAGCGACGTTGGCTCGGCAAAGGAGGCGGGGTTGCGGCGCTGTTTGCTTTCGTTGCGGAGCATTACGTCCCGCAACAGGAGCAGGAGTAGCGGTCGAATAGCATTGAATTGCCATGAATAAGTGCCCGATACTCCTCCTTTTCGTTTTCATGGTGACGGCATGCAGTCCGGAAGGAGAACATGCTCCGTTGCCATCGGAACCGGATGCCATAACCCTTGCGCCCGGTACGCCGTCCGTTAAGGAATTTCCGGCAATGGGCGGTTTGTGGGAGCTGCGATTCTCTGCGACGAAAGCATGGAGTGTTGTGCCGGCCGATCCGGTCCATGCGGAATGGTACCGGATCGAACCGGCGGAGGGAGACGACGGTAATGGGACGGTAAAGGTAACCGTATTGCCGAATATTACCACAGAAAAACGAAGCGCTGAAATAATCATCCGCTCGGGGCGGGCGGAACAGAGATTGTCTTTTGTGCAGCATGCTTCGGATATGGAGCCGTGCGGTGAAGAAGAGGTGCGCCGTTTCCTCGAAAAACTTTATCAGGATACCGGCGGTGACAATTGGCGCTTCCAGGAAAACTGGTGCACGGACAAACCTTTGTCCGAATGGGGATCTTCTGTCAAATACGAAGACGGGAAACTCTCGCTGATTCTCGGCGAAAACAACCTGCACGGAAAAATCGACTTGTCGGGGTGTACGGCGTTGGTGTCGCTTCGCTGCGCGAAAAATTCGCTGACGGAGATTGATGTTTCCGGTTGTCCGCTGTTGGAGGAACTGGACTGTACGAACTGCGGAATTTCCGGTCTGGACGTTTCCGGCTGTTATTCTCTCCGGCGGCTGCTCTGCGGTTACAATAGTCTCACGGAACTCGGTCTGTCGTCCTGTCCTTACCTGACGGAACTGAATGTTCCTTATAACGGGTTGGGGACATTGGACATTTCGTCATGTATGGCCTTGACGGACTTGAACTGCGCCGAAAACCGGTTGGAAAAGTTGGACATGGCAGGACGGGAAGGCCTTCGGATGCTTTTCTGTTATGGCAACCGACTGTCCGTACTGGATTTGTCAAAATGCTCCTCGCTGACGCTTGTGAACTGTGGGGCGAATGAACTGACCCGGCTCGATCTCTCCGGCTGCGAAAAACTCGGCCGGCTCTATTGTTACGACAATCGGCTCGAAACTTTGGACCTGTCTGATTTTGCGCCGCTACTCAGTGAGTTATATTGTTATGGAAATCGGCTGACCGAATTGGATCTGTCCGGAACCGATCGGCTTTCGCAACTCGAATGCTCCTACAACAATCTGCAACGCCTCGACTTGACAGGCTGTAAATCGTTGCGTATCGCGGGATGTGCGCGAAACGCATTGCGCTCGATAAGCCTTTTCGGTTGTGAAATGCTCGGACAATTGGATTGCTCGGGCAACTTGCTGGAGAATATCGATATTTCAGCTTGCCCGTATCTGACCGAATTGATCTGTACCGATAACCTGATTTTATCGGAGATACCGGAGTCGTTCGATCGACTGACTCTTTTCGAACATGATATTCGATACGAATACAGTGTGGAAAAAGATGCTGTCACGGGGCAAGAAAAAATCGTTTATATGGATCGGGGTAAGGGATGGTGGTACTCCGGAGAGCCGGATAAAGGATATCACGGCCGCTGATGTTTTTATTTGAAAAGGACGGGCGAATCGGTTGAGAGCTAAAGGTTATCGACTTTTCGGGTTTATTCGTATCTTTGCTTTCATGGACAGGGGCGAGATTATCATTTATCAGACAGCCGACGGTGAGACCCGTCTGGACGTCCGCATGGAGAACGACAGCGTGTGGCTGACGCAGGCGCAGATGGTAGAGTTGTTCAATTCGACCAAACAGAATGTGAGCCTTCATATAAATAATATCTTTAAAGAGGGCGAGCTCGAGCGAGAGGCAACTGTCAAGGAATACTTGATAGTTCGGCAAGAGGGCAATCGTTCTGTTAGGCGTAAGATTACAGTTTATAATCTGGACGTGATTATCTCTGTCGGATATCGTGTCAAGTCACAGCGCGGAACACAATTCCGTATCTGGGCGAACAAAATTTTGAAAGAGTACCTAATAAAAGGCTATGCCGTCAATACCCAAGCGAAAGCCGAGCAGTTGGAGGAGTTGAAAAAGACTGTTCGCCTGCTCTCCCATGTCTTGGCTGCGAAGGAGGTTACGAAATCCGAGGCGGTCGGGCTACTGCGCGTGATTACGGACTATACTTATGGCCTCGACACGCTCGATCGTTATGACTATCAGCAGTTGGAGGTTGCGGCAACCACGGCGGAGGAACCGTTTCATGCGACGTATGAAAATGCGATGGCGGCATTGCAGGTGTTGCGTGAGAAATTCGGAGGCAGCGAATTGTTCGCTCACGAAAAAGACGAATCGTTCAAAAGCACAATGGGGGCAATTTACCAGACCTTCGGCGGGTGTGATCTCTATCCGAGTGTCGAGGAAAAGGCAGCCAATCTGCTTTACTTGACGGTCAAGAACCACTCGTTCAGTGACGGCAACAAACGCATCGCAGCGTTTCTGTTCCTTTGGTTTTTGGAAAACAATCGGATTCTTTACCGTGCTGATGGTTCGCGCCTTTTGGATAACAATACGCTGGTCGCTCTGACGCTCATGATTGCTGAGAGTCGCACAGAAGAGAAAGATGTAATGACGAAGGTTGTGGTGAACTTGATTAATAAGAACAATTGACACGATAACGGCGTGTCGGATATCGGAAAAGCGATGAAACCTATGAAACCCAGTTATTTTATGAACCGAGTTTTATTGTTCGTATTGTTGCTTGTGGTAGGCAACGGTGCCTTGTCGCAAGAGCGGATAGATACACTCTACTATAGCCGTTCGGGGGTGACGGTGCGGAATCCGGTTTTTGCCGATTATTATCGGCTGGCGCTTTATCCTGCGGATTCGGCGGGGCTCAAAATGTTCAAGGATTTTTATATTTCGGGAGAATTGCGGAGAGAAGGGCATTTTCAGACAATCGATACGCTCGATGATTGCCGGACAGTGTTTGACGGAGACGTTGTTTCCTATTTCAAGAATGGTCACATGTCGGAAAAATCATATTATTCGGGAGGATTGTTGGAAGGCGAATATCGGCAATACGACGAGAATGGAACGTTGAAAACGCGTGCGTTGTATGCCGGCGGCGAATTGTCCGGAACGTACAAGACATACAACGAGGACGGCTCCTGCCGAATGGTGGAATATCGTGCAGGGCTGCCGGTTCATGATTATTATTTGCTGGCGGACGGCAGCGGGAACACGCTTAAATTCCGCATTGCGGACGACATGCCGGTATGGGAATCACCAGCCATAGCGGAGCGCTCGGCCGATTATCGGGACGGTGTGCCCTGGGAAGTCTATTTCAAAAACGGATTGACGATCGCGTTGACGGATGCCATCGTCCGGGATTACGGCAAGTGGCATCGGGTCGATGTGATTATCTCCAACAATTCGTTGACGCCGGTCGAATTCAATCCGGAGACCGATATGACGGCCTATTCCGTAGACGAACACGATGTCGCCACCGATCTGCAGGTCTGGTCTTGCGATAGCTATCTGAAGAAAGTGAACCGGTCGCAGACCTGGGCCGCTGTTTTGATGGGTGTCAGCGAAGGAATGGCTGCTGCCGGCGCAGGTTATTCGACCTCCACGACGACCGGTTACAGCAGCTACGGCGGTTATTCGTCTTATACGACTACGACTTATAATCCCTCTGCGGCCTATCAGGCCAACATGGCCTCACAGCAGCGGATCGCTGATTTCGGTCAGGCCTTGCAGGACGAACAACAGGTCAAAAAGCTGGGATATTTGAAGAAAAACACGATATATCCCGGAGAATCCGTATCCGGATTTGTTCATGTAGCATCATTAGTGTCCCGTTAAAATTGGGACGAAGTTAATATTAATCAAATAGTCCCTCCAAGAGGGGATAATCGAGTTCTTTGACATCGTTGAAATTAGTCTTTTCGAAGAGATCTCTCAGTGGAGTCTTATCCGTTAGTGAGATGCTCAAAATCTGCAGGACCTCATAAGTTGACCGCTTTAGTCGCATGTCGTGTTGGACGATGGCGACAAGGCAATAAGTTATGATTGCAGAGCAAATTTGTATTCTGACAGCGTTCTCTGTAGTGCCCCAGAATTTCTTAATCTTGAGGTGCTGCTTGAGCCACTTGAAGAACAACTCAATCTGCCATCGGTTCTTGTAGAGATTAGCAATTTCGAGAGCGGTAAGATGGAATGCATTCGTCAAAAATGCGAAGTCTCTGTCTTGCTCGTCATCGTGAAATCTCACAAGTCGCAGCCTCTCAGGAAACTTCTTCTGTGTGTTCACATCCGTGAGTTCAATAACGGAATCAGAAAGCACATTCTTAGGCAATCTACGTTTCCATTTCGTACACTTGTACTGTAAGTTCTTCTTCGCCCGAACCACGAAGTATGATTCATTAAGACAAATCTTGTAGAGTTCCTTGAATGCATTGTAACCACGGTCAAATACGTAGTAAGAACCTGATTCATAGGGAATCTCCTTCATTGCCTTTGAATCGTGTACCGATGCAGTCGTAATATGGAAGAAAGCAGAAACTTGGGACTCCAGATCATAAAGGACATGCGCCTTAACGCCTCCTTTCTTCTTGCGGAACTTTGCCCACCAGAATACTGACAAGCAGTGCGGAATCGTTGTTGAATCAAATGCATAAACATTCCCCTTCAGCTTGAAGATGTCGGTTGCTCGTTTCTTGCGAGCCTGTTCCATCATGAAGAAGGCAAAGTCTTCAAAGATCCTGTAGTCACGATTCTGATTCGCTGTGGCAAATGTCGTTTTCGCTATTGGATTACGCCCCATTCCAAGGTGATAACATTTGGATTGGTGAGTCTCCAATGCAACGACAACATCACGCAGGCTCTCACGGTTACAGAGTTGTCCGAACATGAGTGCCATGAGCTGATTCCAGCAGGTGAAGTTCTTGACATACCTGTTCCCATCATACTTGTCAACCAGGTGACGGAACTTGTTGTTGTCGAGAAATGCAACCAATTGAGCGAATACATATTTGTCTTTGTTCATAGAGCAGTCCCTTTATGGGCTGCAAAATTACAAATTCAAATCGTCGCACATGAAAAATTACTTCTAATAGACTATGTTTCAACTATTTCAAAGACCGACTTGCCCGCTTTTACGGGACAGTAGTGATGTTGCATATATTTCTCAGTTGCAAGCTGCCAATGAAGGTAGCAATGAGCGATTCTTTTTCAGGGGCCAATCCAATAAAAATTGGGATGTGCGCCCATGTTTATTTAGAGAGAATAACCTGACGATTGAATCCGATATTATATCCGAAGCTTGTGCTCGTGCTCCTTTTGAATTTGGTGGCCGAAGCGCATTTGAACGACTGACAAAATTACAACATTATGGACTGCCAACCAGAATGTTGGATGTAACGCTAAACCCTTTAGTCGCGTTGTATTTTGCGTGTGCAAAATGTGAAGATAAAGAAAACTACGACAAGAATTATAAAGAATCTGATACTATTGATGTCGATTCCGATCATCCATTTGATAATGAATATGATGTCGATGGGGCTGTTTATTATAGACGGGCTTATGGACATAAGCATAATTCAGATGATATTGATCTGTTGGCTCGAATTGCGGAAATGGATTTCAACGGAGATATTGTATTGCATCAATTGGTCGAGAAATTAGGATTACGCAGTCAAATAAAACAAGCCGAGGATTTTGAGGAACTGGCAAAGGTGATGCAAAATGCCTACTTTGTTATATCGACATTCAACAATGAACGTTTGATTCGGCAGAGCGGAGCCTTTTTGCTTTCGGGTAGCATTAATATTCAACTCAATAAATCTGATTACGGCGTCAGTCGGATCGAAAAGAGCAGTTGTTCTTTAAATAGCCAGTTTGCGAGCGAAAGGATAATCATACCGACCGGAAGTAAGGAAAGCCTTTTAGAAGAATTGAATTTCTACAATATAAACCAAGGGGCTTTATTTCCGGAGTTGGAGCATCAGATGGCATATATCAAATATAGTATGTGTAAATCTAATGTCAGAAGCGCTTCATCTTTTGAAAAGATAGATTTTGATGCAATAAAAGCTGAAGAATCTAAGGAAAGAGTTGAGATAGCTGAATCCGTAGTGAAAGAAGAGTTAGTTGATAAGGCTATTTATGATATCGTATCACAATATATTTCAGATGATGCTATAAAACAGAATGTTCTTCGAATTATTACACGGCAAACCGAATATATAGATTGGGCCAATAAGGAAGCGACCATTAGTGATTTGAGACGTAAAATCAAACGAAGCCTGTCTTTACAATCTATTAGTTCTGATGTCGCAACGCAATCTGCGCGTAATATGGTATCACAGCTTGTTAACTTGTATGTGAAAAAATAACAATTATATGCACTTCACCGAAGATGATTTTGAAAACGCCATTCTCGAGTTGTTTCGAGAGCAATTAGGTTACGATTATGTGTACGGCCCCAATGTGATACGCGACTATGCAGAACCGCTTTACGTGGAGGCGCTGGAGGCTGTGTTGCCGCAGATCAATCGTGGTCTGCCACAGGCCGCTATTGACGAAGCCATGGTGAAGATTCGAACTTATGAGGGTGGAACGTTGGTACAGAAGAATGAATTGTTCACGGATTACTTGCAAAATGGCGTAGCTGTCAATTATTTCGATGGCCGCGAGCAATGCTCTGCAAATGTCCGGCTTGTCGATTATGATTCACCATTACATAATCGGTTTACAATCGCTAATCAATGGACGGTCGATGGGCACTCGGTAAGGCGTGCGGATATGATCGTATTTGTCAATGGATTGCCGCTGGTGGTGGTCGAGCTCAAATCGCCCTCGCGTGAGAATACGGACGTGTCGGAAGCTTATGCACAATTGCGTAACTATATGCAGGAGATTCCGTCTCTCTTTATTTATAACGCTTTTTGTGTGATGAGCGATCAGGGGATGACTAAGGCGGGGACGATCACGGCGGGTGAAGACCGTTTTATGCAGTGGAAGACGGTAGATGGGAGTTATGAGGATACCCATAGCGCGAATTTCGATGTGCTTTTCGCGGGAATGTTCGAAAAAACGCGGTTTGTTGAATTGTTGCGGAATTTTATTTGTTACTCGAAAGACGGTAAACAGCGCGTTAAGATATTAAGTGCTTATCATCAGTTTTATGCCGTACGCAAGGCTGTGCTTTCGACGGTCAAAGCAGCTGAGACGGATGGTCGGGGTGGCGTGTTTTGGCATACGCAGGGCAGCGGAAAGTCATTGTCGATGGTCTTTTTCGCCAAGCAGTTGCAGCAGGCGATGTCGTCGCCGACGATTGTCGTGCTGACAGACCGTAACGATTTGGACGGCCAGTTGTACCGGCAGTTCGCTTGTTGCAGGGATTTTTTGCGTCAGACACCCGTGCAAGCCGAAAGTCGGGCTCATCTTCGGGAATTATTGGCGGGACGCGAAGCGAACGGTATCTTTTTCTCGACGATGCAGAAATTCGAGGAGAGCGAAGAACCGCTTTCGATACGACGAAACATAGTCGTTATGGCCGACGAGGCGCATCGCAGTCAATATGGATTGGAGGAGAGGGTCCGAATGGTTACGGATGCTGACGGGGTGATGCAGGCCAAAGTTGTAATCGGCGCGGCGCGTCTGGTGCGTAATGCGTTGCCGAATGCTACCTATATCGGGTTTACCGGAACGCCTATTGCGCAAAAAGATCGGTCGACACGCGAAGTATTCGGCGATTACATCGACGTGTACGATATGACGCAGTCGGTGGATGACGGTGCGACACGGCCGGTATTTTACGAGAGCCGTGTAATCAATCTGAAACTCGACGAGCAGACCTTGCGACGTATTGATGCGGAGTATGATGCGATGGCCGAGGAAGCGGAAGAGTATGTCATTGAGAAAAGCAAGCGTGAATTGGGGCGGCTCGATTCGATCTTTGGAGCTGACGCGACGGTGGCATCATTGTGCGAGGACATCGTAAAACACTATGAGGAATTCCGGCAATACGAGCAGACGGGTAAGGCGATGATAGTAGCCTATTCGCGGCCGATAGCGATCAAGATTTACCGTCGGATTCTCGAAATGCGCCCGGTATGGGGTGACAAGCTGGCTGTTGTGATGACTTCCGGTAATAAAGATCCGGAAGACTGGCGGGCGATTATCGGAAATGATTCCCACAAGAAAGAGTTGGAGAAGAGGTTCAAAGACAACGACAGCTCGTTGAAAATCGTCATCGTAGTTGATATGTGGCTTACGGGTTTCGACGTACCTTCGCTTTCGACGATGTATGTTTATAAACCGATGTCCGGACACAATCTAATGCAGGCTATTGCTCGTGTGAATCGTGTGTTCGGGGATAAACAAGGCGGTTTGGTTGTGGATTATGTGGGTATCGCTTCGGCGTTGAAGACGGCGATGAACGATTATACATACCGTGACCGCAAAAATTATGGTGATACGGATGTGGCTAAAACCGCCTATCCGGAGTTTCAAAAGAAACTGGACGTTTGCCGTGATCTGATGTATGGATTCAATTATGGCGCTTTCTTCGGTAAGTCTGATTTGGAGCGGGCGAAAGCCATCAGCGGAGGTGTCGATTTCATGCAGTCCCCTGAGCGGATGGAAACGAAAAAACTCTATATCAAAGAGGCGCTGCTGCTGCGGCAGGCATTGTCGCTTTGTCAGAGTTTGCTGAATTACGAGCAGCGTATCGAAGCTGCCTATTTTGAGGCGGTGCGCACATTACTGACGCGCGTGGAGGGCAAGGGTAAGATTTCGTTCCGTGAGATCAACGGGCGTATTAATGAATTGCTCAAGCAGAGTATCAAGAGCGAAGGGGTAATTAATCTTTTCTCCGATATTAAGGAGGAGTTCTCTTTGTTCGATCCGAAATTCCTTGAAGAGGTTGCCCGGATGAAGGAACGGAATTTCGCCGTAGAATTATTGCGTAGGTTGATTGCAGAACAGGTACAACTATATCAGCGAACGAATACGGTACGAGCCGAGAAGTTTTCGGAAATTCTGTCCGATGCCATGAGTCGCTATTTGAAAGGGATGCTGACGAACGAAGAGGTTATCGAAGAATTACTGAAAATAGCCCGTGAGATCGTTTTCGGCGAAAAGGCCGGCGAGTCGCTTAATCTGAACAGCGAAGAACTTGCCTTTTATGATGCGTTGACCAAGCCTGAGGCTGTAAAAGATTTCTATTCCAACGATCAGTTGATCGCTATTACACGTGAGCTGACGGATGCACTCCGGCGTAACAAAACGATCGACTGGAATATGAAGGAGAGTGCTCGTGCCGGAATGCGGCGTATTGTCAAACGGTTGTTGAAAAAGTATGATTATCCGCCTGCAGGGCAGGAAGATGCTTTGAATACGATTATGGAGCAGTGTAAGAAGTGGAACGAAAATAATTGAATGGGATAGCTATGGGTAAGTTGGAAGAGTCGTATAGAAGAGTTGCATAATGATTTTGCAAGATAAGTAATACGCGCCTGTTAACTCTGATTAGATAACAGGCGCGTATGATTATTTTGTAATGTCTAATTCCTTTTGGAACTGCTTTGCTTTTTGCCGGATATCTTCTGCTTCCTGCTTTCGGATAACGCTACGTTGTTGATTCTCGATTGCTTCCCGGACGGCTGTTTCGTAACGCTCAACTTGTTGCCGGAGCGAGCGACGGTCTGCGCGGCGTTCGGAATCGTAGAAGAGGGCGTTCAGGTTGCGCAATTTTTGCTCGTCGATGTCGCCCATCATTTGAACGTAACGGTATTTCAATTCCGTATCACGCAGGTTGGCAATACGGTCGTATAATTTAGTAATATGGATGCCGCCGCAGAGAATCACGATGAAAGAGATCGCCATATAGAGTAGTGCCCACGAGGTGTTGAAGTCGATGACGTGGATATGCCGTTGGGCTGCGGGTTGCGCAGGATGAGCGACGGCCGCAATAATTTTCTCGGTATGGTTTTCAGTCTCTTTTCCGATAGTTGTAATGCGGTCTGCAAGTTCCATGCGTACCCGTTCGACATTCGTGCGGGTGAATTGGGCCGTTTCGAGCAGTCGGGCGATTTTATCATCCGTTGTTACTGGAGCTGGGGCGGATATGTTGCGGTCGTCTATTCTGCGGCTGAGGGAGGTGAGTTGTTTTCTCAGTTCTTCGAAAAGTTCGATAATCGTGTTCGTGTCCATAAATAATAGGTATTGTCGATTAAAGTCGGTGTTGTTTTCTCTTTTTGCGCAGTCGTTCCTGAAGGCGCCGTTCTTCGTCCGCATCGTAGACCGGTTGCAGAAGATCTTCGAGCAGGTGACTGAACGATGCGACCGGATTGCTTACAGAACCGCGTTCGTTTGCGGAGAGTGCTTGTCGGCGGTTCAGGCTCAGCGCATGGTCGATTTTGGAGAAACTGAACTGCCGGTCGATTTTCGAACCGTTGAACGGGTAGCCGTTCCTGGCGAAGACGACGCCTTGTACGTCGGATGTGCCGCCGCGCATCCGGAACTCGGTAGCGATCCCTTCGTGCCGCAGCGCTGCCGTCAACTCCGGCCAGTCGCGGCAGCGGGGTACGGCGTCGCGCAGCGCGTGGAAAATTTCATATTTCGTTTTGTCCGGTTCGCGCAGGCGGTGCTCCTTGACATTCTCTTTGCCCGATGCGAAGTAGAGCCCATGCCGGACGGTCAGCTCCTTGCAGAGTCGCTCCGAACGGTAGCGGTCGTTGCGGTCGGAGACGGTACGGCCGTCGTTGTCCACCCGGTTGAAAAGGATATGCAGATGGGGATGTTCCCGGTCGCGGTGGCGGGCGATGATGAACTGCGTGTTTCGGATGCCCATGCCGGAGAGATACTCCGCGGCGATTCCGACCATCCGCCTGTTGTCGAGCCGTGCGGCGTCCTGTGCCGAAAAGGCGAGGACGATGTGGCCGACGGGCTTCGAAAGATGCGGATTCAGTGCCGCCTGCATTCGGAAGCTGCGGACGATGGAATCCCGGTCTTTCATCCGGACGCCCAGTCCGGCGAGCAATTCGGCGTCTTTTCCTTTGTCAAGGACGTAATCGACGGCTCCGCCGAACGAACCGCCTTTCGATATTTTGGCAATCATGGTTATTCGTTAATTTGATCTATTAGCGTATCTATCTTTTCGATCAGAGCTGTGCACTCCGCTGCTGCCTGAACATATCCGGCGGAGTTGGCTTTTCGGGCGAGCTGATTGAGGTTGTTGGCCATACCGGCGAGCTGCCGCAGCAGGATCATCTGTTCTGCCGTGAGGCGCTGGCGGACGACGCTCCTTGAGAGCGCCGTCCGGGCGTATTCGGCCCAGGTGAGACCTGCCGCCCGCGCCTTGCCGCGCAGGGCGTAGTAGTCTGCTGCGGCCATCTTCACGGTCAGCCGCTCCTTGAGCTTTTCGCTTGCGGATTTGGGCGGACGTCCGCCTTTGGGATTCTTTTTCATTATATCCATTTGAGACCAGCGGGATGAATCTGCAAGGGTTTCGGGGCACCCGAAACATAAACTTGCTCTCTTAAAACCCGGAATGTTACTCCGCGGCGGCCGATGTCAGTTTTTGTCCGAACATCTCCATTTCGCGGCCGATGACTGTCTCGGAGAACTTGGCGTAGTGGCGCGTCATGTTGGTGTTCGAGTGGCCGAGAATCTTGGCTAGAACGTCAATCGGCATGCCGTATTCGACGGCCATGCAGGCGAAGGTGTGGCGGGCAACGTGGGTGGTCAGCACTTTGTTGATGCCGCACACGGCTGCTATCTCTTTCAGGTACGCGTTCATCTTTTGGTTACTCGGCGTAGGGAGCACCCGTGAGCGTGCGACGCATACTTCGTCGTGCTCGTAGCGGCGCAGGATTTCGAGTGTGGCCGGGAGTAGCGGGATACGGCTCATCACGGAGGTCTTCTCGCGGGGCTTGTGAATCCACCAGCGGCCTTCGTCGTCCTGCGAGAGGTGCTCGCGCCGCAGGTGGTCGGCATCGGCGAAGGCCAGCCCCGTCAGACAGCAGAAGACGAAGACGTCGCGGATGCGGGCCAGCCGGTGGTCGAGCGCCTTGCGGCTCAGTAGTTCCAGTTCATGCGCCGTGAGGTGCTCCTTGGCCTGCACCTCGTCTTCTTTGAGTTTATAGTAGCGGAACGGATTTTTCGTGATCCACTCGTTGCGCAGGCAGTAGAGGACAAAGTTGCGCAGACAGTTCATCACGGCGACCGCTCCGTTGTGGCGGCAGCGGTAGGCGGTTTGCAGGAAGAGGTTGAAGCCGTCCAGAAACTCGTAGTTCATCCGTTCAACGGGAATATCCTCGGCTTTGCCGCGTTGGGCGAGATACTGTTTGAGGTAGCGCAGCAGCCGCTCGTACTTGTCTGCCGTGCGCTGCGTGATGCGCACGCCCACTTCGGTCGTTCTTTTCGCATTAGGAAAAGGATGGTAAAAGTTTCCTGTCTCATAACTCGTGACATTTTAAGGATTGACAAAACGTCTGCAAGGAAACTTTATTGCGGTGTAAAACGCAGCAAAACAATGCATTGCGGGCTAAAAAGGTGGCAATCCCGTTTTCGGAAGCCCAAATCGGCTCTGCCCACTTTTTTGCCACCCAACGGTTTTCTCCGGCTTGCTTTCCGCTTCCGGTTCGGGGAATCGGTCGAGACCTTTGCAAAATGGTGATAACCAGCCCCCCCCCTACCGGACGGGCGACAAAAAAAGGAGCCTCGGAAAAGGCTCCTTTGTGCGGATAAAGGGACTCGAACCCCCACGCCGTAAGGCATCAGATCCTAAGTCTGACGTGGCTACCAATTACACCATATCCGCATCGGTAGGACAAAGGTAGATAAAAATTCACAAAACACAACCGGCACGGGCCATTATCCGGCTTTTTTGGTTACTTTTGTAAGTAATTTTTTAGACATGCCGCAACATATTACCCTTGTACTCACGCCGAAGCAGGCTGCCGATGCGACGTTTTACACCTCGCAGGCGGCGCGGCGCATGGGTGTCTCGGAGGCCGATATTGCTCTGGCGCGGGTCGTGAAACGGTCGATCGACGCCCGGCAGCGGCAGGTGAAGGTGAACCTGACGCTCGAAGTGTACGTCGACCGCGAGCCGCAGCCCGGGCCGGTGCATTTCGACTATCCGTCGGTCGACGGACGCACGGAGGTCGTGGTCGTGGGATCGGGACCTGCGGGGCTGTTCGCGGCGCTGCGGCTGATCGAACTGGGCCTGCGGCCCGTGATTCTGGAGCGCGGGCGCGACGTTTCGGCCCGCAAGCGCGACATCGCGCAGATCAACCGCAACGGCGCTGTGGACCCCGACTCGAACTACGCCTTCGGTGAAGGCGGAGCCGGGACCTTTTCCGACGGCAAGCTCTTCACCCGCAGCAAAAAACGCGGCGACTACAACAAGGCGTTGCAGACGCTGGTGTTTCACGGTGCGACGCCCGAAATTCTCTTCGAGGCCCATCCTCACATCGGAACCGACAAGCTGCCGGGCATCATGCAGCGTATCCGGCAGACGATTGTCGGAGCGGGCGGCGTGTTCCGTTTCGGGAGCCGCGTTACCGATTTGAAAATCGAAGGCGACCGGATAAAAGGCGTATGGTGCGGCGACGAACTGATCGAAGGAGCCGCCGTCGTGCTGGCTACGGGCCATTCGGCGCGCGATATTTACGAACTGCTCCACCGCCGCGGCGTGCGCGTCGAGGCCAAGCCCTTTGCCATGGGGGTGCGCATCGAGCATCCGCAGGCGCTGATCGACTCGATCCAATACCATTGCGAGACGCGCGGCGAGTACCTCCCGGCGGCCTCCTATTCGCTCGTGAGCCAGGAAAACGGCCGCGGGGTCTACTCGTTCTGCATGTGCCCGGGCGGGTTCATCGTACCGGCCATGACCGATGCCGCGGAGTCGGTGGTCAACGGCATGTCGCCCAGCGGCCGTACGTCGCCCTATGCCAATTCGGGGCTGGTCACGGAGGTCCGGCTTGCGGATTTCGAACATCTGCGTGCCGAATGGGGCGAGCTGGCGGGGCTGAAATTCCAGCAGCGGTTCGAAGAGTCGGCGCGGCAGCGGGGCGGGGAGCATCAGATCGCTCCGGCACAGCGGGTCGCCGATTTCGTGGCGGGACGCGCAAGCGGGTCGCTGCCCCGAACGTCGTACATTCCCGGTATCACGCCGTCGCGTCTGGACGAGTGGATGCCCGGCTTCATCGCGCAGGGACTGCGTCAGGGCATCGCGACCTTCGGCCGCCGGATGCGCGGGTACCTGACCAACGAAGCGGTGGTCGTGGGCGTGGAGTCGCGCACCTCGACGCCCGTGCGCGTGCCGCGCGACCCCGGGACGCTGATGCATCCCGAAACGAAGGGTTTGTTTCCCGCAGGGGAGGGGGCCGGTTACGCCGGCGGCATCATTTCTGCGGCGCTCGACGGCGAACGAATCGCCGAGGCGGTAAAAAATTATATTCGATAGCCGATGGAACCGAAAGTCAGCATTATCATTCCGGTCTACAATGTCGAGCCGTTTCTGGCCCGATGCCTGGACAGCGTGGTGGGACAGACTCTGCGCGGGATCGAGATCATCTGCGTCGACGACGGAAGTCCCGACCGGTCGATCGACATCCTGAACCGCTATGCGGCGCAGGACGACCGCATCCGGATCATTTCGCAGGAGAACCGCGGCCTGGGCGGCGCCCGCAACCGGGGATTCGACGCCGCGACGGGCGAATTCATCCTTTTCGTGGATTCCGACGACTGGATCGACCCGGCTTACTGCGAGCGGCTGTACGAGGCCGCCCGGGAGGCGGAGGCCGACATTGCCTGCGCCTCGATGCTGAAGATCAGACCCTCCTATTCGAAATGGACGATTCATTATACGGAGCGGCAGGTGGCTGCCGAAGCGCAGGAGAAATTTCGCCTCTGCCGCTGCCCGCCCGATTTCTATGTGATGAACAAGCTCCTGCGGCGCGAGATGCTGTTGCGGCTGGGACTGCGCTTTCGCGAACGGGTCTGTTACGAGGATGTGGAATATACGATGCGCCTGCTGGGCGAAGGGGGTGTTCTGGTGACGGTTCCCGATGTCGTTTACCGCTATGTGGTCAACGGGGCGTCGATTACCAAGAGCCGCCAGACGCCGAAAAAGCAGCAGGACAAATATCTGGCCCACAAAGCCTTCGTGGCCTACGCCGACGCCCGCGGAATACGTCTCGACGCGAGGTTCCGGCGCATTACCCGCCGTTCGTTCGGCCGCTGGGGACTTACGTGGCTGAAAATCAAGGAGTGCGGCGACCGGGAGACCTACCGGTTGTTCGATCTGATTCCGGTGTGGCGGAAACGTGTAACCGATAAACAAGCATGCGATGGACATTGATCTGGTATACCTTTGGGTCGATGGGAACGACCCTGTGTGGCTGACGAAGAAAAATGAATTTCTGCCGGCCGACAGGCAGGTGGACCCCCAGGTGGCGGGGGAGTGCCGCTACGTCGAGAACGACGAACTGCGTTATTCCCTGCGTTCGGTGGAGAAATTTGCGCCGTGGATACGCCGCGTCTATATTGTGACCGACGACCAGACGCCTGCGTGGCTCGATACGTCGAATCCGCGCATAAGGGTGGTTTCCCACCGGGAGATCATGCCTGCGGAGATTCTTCCCGTCTTCAATTCGTGCACCATCGAGCTGTTTCTGCCCCGGATTCCTGGTCTGGCCGAGCATTTCCTCTATGCCAACGACGACATGTTTTTCAGCCGTCCCGTCGATCCCGGGTTTTTCTTCGACTGGCAGGGCCGCCCCATCGTGCGGCTTAAGGTCCAGTCGCTGAAGAAGCACGACGACGACATCTATTGCCATACGATCCTCCGCATGCAGGATCTCGTGCGGGCGCGTTACGGTAGGTGCTCGTCGCTGGCTCCCCACCACAATGTCGACGCTTACCGCCGCAGCGATTTTCTCGAATGCTGCGAGACCTTCCGGGCCGAACTGGAGCATACGAAGCACGCCCGGTTCCGTTCGCGCGACGACTGGCAGCGTGCCCTGGTGCTCTACGATGCGTTGGCGCGCGGACGCGCCTCGTTGCGCAAGGTGACCCGCTTCAACAAACTGCGCAACCCCTTGCGGCTGCTTCGTGCGGCTTTCGGCGCGGGTTGCGGCAGCGATTCGCGTTGCATCCCGGCTTATCTGCCTAATCTTGAGTCTATTATGGAGAAATATGATCCGTCGTTGTTCTGCCTGAACGACGACGTGCGTATGACCGACGAAGACCGTATCCGGGTCCGGACGTTTCTCGACACCCGTTTCCCCGAAAAGTCATCGTTCGAAAAGTAGCGCGCGGCGAATTCGCTGCGACCGGGTCAGCCGCCGATGACGATGGCCGACCCTCTGCCGGTCTCGTAGGATATTTTCGGGGTAAGATGCCGGTCGAGCCCCTTCTCGCAGCGGGTCCGGTGGCAGCGGATGCTGTCTTTGTAACGCTGCTCGTTGCTGTTGCAGCCCGAACGTTCCGCCTGGTTGTGATGGAGGTGGAAAGCAACGCCCCGGAATTTCATGCAACGCTGATGTATCTCGCTGTTGTTGAGTCGTATGCATAATTCGGCGTCCTCGAATCCCCAGCCCTTGAAATCTTCGTCGTAGCCGTTTACGCGAATCAGGTCGTTGCGCCAGAATGCCATATTGCACCCACGGGGAGCGCGGGTCGGGCCGAACGTATGGTAGAGTATCGACATGATCGGGATTCGTACGACATTGTTGCTGCTGCGGATGCCTTTCATCAGCGGGGACAGCGATGTGATCTCCCCGCTGAGCACCTTGCGGGTCAGCAGTTCGGTGATGATGCCCCGGGAGCCGGTGACGAAGCATCCTTCCCGGGCGAAAAGCATGTGGTCCTGAATGAAATTCCGTTGCAGGATCAGGTCGCCGTCGATCTGGATAATGTATTTTCCTTTGCTGGCGGCAATGGCTTTGTTGCGGATGGCCGCTAGGCGGAAACCGTTATCCTCGTGCCAGATATGGCGCACGGGAACCGGCGAGATGTTCTCGAAGTGCTTTACGACATCGCGGGTGCTCATGCCCGATCCGTCGTCCGCAATCAGGATTTCGGAGGGCATGACGGTCTGTTGCATCACGCTGTCGAGGCAAAGGTAAAGCGCCCGAGGCCAGTTGTAAGTGGAAATGATCAACGATACTGTCATCGTACTGTAAAACTATTGGTTAGGTTAGGAGTTCGAGGATGGGCAATAGCGAGTGTGCAAAATCTCTGCCGGGGTGTTGCGCGGGGAGATTCTGGCCGAAAAGAAAATGACGTTGCTGAAATCATTTTGCAAAAGTAGCAATTTATCTGTTATGATCGTCATATCGCTCTTTTTATATATATAAATGCGCTTTTCGGCCGATACTGCATACCGGGTGGAAAAAAGTTTTTTAAGGTTTGGGTTGCGAGGGTGTTATGTGGTTGATTTACATGGGCGTATGAATTCTTGCCGGCTGGTGATATTAAAAAAACTCAAAAAAATTGAAAATTATTTTAATAAAAGCTTGCGCGGATGGTTTTTTCGCCTTATCTTTGCAGCGAAGTTTTAAGGTTCATTTAGGTTAGTAGTTTTAGGTTGGTGAGGAAACTGGGAAAGACGGACTGCGGTCCGGTTCCAGGTTTCCTTTTTTTTGCGTCTTTTCGGAAGGCGCTTTTTTTATGCCCGCTTCCGGGCGCCTCTCTTTTCGTGCGTCCGGAATTTTCCGGACCTCCGTTTCGGTCTTCCTGGGTTTTGCCCGTTTTTTCGTTCAACCCGATTGGCCGGTTCCATTTTCCGGAAAATTCCGTCGATTGGGGTTTTCAGGCCGTGGCGCCGCGTTGAATGCGTTTAGGATTAAACACTTGCGAGAGTAGCTACTTAATCGGGTAAGTAGCTTTATCGGGAGATCAATGTTACCAAATTGTTAAATATATTTAATATATTCGTAAAATATTTGCGTAATTGAAAAATCCCCCTTATCTTTGCAGTGAAGTTTTAAGGTTCATTTAGGTTAGTAGTTTTAGGTTGGTTGAGGAAATCGGCAGGTTGTAACGGGTTGTCCGTTGCTAAGACCAGAGGGGCGGTACTCGCTCCGCGGTCGAATACCTCCGATTGAACCTCATTTTCGGAGGGGGTGGTTCCCCGCCGAAAAAGAAGGTCCTAGTCGTGAGACTCGGACCTTTTTTCTTTTCCTTGCAGGGCCTGACCGTCAGAGTCCGGCCAGCTGTTCGCGGCTCACGCTCACCTCGACGCTCCCGAGCGCGTAACATCCGATGTCGTAGGGATTGTAGTAGAACGTGATGCCTTCGGGCGTGACGAGGAAATTCTCCGTTACACCGATGTATTCCGGGAAAAAACCCTTCGTTTCCAGCTCTTCGTCGCTCCGGACCCCGTATTGTTCGTATATATCTTCGCGGATCAGCCGGTTGAGCCGCTCCAGCTGCGTTTCGGTGAACAGGTCGGCCGTCGTGATTTCGTAACCGCCCGCCAGCGAATAGTTGTAACATTCCGTGCCGTAGATGCCGTGCGCTCCGCCCGTGTAACTTGCCCGCGTGATCACGTAGCAAAGGAGCGTGTCGACGACCGATCCTTCGGATTCGACGGAGATTTCGCCTTCCCATGCCGGACGGACGGTGCTTTCCGGTGTATTCCCGGGAGGCGTCATGTCGCTGGTAACCTGACGGATCGCGGCCGAAGCCGCCTCTTCGGGCGTCCCTTCGAAATTCTCCAGGTCGAAAAAACGGTCGATGTTCATTCGTTCGATCGCTGCGAGGGCGGGGGAGTTCTGGGCGTTGGCGATCGAAGCGAAGCGATATTCGAAATCGCAGGAGAAGCCGTTCCCGCTGATCAGCGAGTCGGTGCTTACGACGGTGAACTGCGGCCGGACAGGGCGTTTCGTGCAGGACCCGGCCGTCAGAGCGGCGGCGGCCAGGAGGGCGAGGATGGGGAATTTCATGGCGATACGTTTTTATGTCTATCTGTAAAGATAGCTCAAAAAGCATTTGCGACGCCCAAAAACGAAAAAAATCACAGATTTTGCCGGAAAATTTTGGAGTTTCGAAAGAAGGCGTTATCTTTGCACCACAAAACCAAACCGGTGGATTCATCTAAGGGTTAGGATACATGCCTCTCACGCATGACATAGGGGTTCGAATCCCCTATCCACTACCAAACCGACGGCTGCACGCAAGTGCAGCCGTTTTTTTTGTTTCGGATTTCCGTCCCCTCTCCGGCTGTTTTAACCCCTGTCGCCTTTTCCTCCGATCTGTTCCCCTCTGCGCGCCGATTCTATTCGTTATTGAAAAAGGCCTGTTGGTGATGATTGTCCCGGGGTTCGTTGAATTAATTTGCCGCCGTCGCGCCGGTCCTCTATTTTTGCTTCAAAATTGCAAATAGAGTTTTTATTTTAATAGTATAATTATGAAAAAATTAGTGTCTATGACCATGGCTATGGCCATGATGGCTGCCCTTTTCGTGGCGTGCGGGGATGACGGAACGGACGATGAGACGCCCCCCCCCGCTGTTCCGACTATCGCATTGGACGGCGGTGACATCGACCAGCCGCAGGAGATCACGAATCCGATGTCGGTCAAGATCGGCGTGACGGCTCCCGGAGCGATTGCGGGCTTCACGGTTACGATCGACTCGCCGGCTCTGACGGCCGAAATGCTCGCAGCGGTAGGTTTGGCTACCGAGCTGAACCTCGTGAATCCCGGCAGCATGGCCGAGGCGCTCGGTGCGCTCGGGTTCCCTTCGGGGGAGGCGGTTTCGGGCAAAACGGCCCTGACGTTCGATATTTCGAAGCTTGTTCCGATGATCGCGCAGATTTACAATGAAACCTCGGATCACAAATTCATTCTGAAAGTGACCGATGCGAAGGGTAAGAGCACGACCAAAACCCTGACCTGCCACCTGACGGGCAAGGTGGCTCTGGCCTATAACAACGATGCCGATCTGTGGGCCAATACCGCGACCGTTACGGCTGCGAATGTTCCCGATGGCGGCAGCGTGCAGTATCGCGTAAAGGGCGCCGCCGACTGGACCGACGCCGTGCTCGTCGAAGGTTCGAAATACCGCCTCGCTCCGGTTTACGAAACGTCGAAAAATGCGGCGGGACTCGATGTTCATACGATTAAGGCCGGTACGGGCGTTTTTGCCGCCACGACCTACGAAGTTCGTATCGCAAAAGACGGGCAGGCCGTCGACAGCAAGGAGTTCGCCACGGCGGTCGGGGATAAGATTCCCAACGGCGACATGTCGGGCTGGTCGAAGCGTATCTGGATTGATGGAAGCAACAACGAATTCCCGATCACGTATCCCAATCCCGAAGGCATGAAGGTCTGGGACAGCGGCAATAATGCATTCCTCGAGCAGAATAACGGAGAAGAGACGCTCTTTACGCCGCTCTGCCGTCAGGATGAGACGGAGCCGGGGACGGCCCGTTTGCAGGCCCGTATGGTCCTTGGCTTTGTTTTCGCTCCGGGAAATATGTTCACCGGCGATTTCGATTATTCGGGCTTCTCCGGGACGGTCAATTTCGGTAAGCCTTACGCCTGGACGGCCCGTCCGCGTGCTCTGAAAGTGCGTTACAAGGCGCAGATCGGCAAGATCGACAAGGTGGGTTCGTACGACCCCGACAAAGACAGCTATAAGGACCAGCCCGACCGCGCGCGTATTTTCGTGGCCGTCGTTAACTGGAAGGCACAGCACGGCGTGACCTCGGGTATGACGGAGCCCGCGGGTATGTGGGACCCGGCTGCGACGAAAAGCCTCGACGAAGGGGCGATTCTCGGCTATGGCGATCTGGTCATTACGCAGACTGCAACCGGCTGGATCGAGGCGACGCTCCCGTTCAACTGGTATGCAAAAGATGCTGCCAATCCCGCTTCGGCTCCGTTCTCGCTGGTGATTTCGTGCGCTACGAGCATGCGCGGCGACTACCTGACGGGTTGTTCGACCAATACGATGCAAGTCGACGATTTCGAGTGGGCCTATTGATTGGAAACCATGTGCCCGGACCGAAGCCCGCAGGGAGCGGGACGGTGAGTAGGTAGGGTATTCGGACCGGGTTCTTCCTTTCTTTGTCCTGCTCCCGAAAAAATGCGACGGCCGCCTTATCGAAAGGCGGCCGTCGCGGCGTTGGTTAGTTAAGGTATTAAAGGTTGGTGGGGTTTTATTTCTCGAATTTCGCCTTGAATTTGTCCAGCTGGCGTTTTAGGGCGTCGATGGCTTCGTCGACCGACTCCTCGAAGGCTTTCGACTGGTGGCAGGCCACCAGGTCTTCGCCGGGCATGTGCAGCGTGATGGTTGCGAATTTATTTCCTTTTTCGTGGTCCTTATCGAGTTTGAGAATGACCTCGGCTCCGGTCGAGCGCTCCGCAAAGCGGTCCAACTTCGCCATTTTGGCATTCACGAATTCGACGAGCCGTTTGTCGGCGTCGAATTTCACGGATTGAATCTGTACGTTCATAGCCTTACAGTTTATAAAAGTTAATCATTTGCCTCCCTTTTCGCGGGGATGGGCCTTCGCGTAAATCTCCCGGAGCCTGGCGATGCTGTTGTGCGTGTAGACCTGTGTGGCCTGCAACGAGGCGTGCCCGAGGAGTTCCTGTATTTCACGCATATCGGCGCCGCCGTTCAGAAGGTGGGTGGCGAATGTGTGCCGCAGCACATGGGGGCTTTTCTTGCCCTGTACGCCCGCCCTGTCCAGTTCTTCCTGCACCGTTCGGTACACTGCCGTCCGGGATATGCGTTTTCCTTTGTGTGTTAAAAATAGTGCTTTTTCCGATGAAATGCAAATATTTTGCCTCTCAATTAACCCGATGTAATGTAAAATCTTTTCGCGCACGAATTCGAGTATCGGGACTATCCGCTCCTTGTCTCCCTTGCCCCGGATGCGCAGCGACGAGAAGTCCGCGGAGAAATCGTCGCGGTCGATGCCGACCAGTTCCGCCAGGCGCAGGCCGCAGGTGTAGAGGAGAAGTATGATCAGCGAATTGCGCTCGCGGACGAAGTCCTCGCTGTCGCATTCGCATTCGCTGACGATGCCGTTCATGCGGCTTTCGGGGACGAAGGCCGGCAGCCGCTGCGAAGTCCGCAGCGAGGGGATCGGATGCACGACGTCGCGGACGACGGCTCCCGTGCGGAGCAGCCAGCGGAACAGCGCACGCAGCGATGAAATCTCGCGGTTCATCGAGGCGGCGCTCACGCGGCCCGTTTCGGTGCGGTAGAGAATCCATTCGCGGATGTCGTCCGTGGTGATCCGCTGCGGTTCGAACCGTGCGTCGTCGACCCCCAGCCACGCGAGGAACTGCTCCACGTCGTGGCGGTAGTTGCGGACCGTGAGCGGCGAGTAGCGGCGTTCGGCTTCGAGGTATCGGACGAAATCGGCGATCATACGTGAGCAAAGGTACATAAAAGCCGGATACGGTGCAAAACCGGATCGTATTCGGCGCAGCAAGGACGAGCGCGCACTGAAAAGTGTCGTCACGGCTCCAAAGATAGGGAAAAACCTTTACCTTTGTCCCAAAATGGAAGCGATATGAAACAGAGCTGGAAACCGGGGACGGTGCTTTATCCGCTGCCGGCGGTGCTGGTGAGCTGCGGCGCGGCGCCCGAGGAGTATAACATGCTGACCGTGGCGTGGACCGGAACGGTCTGCTCCGACCCGCCGATGTGCTTTATCTCGGTGCGTCCCGAACGCCATTCCCACGCGATTATCAGCCGTACGGGCGAGTTCGTCATCAACCTCACGACGCGCCGTCTGGCGCGCGCCGCGGACTGGTGCGGGGTGCGCTCGGGCCGGGACTTCGACAAATTCCGCGAGATGGGCCTGACGGCCGTGCCGTCGGAAAAGGTCGCCGCACCCCTGATTGCCGAATCACCCGTCAACATCGAATGCCGTGTCCGGCAGGTGCTGCCGCTCGGGACGCACGACATGTTCCTGGCCGAGGTGGTCGGCGTTCAGGCCGACGAGGCCTACATAGATCCGGCGACGGGGCGGTTCTGCCTCGAACGGGCCGATCCGATCGTCTACTCCCACGGCGAGTATTTCGCGCTGGGCGAGGCGTTGGGTCATTTCGGCTGGTCGGTGCGCAAAAAGAAAAAGGCGCCGAAGAGACGCTGATATTTCCGATTCGCTCTGTTTCGGGGTCGTAACGACGCTTTTTCCGGCCGGAAAGTTCTGCGGAACCATTTGCAATCCCGTGTTGCACCCGTTCTATTTTTTCCTATCTTTGTTCCATGAAAACAAGCCCGATAAGATATGCGCTGTTCGCCGCTTCGGCGATCCTGCTGCTGGCGGGATGCGTCAAGATGCCGAAACCGGGGACGCAGAATCCCGAGGAGCCGGACAATCCCGATTCCCTCCCCCGACGGAATACCTCTATCCCTTCGGCGATGAACCCGGGCAGATAACGGCCGAGATCGCGCTGTCGTTCGGGCCGGGGACCGATCTTTCGGCGGCGCATATCGAAATTCCTCCCCTGAAATACAACAAGTCGCTGCTGCTGCTCCTGACGCAGGACGACTGCAAGCAGGCGGCTTTCTCGACCACGTGGGCCGCGATCAACGGACGTCCCCTTTCGGATACTTATTTCTACAATGCGCCGCATCTGCGCGGCGGGGATATGCCGCCCGATACCTACTCTTTCGGCAAGGCGCTGGGCTCGACCGACGGGACGGGACGCGAAGTGCGCTTCTCCTTTACCACCGCCATTTCCCCCGAGTGGGGCTATATGGATGACAAGGCTGTGGTGCGGCCGGGCTTTACGGAGAATTATTACCGCTTTTTCATGCGGGCGGGGTTGATGTGGGACGATGTGATCGAGATGCTCAACTACGGGGTCGGAATCGCCTTCCACGATGTGAACACGCTGTCGGTCGATGTGCCCGACTCGATCCGTGCGCACTTCGTCTCCTCGCAGCGGATCATCCTCGACCGCCTCGCGGGACGCGGCTGCAAGATGCTGATCGAACCCAACGGCAACAAGGCTTATGTCGCGGCGGCGGAGGGCTACGATCCGATCCAGACGATTTTCCTGCAGTCGGGCGGTGAGAAGCTCCGGCCTTTTGCCGTGAACGGCGATCTGCTGCGAACGCGCATCGAACGGGGGCTGTGGCTGCCAGCGGCGATTCCGGCGGTGATCGAGGCGCAGATGGCCCGACCCGTGGAGGAGCGCGAAGCGGTGAATATCGGCGTGCACGGCACCGACCGTTCCTGGTCCGAGATGCTGCTGTGGCTCAACAACACCTACGGCCGGGATGGCGAAGATTGCCTGTGGATGCCTGCGGCCGAGGAGTATTTCGAATACAACTATCTGCGACACCATGCCGTCGTAAACGCGCGGGCGACGGAAAACACGCTCACGCTGACGGTCGAGATGCCCGGCGGACTCTATTTCTATTATCCTTCGCTGACGATCAATCTTCTGGGCGTCGATCCCGGAGCCTGCACGGCGGTCGGCGGCGGTGAGACGGTCACGGGGCTTTCGTGGGGCCGGGGCCGGACGGCGGATGACGGGGCGGAGGCGTTGATGGTCAATTTCGATTGCCGGCATGCCCTGGTCGCGCACGCCGAACATTTCGTGGCGGTTTACGAGGCCGACCCTTCGGCGGCGAACCGGGCCGACGCCCGCTATTTCGTGGCCATGCTCAAGGACTCCGACTGCAAGGCGAGACTTCTCAAACGGATAAAATAGACGCGGAAAAATAACGAAAAGGAGGCGAACGGAAAACGATTCGCCTCCTTTTTTCGTCATTAATGCGGCGGTTTCGCGAATAATCGCTATCTTGCGTAGCGTAAAATCCGGCCTCCCGCCTGCGTGGGGACCGAAGCCTTTGCCGACGAGGCGATCAACCGGAAATGGGATGAAGAAACTGCTTTTCGTGTTTGCGGGACTGGCCTTCGCACTGACGGCCGCCGCACAGGAATTCCGAATTACGCACGGGCCTTACCTGTGCGACATGTCGCAGGACGGAGTGACGGTGGTCTGGACCACCAACAGGCCCGCGCTTTCGTGGGTCGAGGCGTCGCCCGCCGACAGCCTTGCGCCCGCACCGCCGCCGCGCCATTACCAGACCGTCGCCGGCCGCAAGCTGGCCGGCAGGACGCTGCACGCCGTTCGTGTCCGGGGGCTGCAACCCGGGACCGACTACCGTTACCGGATCTTTTCGCAGGAGGTTCAGTCGTGGCCCGACGTCAACAACGTCACCTATGGAAAGACTGTCGGCGCCGATGCGTCGTGGCGCCGGGCTTACGGGTTCCGCACCTTTCCGGCTGCGGGTTCCGGATGCTCGTTCCTCGTGCTGAACGACATCCACGGCAAGGCCGACGTCCTGACCCGGCTCTGCAAGCGCGTGGACTTTTCCGAACTGGGATTCGTGGCTTTCAACGGCGACATGTCGAGCAGCGTCGAGAGCGGGGAGCAGCTTTTCAAGGACTACCTCGACGCTTCGGCCGCGCTTTTCGCCGCCGGGACGCCGATTCTCTTCACCCGCGGCAACCACGAGACGCGCGGCGTCTTCGCCGACAGCCTCGGGGATTATTTTCCCGGGCGGGACGGGCGGTTCTACGGCATTTATCGCTACGGCGACGTCTGCATCCTGCTGCTCGACTGCGGCGAGGACAAGCCCGACGACCATGCGGAGTACAACGGGCTGGCCGATTACGACGCCTACCGCGCCGAGGAGTGCGCGTGGCTGAAAAAGGCCGTGCGCTCGGAGGAGTTCCTCACGGCGTCGGCGCGCATCGTCCTGCTCCATATCCCGCCTGCGGCCGGGGCCTGGCACGGGAGCGTCCACCTGAACGAACTCTTCGTGCCGGTGCTCAACGAGGCCGGGATCGACCTGATGCTCTGCGGCCACGACCACCGTTATTCGTTTCATCCCGCCGGGGAACGGGACGCGAAGTTCCCGATCGTGGTCAACGACAACCGAAGCTGCGTGCGCTGCGATGTCGCCGACAGCCTGATCCGCGTACGGATCGCCGGTCCCCGCGACAAGACGGTCCATACGCACGAATTTCCGCTGAAACCACAATTTCAACCATAACCTGAATCAATATGAAGAGACTCTTTTTTTCGCTGTGCGCCGTCGGTCTGTCGTGCGCGGCCTTCGGGGCGGGACCCGAGGTCAACATCGTTCCCAAACCCCTCTCGGTGACACCCGGCGCGGGGACGTTCACCGTAACCGCGTCGACCGTGATCGGCGTCGGCAAGAATGCCGAACTGCGCCGCTCGGCCCGGATTTTCGCCGGGGAGGTCGCGCCTGTCGTCGGAGGGGTGATGAAAACCGCCGCCGAGGGCGACGTCCGTCTGGCGGTGGACGGCTCGCTGGAGGCCGAGGCCTATACGCTCGCCGTGACTCCTTCGGGCGTCGAGGTGCGCGGCGGAACGCCGCAGGGCGTCTTCCACGGCCTGCAAAGCCTGCGCCAGCTGGTCATCGACGGCGAAGGCGTCGTGCCCGCCGTGACGGTCAGCGACAAACCCTATTTCGCCCACCGCGGGGGCATGCTCGATCCCTGCCGTCATTTCTGGACGGTGGACGAGGTCAAGGAGTATATCGACATCCTCGCCATACACAAGCTCAACAAGTTCCACTGGCACCTGACCGACGATCAGGGCTGGCGTATCGAGATCAAAAAATACCCCGAGCTGACGCGCGTGGGATCGGTGCGCGGGGAGACGCTCATCGGCCACCATCACACCTCGAGCGAGTATGACAAGACGCCTCACGGCGGCTATTACACGCAGAAGCAGATCCGCGAGATCGTGAAATACGCCGCCGACCGCTATATCACGGTGATTCCCGAAATCGAGCTTCCGGGGCATGCCGTCGCGGCGCTCACCTCCTATCCGTGGCTGGGCTGCAAGGGCGAGGGCTACGAGGTGCGCCGACGCTGGGGCATCAGCAAAGAGGTCTTCTGCCCGGGCAAGGAGACGACGTTCGAGTTTCTGCAGAACGTCTTCGCCGAGGTGCTCGAACTCTTTCCCTCGGAGTTCATCCACATCGGTGGCGACGAGTGTCCGAAGGACAGCTGGAAACAGTGCCCGCTGTGTCAGGAGCGCATCCGGACCGAGGGGCTGAAGGACGAGTTCGAGCTTCAGAGCTACACGGTGCGCCGCATGGAGAAGTGGCTCCGCGAGCACGGCCGGAAGATCATCGGCTGGGACGAGATTCTCGAAGGCGGCGTTTCGCCCACGGCGACCGTCATGTCGTGGCGCGGCTCGAAGGGCGGCATTGCGGCGGCCAAGGCCGGCAACCACGTCATCATGGCGCCCAATGTCCATTGCTACCTGGACTACTACCAGACCAAGACCCCGACGAAGGAGCCGATGGCCATCGGCGGCTATGTCCCGATGCGCAAGGTCTACGAACTGGACCCCTACGACCAGCTTACGCCCGGGGAGCGTGCCTACATCCTCGGCGTGCAGGGCAACCTGTGGACCGAGTATATCGCCACGTTCCCGCACCTGAAGCACATGCTGCTGCCGCGTCTGGCCGCCATCGCCGAGGTGGGCTGGTCCTACGACCGCAAGGATTTCGACGACTTCAAACACCGCATGAACTCCCTGCGCAAGTGCTACGATGCCGCAGGGCTGAACTACGCCACCTATTTCTTCGAAGGCAAGGACGAATAGCCGTCCGGTCCGTAAAAACATCCCCGTAATGCATGCGCATTACGGGGATGTTCCGTTATTTCAGGGCCGTGTCGTTCAGTTTCCGGCCGGCGTCTGCCCGACGACCTCGACCCATTCGCCCTTCCGGAGCGCCCGCACCGAGTTGTCGTACATCGCCTCGCAGCAGACCGAGGGGAGGTAGTAGCGGCCCTTGTAGGTCGCCGTGAGTTTGATCGGGATCTCCTTGCTTTCGCCGCTCCGGAGGTCGAAGTAGCTCAAAACCCGGTCGTCGCGGATGTCCTGGTAGGTGACCGTTGAAAGGTCCCGTTCGGAGGTGATCTCCCAGCCTGCCGGGACGATGTGCGTCAGGGCCAGGTCGGCGTAACGCTCGTAGCCGCTGGTGTTCGTGACCGTCACCACGGCGTAGAAGTCCGTCGACACGGCGACCGACTGCGGGTCGAGCGGCGCGCCGTTCATGTCCCGGTAGCGGACGTCGATCTTCAGGCCGCTTGCGGCTTCCGCCTCCTCGCCCTTGCCGGGCGTGTAGCTCTGGCTCACGACCAGATGGAGGCTGCCCGTGCCGGTGTTCCTCACTTCGGTTGGGGCGGTGAGCGGCATGGAGGCGATCGACTTGGCGCTTCGGATCGGTTCCCGGCCGATCCGGGCGTCGATCCCCGTCTGTCCCGTGGAGGCGAAATTCGCCAGCGTGTTGAGCATCCAGGCCGTCGACTGCGTACTTAACCACTTGTCCTTCTTCAGGATGTCGGACATTTTGAGGGCCGTGCGGAACGCCGCTTCGCGCTGTCCGAGCAGCGTCTGCGTCATCAGCACGATCGCCATCTGCCGTTCGGGACTGTTATAGGTTCCGTCGTAGGGGTCGGCCTTCGGAGCCGCCGTGCCGGCGGTCTGTGCGGTCAGCTCTTCGGCCACCTTCCGGTTGCCGTCGAGGGCGTAGGCTGCGGCCAGCAGCCATCGCGCGTCGCTGCCGGCCTGCGCCGACCTCTCCCGCAGGCGGTTCATGGCGCCCCGGTCGGGCGTGCCGGCCAGTGCGAGGACGTATTGTGCGTAGGCCAGCGTCAGCGGATTGTCGAAGGTGTTGCCGCGCAGGTATTTGAGTGCGCGTTCGAGCGTCGTCCGGTCGACGGCGTAGCCGTATTTCGCGGCTTCGGCCATGAAATGGACCGCGTAGGCCGTGCCCCATTCCGAAGGCGAAGTTCCGCCGCTCCAGTAGGCGAATGCGCCGTTGGAGAGCTGATAGCCGCCCAGCCGCGACAGGACGCTCTTGATATTGCGGTCGATGTCCTGCAACATCTCTTCGTCGCACTCGGCTATGGAGTGTAGGTAGAGTTGCGGGAAGGCTCCCGAGGTGATCTGCTCGATGCAGCCGTGGGGGTAGCGCACGAGGTATTCGAGGCGGCGCGAAAGGTCGATCGGAGGAATCGACGAAAGCTCCAGACGGGCCGTTCCGGAGGCTTTCAGGGGCTTGACGGAGACCGTTTCGCCCGGCTGGAGGATGTGCTCTTCCGAGGTCGTGACGTAGGGATTCGGCTCCCGCACGTCGATCTCGATCTCCGAGGCGGAGTTGTCGCCGGAAGAGGCCGCCGTGACGCGGACCTTCCCGATTCCGGTCTGCCGGCCCGCCTTGAGCCGGAAGGTGACGACCTGTTCGCCCTCGTCGCCGAGGACGACGCTCCGGCTCTGCGGCCCGACCACGGAGAACGCTTCGTTCACGCTCACCCGGACGTCGGTTTTGCCGACCCCTTTTTCGAGGGCGAAGACCGTGACCGGAAGTTCGATCTCCTCCTCCGTGGAGACCACGCGGGGCAGGGTCGCCTGCACCAGAAGCGGTTTTTTCACGGCGACCTCCTTCGCCGCGGAGCCGAAGGCGCGGCCGTTGGACGCTACGACCATCACGCGCACCGACCCGAAGTAGGGCGGCAGCGCGATCTTGTGGGTGTTGGTCTTCCCGGCGCCCAGCTTCTCGGCGCCGAGGAACCGCACGACGGGTTTGAACCGCTGCGCCCGGAGCGCTCCGGTGTTCGGCTGCTCGGCGTCGCCGCCGATGGCGAACAGCTGCTCGATGCGGCCGCCGTAGGCGCCGATGACATGGTCGAACAGGTCCCACGTGCGGACGCCCAGCGCTTCGGTGGCGTTGAAATAGAGGTAGGGGTCGGGCGTCCTGAAACGCGTCAGCCCCAGCAGTCCCTCGTCGACCAGCGCCAGCACGTAGCTCATCCGCCTGCCGTTCCGCTCGCGGACCCGGATCGTGATTTCCGACTCGGGTTTCACCGATTCGGGCATCTCGACGACGGGCGCAAGGCGCGTGCCGGCGTCCTCGACCGGAAGCCGCAGAACGCCGAACAGCCTGATCGGCGCGTCGTTGAGCGTGTTGCCGTGGGGTTGGACGAGGGTCACCGAGACGTAGACGTTCGGGGCCATGCCCTCCCTGACGGGAATCTCGAAGGAGGTCTGCCGGTCGGTGCATGCTATCCAGCGGCTTTCGCGGACGAAGCTGCCGCTCTCGACGCTCACCAAGGCCCGGGCGCCCGGGGACGAAGGGATGGTGATCTTCGCCTTGTCGCCCGGCACGTATTTGTCCTTGTCGCGGGCGATGGCCAGGCGTGTCGCGGCGTCGGTCACCGAGGAGATGCCGCCCCGGTGATCGGACGACGACACGCAGACGACGCACGTCGCCGAATGCGCCTGCCGCGCGCCCGTCACGCGGATGAGGTAATAGCCGTAATCGCCCGCACTCCAGCGCATCGTGACCTGTCCCGTGCCGTTCGAGAGGGTGGCCCGCAGGGTTTTGTACTGGGCGTTGAGCGCGCTTTTGGCGTAGCGGGCCTGGGAAGCCGCCGACGAGGCGTCCCACCACCAGTAGGAACTCATCCTGTAAACCGTCACGGTCGCCTCCTCCGTGCCCGTCGCGGGGCGGCCCCGGGCGTCGAGCAGGACGAGCCGCAGCGCATGGTCGCGTTTGCTGTCGAGGTACTCCTCGCCCCAGTCGCTTTGTTGGGCGGTTACGCCGATTCCGAAATAGGCGTTGTAGGGCGAGACGGCCGCGATCTGCTGGTCGACGCTGAAATCGCCGCTCTTTTCGAAGACCTTGACGGTGAATTTGCCGTTCAGCATCCCCGGACTCAACCCTTCCAGCGAGGAGAGCCGGTCGGTGGTCAGTTGCAGCGCGCCGTCGGTGCCGGTCGTGCCGGAGACGATCTCCCGCTCCTCGGGGGCGAACTGCTTCGTGGCGTCGTCGAACGAATAGTCGGGGTAACCCTTGAAGCGCGTCGGAATCTGCGACAGCTGCGCCTGGAGCGTGACTTTCGATCCTGCGGCCGGTGCGCCGTGCAGCCACCGGGCCGTCAGCCGGCCGGTGAACTCCTTCGCGTCGACGGTCTGTCCGTCGCCGAGGCGCATCTCGATCTTCATCCGGTTGGGCTTGACGGCGTCCACGCGGATGTTTTTCTCGAACGTCGCGCCGCCGAAGGTCGCTTTCGCGCGCCAGATTCCCGTGGGGGAGGCGGGCGTCGTCCGTAATTTGAACGTATGGATTCCGTCCGTGGAACCGCTGCTGACCGCCGACTGCACCAACTGCCCGTTGGGGTTGTAGAACTCCAGCGACGCCGGGTGGTTCTCCGGCAGCGGGTTGTCCGAGGCGACGATCAGCGTGAGGTAAATTTCGTCGCCCGGGCGCCAGACGCCCCGTTCGCCGAACAGATAGCCCTTTATCCCCTTCGTGTCGGTCGTGCCGCCCACGTCGAAATTGCTCAACGAAAGCGCCGCGCCCCGCTCCACCCGGACGAAGGCCGCGTCGCCGTTAGCCTCGGCCAGCACCGTGTAGGGTTCGTCCCCGCATTTCAGCACGGCGCGTCCTTCGGAGTCGGTGACGGCTTCGGCCAGCTGCTGGTTCTGGCGGTCGTAGGCCCGGACCTTGCAGCTGCCTTTCGGGCGCGCCGAGACCAGGTCGGTGGTGTAGACGATCAGCTCCCCGTCGCCGCTGCTCTTGCAGATGATGCCGATGTCGGACTGGATGACGACCTTCGACCGCTCGGCGTAGGTCCGGTAGTCGCCGAAATAGTAGTCGTAATCGTTGCTCTCGACCGGAATCAGCGGGTCGACGCCCTTGATTTCGAGCAGGTACATCGACTTCCGGCTGTCGGTGATCAGGCGGCTGAGGTCGAGCGAGTAGCTGTTGGTGCGGTCGAGCCGCGTCGAGGCCTTGTCTCCGAGGTCGATGGTCGTGTCGCGGACGATGCGGGAGACGTACTCCATGTCGGAGAAATAGGTGTCGCCGTAGTAGTTCCGCTGGAAGAATTGCAGCAGGTTGTTGGCGAAGATCTTCCGCACGCGCACCCGCGCCCGGGCGAAGTTCACCGATTCGAACAGCAGGCTCATGCGGTTGGACGAGGGCAGGATGGAGCCTTTGCCCGTGAAGCGGATCGCGGGGGCCTGCGAGGGCAGCGCCGCGGTGAAGGTGTAGCTTTCGTCGAGCCGGCGCCCCGCCTTGTTCTGCACCTCGCGGCTGATTTCGACCTCGTAGTTCCCCGTGAGTTGCGTTTCGGGGTAGATGTAGAGGCGGTTCCGGTCGACCGAGGTCCGGAATTTCGGGTCGAAGCGGATCAGGTTCCTGAAATCCTGGTTGGGTTTGAGCGGCTCGGAGAAGGTGACGACCACGGCCAGCGGCTCGGTCTGCACGGTGTGGTCCAGTACGATGTATTCGCCCTTGCGGGGGACCTCCATCTCGACGTTCCGCTTCGGGTCGAGGTCGAAGTCGAGGGTCAGCTTGTAGCTTTCGTCGCTGCGGGTCGGGATGTTTTCGACCCGGTATTTGTGGACCGTGCCGTCCTCCGAATGGGTCCAGGTCACTTCGGGTTTCAGAAGTCCCTTGATCTTGAGCCGCTGCTCCACGTAGTCGTCGGCGGCGTAATCCGACGAGACCGTTTCGCCGACCAGCACGTAGTATTTCAGGTCGTCGCTCTGCTGCAACCAGCAGGGGTTGTAGGAGAAACGCAGTTTCGGCGTCGAGAATTCGAACTCGGCGACGCCTTTGGCCTTTCCGCCGGTGAGTTTCGATGCGTCGAGCGCCACCTTGTAGCGGGTGTCGCTCTTCAGGGGCGATTTCGGGACGATGCGCAGCGTCCGCACGCCCAGCCGGGAAACTTCGACGTCGGCCGACGGGGTGAACGATACGGCGTCCTCCAGATCGTCTTCGGCCAGTTCGACGCCCTCGCGCAGGGTCACCTGAACCGGCATCCGGACGCCCGACAGTCCGTTGGTCGACGACTCGACGATGTCGCTCGCCGGGCGGCTGCATGCGGCGGACAGCAGGACGATGAGGGCAAACAATGCGGCGCGGAATGGTTTCATGGTGCGTTTTTTTAGGTAACTTTGCGTTGGATACGGCGGGGTGCGCATATCTTTCACCAAAGATATATAAAATATGTCAAAAATGATGTCGAAAAAAAGAATCTGCTTCCTCGCGGTCGGGCTTACCCTGCTGCTCGCCGCGGGTTTTTTCCTCGCCCTGCCGCGGACGCTCTTCGACGAGCCGTTCTCCGCGACGGTGTGGAGCCGCGACGGGCGGCTTCTTTCGGCGAAGGTCGCCCCCGACGGGCAGTGGCGGTTCTTTCCGACGGACAGCGTGCCCGGGAAGTTCCGCACCGCAATCACGACCTACGAGGACAAGCGTTTCGACCGTCATTTCGGAGTCGATCCGCTGGCGCTGGCGCGCGCCGTGGGGCAGAACCTCGCGGCGGGGCGGATCGAGAGCGGCGCCAGCACGCTCACGATGCAGACCATCCGTTTGAGCCGCGGCGGGAAGCCCCGGACCTTTGGCGAAAAGTTCGTCGAAGCGGTGCTGGCGCTGCGGCTCGAAATGCGGTGCAGTAAGGAGGAGATCCTGGCCCTGTATGCCGCCCATGCGCCCTTCGGCGGCAATGTCGTGGGGCTGGAGAGCGCTTCGTGGTACTATTTCGGCCGCAGCGCGCGGGACCTTTCGTGGGCCGAAAGCGCCCTGCTCGCCGTGCTGCCCAACGCGCCTTCGCTGATCCACATGAAGCGCAACCGCGAACGGCTGCGCGAGAAGCGCGACAGGCTGCTCGACCGCATCCGGAGCGGCGGGCACATCGACTCCCTGACGTGCGCCCTGGCCAAGCTGGAACCGCTGCCCGAAGCTCCCGAACCGATGCCGATGGAGGCGATGCACCTGCTGGGCAAGATGCGCACGGGGGCGCTGCGCTCGACGCTCGACGCCGACCTTCAGGGGCGGGTGAACGCCTTGGCGCGGCGTTACAACGCGCAGTACCGGGGCAACCGGATCAACAACCTGGCCGTCGTGGTGATGGACGTGCGGAGCGGGGAGGTGCTGGCCTATGCCGGCAACGTCTACGACCCCGGGGACCGGAGTGCGGGAACCGGTGTCGACGTCATCCCCGCGCGGCGCAGCAGCGGCAGCGTGCTCAAACCGATCCTCTACGCCGGGATGCTCGACGACGGCACGGCGCTTCCGACGATGCTTTTCCCCGACGTGCCGACCTATTACAGGGATTTCACGCCGCAGAACTACAACCGCACGTTCGACGGCGCGGTTCCCGCCGACCGGGTGGTCGAGTGTTCGCTCAACGTCCCGTCGGTGCGGATGCTCGACAAATACGGCCGGGAGAATTTTCTGTCGCTGGTGCAGGGGCTGGGTTTCCGCACGATCGACCGCAGCGCCGACCATTACGGGCTGTCGCTGATCCTGGGCGGCGCGGAGATCACGCTGTGGGACCTCACGGCCGCCTATATGCTGATGGCGGCCAAACTCGGCGGGCAGGAGACGATCCGCCGGCCGCACTACGACGCGTCGTCGGCCGAGACCGTTGCGGCCGGCGACATTCCCCTCTCGCGGGGTGCGCTGTGGCTGATGTTCGAGGCGATCAGCCGCGTCACGCGCCCCGAGGAGGAGGGCGAGTGGCAGTATTTCGCCTCGTCGAAGAAGATCGGCTGGAAGACCGGGACGAGCTACGGCAACCGCGACGCATGGGCCGTCGGGGCGACGCCCGACTACGCCGTGGGCGTCTGGGTCGGGAACTGTTCGGGCGAAGGGCGGCCGCTGATGACGGGCGTGGGGTACGCTGCGCCCGTCCTGTTCGAGGTGTTCGGCCTGCTGCCCGGGAGCGAGTGGTTCGCAGAGCCTTACGGCGATCTGGAACCCGCCGTGGTCTGCCGTCAGAGCGGATTTCTGGCCTCGCAGGTGTGCCCCGACCGCGATACGCTGATGATTCCGCGGACCGCCGCCCCGGGCGAGGTCTGCCCCTATCACCGGATCGTCAATTTGAGTCCCGACCTGAAATACCGCGTGACGACCGACTGCTGCGATCCGGCCCGCATCGTCCGCAGGCCGATGTTCATTCTGCCGCCCGCGCAGGAGTGGTACTACCGGAGACAGCATCCGGACTACCGCCCGCTGCCGCCGCTGCACCCCGGCCTGTCGGGCCGCGGGGCGGGAAACGACCCCATCGAGATCATCTATCCGCAGCCGGGGCGCGTGCTGGTGGCCCCGAAGTCGCTCGAAGGCCGGCAGCAGAGCCTCGTCTTCACGGCCGTGCACCGCGACCGCAACGCCGTGCTGTTCTGGCATCTCGACGACCGGTATCTCGGCGCGACCTCGCTGGAGCACAAACTTTCGGTCCGGCCCGCTCCCGGGCGTCACCGCCTGACGGTGATCGACGAGCGCGGGGCCTCCCGAAGCGTCGTGTTCAGCTGCCGGTAGGGCGGATTTCCGGCGCAGGGCCTCTTCGCCTGACGGATGCCCGCAGACAATCCGGCGTTCCGGGTCCGACGGAAAACGCCGCAGCAAGGGATGATCCCCTGCGGCGGCGTTCGTGTGTTTCCACCGGGGCGGGCGTTATTTCACCCCGAAGCGGTAGATGCAGACCTGCGTGTATTCTTCGCCCGGACGCAGTACGGTCGAGGGGAAGTTGTCGTGGTTGGGGCTGTCGGGATACTTCTGCGTTTCGAGCGCCAGCGATTCGCGGTAGCGCAGCGGTTTGCCGTATTTGCCGTTCGCTTTGCCGTCGAAGAAGTTGCCGCTGTAGAACTGCATGGCGGGCTGGTCGGTCAGCACCTCGATCGTGCGGCCCGAAGCGGGTTCCCAGACCGTGGCCGCCGGTTCGATGCCGTCCGCGGTCTTGCGGTCGAGGACCCAGTTGTGGTCGTAGCCCGCGCCGTTGCGCAGCTGCTCGTTGTCGGCGCCGATGCGCTCGCCGATGGCGTGCGGCTGGCGGAAGTCGAAGGGCGTGCCCGTGACGTCGGCGATCTCTCCGGTGGGGATCAGCACCGAGTCGACCGGCGTGGTGTGGCTGGCGTTGATGGTCATGACGTGGTCGAGGATCGTGCCGTTACCCTCGCCCTTGAGGTTGAAGAAGGGGTGGTGCGAGAGATTCACCACGGTCGGCTTGTCGGTCGTGGCGCTGTAATCAATCCGGAATTCGTTTTCGGGCGTGAGCGAGTAGGTCATCTCGATTTGCAGGTTGCCCGGAAAACCCTCCTGTCCGTCGGCGTGGAGGTACTTCATCACCAGCTGGTCTTCCGAGGCCGAAACCACATCCCAGACCACGCGGTCCAGGCCGTCGATTCCGCCGTGGAGCGTCTGGCCGTTGTTGTTGATCGGCAGGTTGTACTCCGTGCCGTCGAGCGTGAAACTTCCCTTGGCGATGCGGTTGGCGTAGGGTCCCACGACCGCGCCGAGGAAGCGTTCGCCGTCATTGTTGATGTAACGGTCGATCGTCTCGTAGCCGAGCACGATGTCTTCGTAGTCGCCCGCGCGGTCGGGAGTCCAGAGCGATACGACGCGGGCGCCGTAGTTGGTGACCTGCATGGTCACGTCGCCCGCGCGGAGCGTGTAGATTCCGACGGGTTTGCCGTCCGCCTCCGTCTGGAAGGCTTCGTTGCTGAAGAGGGCGATTTTCGGCTCCTGGCTTCCGCAGGCGGCCAGCAGCAGGGTGCATAATGCGATGAAATTTCTTTTCATGGGTCGGTTTTTTGGGTTCTTGTCTGCAAAGTTAATTATTCCGTGCGTTTTGTGGCCGGGCTTTGCCGGTTTTTTTCTTTTTGGCCCGGGGCGTGTCGGCCGCCTCCTTGTGGAACATGTGCTCCTTGGCCTCCATCTCCGTCTGCTGGCCCTTGTCGCCCTGGCGTTCCATCCATTGCAGCAGTTTGGTGCGCAGCGCTGCCTTTTCGGCGGCGTACCGGGGATCGTCGGCCAGGTTGCGGGTCTGGAACGGATCGTTGACGATGTCGTAAAGCTCTTCGCCGGGGCGGTGCTGGTAGCGGTCCACCTGTCCGCGGGCGAATTCGTCGGTCGCGGCTTTCTCCTTCCACGAAGCCCACCAGTCGCGTTTCGGGTGCGTGGACATGCACTTGAACGTCGCCTCGGGCGTGAGGTTTAGGATGTAGGCGAAGCGGTCGCTGCGCACCGAGCGGATGCCGTAGTGTTCCGGTCCGGCGTGGATGCCGCGGCTGGTCTGGATGGCGTAGACCTCCTGTTTGAAACTCTTGGCCTTTCCCCGGATGACGGGCAGGAAACTGCGTCCGTCGAGTCCTTCGGGAGTCTTTCCGCCGGCGATGTCCGTCAACGTCGGGGTCACGTCGACGTATTCGCACATGGCGTCGGTCGTCGTGCCGGGTTTCACCACGCCCGGCCAGCGTACGATGAAGCCCGTTTGCAGGCCTTCGTCGTAACAGGTCCACTTGCCGAACGGGAACGAATAACCCTGTTCGCTGGTGAAGATGAAGACGGTGTTTTCGTCAAGCCCGTATTTGCGGAGCAGGGAGTCCACCGCGCCCACCTGGCTGTCCAGCACGTTGATCTCCGCGAGGTAGTTGCGGAACTGGCGGCGCGTTTCGGGCGTGTTGACGAGGTTGCAGGGCAGCGTGAGGTCGTCGGGATTCCAGAGGCTGCGGTCGCCGAGCGTCCACGGGTCGTGAGGCTCGGTCGAACCGACGTAAAGGAAGAACGGTTCGCCCGTCTGCGCCACGTCGGCCAGGAACGGTTCGATCTTTTCGGGGTGCACGCTCCGCAGCGACTCCTCCGAAAGGAACTCGAACGGGAAGGCTTTGATCGGCGCGATGTGCCGCTTGCCCTGCAGGGCGACGCGGTAACCGGCTTCCTTGAGGTATTCGGGCAGCGTCTGCACCCCCTCGTCGAGCCGCGTGTGGTTGGGATAGGCTCCCGAACGGACGGGGTAAAGCCCCGTGAGCAGGCAGTGGCGCGTCGGGGAACTCATGGCCGTCGCCTGGAAGAAGCGCTCGAAACGCAGGCCCTGTGCGGCCAGCCGGTCGATGTTGGGCGTGATGGCGTCAGGGCTTCCGTAACAGCCCAGGTCGTAATGGCGGCAGTCGTCGGCGATGACGAGCACGATGTTGGGGCGCTTCGGGTTTTGCCGGGCGGGTTTGGCGGCCTGGGCCGCGCCGCCGGAGAGCAGGGCCAGCGAAGCCCCGAGTCCGATCTTACCGGCGGGTATTGTCTTGTTTCTCATGGTCGTTCTGTCCGGAGGCGAGTTATTGTTTCCCGGTGCCGATGCGGGGACGGCGCTCCCACCAGGCCAGCACGGTCTTCGAAAGGTCGCGGACCAGCGCGGGATTCTTCTCCGCGAGGTTCTTCGTTTCGTTGATGTCGGCGGCGATGTCGTAGAGCTGGGCGTTGGAACCGTCGGGGTTGAGGAGCAGTTTCCAGTTACCGCGACGGATCGCCAGCGAGGGGCTGCGGTGGTAGCGGTCGCGGGGGAACATGAACGCTTCGTTGCGGCCGAAGTCCCACATCAGGTCGCCTTTGCGGACCGAGGGCTTTCCGAGCAGGGCGCGGCTCATGTCCTCGCCGCTCGAACGGTAGCCTTTCGGCAGCCGTGCTCTGGCGATCTTGCAGAGCGAGGGCAGCAGGTCGACAGCGCAGACGACCGTCGTGTCGTCGACCTTGCCGGCCTCGATCACTCCGGGCCAGCGGATGATGAACGGCATGCGGATGCCGCCTTCGTAGAGGCTGTTCTTCACGCCGCGCATGCCGTTCGTGCGCAGCTGGCGGAAGCTCGGGGCCGGACCGTTGTCCGAGGTGAAGATGACGATGGAGTTGTCGCTCAGTCCCAGCTGGTCGAGCTGCGTGAGGAATCGGCCGATCTGACGGTCGTACTCGGCGAGCACCTCCGAGAAGTTGGGCTGCGAGTTCCAGTCCTTCTGCTTGTGCTGCGACTCCTCGTCGGGGATCCACGGCGTGTGCATGTCGTCGGGCCAGAGGTTCACGAAGCAGGGCTTGTCCTTGTGGCGCACTAGAAAATCGAGCGTCTTGTCGACGAAGTAGCCCGTGCGGTTCCAGCGTTTCACGTCGTCCTTGTCGCTCCAGATCCAGTTCGTGGCGGTCAGTTCGGGAGCCGGGTCGGGGCTTTCCCATGTCGAACAGTACTCGTCGAAGCCGAACGAGGGGATCGACGGCGCGTCCTTCACGTCGCGCCCGCCGCCCATGTGCCACTTGCCGAAGTGCCCGGTGGCGTATCCGGCGTCGCGGAGGATGCGGGCCATCGAGGGCGCGGCGGCGGTGAGGTAGTCAGCCTGTTCGCAGGCGGCGTTGCCCTTGCGGCTCTGGAGGTAGGTGTTGATGCCCCACTCCATCGGGAACATGCCCGTGGTGAGGCCCACGCGTGAGGGCGAGCTGACCGGAGCCGAGGTGTAGTAGCTGTTCAGGACCAGTCCCTGCGAAGCCAGACGGTCGATGGCGGGCGTTTCGATCCAGCCCGTGCTGGTGCACGAGAGGTCGCCGATGCCCATGTCGTCGGTGTAGATGATCACGATGTTCGGACGGCCCTGCGGCGTTTGCGCCTTGGTTTTTGCGGGGGTCTGCGCTGTGGCCGAAGCGACGGTTCCGGCGCCCAGCAGTCCGGTGAGGATGGTGCGGTTATTCATGTCTTGAAGTTTTGTGAGTTTGCGGGTGGTTCTTGCCGGCCCGGGGAGCGGCCGCGCGCCGAGGTACGGCCGTGTCCGGATTCCGGTCCTGTTCCGATCGCAAGATAACCATTATATAGGAGCCGGAGGCTAAAAAATTAGCCAAAACAGGCCACGGAATGTTCAAAATGCTGCCGGAGACCGGAATCCGGGGCTTTGCGGCGGGTCTTCCGGCCGCGGTCGGACCCCGGCCCGGGGCGGTTTGCAGAAATCGCGACATTTTTTGAACAAAAAACGACTTCGTTTCCCCGGGGAAATGAATACCTTGCGGACAACTAAATCCAAAACTCGAAATGAATCGGAATCTACTCTGCGGAAGCCTGCTCGGAACAGGCGCCTGCCTTGCCGCCGCACTTCCGGCCGTGGCCGCCGGGACCGGCGAACGCCCTAACATCCTGTTCATCGTGGCCGACGACCTGGGCTGGGGCGACGTGGGCTATCACGGAAGCGTCATCCCCACGCCCAACATTGATGCGCTGGCCGCCAGGGGCATCGAGATGAACCGTTTCTACACCGCTCCGGTCAGTTCGCCGACCCGTGCGGGGCTGATGACCGGGCGTTATCCCAGCCGTTTCGGCATCCGGAAAACCGTCATTCCGCCCTGGCGCGATTACGGACTCGATCCCGAAGAACAGACTTTGGCCGACATGCTCGCCGCCAACGGGTACGCTCACCGCGCGATCGTCGGCAAGTGGCATCTGGGCCACGGGCGCCGGGCGTATTATCCGCTCAACCGCGGATTCACCCATTTTTACGGCTGCCTGAACGGCGCGCTCGATTACTTCACCCACGAACGCGAGGGTGAACTGGATTGGCACAACGATTGGGAGTCGTGCCGCGACGAGGGCTATTCGACCGACCTGATCGCTGACGAGGCCGTGCGCTGCATCGGGGGGTACGCCTCCGAGGGGCCGTTCTTCCTCTACGTGGCGTTCAATGCGCCCCATACGCCTTTCCAGGCTCCCGAAGACGAGATCGCCGAGCATATTTCTCCGGAGAAGTTCGCCGCGCTGACTCCCCGCGAGAAGGATGCCTACACCTACCGCGCCATGGTGACCCGCATGGACAAGGGCGTGGGCCGCATCCTCGAAAAACTGGAGCGGAGCGGCCTCGTGGAAAATACGCTGGTGCTCTTTATGAGCGACAACGGCGGCATTCCGAACCTGCCCGGCGGGTCGAGCTGCGCGCCGCTGCGCGGCCACAAGGGGCGGGAATGGGACGGTGGCTTACGCGTTCCGGCCGTCCTCTGCAGGAAAGGGCGGTTCGCGGAAGGCGTCCGCTCGGAACAGCTTGCGGCGTTCGTCGACATGGCCCCCACGATCGCCGCGCTGGTCGGTGCCGGGGAGCCTCCGCGTCCCTACGACGGTGTGAACCTGCTTCCGGCGCTTACGGGTGAAACCGCCTCGTTCCCGCGCGATCTCTACCTCGGCTGCGGCGCGGCGGTCAGCGGCGACTGCAAGCTGATTCTCAAAGGGGGCAGCCGCGCGATGCAGCTCAAGAGCGATTATCTGGTCTATTATCCCGAAGATGCCTATGAGGCGCAGAACCGGATCGAAGAGCATGCTGCCGAAGCCGAGCGCCTGCGCCGATACATCATCCGCTACGACACGATCCGTCCCGCGCATCCCGAACTGCCCTACGGGCAGGGCAAGGAGGGCTTCAAGGCCCCTGCGGAGTGGCGCGTGACCAAACCCTGAAAACCGGGCTCTCCGCAGATAGCGGCAGGAGCGGGAGCATTTTTTGGAAGAACAGCGCTCCCGCACTCTTATCCGGATGATTTCCCGTCCTGATTCTGCCGGATGAAATCCTTCGGGCGCATGCCGAACTGCTTCGTGAAACATTTGGCGAACCACGACATGCTGCTGAATCCGGTCAGGTAGCAGACCTCGCTGATCCGGTATTCGCCGCTGCGGAGCAGCTGCGCGGCCGTTTTCAGCCGTACCAACTGGATGTATTCGTTGGGCGAGACGCCCGTCAGCCCTTTCAGCTTCCGTTGCAGGCTGGAACGGCTCAAGGCCATTTTCTCGGTGAGCAGGTCCACGGAGAGCGTCTCGCAGGTGAGGTTCTCGCGGACGATGCCCGTCAGCTTGTCCAGCCACTGCCGGTCGTTGCGGCCCATATCGTCTTTCTCGTACTGGAATCCGGGCCGCGACGCGAAGTGGCGGAAGGCCCGTTTCCGGTTTTCGAGCAGGCTCTCCACCGTCGCCTTGACGTAACCCAGCGAGAAGGGTTTTTCGATATAGACGTCAGCCCCGTATTCCAGTCCCTTGATCTTCGAGTCCACGGAGTCGACCACCGAGAGCAGGATGAACGGGATGTGGCACAGCATTTCGTCGTTACGGACCTTCATCAACAGGTCGAAACCGTCCATTTCGGGCATCAGGGCGTCGCTGATGATCAGGTCGCAGGCCTGTTTTTCGAGGATGGCGAGGGCTTCGGCGCCGTTTTTCGCCGAAAGGACGCCGTAGGTGTCCTCGAAATTCTTGACCAGAAACTCTCGCAGGTCGGGAGTGTCCTCCACGACCATGATGTGGAAGGGCTTCGCCTCCGGCTGCCGGTCTTCCGGGCTATCGGCCGGTTCTTCGGCTGGTTCGGGGGCGCGTACCCCCCCCCTCGCAGATGCTCCGGAATCCGGGATCTCCACCGTAAGTTCGCAGCCCGCGACGGTGTGCCGGTCGACGTACACCCGGCCGTTGTGCTTTTCGACGAGGAGTTTCACCAGACTCAACCCGATTCCGAAGCCCTTGCCCGAATCGGGATTCTTCTGGTAGAAGAGGTCGAACACCTTCTCCCGGATGCGGGGCGGGATGCCGTCCCCGTCGTCCCGGACCGATAGCCGGAGCGTCCGTCCCCGGTCGTCGTCCAGGATGCGGAGGACGACCACGACCGTCGAGCGGGCGTATTTCAGGGCGTTGGCGAGCAGGTTGCTCAAGATTTTGGTGAAGGCCTCGCCGTCGGCATAGAACAGGACGTGCGCGTCGGGACAGTCCGTGCGGATGGCGATCTTTTCGGTCGAGTTGCGGAACCGTGCGACGGTCTCCTCGACCAGCAGGCTGATGTCGGTTTCGCGGCGGCTCAACCGGAATCCCTCGTTGTCCACCTTCCGGAAATCGAGCAGCTGGCGGATGAGTTCGAGCAGCCGGTCGACGTTCCGTTTCATCATGTCGAGGTTGGAAGTTACGTCGCTGTTCCATTTGCCGGTTTCGATGATCCGTTCGAGCGGGGACTTGATCAGCGTGACCGGCGTCTTGATCTCGTGGGCCACCTGGGTGAAGAACGCCATCTTGGTCTGGATCAGCTCCTTTTCCTTCTTTTCGCCCTGCCGCCGGAGGATGACCCGGACTGCGGCGACGATCAGCAGCGCGACCAGCAGGAAATAGACGCCCTTGGCGACGGGGCTGAGGAAGGGGTGGGGCTGTACGCTGATCTCCAGGCTGCGGGTCGCATCGCTCCAGTAGCCGTCGTTGTTGCAGCCCCGCACCCGGAAGACGTAGCGGCCCGCGGGCAGTTTCATAAACGACACGGAGTGCTGGTCGGTGTAGACCCAGTCGCTGTTGAACCCTTCCAGTTTCCACGCATAGCGGTTCTGCCCCGGGGCCACGTAGCTCAGGCACTCGAAATTGATGTCGAAGGAGATCGTTTTGCTGGAAATGCGCAGGTTCCCGTCGGGGAGGGTCTGCCGCTCCGAACCGACCGAGAAACTGTCGGCCCGGTGCATGCGGACCGACGAGATGACGATCTCCGGCCGGACCTTGTTGACCGAGATGTTGAACGGCGAGAAGTAGTTGAAGCCGTTTATTCCCCCGAAGAAGAACGTTCCGTCCCCGGCTTTGTGCGACGACCGGAAATTGAACTGGTTGCTCTGGAGTCCGTCCTCGATCGTGTAGCGTGCGCAGGTGTGCAGCTGGGGGTTGTATTTGAGGATGCCTTGGTTGGAGGAGAGCCACAGGTTGCCCGCGCTGTCGTCCAGCACGCCGTAGTAGATGCCGTTCGGCAGGTTGTCGTCGGCGCCGAAATTCTCGAACCCGTCCATCGGGGGATCGTAGCGGCAGATCCCGGCGCTTTCGCCGCAGAACCAGACCTGCCCTCCGGTGTCGACGTAGACCCGGATGTACCTGTCGTCGGCGGGCGAACGCGGGTCGAGTTCGTCGTGGCGGTAGTTTTTCCAGGTCCCGTCGCCGGGCGAATAGCGGTATATCCCGCTCACCTTGCTGGCGACCCAGATGTTGCCCCCGGTGTCCTCGGCGATGTCGTAGATGAATCTCCCTTCGGTGATCTTCACCCGGGAGAACCGTCCCCGACGTTTGTCGAAGGTGCACATGCCGGACATCGTCCCGACGTAGAGGGTGCCGTCGCTTGCCCGGAAGATGGCGTAGACGTAGTCGTTGCACAGGGAGGCGGAATCCCCGGGGACGTTCCGGTAGTTGACGACCTTTCCGGTCCGGAGGTTCATCAGGTCAAGCCCCTGCGAGAAGGTTCCGATCAGCAGGTCGTCCCCGTCCATGCAGAGGGCATGCAGGTTGTTGTGGCTGCGGGCGGTGTGGTTGGTGAATTTCCGGTTGCGGACGTCGAAATGGTTCAGGCCTCCGTTTTCGGTCGCGATCCAGAGGTTCCCCCGGCCGTCGTCGCAGAACTGGCTCACGGCGTTGCCGTCGAGCGACTCCGGACGGCCGTCGTCGTAGTACCACAGGATTTCGTCCTGCCGGGGCGAAAGGTAGTTCACGCCGCAGAAATAGGTTCCGATCCAGATGCCGCCCTCGCGGTCCCGGAAACACCGGTAGATGCTTTCTTCGGCGAGGTTGTCTCCGGAGACCGACCAGCGGCCGTTCTTGCGGCTGAAGAAGAAAAGGCCGCTGTCCGAACCGATCATGTAGCGGTTCATGTCCCGCCGGAAAATCGTGTGGATGCGCGCGACGGAGAGTTGCTTTCCCTCGGCGTCGAAGGCGGGGAATTGCGTGAACCGGCCCGTGTAGATGTCGAATTCGCCGAGGTAGCCGTTCTGCATGCCGATCAGCAGTTTGCCGTCTTCGGCCTCGACGATGGCCGTGATCTCGTTGTCGCCCAGCAGGGAACTCTCCGGCTTGGGCTTCGCATTCCGGCCGAAGCGGTCCGTCTTGCGGTGGTAGCGGTACAGTCCGGCGGTCGTCCCGACCCAGATTTCGCCGCCGTTGTCCTCGAAGATGGTCCGGATCCCGCGGCACGTGCCGCCGTCGCTCTCCTCCAGTTCGTAACGGAAGAGGCGGCCGATGCGTTCGTCCCAGCGGAACAGCCCGTCGTCGGTTCCGATCCACAGGTCGCCCAGCGGGTCGTACAGCAGGCTGATGCAGTTCCGGATGCCCTTTCCCTCGCTGTTCCGGGCGTCGAACCGCGTGAGGCGCTCGTCCCGCGGGTCGAAAAGCATGAGGGCTTCGGTGCACCCCAGCCAGATGCGGATTCCGTCCGAATGGGGGCAGATGACGTCGATGTTGAGGTGCTCGCCGGAGAACGACGAGCCGAAAACGTCGAAGCGGTAGCCGTTGAAGCGGTTGAACCCGTCCTTCGTGGCGAACCACATGTAGCCCCGGCTGTCCTGACAGATGTCCTTCACGCTGTTGTCGGACAGCCCGTTTCTTGTATCGTACCGCCGGTAGGGATTGATCGCCGACCCGGGAAGGGCTGTCGCCAGGAGCAGGACCAGAGCCGCTATGTAGTTTTTCGTCATCGGAAAAGCGTCGGATTGATGGGACAAGATACCGAAAAATATCCGGTTTCGGGAATTCCGGGTCCGTTTCCCGCGTCAGCGTGCGTGCGAGACGTCTGCGGGAAAACCGGCGGTCTCCCCGGTGAGTTCCGCCATCCGGAGCAGCGTGAGAATGGAGGCGTAGGTGCAGTTGACCCAGAAACCCCGTATCCGGTTCTTGGCGCCTTCGCGCACGTCGAGCGACGTGGGGATCAGCCCGTCCAGCGCATTCTGGACCACGGTGAGGTTGTCCGCCAGCGCTTTGGCCTTGGCGAAAGCCAGCCGGTCGCCCGTCGCCTCGCAGAGGTCCAGCAGGGCGTTCGCCACCACGCACGTGCTGTTGTCGACCGGAACCCGGTAGCCGTACTGTTCGTAGACGCAGGGCGTGCAGAGCGTCCGGACGCCGTCGTCGTCGGGCAGCACGTCCCAGCATACGAACTGGTCCTCGCTGAAACGGATCAGGTCGACGGCGTCGGCCAGCTCCGCGGCCGTGCGGCCGGGCTTTTTGAGCAGCCACGAGGCGTAGGGCGCCGAGGCGCAGTTGGTGAGGTTCTGGTAGGGCTGCTGCCCGAGAACGGTCATGTCCTCGAACTGTCCGGTCAGGTCGAAACTTTCGAGTGCGTTGCGGCGCATCCACTCCGCCGCCCGGGCGAGGCAGCCGCGGTAGCGGGTGACGCCGTACTGGTTTTCAAGCCGTCCGAAATACTCCATGACCGGCGTGAGCATCGCCTTGCAGCCGTTGACCGGCTCCCCGGTCTCGAAATCGACCTTGATCGGGAACGAGCCGTCGGCGTGTTGCAGCCTGGAGTAGGTCTCCGCGATGGCCAGCGCCCGGTCGTAGCAGATCCGGTCGCCCGTCGCGTCGTAGAGGTCGAGAAAGGCGTTTCCGGCGGCGCAGGCCTCCATGGTCATCGTCTTGCCCCGGTTTTCGGCCCGCGACGAGGAGATCAGGTCGGAGTAGTAGGTCGGCGGGAAGAAGGCCAGCGGGTCGCCTTCGGGACGGCTTCGGTCCATCAGGAACCGGGCCGCGTTCCGGGCGATGGCGAGCGCCTCCTCCCGGTGCGCGGGCAGCAGTTTCGCGACCAGCACCTCCAGCTGGATCGTGGCCCCCACGATTTTGCATGCGTAGGTGTTGTGGCGGTAGGTCATGTCCGGCTCCGCGGCGGTGAGCCAGCGCCGGATCGCCGGGAGTTCGTGGATGTACAGGGCGGCCATGCGCGCCGCCTCGGCGTAAGGCCTCACGTTGCCGTTGTAGGGCGGCCGGAAGGGGAAGTCCCGCAGGAATTCCCGCTCCCCGGCCTTTCCCAGGACCCGTCCCGAGGCGTCCAGCCCCTCCGCCGTGACCCGCACCCGGCCTGCCGGAATGTCGTTCCACACCGGGGCGAGGCTCTGCTGCGGGGAGTCCGCCTCGAAACTCCACGAACGTCCCGTTGGAACGCCCGGCCCGAGGACCCGCCGGGGTTCGGGGTCTTCGGTCGGGGCGTCCTTGCGGTAACGGGGCGACTCGACCATCGAGGTTCCGAGGTGTGAGACGGTGAAACGGTATTTCACGGCGTTTTCCACCGGTTCGAACCCGAAGGCCGGGGCGTAGATGAACTTCGTCGCGAAGGCGTTCCAGAAGGGATTTCGCCCTTCGTATCCGGGCCGGATCGGGTCGAGGTACTCCCGCATGGCGGCCCGGTGCAGCCGTTCGGCCTCGGTGCCGCCGCAGGCGCAGGCCAGCAGGCCCGTCACGGCGGCGATCAGGAGGAGGGTCCGGTGTCGCATCGCCGTCACTTTTTGCCGAGTTCGGTGATCCGGAATTCATAGCTGCCCTTCGCCGGAGCGTCGGGCGGCGAGGCGAGGTTGATCCGCCGCAGGCTCGGACCCCACACGCCGGAGAACCTCCGGTCGGTGAGTTCCATCACGTCGACCGAGGCTTTCAGCGACGCCGGGAAGGTCATCTTCACGACCAGCCCCTCGTCGCAGAGAATCAGCAGTTCCCCGTCGGGCAGCGTCCGCCCTTGGTGCGTTCCGCCCGGCAGGACGACCGATCCCTTGACCAGGAAATGCTCCACGTCCGGCTGCGTCCGCGCGTCGAGCGCGAACGAGTCGGTGATCGTCACCGAGGGTGCGCCCTTCGGGGCGAGACGGTAGGTCCTGACCCACTTTCGGCATCCCGACTCCGGCGGATAGGCGTCGGCCAGATCGAGCGAGAACATCCCCTTGGAGAGGTCGCACGACGTGTTTTTCGACCGGTACTGCGCGCCGGCGGGCTGGGCGGCGCCGTTGATCATCGGCAGGTTGTGCCAGTCGCACTGCATCGACCAGATCTTGTAGCGGTCGTGGTTGAACGTCTGCTTGGTGTAGGTCCCCACGCCGGCGTCCACGAGCACCGGGATGTCCCGGACATAGACGACGCAGCTCCCCACGTCGTTGTGGTTGTGGCTCTCGTTGTTGTAGCCGCCCTTCGCTCCGAGAAACCATCCCGAAGGATTGCGCATGAAGCACATTTCGGTCTCGGGATACCACGTGGCCGGGGGTACGCCGCGCCGCAGGTTGCGGCGCACCTCCGCCGGAGCGGTTTCGGCCGCAAGGCGGTTCAGCGAATCCGCGGCCTCGCGGATCAGCGGGTTGAACCGCACCGTTTCGAGCGCCCGGTAGGCGTCGTTGCCCGTGATGACGGGGTTTCGGAATTTTCCGCTCGCGGGGTCGGCCAGGCAGTAGAGCGCGAAATCGGTCATCTCCCTGCTGCCCACCGCATGGCCGTAATTCCAGATCAGTTCGCTGGGGTTGTTCAGCCTGGCTCCGGCGTCGGCGAAGTTGACGACGTAGCCGTTGCCGATGTAGGAGCGGGAGACGAACTCGCCCATTTTCCGGATGCGTTCGTTGCCGAACAGCGAGAATGCGCCGTCCGAGGCGTCGTACAGGATCTGGAGGTAGTCGTAGACCTTCCCGGCCGCCGCGCCCCAGTAGGCGGGTCCTTCCTCGCAGGCCCCGTCCTTCTGGATGTAGTTGAGGAACAGGTCCATGGATTGGACCGACTGGGCCATGGCCCGGTCGAGCCGCTCCTGGTCCTTCTCCATCAGCAGGAAGCATAGGATCACGTCCGAATTGCACCACGGGGTCCAGTTGTTGAGCATTGATCCCCTGGACGCCAGTCCCAGCCACCAGTTGGCGCGCCGTTGTCCGGGATCGAGGTACGGGTCGAGGATGTTTCGCCGGACGGCGTTCTCCGTGGCGACCGAGATGGAGGGGTCGAGTTTGTCGAATTCCCGGTGGAAGAAGTGATAGGCGATGGAGACGATGGAGCCGTAACGCCCCGATGCGAGGTCGATGAGCTGTTCGCGGGCGTCGGGAAGCGACCGCTTGCTTCGCTGCCGCCCCTGGTGCGCCGAGAGCACCCACGAAGGCTGCTGCGCGGCCAGCCAGACGCCGTTGGCGAGCTGGTCGATGAACCGTCCCTTCCCTTCGGCCAGTTCGGCCAGGATCAGGGCGATCATCGCGCCGCGGTTGGCCCCTTCGGGCCTCTCCATGGCCTGCCGGTCGCCCGTCCGCTCGAAGGCGAGGTAGGCGCTGGCGGGGATGTGCTGCCATTGGTAGTCGAGCAGCTGCTCGCCCCGCCGGATGACTTTCCCGGCGTCGGGACCGAAGAGCGCGGCCCAGCCCGCACGGTCTTCGTAGGCGGGGAACGGGAACCATGCTTTCCCTGCTGCGAAGGATTCGGCGACGCCCGGTTTCGAATATTCGGCCTGCAACAGGTTCAGACCGTCGTTGCCGGCGGCGGCCCGGATCAGGGCCGCGACCGACAGGAGGATCGACAGAAGGGTTGTTTTCATCGTTTTCGGTTTATTCGTTCGGGGAGAGGGTCACGGTGAAGGTGTCCGTCTGGCCGGAGGTCACCTTGGCCTCGAAGCCGGCTTCGTAGTAGCCCGCGTTGCTCGCGTCGTACGATTCGCCGACGGTGGACCAGGTCTTGAGGGTGACCTTGGCGTTGTTCTGGCTGGTCGCCTTGAGGTAGAGTTTTTTCGACGCGCCCTGCAATACGATCCGGTTGCCCTCGACGGTCGGTATGGCTCGCGTGACCATCGTCCACCGTACGTCGGCCGCCTTGTTGTATTTGGCCTTGACGATGTCCTTCACCACGAGGTCCGTGTCGTTTTCGAGCGTTACGGTCCGCGTGGCGCTTTCGCATTCGGACGAAAGGATGTCCGTCATGTCGATCGTGGCGCCCTTCGAGGCGGAGGTGTTGATGACGCTCGAGATCTCGGCCCGGCCTCCGGCGCGGTGGAGAGCGTCGTTGACGGTGATGGTGCTGTGGTTGTAGTTGTTGTAGCGGAAGACGGCCCAACGGAAGGCTCCCTGGTCGTAGCTTCCGAAACCTCCGGTGTAGCCCGGCAGATTGATGTTTTCGACCGTGCCGTAGCTCTGGAGGCCCAGATCGGCGGACCAGCGCGTGCCCCAGGCGTCGTAGACGAACGACCCGACGTCCATGTGGCCGTGGCTGTAATTCGCCCGCCCGGCCTTGATGCCGAGGAACTTGTCGGTGTCGGTGAAGGTCCAGTCGCCGTGGACCAGCACCACGGGGTTGATGCCCTTGCCGCTCCACACCTTCTCCTCCGGGGGCGCAATGCTGTTCAGGTCGAACTTGCTCGCATAGACGATCGCCATGGGGAAGTACTTGGGCGAGTCGTAGGAGGTGTAGCGGCCGTCGTTGAGTTTCATCAGCTCGCCGTACAGCAGCGACTGGTCGTTGAACTTGTGGGCGAGATACCACAGCGGCGGGAAGGCGATGCTCGAAGGCGCGCAGTCGCAGTAGTTGAACGCCATTTTGTTCATACCCTCCATGAAGAGAATCCATTTGCCGGTCTTTTTGAAACCGTCGACGGCCGAAAGGCCGTTGTCGGTCCCCGTGCACGACTCCATCGCCGCGAGCATGATGCATTCGAAGGCCGTTCCGTAACCCCAGTAGCCGTAGCCTTCGGGGTAGTTGCCGTCGGGGTTGTACATCTCGGGCATGACCGAGGCGTTGCTTTCGATCGCCTTGTCGATGATGCTCCGCGCGTCGTCCTGACAGGTCTCGTAGACGGCCAGCGCCGCCACCACCAGTCCGCCGTTGCAGACCTGGTTCCAGTTGGTCGCCGAGGTGTAGAAGTTGAGGTTCCACTTGCCGTTGAGCGCGCAGTAGAACGCGTAGTCCCGAATGGCCTTCTCGGCGCTCTTCTTCGTCGCGTCGCTCAACCGGCCGTAGAGCCAGTCGTAGCCGATGCCCACGCCGTGGGCCATCTCGGCTCCGTCGAGGAAGTGGGTCGCGGAGTTCCAGTCCTTGAAGGCGCAGACCGTCTGCATGTCCTTCTCCGCCTTTTCGAGGTATTTGTCCTCCCCGGTCAGACGGTAGGCGTAGGAGCAGGAGATGATCCGGTTGGCCGCCTCGGTCGAGACCGACAGCAGCCGCTTGCCGGTGACTTCGTAAACCAGATCCTTGGCCGTGAGCGCCTTGTCGGCGTAGGCCATGATGCACTCGTGGAGTTTCTTCAGGTTGGCGTCGGACCCGGCGGCCAGTTTCGCCTTGATGGCCGTCACGTCGTCCTCGGACATGATGATCCGCGGGTGGTTGGCCGCCGTGAGTTTCGAATAGTCGCCCGGACCGGACGGCTGCTCTCCGCCGCCGCCGTTTCCGCCGTTCCCGGACCCGCTTCCGGGTTTGTAGATCATTCTGTCGTCGGCGCATCCGGAGAGGACGCATGCCGCCGCGACGAACCAAAGCAGTTTTTTCAATATCTTCATGGCTGTAAAGTTTTTTGTTCGCAAACCGGGGAGTGTCCGGCCCGACGGCCGGGCGCTCCTCCGGATTCCGGTTGTCAACGGTTTTCGGTGTCCTGCATGCAGCGTACCGACATGCCGGCCGCACGGCCGCCGCCGTCGTTCCACGTGCCCTGCGACGTGCGGTAGTAGAGCTGGTAGACGTTGTGGTCCGAGGCTTCGTATCCGTGGTAGGACGAATTGGACCAGACGCCCAGAATGTCGTTCTGGTTGTTGTTCGGGTTTCCGCCCGACGAGGCCCATTTCAGGCCGCTGAAGTGCCAGTAAGCCTTGTTCGTGCCGTCGTATTTGTAGATCATCGACTGTACCGAGTTGTTCTTTTCGAAGGCGTCGTCCTTGCCGGCGAGCACCTCCTTGTAGACTGCCGGGGAGGCCACCATCCAGCCTTTGGGGCAGGGATCGAAGATCGACTTGGTGCCGTTCGCGGGCGATCCGGCCTCCGCCGTGCCGTTCGGGTTGCCCCAGAAGTCGTCCTTGCGGTCGGTGCGCTTGCCGGTCCAGTCGCCGAGCCACCAGTCGCCGTTGTGCTTCGAGACGCCGTCGGTCTTGAAGAAGACGCCCGGATTGCTCGCCGAAATCTTGAGGTCCGTCGCGTTGGTCGAGGCGACCGTGTAGGTGATGCTGCCCCAGGAGAAGCTGAACGGGCGGCCCCACTGGAAGTAGGCTCCCACGCCGTGCCAGTTGTTGTAGTTCGGGGCGTAGCTGTCGCCGATGTAGCGGTCCATGACCACTCCGCTCTTGTAGGGGTGTCCTGTGACGCCTCCCGGCAGATACCAGACGGTGAAGGCCCAGATGAATTTCTTTTCGGCGTTCAGGAGGCCCACCTTGCCGAACCATCCCAGATAGCTGCCCTTCGTGGTCTTGAGCGTCAGTTTGCAGTCGCTTCCGATCTCCACCTCCTCGGCATAGTCGGCCGGGGAGTCGGGGTTGTTCCGCTTGCCGTTGATTGCCAGCGTGTAGTTGGTTCCCGAGAGGTTGTTGGCGAAGATGATTTTGGCGTATTTCGGCTCTTCGCAGCCGTTGAAGAAGCCGCGCGCCCTGACATCGACCGTGATCTCCTCGCCGTCGGCGCTCGTGACGAAGGTGTTGGCCTCGCCGTAGGCCCAGCCCTCGGCGAGATAGCGCGTCTCTTCGGGCTGATACCAGGCGAACCGGTTGTCGGCCGGGGAGACGTTCGCCACGGTGATCGTGTTGACGGCGTTCGCCTTCAGCTCCTTCACGTCGACCTTGACGGGGATGGTCACGTTTTTCGTGCCGTCGGTCATGGCCACGGAGACGTAAACCTCCTTGCCGGTCAGGTTCACGGGCAGCGTCACGAGCCAAAGTTCCTGCGCCGAGGAGAGTGCCTGCGGCTCCTCCACGACGACGGTGGCGTAGTTGCGCGGGGTCTCGGTCCGGGTTTCGCCCGTGGCGACGTTGACCGAGATGTCGCCGGAGACAGCCTCGCCGTCACACCACAGCGACGCGCCGTTGAGTTTGTAGCCGGCGTATTCCGTGCTCGAAATCACGAGCCGGACGTACGCCACGGCGTGCCGCAGCGAGAACGACGCCGAGGGGGACTTGCCCGGGGCCGCGGCGGCGGGGTCGATCGTGGTCTTGTCGTAGGCCAGGGTGTATTTTCCCGTGTGGGAGGAGTCGCCCGGGCGCGCCTGACGCTGTTCCATGGGAACGGACGCATGAAGAGCGCCGTCGCCGTAGGTCGTGTAGGAACTGTACGGATAGTAGACGATCAGGTCCATGCTGCTCTCCACGGCGGTTTCGGTCTCGAGGACGAAAATGCCGCTGTTCTTGCCGGCGTCGCTGGCGTTCAGCGTCGCGCTGGCGTTTTGGAAAAGGGTTTCGACCGGGGAGATGATGCCGATCCGGTCGCCCGACGACCAGAGGACCGGGTAGGAGTTGCCGTCCTTCACGCCGATTTCGGTCCGGGTCTCGGGGAAGGTCCTGCCGACGAACGTGATCATGTTCCCGCCCTTGCCCGGTTCGGCCTCCAGCGACGGGTCTTCCGTGTTGCAGGAGAGGAGAAGCAGGGCCGTTGAGACGCTATAAAGTAGCTTTTTCATATCGTTTGCTCGTTTTGGGTTTTACTGCGGGTTGTCTTCGAGGTTTCCGGCCGAATTGTCGTTGCTGATTCCCTCCGGATCGCCCTCGGCCGTGAAGGTGAGGTAGGCGGAGTGGCAGGCGCGGCCCGTGCGGTCGTAGACGATGACGGCGCAGAAGTAGTCCTGCTCGAAGATCAGGTCGGTGAGCTGTGTCGTGAAGGGCAGTTCGGCCGCCGTGCCGTTCGCCTCGACGTACTTGATCAGCGGGATTTCCCGCGTGTAGTCGAGCGTGAGCGTGGAGACGCGGACGCCCGTCACGATCTTGGCCCCGTAGAAGTTGCCTTTTTCCAGCGCCGCGGTGACGGTCGCCTTGTTGTCGGCGATGTCTCCGACCTCGATCTTCACGGCGGGCATGTTGGGGTCGTCTTCGGGTTCCGACGAGGAGTCCCCGCAGGAGAGGGCGAAAAAGCCGGTGAGGAGCGCGGCCGAGAGTATGAGAATCTTTTTCATTTCGATAAACGGATTGAGGTTAAACAATCAATAGACCCAGCCCGGGCGGGTGGTGAGCGAAGCGTTCCGCTGCAACTCGCCCTGCGGTACGGACCACGGCCAGAGGCAGTCGTCCCAGTACCAGGCGTATTCGACCGTGTTGTCGCCCCACCACGACTGGCCGCCGTGGACGTCCTGTCCCTGGAACTTGGTCTCCTTATAGGTTCCCCAGCGCACTTCGTCGAAGAAGTTCACCGCCTCGACCGGAAATTCCACGCGGCGCTCGTAGCGTACGGCCTCGCGCATGGCGTCGAGACCGCCGATCGTGATGCCCGGCATGTGGGCGCGGGCGCGCACCTGGTCGATGAGGTTCTTCGCCGGGGTGAACTCGTTCAGCTCGATCAGCGCCTCGGCCCATTGCAGGATGACGTCGGTGTAGCGGATGAGCGGGAAGTCCGTGTAGCAGCGCTGCCGGTCGATCAGTTCGCCCTTGAGGAAACGCACGTACTTGCGGTAGCAGTAGTAGGCCGAGGTGCGCTTGTCGAGCCAGAAGTCGCCGCCGCTGGTTCCTTGCAGGTAGAGCGGCCAGCGGAGCTGCTTGCCGATCATGTTCTCGTCGCCGTTGAGTCCCGCCGTGAAGCAGTCCACCGGTTCGTAGGGGGTGACGATCGTCTGCTTGAGCCGCGGGTCGCGCTTGTCGTAGGCGGCCTTGATCCGGGCCTCGTTGCCGTTGTCGAGGTAGTAGCGGTCGAAGATGTCCTGCCCGCAGATGCCGATCGCCTGGGTCTTCTGCGACGCCAGCTTCGCGTTGCTTTTCAGCCCGTCGCGGCAGAAGAACACGGCCCGCTGTCTGGGCGTCAGCTGGTCCCAGTTCTCAAGCCCGGTCACCTGGCTCCATTTGAACTCCGTGCCGTCGTCGTTCTGGTAGTAGTCGACGAAATCCGACGCCGGTTTCACCTCGTCCCAGCCGCCGTAGGTGTCGCGGGCGCCCACGGCCTGCTGGATGTTGTCGCAGTAGCCGGACTCCTCGTCGTACTGGATGGCGAAGATCATCTCGTTGTCGCGCTCGTTGTCGGGGCTGAAGAAGTCGATGTACTCTCCCCGCCAGAGGTCGTAGCCGCACTGGCCGACCTGCTCGAAATCGTTGGCGGCGTTCTGCCACTCCTTGAGCCACATGTAGGCCATGCCGCGCAGGGCGTAGGCGGCGCCTTTCGACGGGCGGCCGAAGTTGCTCTCCCCGAGGGTGTTGTCGGGGAACGACGCGTTGTCGATGCAGTATTTCAGGTCGGGCAGTACCACTTCGCGCCACACGTATTCGGCGCTCTCCTGCGTCCGCGTGCACTGCTCGTTGGAGATAGGCTCGAGGTAGACCGGGACGCCCTGCCAGAATTTGTTCAAGCGGGAGTAGGCCCAGGCCCGGAGGAACCGGGCCTCGCAGAGGTAACGCTCGTAGGTCGGGGCGTCCAGTCCGGCCTTGTGCAGGTTCGTGACGGCGTCGTTGGCGGCGTGCACGATCGTGTAGCAGAACCTCCATTCGTGCGCCAGCTGCCAGTCGTTGGCGCGCTTCGCCTGATTGTAGAGCAGGTAGATCGGGTAGTTGTTGGCGTAGTAGTCGGTGCAGAATCCCAGGGCTTCGATGCCGTACTTGTTGAGTCCGTCGAGGTTCTCCGAGCGGACCTGCGTGCCGTTGCTCTGTTTGCGGTTGTAGAACGTCTCGTAGAGTCCGTTCATGCCCTTCAGGGCGAGTTCGGGCGTGGTCCACATGTTCTCGCTGGCGATCTGGTTTTCAGGGGCCGTGTTGAGCAGGTCCACGCATGAAGCGGTCGTCAGGGCCGCTGCGGTGGCAAGGATCGTATAATATAGCTTTTTCATAGTCGTTAGAATGTTATCTGTGCTCCGAATGTGACCGAACGCATGAGGGGATAGCCGATGGCGGAGCCTTTCTCCGGGTCGAGGCCCGGGTAGTCGGTGATGGTGAGCAGGTTCTCTCCCGATACGAAGAACCGCAGCTGCTGGACGTAGAATTTCTTCGTGATCCGGGAGGGGAGCGTGTAGCCGATCTGGACGTTCTTCAGCTTCAGGTAGTCGCCCTTGTATTCGTAGAACTCGCTGGCCTGACGGTTGTCGCCGGGAGTGCCGAAGGTCAGCCGCGGATAGGCTCCCTTGAGGTTGGTTCTCGCGTCTGCGGGATTCTCCGGATCGAAGAAGTAGTGGTTGTCGGCCACCCGTTCGCTGATGCCGTGTCCGTTCGTGGTCTGGGTCCCGTTGTAGTAGAGGGCGTTCCAGATGATGTAGTAGTCGAACGCGCCCGACCATGTCATGTTGAAATCGAGCCCTTTCCAGGCGAATCCGAGGTTGACGCCGAGGTTGTACGAGGGCGTGCTCGTGCGGCCGTTGAAGTCCATGTCGTTGTCATCGCCGTAGTTGCCGTCGCCGTTCCGGTCGGCGTAGATCAGGTCGCCGTACCAGAGCTGGTCCTTGCTGAGGGCCGTCACGCCGTTGAACGTGTAGCCCGTTTCGAGCATGGCTTGCACCCATTCGAAATCCTGCTGCGTGCGGATCATGCCGTCCTTCGGTCCGGCATTGACGTCGACGGCGCCGCCCCTGTAACCGCGTCCGTTGCCCTTGTAGAGCCTCCGGAGGTAGTGCTCGCCCAGAGCGTGCCCCTCGCACAGCTTGCCGCTGCCGTAGCCGGCCGTGACGTCGGAGAGGTTGTTGGTGTAGACCCCGTCGGTCCACGTTTTGACCAGATCGCCCTTGAACCTGGTGACCCGGTTTTTGTTGTACGAGAAATTCACCCCGGCATAGTAGCTGAAATCCTTGCCGATGCGGCTTTTCCAGTTCAGCGCCAGCTCGACGCCCTTGTTCACCACGCTGCCCAGGTTCGAGGGCACGCCCGACACCTCGCCCATCGTCATGTAGATTGTCGGGGTGTAGAGGATGTCCGTGGTGTTCTTGCGGTAGTAGTCGATCTCCGCCGTGAGCCGGTTGTCGAAGAAGCCCATGTCGAGGCCGATGTCGGTCGTGGCGGTGGTTTCCCACTTGAGGTCGGCGTTGCTCAGCGAGGAGATGTAAAGCCCTTTCGAGCCGGACCCGTCCACCACGACGTTCTGCGTGGCGTAGACCGCCTGCCAGGCATAGTTGCCGATACCCTGATTGTTGCCGGCCTTGCCCCACGATGCGCGCAGCTTGAGGTTCGAGAGCCAGTCTTCGGTCCCCTCCATGAAACGTTCCTCGTGGATTTTCCATCCGGCCGAGAACGAGGGGAAGATGCCGTAGCGGTTGTTGCTGCCGAAGCGCGAGGAGCCGTCGGCGCGGAGATTCGCCTCGAACAGGTAGCGGTTTTTGTAGGCGTAGTTGACACGTCCGAAGTAGGAGCGCAGGCCCCAGCCGTTTTTGGCCGTGCTCGACGATCCCGAAAGCGTTTCGTAGGTTCCCAGGTCGTTCAGCGTCCAGTCCGTGGCTCCCTGCTTGCTCACGCCCCAGCCCCAGGTCCGGTATTCCATGGCCGAATAGCCGAACAGCACGCCGAAGTCGTGGTCGCCGATGGCGGCCGTGTAGCGGGCGAGGATCTCCGAGGAGAGGTAGTAGTTCCGCGAGGTGGTGTTCGAAACCCCGGCGTTCGAGAGGTCGGAACTGGAATAGCGCGTGTCGGTGGTGTAGTCCCAGTAGCCGTTTTCGCGGCCGTAGGAGTGCCGTTCGCCGAAGGTCGGGGAGTAGTTCACCGTGGCCTCGACGCTCACGCCCTTGTACGGGCGGATCGTAGCGTAGACCGAGCCGTTGACGCGGGTGGAGTTGTTGTAGCCGCCCGAGCCGTACATCATTCCGAAGATGTTGTTGGCGTTCGAGGACTCCTCGGCGGCCAGGGCGGGACGGCCCCAGGCGTTGACGGAGCCGGGATAGACGCCCGGGGTGGTCTGGTACAGGGCGTTGAAGGCTCCCGAGATGTTGGCCAGCCCGTATTCCTGGCGTTGTCCGAACAGCCGGACGCCTGCCGTGAACCACTTCGTGACGTCCGCTTCGAGGTTGGTGCGGAAGTTCACCTTCTGGGTCGAGGAGTCGATGCCGAACCGCCCCATGACACCCTGATTGTCGAGGTAGCCCAGCGAGAGCAGGTAGCGGATCTTCTCCGACCCGCCCGAGATCGAGAGGTTGTGCTCCTGGGAGTAGCCGTTCTCGAAAATCTCGTCAAACCAGTCGGTGTTGGGGTAGAGCGCGAAGTTCGGGACGCCGTTTTCACCGACCCCGTAGGGATCGGCCGACTTCTCCCGCCAGAGGTCGATGTTCGACTGGGAGAAGATGCGCGAGGTCCCGATGTTGTCGCACGACTCGTTGATAAGCTCCATGTGCCGGGCGTAATCCGAAACGAAGTGCAGGTCGTTGTAGGGCATTTGCAGGATGCCCTTGTAGGAGTAGCTGATCTGGGCTTTCCCGGACGAGCCGTTTTTCGTGGTGATGAGGATGACGCCGTTGGCGGCGCGCGTTCCGTAGATCGAGGCCGAGGCGGCGTCCTTGAGCACCGAGATCGACGCGATGTCGTTCGGGTTCACGTTGTCCATGCTCCACTCCACGCCGTCCACGAGCACCAGCGGGCCGTTGGCGCCGGAGGTGAACGAGCCGTCGCCGCGGATGCGGATCGTCGCGTTGTCCGAACCCGGCTGGCCGGAACTTTGCGTGACGTTCATACCGGCCGCCAGGCCCGCCAGCGCCGCCGAGGTGCTGATGATCGAGCGGCTCTCACTGGTCTTCGAGAAGTCGATCGACGCGACGGAACCTGTCAGGTTGACCTTCTTCTGGACGCCGTAGCCTACCACCACGACATCTTCGAGCAGTTGGTTGTCGGTCTCCAGCGAGACGTCGACGACGGTGCGGCCCGCTGTGTTTTCCGAACGGGGCCGGTAGCCCATGCAGGAGAATCGGAGAACTGCGTCGGGACTTTGTACGGCCAGCGTGTACCTGCCTTCGGAATTGGTCGTCGTGGCTTCGCGCTGCGACGCCATGACGACCGCGCCGATGATCGGCGCCCCCTCACTGTCGGTCACCTTTCCCGTAATGGTGCGGGTGCTGCTGCCTCCGGACGACTGGGCGATCGCAGGGATCGCAAAGGCAACGAGAAACACCGAACAAAGCAGTTTGGTCAGTTTTTGTTTCATAATTACACACGGTGTTAGTTGTTATTAGGTTTTGTTTGGGTTGTACGGCTGTATTTCAGCAGGGCTTCCAGGAAATAGTAGTCCGCGTAGGTCAGCGGCACGTCGATTTCGTGGTTGTCCGGACGGGACCCCACGCTGTGCATGAGCAGGAAGTTCCCGTTCTCTCCGGGACGGGCGAGGTAGGCGTCGGAGGCGAGGGTGCGCAGTTGCTTTTCGGCCATTTTCAGGTATCTGCCCTTTTCCTCCGGCTTGTTGGTCAGCGAACTCAAGTCGACGAACGCCGAGGCCATGATCGCCGCGGCCGAAGCGTCGCGCAGGTCGTCGGGAATGCGGTCGGAGTCGAAGTCCCAGTAGGGAATGCCGTCGTCGGGAAGCCGCTCCAACAGCATGCCGGCGATGTTCTCGGCTTGGTTGAGGTAACATTCGTAGCCGCTCAGGCGGAACATCATCGTGTAGCCGTAGAGCGCCCAGGCCTGCCCCCGCGCCCAGGCGGATTCGTCGCTGAAGCCCTGCACGGTCTCCTTCCGGCGGACGCGGCCGTCGGCGGGGTCGTAGTCCACCAGGTGATAGCTCGTGAAGTCGGGCCGGAAATGGTTGCAGAGGGTCGTGTTGGCGTGCGTCACCGCGACGCTCTTCAGGGTGTCGTCCCCGAAGAGCAGGCCCGCGTTGTAGAGGTGTTCGAGGTTCATCATGTTGTCGATGATCACCGGGTATTTCCAGTCGCGGCCCTTGCGCACGAAGTCCCAACTGCGGATGACGCCTGTCACGGGCGAGAACCTTCCGGCGAGGACCCGCGCCGAGGTGTGGATGGGTTCGAGGTATTTCTGCTCGCCGGTGATCCGGTAGGCGTTGCCGAAACTGCAATTCATCTGGAATCCCAGGTCGTGGTCCGTGCCTTTCTGTTTGAGGGGATAGAGTTTGAAGGTGTTTTTTTCGGCCAGTTCGCGGAATGTCTTGTCGCCGGTATACTCATATATATACCAGAGCGAGCCGGGATAGAATCCGCTGCACCACCAGCGGATGTTGGAAGGGATGAATTTTCCGTCGGAGGCCGCCGATCTCGGAAGCGTCTCGTCGGTCAGCCGGCCTTCGAGCTGTTCGTACTGGGCCGCGGCTACGGCGAAGACGCGATCGGTCAGTTCCGGCATTGTCTCCCGGGGAGTGCATCCCGCGAGAAGAAGGGTCGACAGCAATGCTGTGCGATAGGTTCGGGTTCTCATGTCAGACAGTAGTTTTTTCGGGTGGTTTTTCCGTCATTCAAAATTAGATTTTGTATTCTTCCGCGAAGGATTCGATCCGGTCAAAGGGGAACAGAATCCGGTCAAAGTCGCTTCTCCGGGGCGTCGTCGGGGGATATTTGGTTTAAAAAGACTTATATTTGTCATGCCGCTTTCCGCGTCGGGTCCCTCTCTTCGGAACGGCGGTGTTTCACAAGTTTCTGGTAACTGTTATGAATGGTTTACGTACGGCCTTTCTGGCCGCCCTGCTTTTTTTGACAACGGCCCGCGCCTGCCCGGCCGGTCCGCTCGACCGTGTGAGGCAAGCCTTTGTTGATGTGTCGGTGATGTCCTATGCCCCGGACGGTGAGGCGACCGAACGTTTCGTCCGCTATTCCGATTACGGGAGGGCGAACGACGTGCTGCTGCTCCAGCTCTACACGTCGGTCCACCTTCCGGACGGCGAGGTGCGACGCCTGCTCGGGCTTTTCGATGCGGGCGGATTCTGGTCCGACATCGACTACGACGACCGGACGAGGGGGCGGTGGCAGCCGTCGCTGCATCTGACGCGGATGTACGCCCTGGCGAAACTTTATGCCGACCCTGCGTCGGCGTGGCATGGCGACGGGCGTATCGGCGGCCTGCTGCACAAGGGGCTTGCCTACTGGTATGCGAAGAAACCGTCGTCGCTGAACTGGTGGCACGGGGAGATCGGGGTTCCCAAGAAACTCGCCGCGATTCTGCTGATGATCCGCGGCGAACTTTCCGGTCCGGAACTGGAGCAGGGGCTGCGGATCATCGAGCGTTCGCGCTTCGGCCGCACCGGGCAGAACAAGGTATGGCTGGCCGGGAACAACCTGATGCGCGGGCTGCTGACGGACGACGAGGCGCTCGTCGCCGAGGCCCGGGATCAGATCGCCGAGGAGATCGTCGTCGCCGACGGCGAGGGCATTCAGGACGACTGGTCGTTTCACCAGCACGGACCCCAGATTCAGTTCGGGAACTACGGACTGGCCTATGCCGAGGGCCTTTCGTTCTGGCTCCGGGTTCTCGACGGGACGCCTTATATGTTCTCGGACGCGCAGTGCGCCGTCATCGAAAAGCTGATGCGGGAGGGTATTTGCCGGAGCATCTGGCGGGGTGTGATGGACCCGAGTTTCTGCGGCCGGCAGGTGTTTATCGACAGCGGTCCCGGAAAAGCCTCGTCGGCAGCCGTCGCCGCGGAGAACATCGCGGCGCTGAAAAGACCGGGATACCGGGTTTTCAGGCGGTTCGCCAAGAGGATACTGGAGCCGGAGAACCGCTCAGACGGATTGCGTGGGCCGCGTTATTACGACCGTTCGGACTGCGGCATCTACCGTACCGCCACATGGTATGCGTCGATCCGCATGCACTCCGACCGTACGATCGGCTTCGAGTTTACGAACCGGGAGAACACTCTGGCCAACTTCTCGGCCGACGGGGCGTTGCTGTTCATGCAGCACGGGCGGGAGTACGACAATATCTTCGCCCATTGGGACTGGCGGATGGTTCCCGGGACGACGGCTTACGACGACGGCGCGCCCCTGAAGTGCGACAACTCCGTCGAGGCCAGGAAAAACCGTTCCGGACATGTGGGCGGCCTCGCTTCGGGCGATGTGCTGTGTACGACGATGGAGATCGAGCGCGACGGGCTTCACGCCCTCAAGTCGGCATTCTTTTTCGGGGACCTCGTCGTGGCGCTGGGTGCGGACATCCGCAGTTCCGACGCCCGGATTTTCCGGATCACCACGGCCCTGGATCAGACGCACCTTGCGGGTCCGGTAACCCGGGGCGGAGCGACCGAGACCTCCGGCAGCCTGCCGTGGGTGCATCACGACGGCCGGGGATACGTATCGCTGGACGGCGCTCCGATTGCAGTCAGCACGGAGATTCAGGAGGGAAAATGGGATCTGATAGATCCTTTTTACAGGGACAGAACCCAGCGGGGGCCGGTTTTCAAGTGCTGGTTCGGGCATGATCCGGCCCGGACGGGCGGCTATGCCTACGCTTTTCTGCCGTGCCGCGACGCGAAACGGACCGAACGGTTTGCCCGGAATCCCTCCGTGCGGATACTTCGGAACGATGCCGGATGTCAGGCCGTCGAATACGGGAAAATATGCTGCGCCGTGGTTCACCGGGCCGGAGAATACCGCCTCGGCGGGCGGACGATCACGGCGCCGGAACCGGCGATCTACCTCCTCCGCGGCGGCCGGACCGAGGTCCGTAGCCTCCCGCCCCTAAACGGCGCTGCCGACTGAACGCCGGACGCCGGAAAAAGCCCCCTATTTTACATTTCGGCGGACTTGTTTCGGTCGGGCGCGAATTTCGGCTCCTTATTGAATATGCATTTGGTCCTTGCGCTGTGACGATTCCCGGATATTGAGTTTTCCCTGCAAACTGATGGATTGATGCGGTCCGATGGTCTCCGAATAATTACGAATCTGTTCCAGCAACAGTTTTGCAGCGACGCGGCCCATTTCGAAAGTCGGCTGCGCTACACTCGTTAGATTGGGTTCAATTATTAAGGCGCTTTGAGATTCGGAGAATCCGACGAATGCAATTTCATCGGGGATTCGGATTCCGGCTTTTTGTAAGGTTTTCATCATCCCGATCGCTGCCGGATCGTTGACGGCAAAAACGGCATCGGGACGGGGATGCATTTTTAGCAGTTCCGCCGCCGCCTTTTGTCCGCTTTCCATCGAGATGCCTCCCGGAATGACCAGCTCTTCGATTGCCGAAACCCCGTGAGCCTGCAAAGCATTCCTGTATCCCCGTTCCCGCTCTTGCGAAAGCAGCAGTCTTTTAGGTCCTGCAAGGTGTGCGATCCGTTTGTAGCCTTGCCGGATTAGGTGCTCCACGGCATTGAACGCCCATTTATAATCGTCAAATATAACATGAGGAGCCTCGACCCCCGGACAAAGCCGATTGAAAAAGACGAGCGGAACGCGTTTTTCCTGTAATTGTGTCAGGAAATCGGCGCTTTCCGAATCCTGTGTTACGGAGATAATGATTCCGTCGACCATTTTGGCATCCATGGCCAGCAGGTTTTTCAGTTCCGTTGCTGCGATTTCGTTTGACTGGCTGATCAGGATATGGTATCCTTGCGGCTCCATCACTTCCTGAATTCCTGTGATCACTTCTGCAAAGAATGAGTTGAAAAATTCGGGGACGATTACTCCGATGGACATTGTCTGCCGTTGTTTTAGGCTTAATGAAATCGGATTCGGATGATAATGTAACCGCTCCGCTACTTCAAGAACGGCTCTGCGGGTTTCGGGATTGACATCCCATCTGTCTGCAAGCGCTCTTGATACGGTGGACGGAGAAATGTTGAGCTCGCGGGCGATGTCCTTTATGGTGGCTCTGTGTTTCAACATGGAGTCGAAAAGTGTAAGTTGCTTGTAAATATAACAAAAATCGGGCATAATGAATCATTTGTCCGATAAATTTTTGGGGAGCCCCTGTAATGTCGGAGCCGAAATTCCCGCCGATTTCATCGGCAACGTTACCGGTAACGTTGCCGATGATTTTTAGCTGAAAAAACTTGTTTATGCAACATTCGGACACTAATTTCGTTCAACATCCGGAATTTCCGGAGGCCATTCACCAGCCGAAGAAACCTTATGCAACTACTCGACTTCATTACCATCGCTGTCTTTGCGGCAGGCGTTGTAATCATGGGGCTTTCCTTTTCAGGGAAAAGCCGGAATATGAAATCGTTTTTCGCCGCAGGCGGTGCCGTGCCATGGCCGATGAGCGGACTCTCTCTCTTTATGGGGTTTTTCTCGGCCGGGACATTTGTCGTATGGGGATCGATCGCCTATACTTCCGGTTGGGTTTCCGTCGCTATCCAATGGACGATGGCGCTCGCAGGATTTGCTGTAGGTCTGTTCATTGCTCCGCGCTGGCATAAAACCGGGGCTCTCACGGCAGCCGAATACATTACTCACCGGCTCGGGACGCGTACGCAAAAAATTTATACTTATCTGTTTTTGTTCGTGTCGCTTTTTACGACCGGCGCTTTCCTCTATCCCGTTGCGAAAATCGTCGAAGTTTCGACCGGCCTGCCTCTCAATGCCTGTATCTTGCTGTTGGGGTGTTTTTGCATCTTGTATGTGACCGTCGGGGGATTATGGGCGGTCATGTCTACCGATGTATTGCAATTTGTCATTCTGACGGCTGCCGTACTAATCGTCGTACCGATGTCGTTTGCGCGGATTGAGGGCGTAACGGAATTTATCCGCTCGGCTTCCGACGGATTTTTTCAACTGACGAACGAAGATTATACACTCGGGTTCATTATTGCTTTCGGTATATATAACGCCATTTTTTTGGGTGGTAACTGGGCCTATGTGCAACGTTATACCAGCGTTGCCTCCCGCAGCAGTTCCCGGAACGTCGGGCTGTTGTTCGGCGGTTTATATGTCGTCAGTGCCGTATTGTGGATGCTGCCGCCGATGATATACCGCCTGATCGACCCCTCGCTCGATTCCATTGGAGCCGAAGGCGCTTACTTGCTTATGTGCCGCGAGGTTTTGCCTGTCGGACTGTTGGGCTTGATGCTCGGCGGTATGGTGTTCGCCACGGCCAGTTCGCTCAACGCCACGCTGAATATTTCATCGGGAGTGGTTACAAATGATATTTTCCGAAGGCTGCGGCCTGCGAGTTCGGATAAACTCCTGATCCGTGTCGCACGTATTTCTACTGTTTTGTTCGGCTTGATGGCGATTGGCGTTGCATTGCTGATTCCTAAAATGGGAGGTATCGTCAATGTTGTCATCAGTGTTGCGGCTCTCACGGGCGTTCCGCTTTATCTGCCGATCATCTGGTCGCTTTTTTCACGCCGTCAGACGGGAACGTCGGTGATCACGGCCACGCTGTCGAGCTTGGGAGTTAACGCCTTGTTCAAATTTGTGATGCCTTCGGCAGGTCTTACCCTCAATCGGGCGGAGGAGATGATATTGGGTGTGACGTTCCCGGCAGTGATCCTGTTGTCGTTCGAGTGTTACTATCGGTTGCGGAAAGCGGAGGCCGCCGGCTATGGGGAATATGAGGTTTGGGAACGAAAAAATGAGACGGAACGTCAGAATGAAACCCTGACCCGATCTTCGGACGAAGACAACGCGTTCAGCCGTAAGGTCATCGGAATTGGAATCGCTTCGACGGGGGCTCTCATAACATTGTTGGGTCTCATTGCTCCGACCGGACGTTTGCTTGTTATTGGAATCGGTCTGTTGCTCATATTGTTCGGATTGAAGATTCGGCGTCATAAAGCGGTAAACAAAAAATAAGACAATCCTATATTTATGCTTTCTCAACCCTTTTCATCTTCTAAACGTGAGATGCACTCCCGTGCCCTTTCGGCGGAGTTCGTCGTCATCGGAGGAGGTTTTGCCGGTGTATGCGCCGCAGTTACGGCAGCCCGCTCCGGGACTAAAACAATTCTTGTGCAGGACCGTCCGGTGCTTGGAGGCAACGCTTCGAGCGAAGTTCGCCTGTGGATACTCGGCGCCACGTCACACATGGGCAATAACAACCGCTGGTCGCGCGAGGGCGGCCTGGTGGATGAAATACTCATCGAGAACCTTTATCGCAACAAGGAAGGGAATCCGGTGATTCTCGATACGATTCTTCTTGAAAAGGTTTATCAGGAACCCAACATAACGCTGCTGCTGAACACGGCGGTTTGGGATATTGAGAAGGCCGATCCACAGACTGTTTCGAAGGTGTATGCCTTTTGCTCGCAAAATTCGACCTTCTATGAAATATCAGGCAGGCTTTTCTGCGATGCATCGGGCGATGGCATTCTTGCATACCGTGCCGGGGCTGCATTCCGTATGGGTGCTGAAGAAAAGCGGTGTTACAACGAGCAGTTCGCTCCCGACAAAGGTGAATTCGGGGAACTGCTGGGCCATTCGATCTATTTTTACAGTTTGGATACCGGCAAGCCCGTTAAATTTGTTCCTCCGTCCTATGCTTTAAAGGACATCACCCGCATTCCGCGTTGGCGGAAAATCAGCTCCTCCGAACACGGTTGTCGTTTTTGGTGGCTCGAATACGGGGGACGGCTCGATACGATACACGATACGGAACAGATCAAGTGGGAAATTTGGAGCGTCGTCTACGGTGTGTGGGATTATATCAAGAATTCGGGGAATTTTCCCGATGCGGAGAATCTTACCTTGTCTTGGGTCGGAACGATTCCGGGTAAGCGCGAAAGCCGCCGTTTTGAAGGTGAATATACGTTGGTTCAACAGGATATCATCGAACAGCGACATCACCCTGATGCGGTCGCCTTCGGAGGCTGGGCTATCGATCTGCATCCCGCAGACGGTGTTTACAGCAGCCAGAACGGATGTATTCAATACCATTCAAAAGGAATTTACGAAATTCCGTACCGCTGCTATTGCAGCCGGGATATTCGCAACCTTTTTTTGGCGGGCCGCTGCATTAGCGCGTCGCATGTCGCGCACGGGTCCACGCGTGTCATGGCGACATCGGGATTCGGGGCGCAGGCTATAGGCATGGCAGCTGCGTTGTGTCTGCAAAAGGGGGTGTTGCCGGCCGATTTAACCCGTCCCGAATTTATGCGGCTGCTGCAACAACGCTTGAATTTAGCGGGGCAGAGTATTCCGGGAATACGGATTGATTCGGCCGGGAATCTCGCCGCTTCGGCCCGTATTTCAGCCAGCAGTGAATTGCGCCTTGCGGAAATTCCGTTCGACGGAGGATGGATGCCGTTGGATTATTCGGCAGCCCAGTTGCTGCCACTGAAGGCAGGCGTTCGGTACAGGTTCGAAATAGAAGTGGAAGCCTGCGAAGCCACTGTTCTTGAAGCGGAACTCCGCTATGCCGCAAAACCTTTCAACTATACGCCGGATATGACGGCGGAACGGGTTCGGATTCCGGTTGAAATGGGAACATGCAAGTTGTCGGTCGTCTTTACCGGGACCGTTCCGTCCGACCAATATGGATTCGTGACTTTTTTGAAGAATAATGCATTGCGCATTCGTTCGAGCAAAGCCCGTTATACGGGTATCGTCTCCGTATTCAATAAATTCAACGAAGCGGTCAACAATAACGGGCGTCAGACGCCTCCCGCCGGCAGCGGCATCGATGCTTTCGAATTCTGGTGCCCCGACCGACGGCCGGCAGGACAGAATATCGCCATGCGAATTACGCCCGCAATCGAAGCTTTTTCACCGTCTAATGTCGTCAACGGGTTTGTACGTCCGACTGTAACGGCTAACGCCTGGTGCGCAGCTTTCGGGGATAAGATGCCTCGTCTTTCGTTTTGCTGGGATGTTCCGCAGCGGATCGGTCGCATCCGCCTTTTTTTCGATACGGACTACGATCACGCTCTGGAATCGGTGCAAATGGGGCATCCCGAGCGAGTCATTCCCTTTTGTGTACAAGGTTACAGGATTCTGGACGGTCACGGCAATGTCGTATGCGAATGTACAGACAACCACCAGACCATCAATGATATTCGTCTAAAGGAGACTTTGGAGACCGATCGGCTCGCCATCGTTGTCGAACATCCTTCATCGGAGGTTGCCGCAGCTTTGTTTCAAATACACATCGAAGCATAAACTTACCTTAAAACAATAACCAATGAAGCAGAAATTGACTTATTTCAGGCGCACCAGGACCTTTGTCTTGAGCCTGTTGCTGCTCTCCTGCATGGCCGCGCAAGGTCAGCAACAGCCGTCGCGTATGGTAAAGGGCCTTGTCAAAGATGCCCGGACCGGAGAGCCGCTTGCTGGAGTTGCCGTATTGGTCCGCGGCACGACACAGGGCACTACTACCGGAATTTCAGGAGAATATGCGGTCTCGGTCCCGTCCGGTTCTACCGAATTGGAATTTTCCTTTCTCGGCTATGTGGCCAAAATTCAGAAAATCGGTACGGCTCATACTCTCGATGTAACGATGGAGGAGGAGGCCACCGGTTTGCAGGAGGTCGTTGTCGTGGGATATGGCGTACAGAAAAAGGCGAACCTGACCGGTTCGGTATCCGTCATGGAAGGAGATGACATCAACCGACGACAGGTTATGCGGGCGAGTTCGGCTCTCCAGGGGCTTTCGGCGGGTGTGTCGGTTGTTCAGAAATCGGGACAGCCCGGTTCGGACGGCGCCACGATTCGTGTGCGTGGTGTCGGCACGATCAATAACTCGGATGCCTTGGTGCTTGTCGACGGGGTGCAGGGAAGCCTCGATGCGCTGGATTCGAACGACATCGAGTCGATTTCGGTTTTGAAAGATGCGGCGTCAGCCGCCATTTACGGCTCCCGAGCCGCCAATGGTGTCATTTTGGTTACGACTAAAAACGGCGGTGACGAGAAATTGAGCGTTACGGTGAATAGTTCGGTGGCTTGGCAGCGTTTTACGGATCTGCCGGAATTCGTCAACGGATATACCTATATGAAAGCGATGAATACGGCGTACGAAAATGTCAAGAAAACGCCGCTCTATTCCGACTCTTACCTGGCCGACTACATGCGCTATAAACTGGTCGATCCGGACCGTTATCCCGATACCGACTGGCAAGATGCCCTTTACACAGGTTCCGGGTTCATGCAGCATCACCATATCAGCGTAAGCGGCGGTAAAAAGGTCAACACGCTGGCTTCGTTCGGTTATCAGGAGCAGGAAGGTCTGATTCCGGGCTTCAGCGCCGAACGTTACAATATGCGGCTCAATTCGCGTATGAATATTCGTAAGAATTTGCAGGCTAAAGTTCTGGTTGAGGCACGTCGAAACAATGTCGTCGAGCCGATCAGCGCCGCCAGTATCATGAGCAATGTCAACCGCATTGCGCCGATTTATACGGCGCGTCTGAAAGATGGGCGCTGGGGAACGGGATACAACAATGGCAATCCCGTCGCACAGGCCAACGACGGCGGATCGAGCGATAAGACGTACGACTTTTTGCGGGCGACGTTCCAAGTGGCCTATCAACCGTTTTCGGGCATGGATGTCGAGTTCAACTTTTCGCCCAAATTTTCAAACAACTATACGAAGAATTTCAATAAAAGCCTCAAGCTCTATACGCCCGACAGCGATGAACCTGTCCTGAATCCCGCCATGTCGAGTCTTAATCAGACGGATGCGAAAATAACCGAAAACATGTTACAGGTGATTCTGCGGTACAATAAGGAGTTCAGAGACCATGAAATCGGGATTCTCGGCGGTTATGAACAAATCATCTATAAAACCCAGAATATTTCGTTGCGCCGCGAAGGCTTTCCGTTGGTCGATTATCCCGTTATGAATGCCGGTTCGGTAACAAACTGGAGCAATGGTGGTGGTGCGTCTGAATGGGCTTTGCTTTCCTATTTCGCACGTGCGAACTACTCCTATAAGTCGCGCTATCTGCTTGAAGCTAATATTCGTGTCGATGGGTCGTCCCGATTTGCCCGGGGACACCGCTTCGGAGTTTTCCCGTCGGTGTCGCTCGGATGGCGTATTTCCGAAGAGAATTTCATGAAATCTGTCGACTGGGTAACGAATCTCAAACTGCGCGCTTCGTGGGGCCAGCTGGGTAATCAGGAGATCGGTACCTATCCCGCCTATACTACGATGAGTATGGGCCCGACTTTCATTTTCGGTACTACGCCGACCGCTGCCGATGGTGCCGTACAGAAATCCTATGCCAACGAGGGTATTACGTGGGAGACCAGCGAAACGATTGATGTCGGACTCGACGTATCGCTGTTTCGCAATAAATTCAACATGGTATTCGATCTTTACGAACGGAAGACCAAGGACATCCTGCTGAAGCTTCCTATCACGGGCATTACGGGACTGACGGAACCTTATCAGAACGCAGGTGTTGTACGCAATCGCGGCTGGGACCTCGAATTGTCGCACCGCAATCAGCACCGGGATTTCCGGTATCAGATTTCGTTCAACCTGTCGGATGTTCATAATAAGGTAATCGATCTCAAGGGAGCGGGACCGATCATCAGCGGTTTTTCTCTGATTGAGGAGGGGTATCCGATCAATTCGATTTACGGTTATAAGGCGCTGGGGCTGTTTCGGAGCGATGAGGAGATCGCGGGTGCACCCCGCCAGACATTTGGCGATATCGCCCCGGGAGATATCCGCTATGCCAATGTGAGTGATAGAAACAACAAGAATACGGTGGACCGGGATGATCGGACGGTTATCGGCAATGTTATTCCCCGTTATACCTATGGTTTGAATATCGCCATGCAATATAAGGGTTTCGATTTGTCGATGCTTATTCAAGGCGTGGGCAAGGTCAATGCAATTTATACGGGTGATGCGGTCTGGGCGCTTTACAATGCCGGAAAAATGCAACGATGGCACATGGATTATTGGACGCCGCAGAACCCCGGAGCCTCGTATCCCCGGCTGATTGCCGATTCGTCCCATAATAACTTTCAGAATTCCAGTTTTTGGGTTTATGACGCCTCTTACGTGCGTCTGAAAAATGCACAGCTTGGCTATACGCTGCCCGAGCGGCTTACCCGTAAAATATGGATTCAGAAACTGCGACTTTATGTTTCGGGGGATAATCTGCTGACATTCGACCATATGCCCAAAGGCTGGGACCCTGAGACGCGCAGCGGTGATGCGGAAATCTATCCGATCGCAAGCACCTATACCTTCGGTGTTCAAATTACGTTCTAAACGATTTCAACCATGAAAAAACTGATCATATTGTTTACGGCATGCATAGCACTGGTTTCGTGTCACGATATTCTGGATCGCTATCCGCTCGAAGGCCCTCCCAGCGCAACCTTTTTTTCAAACGAGGATGAGCTTACGCTGGCCATTAACGGGGCTTATGAAAGTCTCTACTGGCTTTCGAATGCCAATGTTCCTTATCAGATGTTCCTCGAGGGAGCGACGGACATTGTCTATGTCCGCGGTAATTATGCCAATATGGATGTAATTCGCATCGGGCAGGCTACGGCTTCGACGGCCGTGTTCCAAAGCGTATGGGATACATTCTACAATAACATCTCGCGTTGCAATAACATTCTCGACAATATGCACCGGGCCAAGGAGAATGTCAGCGAGACTTTCTACAACCGCATCGAAGCTGAAGCCAAATTCCTGCGAGCATATAACTATTTCTACCTGACCAGTCTTTACGGCGATGTGCCTTTTGTCGAACACATGCTCGATTGGAAGAACCCGTTGTTGCCGAAAACCCCTGTTCGCAAGATCATCGATGCCATGTATGCGGATCTTGATTCCGCATTTAAATCCGTTCCCCGGATCTGCTCCGACAAACAGTACAATCGGATCACCCAAGGTGCGGTTATGGGGCTCAAGGCCCGCATGGCGCTTGTCAATAACGATATGGATGTTGCGGCGGAAGCTGCATGGACGGTGATTTCATCGGGAGTCTATTCCGTCTATGACAGTTATGAGTACCTTTTCCTGTACGACGGTATGAATTCGAATGAGGTGATTCTCCAGATGCCTTTTGCCGAAGGGGTCAGAACCAGTCAGATACCCCGCCATTTGGGTGCACGTTCAGCCCCGGGCTATTCGGCCATTGTCCCGACGCAGGTGCTGGTGGACATGTATCAGTGCGTCGACGGCGAACGCATCGATCGCTCTAAACTTTACGACCCCAAGAAGCCTTTCGAGAAGCGTGATCCCCGATTGGCGTATTCGATTCTTTATCCGGGACAGTGGCATGCAGGTATCAGATTCGAAACTCATCCCGACTCGATCAAAACCACGAAGATCGTCAACGGCGCCTATACCCGTATTGCCAATGACGAAGCGACACACGCCTATGCCACATTTACGGGGTATCTTTTCCGCAAATATTATGATGAACAGGACCTGCCCGCCAAGGTAGCCAAGAGTTCTCTCAATTTTATGATCATGCGTTATGCCGAGGTGTTGCTTACCTATGCCGAGGCGAAGATCGAATTGGGGGAGATCGATGATACGGTTATCGAGGCCATCAATCAGGTCCGTCGTCGTAAGGACGTAATGATGCCTCCTGCGAAGATCACAATGTCGGTCGATGAACTGCGTTCTCTGGTTCGTTATGAACGTACTGTCGAACTGGCGTTGGAGGGGCATCGTTTGTTCGATATCCATCGCTGGGGAATTGCGGAGGAAGTGCTCTCCGGCTATATGCTGGGAAAGCGCAAAAAGGCCAATTGGTACGATCCGGTCATTCCGTCGTTCAGTGATGCAGGGAAACCGGTTTATCCGGATGAACGCATTTTCAACTCCTTGGGTTACGCCACATTCGATCCCGATAAAAACAGCCTGTGGTTTATTCCGCAGAATGAGATCGACCGTAATCCGTTGCTTCAGGAAGAGACGGAAGATGACGATGACGATTGGTAGACAGCTCTTTTATCACTGACAAAAAAATATAAATATGAAAAAGATGATTATAGAATTGCTCTTTGCGCTTCCCCTGATTGCCGGAGGAGTAGCCTGCGGTTCGGATGAAGAGCCGGCTGCACCGATTGAAAACAAGCAATATAAGGTTTTACCTCACACTACGTCGATGGAGGTGCGTTGGAAAGATGCTGCCGGCGTTGTCCGGTTCTGTGTCGAATATGCGGAGGATGCCTCGATGGACGCCGTGCAGAGCGTCGAAGTCGAAGCGCCTTCGACCAATGTTTTGATTGAAGGCCTTTCTCCCGAGACCGACTATTTTGTCCGTACCCGGGCTTATAACGGGGTGCGTTGGACCGAATGGACTGATATCACTCCGATACGCACGGCGCAATTCACCGTTTCGGTTGAAACTTATAACCTGCTTGGTGCAGACATTACGACCAAGGGACCCTCGTGGGCCGAGCGTAAAAGTCATGTGGGGGATATTATCCGGCAGAGTGGCAATGATCCGGATATTCTTGGAGTACAGGAGTGCTCGATCGCTGCACAAAAAGCCGATATGAAAGCCATGCTTGGTGATTTGTACGATTACTCCGAGAATGAAAAACCGACATCGTCCCCTGGCCTTATTTTCTGGAAAAAGGGCGCCTTCGAGTTGGAGGAGCGGGAAATAGTCGATCTGTTGAACGGCAAATATCCCAATACTTACGAAAAACAACGGTATGGTCATTTCGTGAGACTGAAACATCTTGCTTCGGGCAGCAGCATCCTGGTTTACAGCGTCCATTTGCGGGCCGGGTCCGATGTCGCGACAGCGGACCTGCGAAAGGAAATGATTGATAATCTGTGCCCTCTTGCAGCGCGGAAATCGGCCGAGACGGGTTGTCCGGTCATCGTATTGGGGGATATGAACTGCACACCCAACCGGCTGATCGGAGGAATCCCGTCATCGCCGCAGGTTTACAAAAGTCATGGATTTCTCGATACGTTCACGCAAACCCGTCAGCGAACGAACGAGAACTATGCAACCTACTCTTCGTCGGCCGCCGTAGTCGAAGAATGCAGAGTCGAAGTCGGAGAGAATGGCAGCCGGCGAATCGACTATATTTTCACCTATCCCGAAAGCAGAGTCACGACGACCCGTTATGCTACGGTCCTTAATTTCGCTGAAGACGGGACGGCCAACAAACTCCGGTCTCCATTGCCTTCGGACCACCACCCGGTTCGAGCCGAGCTGAATTTTTTCTATGAATAACGAATGTCGCTTATTATGAAACGCATATTCCGTAACATGGCGGCTATGGTCGCAACCGCAGTCCTGCTGGCAGGCTGCGCCGACGATGAAAAGACTGCAATCCCTTCGTTTCTCGACGTGAATGTCAAATTCACCCACGCCGCAAAACCGGAAGTCGGGCAGACAATGGTTACGAATCTCTATTACGGTGAAATATCCGCTTCGGAGGTTATGACCGCCGTACCTGGCATGCAGGTCCAAAGCGTGCTTACAGCCGATATGATCCGCAGCGGATTCCGTGTGACATTTGATAATCCGGACAAGTCGACCGGAACGATGTATGTCTGTTCGTATGTTGATATTAATGAAAACGGGATCATCGATGAGGGGGATCTGGCCGTATTCTACAATAATCTGAAATTCGAGGATATGGAAAGCGGCGAAAAATTTCCGACCAATGTTATCGGTGAGTACGCTATCAATCTCAATCACGGGATCGTGTATGGGGAGGTGATTTCAGATGATGATATAGTAGATGCCGACGGCAATAAATATACGGCCGTAACCATCGGTTCGCAGCAGTGGCTCAAGGAGAATCTTCGTACGCGTCATTTCAACAACGGTGAGGCCATTCCGACCGATTATGATAATGCCGGCTGGATTGGCCTGATGAAAGAAGACGGTACGGGCCAACCTGCCGTCGCCGAGTATCAGGATGCCGACTTGGTGCAGGATGGGCTTTATTACAACTGGTTTGCCGTGACCGACGAGCGGGGTATCTGCCCCGAAGGCTGGCGTGTGCCGTCTGATGATGATTGGATCGAACTTGAAGAATGTCTCGGAATGCCATCATCGGAGGCCAAGCTCAACAATTGGCGCGGCGCCGACGCCCGTATCGGAGAACAGTTGAAAACCCGGGAACGGGATTTCGGCGAGGCGACTGATATTTATGGTTTTTCGGCCATGCCGTCCGGACAGCGGGAGAAGGATAAAGGCACGTTCAGCGCCTACAATGCCGATGCCTATTTCTGGACTACGACTGTTGCTCCGCTTGTAAAACAGGGCGTGCGCCGCGTCATTCGGAAAAGTTACTTCACGATCAATCGGGGTGTGATCTCCAAAGTCGCCGGACATTCCGTGCGCTGTGTGCGTGGCGGCAAAGCTCCGGAACCCAAATCTCTGGCGATTGACATTTCGTTCGACGGAGCTGTGACGCCCCGTGCCGGACAGGTTTTGAAGGCCTATCTTTATTATACGTCCGTCGCAGGTGTTAAAGTCGCCGAATCCACGCCTGATGCAACTGTTTCGACGACGCTTTCCGACACGCATATTTCGGATGGGGTTATGGTAACTTTTGAGAATATTCAGGAGTCGGCGGTAAATGTCTATGTTGCTGCATGGGTAGACGTTGACGCTGACGGAGCGATCAGTGCCGGCGATCTGGCGGCTTTTTATGCCAATGCCGGATTCGAGGAGGTGGAACGTCAGGAGGCGGAGGCGACGAATGTTGCCGGGCAGGAATCGTTGCAATTTTCCCTGACCAAAGTTTACGGTTCTGCTCCCGTTACGGTAAAGGATATCAACGGCAATGAATATCCGATCGTTACGATCGGTTCGCAGGAATGGTTTAAAACCAATCTGCGCGTCACGAAATACAAGAACGGAGACGCTATTCCTACGGATATCGCCGATGCCGATTGGATTAAGCTGACTTCAGGAGCCTGTGCGGCTTATCCCGATACGGATATTGCAATTAACGGATTGCTGTACAACTGGTATGCGGCATCGGACGCCCGGGGCCTTTGCCCCGAAGGGTGGCATGTGCCCACGGAAAAGGATTATCAGACACTTGAGATTGCGATCGGCATGGCCGAAGAGACCGCTGCTGGCAAACCCGGCTGGCGGCAGACTGACAAAGAAGGTACGAAACTCAAGGCAAACGTCGAAGGTTTCAATGGCTCCGATTTATTCGGTTTTACCGCCATGCCGGCGGGACAGCGGGCCGAAGGGAAGGGGAATTTCAATAACATCGGCACTTATGCCTATTTCTGGACTTGCGATGAGTTTACCGACAATCCGGAAAAGGCTTACCGCCGCGTGTTGCAGGCCAAATACGAGACGATCGCAAATTCGGTAATCAGCAAACTCGCCGGTTATTCCGTGCGCTGCGTGAAAGACTCCGAATAACGTTAAACCCATAAGGTGCGTTCTTCTTCAGCGGAAGGGCGCACCTTAAAAAACGACGACGTATGAGATATTTCATAAAAGCAGCAACTGTTGGCAAGGGAATTCTCTTTCTGCTGTTAGCGGGGCTGTGCATTCCGTCCGCAGCGCAAAAACGCCTGGCGGTCGAGGCGGAACATTTTCGCATCGAATGGCAAGAGAAAAGCGATGGGTACCGGATTTCGACGGTCTCGACGAACTCTGCATCGGGAAGAATCTCCTTGGAAAATCCGTCGGGCAGCTATGGATTTCTGTATTCCGCCACCAAACCCGATACCGTTTCATTGTACGAGACGATGCCTGATTACGTCCGGAAATTTCCGGGAAGGGAATATACGCTTTTGTATGGGCGTTGGCGCGATAATCTGCGCCCTGTGGCGATGAATACGGCCGGAGAGTTGGTGCGTTTTTATCCGGCATCGGCGATGCAAAAGGGTGACAGCATTATTTTCACCCGAAAAACGCGGCAGGGCACCTTGCAGGCCGTCTGGCGGCCATCGAAACAGTTCGGCAGCGATATCGAAGTGACAATGACGTTGCGGGCTGCGGTCGACGGGTATTTTTCGCTCATAACTCCGACTTTGGCCACGTTGTCCGAAAAGGAGATGGCCTGGGGTGTCATTCCGGGACATTTTCAGGGACGAAAACTGGAGCCGAACTTCGTCTGGAGTTATGGCTATGGCCAGGGAATTCCCGACAGGCCAGTCGTTGTCCGGGAGCGGACGGCTACCACTCTTTGTCCGACACTCACCGACCGGCAGGGACTTTCGTTTGCCGTGATTCCCGAGCCGGGACAGGGGCGAGACCCGTGGACTTATGATCACAGCACCCAGAATGAATGGCGGCTGGGCTTTTCCCTGATGAATCGCGACCGGGAACTGACCCCTTCGGCTTATCATCCGGTTTTGGGGCAGGAGGATTCGTATATGCGCAAGGGCGAGATCCGCACGTTCCGGTTCCGGTATACGGTGCAGCAAGGAGACTGGTATGCCCTTTGTAGCCATGCGGCCCGCGACATCTATCGTTTCGGCGATTTCCTTGCATTGAAAGAGCCTCGGCAGTCGCTTACGGATCGTATACTCCGTATGGCGGAATACCTCGAGAAAGACTCTACTTCGCTTTGGCGTACATTCGATTATCGAGGGGATACCATTGGGGCGCAAGAGTATAATGCCACGGTTTTCGAATACGAAAGGGATGCTGTTAAAAATTCGGATTACGGGGCTATGTGGATGCTCGCCCGGATTACGGGAAATGACACGTTGCGCCGGACACGATTACCTTACGCACGGAACTTCAAAATCCATCAGCAAGTATCCGGCGGTCCGCTGTCAGGAGCGGCTGCAGGGCAGTATTATCTGTGGAAAAGCGGCCGTTATACAGAAGAATGGGGCGATTATGCAGAGCCGATCGGGACGGTTTACTATATCATGCTCGATATCGGGAATATGCTGCTTTTCAATCCCGGAGACGCTGAATTGCGCGAAGATTTGCGGCGTGGGGCTGAACGGTTGCTGGCATGGCAGTATCCCGACGGACATTGGGAAGTTGCATACGACAAAGCCACAGGAAAGCCGGTGTTTAGGGACTTGCGTGATTTGCGGCCGACATTCTATGGCCTTTTGGTGGCTTACCGTCTTTTGGGCGACGAGCGCTATCTTGATGCTGCCTGCCGGGGTGCCGATTGGTTTGTGGCAAATGCTGTGGACGAAGGTTCCTTCCTCGGGGTTTGCGGGGACTTTCGCTTTGTCCCCGATTTTGTTATTGCCCAAAGTGCCCAGGCGTTGCTTGATCTCTATGAAACGACGGGGAAAGACTGTTATCGGGACGCAGCTTTGCGCACGGCGCGCTTCTATACGAATAATATATTCACGCATCCCGTTCCGACCCGGCAGGAGAAGCTGGTGAAAGGTGTCAGCCGTGAAGATTGGCAGATTGCACAGGCAGGACTTTCGTTCGAACACGGAGGGACGTTGGGCAGCAATGCCAAAAGCAACGGTCCGATTCTGTTATGCAGCCATGCAGGTATGTTCGTAAGGCTTTATGCCATGACAGGCGACCGGTTACTGCTTGACATGGCCCGGGCTGCGGCGTGGGCGCGCGACGCTTTTGTCGATCCGGCGACAAGCGTTGCTTCCTACTATTGGAATCGTATGAATAATGGTCCGGGCCGCTTCCCCCATCATGCCTGGTGGCAGGTCGGGTGGATCGTAGACTATCTGATCTCCGAAATCATGATGCGCTCGGACGGGGCGGTCGATTTCCCGGGTGGATTCGTCACTCCGAAGGTAGGGCCTCATAAATGTTACGGATTCGCTGCCGGGAAAATTTTCGATAAAACCGCTTCGCTTTGTCTTCCGCCCGAAGCCATTGACGTTTCGGAGCCGCAGGTCGATTATCTGTGCGCCTTGGAGGAGAACGATAAAGTGTTTTACGTCATGCTTCTGAATAACAGCACTTCCGATCGGGAAGTACAGGTTACTCTCCGTGCAGACCGTATTCTTCCGGGTAAGCGTTGCGATATCCGGCACGTCGCCTTGTTTGACGCCTCCGGGCGGCAAATCGGAAACCGGGGAGCGAATCAGGCTTTCAGTGTGCCGATTGAAGCCTGTGGTATGACAGTCGTTCGCGTGGAACTCGAATATACGGAGATTCAGGCGCATCGCGGCGGAATGGGATTATGGCCTGAAAATACGATCATGGCGATGAAAAATGCGATCGATTTGGGCGTGGATATGCTGGAACTGGATTTGATGATTTCCAAAGACAGCCTTGTCGTCGTTTCGCACGAGGAGATCATGTCTTCGGAGTATGTAACTAAACCTGATGGGACTCGTGTCACGAAAGCTGAAGAAGCCTCGCTCGTACTGTTCGGAATGCCGTATGATGACATTCGGCGTTATGATACCGGTCTTGCCGGCGATTCCAGATACCCTGCGCGGGTACGGATCGCTGCTTGCAAGCCGCTTCTTTCGGAATTGCTCGACGCCACAGAGGCTCATATTCGGGAAAAGGGCGGTCGGAATCTACGATACAACATAGAGATCAAAGCCTCCAAAGGCAAGGAACAACGCTGTATGGCTCCTGATTACAAAACATTTACCGATCTTTGTATGGCGGTCATCCTTGAAAAGGGGCTTGGCGGCAGGGTTACGATTCAGAGTTTCGATGCGCGTGTCCTGAATTATTTACATGAAAAATATCCCGGTATACGGACTTCGTATCTGATTTATCTCTCGGCAACTGATTTCGATAAGAACCTTGCCAAATTGAATTTTATCCCCGATGTTTACAGTCCCAAGCATACTTTCGTCGATGAAACATTGGTTGCCAAGGCCCATGCGGCCGGTATGGAGATTCTGCCCTGGACGGTCGATGACGAAGCCGATTTGCAAAGGCTTGCCCGGTTGAGTGTCGATGGGGTGATTACCAATTATCCGGACAGGGCCTTGAGGCTGTTCCACTTGAAAGAGTAGACCTATGAAACGGGCATTTGCCTTATTGTTGCTTTTGCTGTTTGTAGCCACTTCGTCGAAAGGGGGCGGCCTGCAAATCGTAAAGATTGATACCGACCACCAGTCGTTCGTGTTCAGTGCCGCATCGGGAAAACCGCTGATGTTTCGTTATTGGGGTGCCCGGTTGTCGGAAGAGGATGCCGGGGCTATTTTGTCCGCCTGCGGCAGGGAGAAATCCTGGGAGTTGTATCCGGCATATGGCGGGGCGCTGTATACCAATCCAGCCTTGACGCTGGTCCATGCAGACGGGCAACTTACCACTGAGCTGGTCTTTTCATCCTGTCATAGCCGGCAATTGGATGAAAACCGGACCGAAACGATTATCGTGTTGCAGGATAAGGTTCTGCCGTTGACCGTGGAACTTCGTTTCACCGCATTCCGGCAGCAGGATATCGTCATGCAGTCGGTTACGGTCCGCAACCGGGAACAGGGCCCTGTCATTGTTCGTCAGATCGCTTCGGCATTCTTTTCCTTGAAGGCCATGTCGTATTACCTGACACATTTCCACGGTTCCTCGAATGCGGAGATGTGGCTCAAAGAGGAATTGTTGACTCCCGGCATCAAAACAATAGATTCAAAAAAAGGAGTGCGTACGACCCATAATGAGAACTCCTGCTTCATTGTCTCGGTGAACGGGCCGGCCAAGGAAGATGATGGCGAGGTGTACGGAGGAGCGCTCGCTTGGTCGGGGAATTTTGAATCCTCGTTTCAATTGGACGACTTCAACATGCTGCAAATAAGATGCGGACTCAATCCGTTCTGCTCCGAAATACGGCTTTTGCCCGGTGAATCGTTTACGACTCCGGAGGCTGTGGTTGGATACAGCGATCGCGGGAAGGGACAGCTTACGCGTAACTTTCACCGGTGGGCACGCCGTTACGCCCTTGCGCATGGCGACCGGTACAGATCGGTGGCTCTGAATAATTGGGAAGGAACACATTGGAATTTCAATGAAAAGGATCTGCGGGAGATTATTGACAAAGCTGCTGAAATCGGATGCGAACTATTCATTCTCGATGACGGATGGTTTGGCGGCAAGTATCCGCGTAACGATGCGACCGCGGGGTTGGGCGACTGGCAGGTGAATGCAGCCAAACTGCCCGGAGGATTGCAGTCCATTGCCGGGTATGCGGCGGCAAAAGGGCTTCGGTTCGGAATATGGATTGAGCCGGAGATGGTAAATCCGCATAGCGAACTGGCGCAGGAACATTCCGAGTGGATCGTTCGGAGCGGAGAACGCGAAATTCCCACCTTGAGACATCAATGGATTCTCGATCTGTGCAATCCGGACGTGCAGGATTTCATATTCGGCGTTTTTGATGATTTGTTATCCTCGGCGCCCGGTATCAGTTATGTAAAATGGGATGCCAACAGGCATGTCAACAACGTTGGATCGACCTATCTGCCCGCTGATGAGCAGAGTCGTTTCTGGGTGGATTATACTCGTGGGTTGTATAATGTCTATGAACGTATCCGTTCCAAGTATCCCGACATTGAGATACAGGCATGTGCTTCGGGTGGCGGTCGTGTCGATTTCGGATCTTTGCCTTTTCACGATGAAATATGGACGAGTGACAATACGAACGCAATTGACCGGATTTTTATTCAGTGGGGTACGAACCACTTTTTCCCGACTATGGCAATGGCTGCGCATGTTTCCGCTGCTCCCAACCGACAGACCGGAATGTCGCTGCCGCTCAAATTCCGCTGCGATGTGGCAATGTCGGGACGCATGGGCATCGAACTTGATCCGAGAAAACTCGCCCGCGAGGAGATTGCCTGTTTGCAGGATGCTGTTGCAGCCTATAAAACGATTCGCCCCGTTGTGCAGCACGGGGACCTTTATCGGTTGGTTTCTCCTTATGATGAAAGCGGTTGGGCTGCGTTGAATTACGTTTCGGAGACGAAGGAACGCTGTGTGTTGTTTGCATTCAGCACGGCATTACATACCCGGACGAGGCTTACGCTCCGGCTGAAGGGGCTTGATCCCGCCGGATATTACAAAATAACGGAACAGAATCGTCAGAAAGGCAAAACTGGTTGCCATGCCGAAGGTCAGACGTTATCGGGCGATTATTTGATGAAATGCGGAGTGGGATTCGACTTGGCCAAACCATTTGAGAGTTGTGTGCTCCTATTGGAAAGGCAGGATCGATAAAAAAGAGTTGAAAAAGTTCCGGGGCGATCCCGGAACTTTTTCTTTCTAATAGTTGGTCCTAATACATGAAACGTTTTATCCTGGATTAGAGCGCATTTTTCTGAAGACACAACCTTTCAGATGGCCTCTGTACTTGATATAATCAATTGAATTGTAGTTATATCCGGATTTCCCGGTTCAGAAATGTCTTCCGAAGAATGAGAAGTGACGATTAGTACTCCCTGCGGAAAACGAAAATCCCCGTAATCAAACGATTACGGGGATTGCCAGTGCCCAGGACAGGAATCACAAAATGCAATTTCTTTCAAATGGGCAAAAATACAAATGATTTATAATGTATTGAAATACAATGATATGGGTTGCATTTAGATTGTTTTTTATTGATTGTGTTTTTGATTGTTTTTGTGGGTTAGTGTCAAAATAGTGTCAAATTTTATTGGTGAATATCAGTATTTTATATATCTTTGAGATAAGAAAATACCTTTTTTATGGCAAAGACGACATATAGTTTAGCAAAGTCTAAAAACAATTTGGGTGAGGCGCAAATTATAATTCGGATGTATGTTCGGATGGGTTACTTTGTGCGTATTAAGTCAAATATATGGGTCGATGAAAAACGCTGGGGTAAGAAAAATAATATTACGATTCCGACTATTCCGGGTGAAGAACAAACTGCGTTACTGAATAAAAAAGAATTGTTGCGTCAATTAACCTTATATGTCGAAGAAGCTATATTAAATGCGGATGATAAAAACATTATTGATAAGATTTGGGCGGAAAAAATTGTTGCTCGATTCTATAAAAAGTCCAAAGAGCCGAAGAATAAATCCGAGAAAACACCTGCGGATAATTTCTTTTCTTTATTTGACGGATATATAAAGAAGCGTAAATTTTCAGAGGCGCGTATAAAGCATTTAAGCGTTTTGCGTCGCTGTTTGCAGCGGTTTGAAATGTATAAACAGCTTGGGAATCGGCGCTACAAACTGGATATTGCGAAACTTACCCATGAGGATTTATCCGAAATAGAACATTTTTTATTCCATGAGAGGGAATTTTTTCTGCAATATCCGCAAATATATGAAGCTGTACCTTATTCGTTGAAAGTTCCGAAAAAATCGGTAAGAAAGGTCAAGCCTTATTTGGATGCGACCGGAAACCCGCGACCGAAAGGGATGCCTGTTGTACGCGGTCAGAATACGGTTACAGATATTATGACAAGGTTTCGATCATTTATGATTTGGGCTATTGAAGAGGGATATGCGCAAAAGAATCCTTTTAAGGAGTATCGGATCAACGAAAGTGTTTATGGGAAACCGATCTATATTTCGGTTGCTGAACGAAAAAAGATACATGAAACTGATATGTCTGATGATCCGGTATTGGAACAGCAAAAAAATGTTTTTGTTCTTCAAAGTCTGATCGGTTGTAGGGTAGGAGATTATTATAATATGACGTATGATAATCTTATAGGAAATGCTATCGAATATATCCCGTCCAAAACCCGGAATGATCGCGTAAATACGATAAGGGTTCCTTTGACGGAAACGGCATTGGAAATAATAAACCGTTATCGGAATTTGGAGCGTAAAACAATTATGCCGTTTGTCGCGCAACAAACTTATAATGTATATATTAAAAAAGTTTTTTTGCGCGCCGGCATTACTCGGACTGTTACTGTGATTAATCAACAGACCCGTCAAGAGGAACAGCGACCGATTTATGAAATTGCATCGTCGCACATGGCTCGTAGGACATTTATCGGTAATATCTATAAAAATGTTAAGGATCCTAATTTGGTAGGAGCATTGAGCGGTCATAAAGAGGGTAGCAAGGCGTTTGCCCGCTATCGGGATATTGACGAGGATATGAAAAAAGAATTGGTAAATATGTTGGAGTAAAAAAGAGGTAGGTGAAAGCCTACCTCTCATTTTTCCCTGTTCTGATATTTTCGACATCTTCCTCCAGATAGCGTTTCCTGCCGCCGAAAGGCATAGATTTGATATATCCTGCCCGTTCCCAGTTTCATAAGGTCGAGGAATCTATACCGAGCCTTTGCAGCGTTTCTTTACGTGTCAATGTTCGAGGGCTTTCTTCCAGTGCAGTTATCGGCGCTGTATTGCGGGCTATTTCGGAGAATAGCTGCCGCAGGTCATCCAGGCTCACTGTTACGCTTATGCCGTTGGTATTCCGCAATAATTCATCAATAGACATAAGGCGTTCGATTTAGTTGTCGGGCTGGTCGTCCCAGCCGGGAATGATTACCGTGTCGATTACAACGTCGGGACACGGTATTACGTCGATATTTTCGACCTCTGCCAGCTTGCAGCGGGTCAGGCCGAGCAGGGTCAGCAGTACGATCAAGATGCTTACGAATGTTTTTCTTTTCATAATCTTATTTTTTGTAGTTTTTGAAATCCACGGTGTGAAATATCGCTTTGTGGTTGCACCAGCGGGCCAGTCGCCGCTGTTCGGGTGTGGGGTGTATCTTGCTCTCAAAGTCGCGGTAAGGCTGTGCAAAGGGCTGGCATCCCAGCGCACGCAGTTCTTCGATGCGGCCCAGCGCGTCATCCACGTCCCGAACGAGGACATAGAAAAACATCTTTGCGGGCTTCACGCCGCATTTTTTCAGCCTTTCTATTGCCCTGTGAACGTTGTCCCGGACGGCGGAGCTGTCATATGCCATGCGAATATACTTCGACCACTTCACGCGGGAGAGCAGTTCTGCGATTTCGGTATTCCGGGCGATTTGCCGGGCATCAAGACCCTGGTTGAAGTCCACCCGCACCCCTAACCGGATGATCTTCTCGATCTGCTCCAGTCCCCACCCGGACGCAAGTACGTTGTTGTCGAGCAGTACGGCGTTGCGGCGTCCGCCTAAAAATTCCTCAATGTCGGCATTTGCCCGGATTGCCCCCTCTTTACGGGGGACTACGCACCACGGGCAGCGGTTCACGCATCCGCGGGTCAGGAAACCTACTGCCGCAGGATAATCATACAACCCGTAATCGGGGCAGGAGTGTTCCACTTCTTCGGGCAGGACCCGCGCATAATCCCGATACCCGGTTCCGCCTTTCACGACTTCGCAGGGGAAAACGTGGGGATAGTCGGGAGTGAACGTAAACACCTTTGCCATATACACCCGGTCATACTGCCCGAACATGGGGTCGGCGAACTCCACGCTGTCGCCGTGGACTTTGTGTCATGCGGACAACTTCATCAGCGCGAGGTTCGGGAAGTGGTGGCCGTCTACGTCTATCAGTCCTATTTTCATGGTTTATTGTTTTAAAAGTTCGGTTATTTCGGGATCGAGATTCCCGCGGTACTGCATCCGCTCGTCCATACCGCAGGCGGTCAGGAAATGTTCGCGGCCCTCTGCCTTGCGACCCAGCCGAGAACAAGCGACGGCTTTCAGGTATTCGGTCGTCGCGGACTTCTCCAGCCCAGCGAGGATTTCCAACGCCTGTGCATCATGGCCGAGCGAAAGGAGGGTTACGACGGTGTTCCGATCCCGGTATTCAAGCAGGTTGTAAAGGGCTTTCGCGTACCTGCGCTTTTGCAGCAGGTCTACACCCCGCATGTAAGCTGTATCGACCTCGCGGGTGTGAATAGTGTCGCGGATCATCCCCCTGCGTCGCAGGTCGTATCGCATTGTCACGGCCCGAAGCCACGGATATACGTTTTCTTTGATGTTCTGATACTCCGCCGGGTATCGTTCGCGGATCACCTGCTCCCGTCGGTCAGGGTCTTTTTCGGCGGCGATTAACTCCAATATTTCGGCGCGTTGCGGCAGGCTTTCGTCACCACGGATGCGGGCGGCCAGTTCGGGCCAGTCCTCCGCCACCCACCGCACGCGGACGAGGGTATCTACTTGGGGACCGATGCGCTCCTGCAGGTAACCTTTGAGTGCGTGGGCGCGACCTTGTGCCAATGTGCGGTTACGATTAAAACGGCCCTCCGGGGATGCCGAAGCCGTAAGTACGACGCTATCGACGTAAAATTCCTGCTGGGCGATCAGTTCGGCCATGCGCGCCTGAATCTTACCGAGCTGTGCGGCGTTTTTGCCGAGGGTGTCGAGTACGCGGGTGTCGTTCACCAAAAACTGAATGTAGTTGCGGTCCTGCACGGTTGCGTACTTACTGATGACCTTTATTTTGTAGCGGGTCGTGGTATCGACGAATGAGAGCATCGACGAAACATGATAGGTCAGCGTGTCGGACGGCGGCAGCGTGTAGCTGCTGTCATCGAGCGCCACAACGCGGCCCTGCAACGTGACGAGCATTGTTTTCGACGTTTCATCCGTCGGCACTTCCTGCGAATAGTAGTACGAGATATGGCCGGGATGTGCGGCCACGCTGTCGAGCCGCACACCCTGGGGGTAGGGATATTTCACGAACCGGGCAAATGCGTGGGCTTCGGCGTTGCTGTCGGGTGCGAATACCCGGACATATTTGTCGAACTGCCAGTAGTCGCGCTGCTGTACCCGCGAGAACAGCCCGCCCCGAATGGTGATGTCCTGTAAAGGATGTGCTTCGCCGTATTTGTGCAAATACGGGGTTACTACGACGCTTCGGCACGTGCCCTGCAACTGCCGGGGCATGTCGATCACAAAGTCGATAGTGACTTTTCCAAGCCGTTCGGGGAGTGTCCGGGCGCGGGCGCGGATCGTTACCTCTTGAATCTGCATCGCCATGATACGTTTGCCGTTCTCCTGCACTTCGGTCGGTACGAGGTAGAAGCGGTTGCTGTCGCGCTCGATCTTCAATACGGGCGGCTGGTAGGCCTGCTGCTCGCGTTCGCGCTGTTCGCGGCTGACATGCAGCACGTCGGCGCGGTATTGCCGCCGCTCCAGATGCCCCGTTATGGAACAGCCGCAAAAAAGAACCATGCAGCAGACCCCGGTTGCTATTCTGTTTTTGTTCATTCTATTGTAGTTTGTATTCGACCATACCGTTCAATGAAACCGGAGTGTCGGATTCCATAGTGTACGAAACAATGGAAATGTCATATCGGCCTTGCAGGTCGAGATATACATAGCCTGTTCCCCGTGAGCGCTCGGCTTCGAAAAACACGTCGAACGTATAATCCTGCATTCTTGTATATCCGCCCGAATAGACGATCTTTACGGAGGCCGTAACCGTGATCTTCAAATCTTCGCTGACGGGATAAGACGATTCCATGACAATATCGAGCGCTCCGGTCATCAGCCTGAAATCGAGCGAAAAATTCGCTGTCGTTTTCACGCCTTTCACGGAAGATTCGAAAAAAGTACTGTTTCCCTGCTCGTCGGTGATGGTTACGGTAAAGGGGATTTCGCCTACGGCTTCTGGTTTTATGCGCAGTTCATAAGTTCCGTTTCCCTCGTATAAGGTCAGTTCTGTTTTCGGAATATCTGCACTGTAATGTCCCTGAAAGAATGTCGCACCCTCACCGTTCAAGCGGGCTTTATACCTGCCCGTATAACCGGGTTGGGACACGGTAAACGTAACATAGGCCCTGTCCATTGCGGCCAACTCATACCCTTCTTGGGTATAGGTCGCGGTTATTGGCGGGTTCTTGTAGGTGGTAGTCAGGATGCGCTCCATGCTGATCCCGTGTTTATCCGTGACGGTCAGGCGCAGGCGCACGTCGCCGGAGACCTCTTGTGTATAGGCGATGCCAGCCGTCGCCGTGCCGTTTCCGGAGAGCAGCGGATAAGGTGTGCCTGCCGTACGGCGCTCCCCGTCGATGGTGACGATGCCCTGTCCCGCGTCGAGGTGGTACGAGAGGTAATAATCATTCTCCGCATCGTTCGTGGACACGAGTTCCAACCTCGCAGCGGCGGATGCGCCGGGCCTGTAACTTTCGGCCAAAGGCGTAACGGCTACTTCGGCTGTCGATACGCGCCAGTCCACGGTGTTCATACCGAGAATACGTGCATTGATGTTGTAAACCCGGTTGCGAACGACGTTAAAATCCGTGGTGTTATTCTCGCCGAGGTATATGCGGTACACGACCTTAACATTTGCGGCTTTGCCCTCTATGGCTATGTAAGTCGCATATTCCGGGGCATGGGCTTCGTCTTTCTGCTGTTGGGAACCGATTCCCGCGACCTGTCCCTGACGGTTTTCCAGCAGGTAGTAGGTTGCGTTGTATTCAGTTCCCGTCGCTGATACCTTTTCCATGTCTGCCACTTCCCCGGCGGCATCGGCCCGGCTGGAGCCTAAAAGGGCTGCGGTGAGCGGGACGCTGCGAAGCTGCACGGACTTCACACGAAAAGACTTTGCGAAATCGGCGGCTACCGTGTAGCTGAAATTGACCTTTGCCACGGCGCGAACCAAGGACACGGCGATCTGCGTGTCGCCGCGCACGGTAACAGCCTGCTGTGCGGACATGGGAAAGGGTGCATCCGCGAGGGCCAAAGGATCCCGTTCGACGCGCAGCGTGCGAACGAAATCCTCCGCCCGGTCGCCTGTATCGCGGGCGAGGTTTGCGATGGCATAAAGCGTATAGTCCCCTTTGGGCAGTTCGAGTACGACCGACTGCACGGGGGCGATGTATATGTGCCGGGCCGGGCCGCCATTCACAGGGAACAGGTACAGGTTGATGTCGTCGATGCGGGTGTCGCTCGATGCACTGCGTGTCGGGGACATTTCGCCGCATCGGAACGTCATGGTGATCTGCTGTGCCTGCGTCGTCGGATTAGGATTTATGTCCGCATCCGAGCAGGCGCAGCAAAAAAGCATCATGCAGATCGGAATATAAAATATCTTTTTCATAGGGTTAGAATAAGTAGTTAAAACTTACCTCTGCGCGTGAGGGGCCGACCACCCATCGCTTATAGTGGTGAATGATGATGGATTCGTATTCGGGCAATGTGCGGTCGCGGCGGGTATCTTTCATGTAAAAGACTCCGACGCCGATTTCGGCTGTGATGTTCCACCGCTTCGAGAGTAGCCAGGCATAGCCATAGCTGAACCCCAGCCCGGCCATATTGCCCTTGTAGTAGTGCCGTGAGCCGCCGTACAGGTAATTTCCGTAGGTAAGCTGGCCACTGATGAAATGTCCTACGAAAGCCTCGTACAGCCAGCGTTTCGTGCCGATCTGTGCGGCGTACAGGCGGCAACTGAACGAATCGGAATTAATCGGGTTCCAGTAGCCGGATACGTCGAGCGTCCATTTATCGGCGACGGCCGCGTCGAGGCCGACGTTCACCGTTCCGGTGAGTGCGGCCAGTGCGTTTACTTTGGCGCTGAAAAACTGCGCTGCGGCCCGATGAGGTTTGCCCCACAAAGCCAGCAGGCAGAGCATTAAGGTGATGATGTGTCTTTTCTTCATGGTTGTAATTCTTTCTGTCTATTCCCGAATACAGCGGATAGGATTTGCGGCATAGCGGTAATAATCTGTTGTGTCGATAAATGAGGGTACGGAACCCGTCGAGAAAATAATCGAGGTGCAGGAAATATCGCCATACCGACAGCCATACGTTCCCCAGAACATATAGTAGGGCGCATTGGTGTAAAGTCGTCCGAGTTGTCCGTTATTCATAAAGCGTGTATCGACGAAAGTCCCTCCGATCGGAATATTCGTAGTGCGATTACCGTTGTAATGAATCGTTACATAATAGGGCGACGACTGACTTACCCGCTCGATTCCGACAAAATCTTCGGGGCTGGGAACTTTCCAACCAACGGGACACGGATCATAGATAGATTTGTAGCTTATCTTGCTGATATTGCTGTTGCTCGTCGTGATATTACCCCAAAGATTCGGATGATGATTGTAAAGCCAATCCACAACAGATGCCCACTCTTCCCAATCTTCGTACATGGCATCGCTCATAAAGGTTGTTGGATGAGCAATCGACCACTCTACGGTCATTACGTCATAAGGGCTTTCAGTCCTGGCGTTTCGGGGATAGCTGACATTAAATGCGAATCCTTCGGTATAGACCACTCTTTCAGGTTCATAGCTGGTGCAATTTGCCGGATGGATGAACGGGTCTTTGCGGCCCCATTGGTAGTAAAGCCCGCGGGATGCGGGATGCGTGCAGTCGGTAGAAATCGCTCCCAGGTTTCGATCCATAAAAACGGCTCCGGAAACATAGGTCTGTGCTGTGGTTGCCGGGTCGTAATCGACCGACCAAATATGCCATGACCAGATGCAATTATCCGTAACGTCGAACAATCCGATTACGGCGTTCCCCCGCGCGTTCCCCGTCGAGAAAGAGATACGGTTGTCTGCATACAATACATTTTCAACAACTTTGCTATCCGATTCCCAAAGCATACGAGCGGAAGTTCCGTTAAGATTTTGGGCCCAAATATTTCTCGTGTTTTTGCCGTTACCCTGAACGGTCGCGTTAAACGAATAGCGGGTATTCAGGGTTGGGGCTATGTAGCAGTTTGCCGTTCCCTTGCTGTCGAGCGGAGTGTCTACGGCACGGAACCGGGCATAGATGTCGGCGTACAGATCGCGGGGAATGTAGGTATAGCTCTCCGACGACGAAAGAAGCCGGGTATATGCGGCGTCGGCATACCAGCCGTCGAATAAGTAGTAACCCGTCGCCGTGGCGGTCAGTCGGCAGCCGTCCTCGTGGCATAACGCCGCGGTGCGCTTCCCGCTGCCCTCGGTCGCGGTTTGGGCGTAAAGGCATTTGTCTGCCGTGACGCTTCCGCCCGTGGAAGTATGGACGTAGACTACATTTGCCATCGTATGTTTGAAATCGTAAGACTGTGCGAATCCGTATTCGTCGGTCAGGGTCACACGGTATGCCAGTTGCGAATTGTCTTTTGTAAAGATCGGCGGGCGGTAATCGAGGTAAAAGTAATTGCCGCCTTTGGGGTTATAGATTTCAAATTCGAAGCTGCTATTGCAGTCGTTACGGTCAAATTCGAAATAATCGCTGTCGCCTTGTGTTACCTCTAACCGCCCGCTGATAGCGAGCGAGCTGTTTTCATTCACCATATCGACATGCAGGCTGTAATCCGGGTCATACACGCAGTAGCTGCCGATATTGCCGTCATCGAAATCGTCGTACACGGTCGCAGTATATGACGCAATGCGAGTGTCTGCGGTGTTGTCGTTCAGCAGGGTTATATTGAGCGTGTAATGGCTGTTGGCCCGGACGTTGAAATCGGACGTATTGTTTTCGCCCAGATAGACCGAGTAGGCCAGCACCTTACTGCCCCGTGTGGCACGGATGAGCAGCCACGATGCGCAAGCGGGTGCATTGTCGGCGTTCTTCTGTTTCTGGTCGGTAATCGAAGTATTCACCCCTTGTCTGTTGGGCAGCATGTAGTAAGAACCTGCGGCCCGCTGTCCCGTCAGGGTTGTTTCGGGACTGTCGGTATAGTCGTCGGGATTATCGGCCGCCGTGCCGTCTGGGGCGAACACCACCGCAGTGCGGGGGATGGAAATAAGCTGCACCGATTTGAGTTCCATGTCCGCAGGCTTGGCGGTAAGGTTATAAGAGATTTTCGATACAACCCGCTTTACGGTTATGGGCGGCAACTGCACCACGCCGTCGGAGGATAATGAGATCGTTGTTTTCTGTTCGCAGAACATCGGCAGCATGTTGTAATGCTCTTGGTATGTCACCTTGTATTGGAACAGATCGGCTGTTTCGCCCAGACTGCGCCCGACGTTCGCGGCAATGCGTACGAGGTAGTCGCCCGGCAGACATTCGAAACGTAGTGTCGTTGCGGTGAGGTAGCGATATAGGACGACTGCGCCTTTTCTGTCTATGAGGTAGAAATTCAGGTCGCGGATCGCTGCTTCGTCGGTCGTGCGGGTCGTCGTGGTCATGGGGTCGGGCCTGACGGTCAGTTCTACCGTCACTTTCGACCGGGCGTCCGGCTCGCGGTCGGAAATGCAGCCCCAGCAAAGAGCGAGGGTGAGCAAAAAAAATATAGTGTGTTTCATCGGGAGTTATGATAACCGCCCGCGCCCCGAAAGGTGCGGGCGGTGGTTAATAAATAGGTTGTTTATGCGCCCAGATCGACGGACTGCGTTACGGGTGTTTCCCACTCGGCGACCGACACGCTGACTTGGCAATCCTGTCCCACGAGACCCGTAATGTTGGCGGCCACACGGTAGTAGCCGTTGCGGGCGATTTCACCCCCGGCCTTGCCCGTGAGGGGAACGGTGTAGATGACTTCCATGCGGTCGGCCGTTGTCGAAGCGTTCCCGTCGGCGTCATAGGTCGCGGTGATCTCCAACGCTACGCGGCTCGCTTCGGCCAAAGCTCCGTTTTCGAAGATGTAAAAAAGATTGTTATTCTTGCCGGATGCCGTTGCCGGGGCCTGCGTATGGGTGTAGGTCATGGCTCCGGGCGTCGGTGTGGCCGGAGCGATGATCGGCGTGTGGCTGGCGGCGCGCAGCAGCTTCGTTCCCGTTACGGTCAGCGTTCCGGAATACTTGCTATTGAACGACGCATCGACGGAGGTCTGCACGGCGATTTTGGCGACGGTGCGTTTGAGTGTCAGGGCTATGGATGTCGTGCCGCCCTCGGCGATGGCCTTGCTCACTCCGGCCGTCATTACGAAGCCGCCGCTGCGCTTGGCTTGGGTGCTCACCTCTGCGAATGTGCCGTTATAGTCTGCGGCGGATGTTTCCAGCTTTGCCAGCAGCGCGGATTTCGTGGTGACGCCCGACAGGGACATGTTGGCTACGGCGTAGAAGTCGCAGGTCGTTCCGGCTGTGGCGTGCGGCAGGGCGAACGTCGCGGTGCGGGCCGTGAGTTCCGAAGCGGTGAAGTCGCGCAGGGTGATAAGGTCGCCTTTGGCGTTGAACACGTACACGGAGAGCGAGGAAAGGGATTTCTCCCACGCTTCGGCGGCCGCGGCTTCGGCAAAGAACGCACGGGTCGGGGTTTCGTCGGTGAACCTCATGGCGACGATTGCGCCGTTGAGGGTGTTGTCGATGTCGGGAATGACAGTCGTTGCATCGTCTTTGTTGCAGGCGATCATCGAAAGTGCGGCAAAGGCCGCGAAAAGAATCTTTTTCATGTTAAATCGTTGTGTTTTGAGTGTAATTTGCTGTGAATTAAAGTTTTGATGTTGTGTTTGTTGTCTGCGGCAGGGCCGCTCCGTCCTGTCCCGGTCCGCACCCTCGGTGCTCTCCGGGCGAAAATCGTCACTTTCGCATATTTTAGGATTTAGGAGGTTATTCTTCCCAGCCGTAACCGAGGACTTCGAAACGCACGTTTTTGTCGCAGTCCTCGGTCAGTCGAAGCGTGCCGTCCAGTTTTATAGTCACGTCCGCGAGGGTTAGCGTCAAGGGAATTACGGGTGTCGTGCCGCCCTCCAGCAGCAATTCCAGAAAACCGTATTCTTTGAGCATCCGGCGACTTATGCCGCGCTTGGCGGCGGCTACCCAGTCGATAGCCGATTCATCGAATCTTTCCATAGCGCTAAACGTGTTGACCTGTTTTCCGCTGTGCTTTGGGAGCGGGCGTCGCTACTTCCGGACGCGGTGATTTCTGCCCGGCTCGCGGCTGTTTCTGACCTTGCGGGGATGTCTGGCCCTGCACCGGGGTTTTGCCTTGCGTGGTTTTGCCTGCTCCGAAAAGGTCAGGTGCGGGAGTTTGTCCCTGTCCGGCCGTTTCGGCGGCCTGCCCCTGCTGGTTCTGCTCCGGCACGGCTGCGGGTGCTTGTCCCTGTCCGGCGGTCTCGGCGGTCTGTTCTGCCGACTGCTTGGGGGCCTGCGGGTATTGGGTCCGCCCGTCGGCGGTTTCGGGCATCGAGGAAATAATACGCTCCATGTCGCGTTGCTCGCGCAGTTTGGTTGCCAGCGCATTCCGCTGCTCAATGGTCAATACCTCCATAGGTTTGCGGAAAACCGCGTTGTACTGGTAGGGCACGATGTTCACGCTGCCGTCCCTGTTTACAATCGCTATTTCGCGCACTTCACCGTGGCGGAAGCTGTTGATGTCCTCCTGTGTGAGTTCCGTTCCGCGGATGTATCGGGGAACAAAAGCATTTTCAGTATTCGTGTAATCCAACTGCCGCGTATCGAAGTCCCGCGACACGAGCAGAGGACCCTCGGACGTTTCCAGCACGCGGCCGAGGTTGCCGTACATTTCGAGATTCTTCATATCCGCATCGGTAAATTTCTGATTGAAAAGTCCCTCGTCGAGAATCCGGGCATAGCTTTTCACATCGACTTTGTATCCGTTTCCACTCTTTTTGAGCCGGAATTTACCTTCGCCGATATAGTTGATTATATCGTCATGGTATTTGAGTTTGTGCATCCCCGTCTGTTCGTAATTCTGCAACTTTTGGAGATAGTTCACCTTTTCCAGCCCGCCGAAACTGTACCCCATGCGGTTAAGTGTGTCCCACGGCATTTCGTCAATGGGGATGCCGCGGGTTTTCATCTTGCACTCGAATTGTCCGTCAGGACGCATTTTGTAGTTGTAATACAGCTTTACGTCGTCGCGGGAGGTATTTTTCCAGTACCGTTTAAGCGCATCTTTCATGCGTTCGAGCGCACGCCGGGGAACGACGTAAATGTTAATCGTGGGGTTGTTGTGATATTTCTTCAAATTCTTGTAGAAGTTCAGCGGAATGTTCTTGTCCATGACAAAAAACAGGCTTTCATTCTCCGGTGTCGGGTCCACCGTACCGATACTCCCGTCAGGGTTCTGGGAAAAGACCTTTGTCTGGTCTTTCTCCTTGTCATAGAGCATACCGATACTCGGTTCGTTCAATGTGTTGTCGATGGGCTGTTCGTCAGCTCCGAGCGACTGTCTTTGTTCTTCTGCCATAATTTAAATTTTAAGTTATTTTGTGAAACTGTCTGTGCTGCGAATGTATGGCGGGGATTGACGAAATGATACTGCAACGGACACGAACGGACATGAACGGATAAAAACGGACTATTGCGCGTTGCCTTTAAACAGGTGTTGTAGCTTCGGATCGGCAGCTATACGTCGCAGTTCGTCCTCTACGATCTGGGCCGCTTCCTGCTTTATGCGGTAGTAGTTGGCTTCGACAACTTCGGCCATTCGATCTTTACCGTTTTCGTCGGTGAAGTCGGAAAGCACGGGAATCGGGCGATACTGTTTTTCTTCGGCTTTGATCTTTTCGGTATCGACGATGATTCGGGCGTGAAACATTTTTTGCGACATATTATCCCCGAAGTTATCGGCTACGGCCCCGACGAACTCGCCCTGTGAAAGATTGCTGATCTTGGACGCGGGGATCACGTTGTCGAGCTGGGTATTTATACCCGTGGATTTATCTTCTCGGTTGATGTTGAGCGACTGCCGCTGCTGCACGATCTTCCCGAATCGCTCGGAGAGGATGCGGGCTGTGTCGCCCACGACCTGCCCTGAAATGATGTTGCCGACGATATTTTGTATGACCTTGCTTTCCTGTTCGCCATAGTCGCGCGTAAGCTGGGAAAAGTCCTGCATGCCCAGGCACACGGCGACGCGGTTGCTTCGGGCCGTGGCGACCAACTGGTCCAGACCTTTGAAAAAAATGGTCGGCAATTCATCGACTATGACCCCGCATTTCTGCTGCCCTTTGCGGTTTATCATCTTCACGATGCGGGAATTATAGAGGGATAGGGCTGCGCCGTATATCGCCACGCGCTCCGGGTTGTTGCCGACGCATAGGATTTTCGGGGCTTTCGGGTTGTTGATGTCGAGCGAAAAATCGTCCCCGGACATAACCCAGTAGAGCGACGGCGAGATAATCCGCGAAAGTGCGATCTTTGTACTTGCGACCTGCCCGGCAAGCTGCTCCACGGCCCCGGACTTCCAAGCATCCACAAAGGCGCTGACATATCCCTCCAGTTCCGGCCGGGCCATGAGGATAGTAAATACTTCTTCGTACTTCTGCATCAGCAGTTCGACGGCGTGCGGAAAGGTGCAGTATTTCCCGTTTTCGTAGATTTTCAGAAACCAGATGATCGCGGCAAACAGAATGACCGAACTTTCGATAAAAAAATCGCCCTGCTTTTGCGACCATGAACGGTTCAGGCCCAGCATGGTTACATTGGCCGCTTCGTAAGAATCGGCGATGTCGGTCAGAAATTCCGCTTTGAGGGGGTTGCAGCGGTGCGAGTGGCGGGGATCGTCGAAGTTTATCACGCAGAACTGGGGCGTTACCTCGTACCTGTCTTTGTAGCGCAGCAGGTGATTGTAGGCCAGCGTACTCAAATCCGGATATTTGAAATCGTAAATATAAAGGCAGAACGACTTTTCGATAAATTGACGTATAAAGTTGTTTATCACGGTAAAACTCTTGCCGCTGCCTGGCGATCCGATAACGGCGACCGCGCGAAATACGGCTGGTATATTCAGCCAGCCTTGCCATGTACGGCCCTGGTAGCGGAACAGCGTCGGCAGGTTCACCGAATATTCGTTCTCGATCAGGCGTGTTTCCTGCATGAAGGATTCGTTTTCGTCGTTGAAAACGTCGTCCAGCAGGTTGTGCCGCAGAAGTCGCCACATCCATATTCCGGCTGTGAGCATCAGCAGATAGCCCGCGAACAGGGTTGCGGCATACCAGGCTACACACACACCGGGCGACGCGGGGATGCGTAGCAGGGAGCCGTTGAAAAAGTAGAGGATAAAACCCGTGAGACCTACCGCAATGATATGCGTCCAGCCGATTTTCTGCGACTTAATACCCCGTGAACCCAGACAAGCGATCAGGAGCAGCAGAAAGGCGAACAGTTTTGAGTAGAGGGGTGAGGAATAGAATCCCGTCGTCTGCTGGAATCCCCGCAGAATACGGTCTATAATCCCGAATGTTCAGCCGTTGTCGGCCAGTCATTGATAACAGAACCAATAAATGTTGGAGGCATTACAAATAATGCCTACGGCCTGAATAAAGGTGATAATCTTTGCCAGCGCCCGTAAATCGTCCTCGTTTTGCATAATTTATCAATGGGTTAGGGCGCAAAAATAGATTTTGCGGGGCTTATTCCCTTTCCAACGGACACGAACGGACATGAACGGAGCAAAACAGACATTCTTTCAGCACATAGATTTCCGCCAGTTTTTTGGTACAAACCTCTGGGCATGAGAAATTACTCTGTTGGTGTCATATATTTTCGATAATAAAAAGGCTGTATCGTGCTGGCAACTATCTTCTGGTAATCTTGCGCTGCATGATGTTCCGCGATTCCAATTCCTCTTTCAGAACAAAGCCAGGATGAACCGCTATCGAGGGCATTGATTCTTTTTTCAGAGCAAACATAGTCGATTATTTATAGTGGTTCCGTTCATTGTGTTGCGATATTTTCGCGTTGATCTTTATCCGCGGCGGGATTGGCCCGTGTCGAAAGGTTCCTTGTCGTAAGGCTATAGCTCAATAATCATTCAAGCGGCGTAATGTTCTGCTGTAAACTGAAAACCTCTTTCTGGCGTTCGATCTCTTTGCGCAGTTCCTCCTCACTCGGCAGATAGGTAAGATATTTCGCCGTGAACAACTGCGGATTCTCATGCAAGACCGAGTACCGGGCAATATCGCGGCTTGTTTCCGAACAAAGAATCAGCCCGATAGTCGGATTATCTCCGTCCGTGCGTTTCATTTCATCGTACATGCGGACGTACATATCCATTTGGCCGACATCCTGATGCGAAATCTGGGTAGTTTTCAGGTCGATGAGCAGGAAGCATTTGAGAATGAAATTGTAGAATACAAGGTCGATGTAATAATCACCCGCATCGGTTGAGATATGCTGTTGCCGGGCAACGAAAGCGTAACCTTTACCCATTTCCATGATGAATTTCTGCAAATGCGTGAGGATGGCACTTTCAAGTTTGGATTCGGTGAAGTCCATATTGGATGCCAGGCCCAGAAATTCCGCCACCATTGGATTCTTGATAAACTCCAACTTGTCCCGCTCATATGCCGCTGTCAGGGATTTCATTTCCGATACGACCTTTTCCTTCGCCGGAGATTGCAACAGCCGATGATAGTACTGCGACGATATATTCCGGTCAAGTGTGCGAACGCTCCACATTTCCTGTGCAGCTTCATTCAAATACCAGATGCGGGCCGCATCGTCCGTAACCCGCAATAAGGTTCGAATATGCGACCATGTAAGATTTGGTACACGCGTGTGCCAAATCTCAACATGCGGAAAGGATAGATAGAATTGCCTGTAATTTCGCAAATTGCGAGCCGAGAAGCCTTTACCGAATGCCGCGGACAATTCGCCGGAGAGTACTTTCAGCAACTGCGTCCCGTATTCTGCACGGCTTTTGCCCTGCTGCTCCTGCTCGACGATCCGCTTGCCGATATTCCAATAAGTTTCCAGCATCACGGCGTTGATGGCGGCATAGGTATTCAGACGGGCATCCTCTATCAGACGTTTGATGTCGTCGATAAAAGTGCGTTCTAAAACGGGTACGTCCATATTGTGCTTGATAAAGTTTGGTAAACGATTAAGCAAATGTAGCAAATAATCTCCGAATTAAACTACATTTCCAAATCCCGGAAGAACTTGGTCTGGGTGATGCCGTAATAGCGGCAGAAGAGGTCGAGATTATTTCTTACTCTCTGATATTTTGTACCCGATGGGCCGGGGCAGTTTGCGGGCCTGCGGAACCTTGACCGGGAGGGCGGCAATAGCCTCATAAATATTGTCCAATTCTTTGCGCATATCTTCGGAAAGATCGTTGATCACCTTGGCATTATCCTCGTCGGCCCGCTCCAGCAGGGAGAGCTTCGAACGGATTTCAGAAAGTTCTACGGAAATTACATGTTGATTGGTCAGATAATTTCGCATGGCAACAAATGCCCTCATAATCTCTATGTACACATTGACTGCGACAGGACTGCGTAATACCCCGGATAACGAAGCGACGCCTTCTTGAGTAAAAGCAAAAGGCATATATCTCGTACCTCCTTTGTTTGAGGTCACAATTTGTGACCTCAAACTGTCTTTCAATGAGTTATACTCATCTATGGTTATTTCAAACATGAAATCCGCGGGGAATCGTTCGATATTACGGCGTACCGCCTGTTTCAAAACTTTTGTTTGAACTTGGTACAGTGGTGCCAGGTCGAAGTCGAGCATCACGCGCTGGCCGCGGATTTCGTAGATTTTATTTTGGATTACAGCTATTTCCATTGTTCGGGTTCTGTCCGGTTTATTTTGTGTCCGGCTTTTTGAATCCTATCGGCCGGGGCTGCTTGCGGGCCTGCGGGGTTTTGATAGACAGGGCGGCAATGGCTTCATAAATATTATCCAGCTCCCTGCGCATATCTTCCGAAAGGTCGTTTATGGCCTCGGCGTTGTCCTCGTCGGTACGCTCCAGCAAAGCCAGTTTCGCGCGGATTTCGGACAGCTCGGCCGTCAGTGTCGTCGTCGTGGCGATGTAGTTACGCATAGCGACAAAGGCTTTCATAATTGCCCGATTTACCAGTATCGCAGTATTACTGCGTAAAACACTCGACAACATGGCAACGCCCAGTTCCGTAAACGCAAATGGCTGATAACGACGACCTCCCCAACTTGAGGTCGCAATTTGCGACCTCAAGTCCGCGTATTCCTTTTCGGTAAGTTCGAACATAAATTCATCGCCTTCGAAACGCTCGATATTACGTCGCACAGCTTCTTTTAATCGTTTCGTTTCGACTTGATATAATGCCGCAAGGTCGAAGTCGAGCATCACGCGCAGGCCGCGGATTTCGTAGATTTTATTTTGGATAACGGTTATATCATTCATAAGTTCGGGTTGTGGGGGCTGATTCTGGTGTCGGCAGTTATTCGAATTTTTCTAATAACTCGATTTGCCGCCGACTTCCGGGCGTTATTTCTCGCTCTGCTGCGCATAGTAGCTGATCTGCGCCGTGCAGACCCGTTCCACGATGTCGCGCAGACGTTCGACTTTCGGCAGCAGCGCGTCGATGTCCTCTTTGGTGATTTCGAAGTCGGGATTATACCGGGATTCGACATAAGCCCTTTGCAAGAGGTCGAAAAGCCGTTCTTCTTCCGGTGTGTCGCGCGGGAATGCTTTGAATATTTTGGTCGTGAACCGCTTACAGCGGTCCATAAATTCGGCCAAATCGTGTTCCTTTGGGCTATATAATGTAAATACTAATTCTATAGTGCGCAAAAAGTGTTCTGCTGCCTGATGGAGCATGAATGACGACAATTTATATTCGCTATCTCCGTAATAAAATTTAACGCCTTTTAAAAATTTAATGGCAGTTGAAAATTTATCATCATAATATTTCTGCGCCCTTTTTGCAATTTCGTCGAAATCCAATTTACGGCGACGTTCCAATTTATATTCTCCGGAATCATACAGGATAATTCCCTCGCGTTTTATCTCTGTTTCGAAATAATGCCCCTTTGTCAATGCATAATTATAATCATCTATCCCGTAATTGATAAATTGGGGCTTCGTGTGAAACGGGCGGTTTTTATCTTCGAAAAATTGATTTTTGATTTTGGAATAAAGTGAGTGTTGAATCGCCCCGATTGGCTTGCGCGTCAGAATCACTATGTCGTAATCGCTCATAAAGTAGGTCGGTACGCCGAACTCAATGCGCTGGTCGTAATCGACATAGGTGTTCCGGGCATAGCTGCCGTATAGGATAACCATACCGACATCCTTTATGTTCCGGCGAACCAGATCGACAAGCTGTTTCAGGTCGGATTGTTTCTTTTCAGGTAAGAAGTTGACGCTCTTTTTCATAACTACAAAATTATGAAAAAAGTTGGTAAACCGCTTTGACCTGTCCATATTTTCCGTATATTTGCTTAACAATCCTGCAAATAGTCTGCAAAAGTTTCCTACGGGGGTAGCGGGTGCTACTTAAAAGAAACCAAAACAGACCATTATGCGGAATTATCACAACTCGGCATAGCCGACGGACATAACTATAAAGGGTAAACAACTCTTTATGCCATACGCAAACATAGGAGCCTCTTTCGGGAGGGTTTGAAATTGGTATAATGGTTGTCAGTCCTTGTTATGTCCCGCTTATTTTTTGGCGGGACACGACAGGGGCGCAGGACAGCTACCAATTTCGGGTTTCCTATGATCTGCGTATGGGGCTGACACCGCGCCCCCTTTTTTATGCCTATCCGGGGCGCATATTTCCAACAATCCCATGAAGTTATGGAACCCCGTCGCGCTCGAAATGCAATAAATTATACGGATTGCCCCCGCCCCCTGCTTGGGAGCGGGCGGAATCGGTATGTTCCGGTGGCAAGCGCCTGCCGGGGTTCAATGATAAACAGGTATGCGCGCGTACCTGCGGGAGCAGCCGAGCGAGATAAGTTAACTTGGCATAGTTATTATCCGGCTGCTCCTTTTTTCGGTCTATTCAGTCAATTTCACTATTATAATCGAAAAGTTATATCTTTACACCGTCATTCAGCAAACGGCAAGGTACGTTTATTGCGTTCCTGTGAATTGATACGCCCAAAATTGTTATGCCCATTCGTCGAATTTCATAAGGCAATATTTGGGGTAGGGGGATGGGACCCGTACTCCCTCCCCCGTTTTTCGAATCTTCTCCGCTCATCATATAAACAGCCCCGGCATGCCGGTAAGGAAACCGGGGCTGATGCTTCCGCCGTATCGCTGTATGCGGCGGTACGCTCGTTTGTCCCTATGTTAGTCCGGCCTTTCGGGCACGGACGCAATCGGGATGTTTCGACAGGTTATGCCGCGCAAAATAACAATCCCCGTCTTTCGGATGTAGCTAATAAATCCTGCCTGAAAGGTCGGCCCCTTAAAATCTGGTCTTGCTGTCCTGCTCCGTATGGAAACGGGCAGCCTGTTTGCGCGGCATCTACGGGTGGGCGGGTTTCCCGACCTGCTCCGGGGGCGGTTTCTGCATTGGATTCTTCATTAAGTGGAGTTGCGTCACTGTGTTCAATCGGAACCGCCCTTTTCTGTTAGCGTGAAATACCCTGCTTCTTGCGGCGTTTGTGTTTGCGTGAAAGGTTTCGGCGCATGGCTTCGAACTCCTCCTGCGACATGGGGCCGTCTTCGGTGAGCTGTTCCAGCAGGTCGCCCGCTGCATGGAACAGGCTTTCGCCCATGCTGCGGGGTGCGGGCTGCGCCGGGCGCGGAGATAATCCGCGCGGGGACGTGCGGATCTTCTCCGTCTGCCGCGGAGATGTCGGGGCGGGCTTGGGCGGCTGTTCTGCCGTCTGACCTACGGGCGGCACGACGCGCGGCGGTGCGGTTGTTTCGGAACGCTGCGGTTTGGCTTGTTCGTCCGCCTGCTGCCGGGGTGCTGCCGGAGCCGGGGCCGTGAGCTTCGGCAACAGCGATGCCCGATCCGCATGGGGATTGTTGAACAACTCCTGAAAGACATTGGCCGAATAACTCTTACCGAGCCGGGAGCCGTTCAGCACGGTTTTCGTCCGGTGGTCTATGAACGTCGCTCCCGTAATGCGGCCTGTGGCGTTCTGCCGAAAAACGGCGTCTATACCGTCGGCTTTGAGCAGGCGCACGAACTCGTCCTGTGTCCGGGCGCGGTGCATGGCGCGGGCCACGGCCGCGCGGATAGGGCCTTTTATTTGCTCGGATTTGATGTCGGCATCGTTTCTGGCGATCTGCTTTTGCAAGAACTTATAGCCTCCTTTCAGGGTCAGGGCCGAGGATTTGATCGGTGTGCCGACCCACGCGCCCCGTTCGTCGGTCGCGGTGTAGACGATGCCGTTCCACCGCTTGCCGTCGGCTTCGCCCCTGCGTTCTTCTAAATCGACATTATAGAGGTTCAGCAGCGTTCGGAACTCGGAAATCGAGCCGAAACGGTATTGCTCGGCCAGAAGCCGTACGGCGGACTTCATCTGCTGTTTAAGGTTGTCGCGCCCGTACTCGACCCGGCGGGCGGTGTCGAACTCCCGCTGCTCCTGTCCTTTGACGGCGGGCCGCAGGCCGTACCTGCGTTCGATGTCCTGCAAAATCGCTTTCGACCGGGGCCTGTCCTGACTGTCCGATATGATCGACCCGTCATCGCGCAGGCGTACCGAAACGATATGAATGTGTTCGCGGTCGATGTCGCGGTGTTTGAATACGTAGTAGGGCTGCTGGCCGAAGCCCATGCGCTCCATGTACTCGCGGGCGATCTCCGTAAGTTGGGCATCGGTCAGACAGTCGGTAATGTCGGGATTCAGCGATACATGGAATACGGGGTCTTTGATCTTCCGGGTATCGAGGTAGGGCTGAAAACTCAACAGGGCACGCCGCATATCGAACGTGTCGGATTGCTCGCAGTCGCCTAAAACCAGATTTCCGTACAAAACGGTAGCTTCGCCATTGCGCACTTTCCCGGCGTTGTACTCCAGTACGCCGCGAATGGATGCGCCTTTCGTTATTCGACCGACCATCTGCGATTAAATTCTTCAGTCAGGCGGACGACCTGTCCAAACAAGACCGTCAATTCCTGGGTGTGCTTCTCCAGCCGTGACAATAGAGCCACGGCCCGGCGGTCGTTAAAATTGGTGTGGATGGCTTTGACGGTCTGGTTGTAATTGACCCCGACGGCCCGGATTTGGGCGTAAAGATTCGTCAGGCGCAGGTAGTAGTCGTGCGCGTCCTTGTTGGTCTGAACGACCCGGAACGGTCAGCCGAAGATGCGGGAGAGGATAAATTTCGACTGGCTGCGCTGGCCCGCCGTTAACATCATTTTCTCAAACTGCACCTGTTGCTGTTCGTTCAACCGGAATGTGTGCATGTAACTCTTGGGGTCTATGACCCGTTTCTGTTTTTCCATAAACTGATATTTTAAGATTAATCGACTTGGGAGATTGACCAGCACAGTTTTCCGGTTTTTCGTTAGTGTAATACAAAAGGCACGTTGTATTACAATAACATATCTTGCTATTTGCTCTACGCAAATAAAATCCGTCCCCACGGGACGAAAAGGAGTTGCCGCGGGCAACGACGTCAATCCTTTAAACCTCTATACCGAATAGGTAATCTTCCCGCTGCAAAGGTAAGGGCAAAATCTTTACGTTGGATAGTCCATTTTTGTCCGTTCGTGTCCGTTTATGTCCGTCGAGGTATCTTTCAGCCGGTTTCACCCTTTTATTTGTGCCGGGTTCTGGCAGTAACAGCATTAAAATATTGCAAGACATAGGGTCGAGCAAGACGCAAGAGCCGAAAAGACGCCGGGTTTTGTAAGACGCAGGGTCGGGCAAGATGCAAGAGCCGGAAAGATGCCGGGTTCTGTGAGACGCAGGGTCGGGCAAGATGCAAGAGCCGGAAAGATGCCGGGTTTTGTAAGACGCAGGGTCAGGCAAGATGCAAGAGCCGAAAAGATGGCGGATTCTGTAAGACGCAGGGTCAGGCAAGACGCAAGAGCCGGAAAGATGCTGGGTTTGGGAAGATGCAAGGCCGACTGAATATGAGAAACAAACAGAATTTAACCAAAGTAAAATTATGGACAAGAAACCTATTTCTATTTCATTTGCCAACCAAAAAGGCGGTATTGGCAAATCGACCCTCACGATTCTGGCCGCTTCTTGGCTGCGCTATGTCCGGGGCCTGAATGTGCTGGTCGTGGATTGTGACTTTCCACAAAACAGTATCGTCGAATTACGGGAGCGCGAAAAAAAGGCTGTTATGAAAAACGATGCCTATAAGCTCATGCTTCAACGGCAATTCGAACGGCTCCAAAAGAAAGCCTACCCAGTGATACGCTCAACGCCGGAAAACGCGGAGAACGACGTGCAGGTATTCCTCGCCAGCGAATCGGAACCCTATGACGTGGTGCTTTATGATCTGCCGGGCACTATGGGCACAAAGGGCGTAATCTATACGATTTCGTTGCTGAACTATCTCTTTATCCCTATGCGGGCCGACCGCCTTGTGATGCAAAGTACGCTGAACTTCGCGCAGACGGTTTACGATAAATTCGTTGAAAATCCAGCTACGAACATTCAAGAGGTCTTTCTGTTCTGGAACATGGAGGACCGCCGGGAACGGACGAATATCTATACCCTTTACGAAAGGATATTGGCTACACTCGATATGAAAGTTTATATCTCCCGGATTCAGATGCGTTCGAAGTTCAGCCGAGAGTTGGCAGATGCGGACGGCACGGTGTACCGCTCAACGTTGTTTCGCTCGGACGGAACTTTCCTCCGCGAAAGCGGAATGGCCGCCCTAATGGATGAAATATGTACGACAATCGGCATATAAGCTATGGCAAAGAAACAGGGACGCTATGAGCCGATTGACGAGGATATGATTCGCAACTTGATCGGTGGGGTTGATGCACCGCCGCGGTTGGTTCCGAAACAAGCGCCAGCGGCTCCGCCACCGGAAACTCCTCCACCGGAAATGCAGACGGAATCCCAAATCACACGGTCGGCACAAGTTATCGTTAGGCAATCCGAAACAAACGCAGGACATAATAAAGGGAAAGATTGCGGTAACGAATACAAACGTATTTTCTTGTGTCCTCAAAACTGCTTGCCGGACACCTCTTGCCGGATAAAACGGAGTACACGGGAAAAATTGGCATGGATTGTCCGGATGCTCGGATCTGATGATATGTCCGTGAAAGCCTATGTAAATAATATTTTGGACAATCATCTGGAACAATACCGGGACGAGATAAACGAACTAATTGAAACCACAAAAAAATTCAAGTTATGACAAAAAAACACATGAACAAACGAATGCGGCGGGGACTGCTGCGAATCGCTTTTTTCACGGGACGCAAAGAGAAAAGGCTGCCCGATGCGCGGGACGAGGGATGTACCTGTATCGACATGCAGGTAGTGCATAATGTTCCGGAATACGCTGCGAAGTTCCTGCGGCCGCACAACCTGAAAAACCGGGTTTCGGTCTACATGGAGCGCGAAGTGCGGGATGCCTTGCAGGTTATCGTGAAGCGTATCGGCGGCAGGGAACTTACCACTGCCGGATATATCGACAATATCCTGCGTGAACATCTGGAAGCACACAAGGACCGGATTAACGAAATAAGCCGCAGCCATGCCGATATTCTGTAAAGCGATGATAGCCCTGTGACTGGCCTATTCGGTATATATGCTGCTGGACCGCCACATATACCGGGGACGTTTAAATTACCTGCTTTTCGGGCGTCGGATTGAAAAGGTGAAAGGCTGGCTGCATCGTATAACCGCTCCGGCGGTGAAAGCGGAGCCGGAAGCGCAGCCGACGGAAGATATTGCGTTACACCGGAGTTATCAGTACGATCCGCCGCCTGCACCTGAACCGGAACCGACACCGCTGCCGGAACCTGCAAAACCGCCGGAAGCGGAAGCGCCGCCGACTGCGCCCCCGGACGATTCGGCTCCTGCCGTTTCGCACCCGACACCACCTCCGGAGGGCGACAATTACAACGAGGACGAGGAATATATGCGTCACATGGCAAATACCGACGAGGGGCCGCAGCCGGGAGCTGTCGATGCTGACGACCTGCTGGTTCTGCTCTCGGTTTTCTCGAAAGGCAAGAGCGCTACGCAGCAGGAGATCGCCACGGCACGGCGGGCCATGCGGGCCGTTTCGGGTTCGCAGATTGAGCAGGCGATTTTAGATCAGTTGAATGGCAAAGACGGCTATGTTGCGGTCATGCTCGACATGATTACAAAGGACCTGCACGCGGAGGACGATGCACCTCCGCGGGAGAATAAAAAATCTGACCGGGCTTTTCGTCTGGAAGATTTTGTATAACGGATGTCTAACTTAAACCAAATGCCTATGAGAAAGGATTTTTTTGATTCCGGCTGACGACGGAAGTGCCGTTTATGAACGGCGAAAATACGTCAGATAACATTTTCCATAGTTCGCTGCCGGCCGTCATGGGCGGTCGGCAGTTTTTCACCAAATCAAAAACACAAATTATCTATGAAAAGTAAAAACAGAAAATTTATGATTACTCCGCTTAATCCGGCCCGGCCCTCGCGCCGTAAACGTTTCGCCGCTCTGTGCTTCGCGGCTTGGGGCATGCTGTGAACGTTGGCAGCTTCGGCGCAGACGGGCGACGGCTCGGCGGGCATCCGTCAGGCTGCGCAAATGGTAAACGGCTACTTCGAACCTGCCGTGAAGCTGATTTACGCAATCGGGGCCGTCGTGGGGTTGATCGGAGCCGTAAAAGTCTACGGCAAATTCAGTTCCGGCGACCCGGACACGGCAAAGACCTGCGCCAGTTGGATGGGGGCGTGCGTCTTTCTGATCGTCTGCGCCACGGTCTTAAAATCATTTTTCGGCACAACGTATTAGTATATGACAACATTCGAAATCCATAAGGGCGTGGATGCGCCCGTCGAATTTAAAGGACTGCGAAGCCAGTACCTTTTCATCTGCGCCGGGGGACTTATCGGGGCATTCCTGATCGTCGTCGTCTTGTATATGTGCGGCGTGGGTCAATTCCTCTGCCTGGGTGTCGGTGGCGCTCTGGCCGCCGGGGTCGTGATGCTGACATACAGGCTGAATGAGAAATACGGCACGTATGGGCTTATGAAAGCGTTGGCCGTAAAGCTGCATCCCCGCCGCATCACCAACCGTCGCCGTGTGAAGCGCCTAATCCGTTCGAGCCATGTATAGCACGCTGAAAACTACCACGCTGGAGCGGAAATTCCCGCTGCTGGCCGTTGAACAGGGCTGCATCGTCAGCAAGGAAGCCGACATTACGGTAGCGTTTCGTGTCGAATTGCCGGAACTGTTCACCGTTGCGGGCGAGGATTACGAAGCCATGCACGCGACATGAGCAAAGGCAATCCGCGTACTACCGGATTTTACGGTCGTACATAAACAGGACTGGTTTATCTCCGAGCGGTATGTACCCCAGATTTCGGAGGACATGAGTTTTTTAAGCCGCAGCTATGAACGTCATTTCAACGAACGTCCGTATCTGAACCATACCTGCTACCTGTTCATCACCAAAACCACACGGGAGCGCACGCGGCAGCAATCGACGTTCAACACCCTCTGCCGGGGCTACCTGACCCCGAAAGAGGTGCGGGATAAGGATGCCGTGGGGCTGTTTCTGGATGCCGTGAGCCAGGCGGAAAGCATCATCAACGAAAGCGGGCTTTTCAAGGTCGAACGGCTCTCGGAAGCGGAGATCGTCGGCACGCCGGAAAAGGCCGGGATTCTGGAAAAGTACTTCGCACTCACGCAGGACGACACGGCAATATTGCAGGACATGCGGCTGGACCCCGGACGAATGCAGGTCGGCGACAAAACCCTGTGTCTGCACACGCTCTCGGATTTGGACGACCTGCCGCAAAAGGTTTCGACGGACAGCCGTTTCGAACGGCTCTCGACGGACCGGAGCGACTGCCGCCTGTCGTTCGCGGCTCCGGTGGGTCTGCTGCTGTCGTGCGACCATATCTATAACCAGTATGTGCGACAAGAGGTCGTGTAAGTAATTGTTTAACAATCAAATGAAGTAACAA
>OJOH01000042.1_pt1 | contig 115971 bp, 105 predicted proteins | sample 1598201 | NCBI WGS metagenome assembly OJOH01 (sample SAMN03922462, study PRJEB24848) | human gut metagenome | isolation source: stool sample | host: Homo sapiens | place: Germany | collected 2009-11 | reverse complement strand
TTCTGTTTCGTTGGTATATCCTATTACAAAAGACTTCCCTGCCGTTAAAACAGGGGTTAAATATCTGTCGTCATAATCAGTTGAATTGACTATATAGGCTTGTGGTTGTTCGTATTCAACTATGTCCTCTAATCGACATTTGCACCACCCGTCAGGCAACTGCGGATAATGCCCGTTAGGTTGCGCTTTATATTGTTATCGTATTCATCAAAAATAAATGTATATGATAACAAGATTCAAAGACTATCTTGCCAAAACGAATTTGGCAAAGAACACCGTAGCATCGTATGTGTGGACGGTGAACTACTTTCTCAGTCACTATGGAGAAGTGAACAAGAAAAACCTGTTGGCCTATAAGGGCTATCTGGTGGAAAACTTCAAACCGCAGACCGTCAATCTCCGTTTACAAGGCATCAACAAGTATCTGGAGTTTACCAAGCACGACAGGTTGAAAGTGAAGTTTGTCAAAGTGCAGCAAAAGAACTTCTTAGAGAATGTCATCAGCGATGCCGACTATAAGTTTCTGAAAGCGCAGTTGAAGGCTGACGGTTACGATGATTGGTATTTCGTGGTATGGTTTATGGCGGCGACAGGTGCACGGGTAAGTGAGTTGTTGCACATAAAGGTTGAACACGTGAAAGTGGGTTATCTCGACCTTTATAGCAAAGGCGGGAAAATACGCCGTCTTTATATCCCCAAGAATTTGCGGAATGAAGCCAAGCAATGGTTGAATGGGAAAGGCATAACAAGCGGTTATCTCTTTCTCAACCGTTTTGGGCAGCGCATTACGACACGCGGTATTGCCCAACAACTAAAGCATTTTGCCGATAAATATGGACTGAACCGTGATGTTGTTTATCCTCATTCTTTTCGTCACCGTTTCGCCAAAAATTTCCTAGACCGTTTCAACGACCTTGCTTTACTGGCTGACCTTATGGGGCATGAAAGCATCGAAACCACTCGCATCTATCTACGCCGTACCGCCAGCGAACAACAGAAAATTGTCGATAAGGTGGTAAATTGGTAATAACATAGCCTTAGAAGCGCATCTTATCACGCTTCTAAGGCATTTTGGATGTTATCAAGAACAGAAAATAGCTCTTCTATTTTTGTGACAATACGTTGTTGTTCGGCTAATGGAGGTAAACAAATTTGATAATTTTGCAGATGGGCATTCTTTACATTATTAATATTAGAACCTTTTGCTACATTCCTAATGTAATCTTTGTAGGCATCAGTTTGGAATAAAAGACGTATATACGGTGACAAGGTTTTCTGTTTTGGTCTCACAATTCGAAGGAAAGCTCCGATTTGTGTTTTAGGAATATCCCTATCAACAAAACCGGTTTTCCCAATCAAGGTTTGGCTTCCAGTGGAAGCGACAACAATAATGTCTCCATATTGCACTTGGTTTTCTTTATTTTGATATGAAAAAGGTATGAATACATCATCGGAACAGTAAAACACTTTTCCGCTCTGTATATTACCACCTCGTAATACTCTTATGCCAGTATCTTGAATATCGGCTTTATTATATGAAACACCTCCTATTATTGAACAGACATCATTGATTGTTGCTGAGTACCAACCTTGCGGCAACTTCTCACTATGCCCGTTATCACAAGTGATTTCGGCTTTCGGGTTGATGCGTTTTAGCAGTTCCGATGCTGGTTCGTCATTCGGGTTTTGCGGCACAAGTTTGCCATGAATAGCAAGGCCGAGGATTTTGCTTTTGGTCTGTTTTATAACAGTCTGCAAGTCTGATTTTCCCTGTTCTAACTGGTCAATGAGAGAAAACCATTTTTTTATACTTTGAGAGATTTTCTGCTGTTCTTCTAATGGAGGAACAGGAATCATAACATCATTAATTGTACTAACAGACAATCCTGGTTGTGCCGTAGAAGTAGCATATTGATTTAAATTCAAGTACAACAATGTATTTATGACCCAAGGAATATTTGTTTTACAATATGTATCAACGACTACTGCATGTTCGGTAGCATAAAATTTCCCATTGGCTTCATTTACATTACCACATAATGCACCCTGTCTTCCAATTAAAGGAAAATGTCCTTCTTTATTATAGTTACTAACATATCCTCTGAGTCCATTTCCACCATAGCAGGGATAACAATGGTCTTTATCTTGTTTTGCAGAAATATCTTTCGCTGTAATATTTTTACCGGCTTGTAAGGTGAATATTTCTCCTAAAGTTGTCCACACCCAATTACTTGGCACCTCAAACGGCACATTCCCATAATGGGGCGTATCAGAAGCCTTTGCAGACTTTTTACTTCCTTTTATCTTCCCCTCTTTTATCAACCGCTCTTTCTCTGCCTTGATGCGCTCAAGCAGGACAGATGCAGGTTCATCATTCGGGTCTTGCGGTACGAGTTTACCATGAATGGCAAGATCTAATATCTTTTGACGTAATTTCTTAGTATCCATAGCAATCAGTCTTTATTCAGAAACAGGTTGCAAAATTCATTCAGTTTCTCTTGCATACGTTCCTGTGGAATAAGGATGCGTTTATATTCAGCTATCATTGTGGGACTCATGCTTCGGCTCATGGCATATTCCACTACTACCCGGTCTGCTTCAGGACAGAGAATTATGCCTATGGACGGATTCTCGTTAGAGCGTTTCACATCCCGGTCAAGTGCTTCCAAATAAAATTCCAACTGCCCGAGGTCACGAGGATGAAACTTCGTCTTTTTCAATTCCACAGCGACCAATGCCTGCAATCCACGATGAAAGAACAGTAAATCAGCCTTAAATATAGATGCACCTATATTGAGACGGTATTCCTGATCCATGAATATAAAATCCTTGCCCAATTCAAGGATAAACTGCTTCATGTGCTCCAGCAAACCATTTCTCAACCGTGATTCACTATGCTTCTTTGGTAAATCAAGAAAATCAATAAACAAAGTATCTTTAAACATGACCGGAGCAGCAGGGTATGCTTTAAGCAACCCTTTTGACATATTGTCCTTATTACCTAATAAAGCCGTATATGTCTGATTTGAGATACAACGCTGAAGTTCCCGTTTTACCAGATGTTCTTTATTGGCATAAAGAATATAGAACATCCGTTCTTCGTTACTTTTACAACGGCATAAGATTTCAATATGGTTGGTCAATGTTGTCAATTCCAGTATCTTCGGCATTTGTCCAATTCCTGGCTGGACGATTTGTGCAGTTTTTGGATGCACTATTATTGCGTGTTCTGAAGATGGCTCTGAATGTGATGTCTCTATTTGTCCAATTCTTGGCTGGACAAATTCAGAGTTCAGGTATTTCTCAACTGTAGTAGTAAATGCTGCAGAAGAATATTCGTCATAAAATAGCACCATGTTATAAATGCTGCTTCGCCCAAATCCTTTGATGTCCGGTCGTTGTGAACGAATATATTCAGACAACTGTGTTACAACCTTGCTTCCCCATTCTTCGCTTTTCAATTTGGCTGAAACATAACCTCCTACATGCCATGCTGTTTGAAGCAACTCTTCATTAACAGCTTTGGAAGCACGACTCTTATGTTGGAGAATGATGTCTATGACTTCTCCGAACTGTTGTTCGACTGATATGGCTATCTTATTGTTTCCCATGCGCTCAATCCTCATTTATATTTGCCAGTAACTTTTCAAGTTCGGCTACAGCGGTACTTATTCTTTGGCTTTTCTCTTTTATATCGGCCATTAGTTCGGAAAGCAAACGATCATCAGCGTTCCCACCTTGTTTTATCCATGTGATGTCAAGGCTTGTTTTGTCACGGGCAAGAATTTCCTCTACCGGATATTTCCGCCATCGTCCTTGCGGATTATTTTCTGCATCGAAGGTTTCTACCCGGTTATTATAGCAAGAGACAAAATCATCCAGATGATGGCGTTCGAGTTTGTTGGTGGCAAGAGTATGCTTGACATCTGTACGATAATCATAGAACCAGATCTCTTTTGTCGACTGTCCTTTCGTAAAGAACAAGACATTGGCTTTCACGCCTTGGGCATAAAATATACCTGTAGGCAAGCGGAGAATGGTGTGCAGATTAAAATCCGTCAGCAACTTCTTTCGTATTGTTTCACCGGCACCTCCTTCAAAAAGAACATTGTCCGGCAATACTACAGCTGCACGGCCTCCGGTCTTAAGCATCAGCATCATGTGCTGCAGGAAGTTCAGCTGATTATTCTTTGTCTCTACATAGAAATCCGGACGGTTGATATCGACAGAACCAGCCGGGCGTGTTCCGAATGGAGGATTTGCAAGTATCACATCTACAAGCGTTGACGGCTCTTTCTCCAGCGAATCTTCACAAACAATCGGACTTCGGTCTGTGCCTACGCCATGCAGATATAGATTCATTGAGGCAAGTGTTACCACCAATGGAGTGTTATCCACACCATGTAAGGCATTGTTACGCAGGAAATCCCGTTTTTCCTTACTTGCTGACTGGCCTTTCATGTAATCGTAAGCCGTCAACAGAAAACCGCCTGTTCCGCATGCCGGGTCGCAAACCGTTTCTCCTATTTGAGGAGCGATACAATCCACCATTGCTTTGATAAGTGGACGGGGAGTGAAGTATTGCCCCGCACCGCTTTTCTTGTCTTGTCCGTTCTTTTCGAGGATGCTTTCGTAGATAGCACCTTTCACATCACCGTCCATGATGAGCCATTGTTCCTCATCAATCATGGAAATGACCTTTTTCAGATAAACGGGCTTGTCAATCTTGTTTTGTGCCTTTGTATAGATAGTACCAATCAGATTATCCTGTTCGCTAAGCAGTTTAAGCGTTTCTTCATACTGTCTGACTAAATCCAAGCCGTCAAGAGAAATCAAATCTGCCCACTGATAACCATCTGGGATAGCGGATTCTTCTCCAAACATTTCTACATTCTCGGCATCCATCTTCAGGAACAGAAGATAGGTGAGCTGAGTTATATAATCGGTAAACCCAATCCCTTGCCCAGCAAGAGTGGTAGCCAGATTCCATACCTTTTTGGTGAGTGATTGCTCTGTTGTGTTATTTGTTGCCATTATTTATTATGCTGCTTTTCTTAAAACTACAAATGTATAAAGAGAACGAAGTGCATCGTCTGCTTTCTGCATATTACCAAACGCCCGTATCATTTGTGCCGCATGGGTTGCATCGTCTTCACGAATATCCCTCACAGTACAAGCACCGTTGGAGGCGATGTAGTCCACTATGCGACTTATCACTTCGCGCTGTTTATCTGTTATTTCTCGCTGGTTTTGTCCTAGCCATAGATTGAAGTACTGTTTGGAGGTAGTGACTACACTATCCAACCGTTCGATTTGCCGGAAAGCATAGCGCACAAGCTGAATGATATTTGTAAGTGCATCGCTTTCTTCTTTGGTGGTAGAGCGTCGCACACTGTTTGGATTCATGATGGCATACGAGTTCCAAAGTTGCTTGGATGTGAAATGATTGTTTGCCATTTTGAGCTTGTTCTCCAAATCTTTTAACATTGAATAAGTAATCGGCTCTCCTTCATTATTGTAAATGATTCTCAATGCTTCAATTTCGTCAGTGTGTTCTCTGCAAAACTCTTCGAAAGTCTCGATTGTGTTTTGTGCTTCCTCAATAGAAAACCCTTTAGAGATAAGTGAATCTTCTCCCGGCATCAGCGTATTGACAAATCCTGCGGCGAGAATAAGCAAGTATCGTCTTGCATCTGTATGATTGGCAAGTGGGGAAACCAATCCTTTCCGCTCGTTATTTGGCTCGTTTATGCTGACAAACGGTGGGAGTGTGCTAATGTCAAGTGCATCATAAATTCTGGAAGCAAGTCCCTTCATGTCATCATGAGCCAAGCGGGCGAACTCATTTCTCTGCGAATTGTCAGCCTTGTTATATATTCGAGAAAGCGTTGCTGCAAGACGTTGCAAATATTCATCGGGGAGATAGCCATGACTGATCCGCTCCAATAACTCTTTAAGGGTAATTGTTTTTGTTGTCGGCTCATCTGCTGTCGTCGGTATTATCTTTTCGTGTTCAGTTACACCTATGGCATCAACCAAGTAGAAGCAATCTTTACTGAATGCATTCGGGGTGACATTGCGTAGTTGCTCGTCTCCAATGGTGCGCACGCCGCGACCTTTCATCTGTATATACAGGGGCAACGATTCCACATCGCGCATAAACATCACAACCTCCAACGGTTTTATATCCGTTCCGGTTGCAACCAATGTGCAGGTAACTGCAATACGGAAATCCTTGTCGTTGCGGAACTGGCGTATCAGTTCGTTGCTGTCGCCTGCAGAATATGTGATTTTTTGCACAAAGCGGTTATCGGTACGGCCGAATACCTCTTTCGCAATCTGTACGATATTGGTAGCGTGAGTTTCGTTGAGGGCAAATATCAATGTCTTCGGCAAATAGTCAAAGTTGGCTTCCCTTTGAGGGTCATTGAATAGTTCGGTATAGACTATATCGCGATAAGTGGATAAGACAAGTTTAATCTGTGCCGGATTGATGACACTCCGGTTCAGTTCCTTACTGGTATAAGTTTTAGCCTCCTTGTTGAAGATGGTTTTTATATCTCCTGTATAGCGTGTTTCTTCTTTTACCTTTTCACCCTCCAATATGGCACCGCCATTCTCCGTTACCTGTGTTTTGATTCTATATACACGGCAGTCAACATTTACGCCGTCAACAATACTTTTTTCCAGAGTATAGTTGACTATACGGTTATTGTTGAAGAACGCCATAGTCTCTGGTACAGGTGTGGCTGTCAATCCAACGAGTCTTGCCGTATCAAAATACTCCAATACTTTCCGCCAGTTCCCATAAATGGACCGATGACATTCGTCTATGATAATCAAATCAAAATAATCATGAGGCAGGTTTGGATTAGGCGGCAAAATGATTTCTTCGGCTGGTTCATTACCTTCATCTTCGTCACCATCGTCAATAGCGTCTCCTTTTAAAAAGGAAAAGAGACGCTGAATAGTCGAAATGATCACATTACTGTCTGATGGTATAGATGAGGAACGAAGCCTGTTCACCGTAAATATGGTATTGAACGCATCTCCGTTCTCTGTCAATCGAAAAGTCCCAAACTCTCCTTCCGCTTGCTTACCGAGATTATTCCTGTCCACCAGAAACAGTATCCTTCTCATAGGAGTATAGGATAGCAAACGGTATGCAGCAAGACAAGCTGTATATGTTTTGCCTGCACCAGTTGCCAAAACCATCAAGGCACGGTTTTGCCCGGTACGAAAACTTTTTTCCAATTCGGTTACGGCTTCATACTGGCAATCTCGCAATCCTTTTTTTTGTAAAGTAGGAAGTCCTGCAAAATAATCACCTATCCCTAACTGCTTGACCAACTCATAGGGAGTTGGGATAGCCATTATCTGTTTGAAACTTTGCTCCTGCTTGCGGAAGTCACAGAAATACAGATTCTTCCCATTGGAAGTAAAAATAAAAGGCAATGGGTTCTGATATGTCTGATATATATGAGGAACGCTTTTGGCATATAATGCCGCCTGCTCACATACCTTATCGGAAAGCGCATCCACATCTTCCCTTTTGGCCTCAAGAACACCAACGGCCTTACCATTAATGAAAAGGAAATAATCCGCTTCAAGATTACCCTTCAGTAATCCTTCCCTTATGGCAACAGCTGTACAGGTTGGTTCATAGTCTTCCCTATTGATTACTTTCCAACCTGCTTCGGCGAACCACTGATCTATCTTTTGCCTAGCTTTTTCTTCTGGTGTCATAGCTGTTCCTATATTTCTGCATTATCAGAAGTTATACGCTAAAAAAGATAACACATGTCCACAGGACATCATTCCCGTTCATCCTTGTCTGTTATCAGATCTTTTAAGTCTACCTGAAGAATCTCTGCAATTTGCTGCAGTGTCTCCAAGTTAGGCTGGATTCTGTTGCAAGCATAAGCATTAACCATACTGAAGCTCTTATCCATTTTTTTAGCCAACCACGTCTGAGAAATGCCTTTGTCCGCCAAGACTGCCTTTATCCTATTTAGCTTCATCCTTAAATGCAATTTTATTGTGCAAATATAGCGAATTATATTCGATACCTCGAATTATTTTTGTACTTTTGTTGTCAAAAGCATAAGCATATGGGACATAAATGTTATATATCTTTTAAAACGGAAGATTGTTGGTATAAAAAAGAAATACAAAAATGGAGCGATAATGAAAAAGTTGATATGATAGACAAGTCATTAAATACTCCTATTAATTCTGACGACGAAGACTATATTATGCGAAAAATCAGAGAAGATTATCTGTCTGACTCAACAGTTACAATCTTTCTGATTGGATCATATAGTGCTGAAACCTTAGGATGGGAAGAACAACGATTTATAAAGAGAGAACTGCAAGCTTCATTGTATAATGGAGAAGGTAATACTCGAAATGGAATTTTAGGAGTTGTTTTGCCGTCAATGTATAATTCTATATACAAAGGTCAATACACATGCCAGATTTGTGGCAAAAATCATAATACTGTAGCTATCAACGATGACACTGTTATTAAAGAATTTGGACGGAACTATTATTTAAATAATCACGGAAAATGTGCATACGATGAAGGCGACAGATTCTGTGTATTAGTCAAATGGGATGACTTTAAAAAGGATCCTAATTCTTATATAGAAAAAGCATTTAATAAGCGCAGTCAGCCTATAGCTGATGAAGTTATTGTTAGACCAAAATAATTAAAATAATGGAAGAGAAATTGTGTTTTGTTGTTATGGGTTTCGGGAAAAAAACCGACTTAGCTTCAGGGAATACTTTTGATTTGGATAAAACATATCAGAATATAATTAAGCCGATTGTTTCAGAATGTGGCTATAAATGCGTGAGAGCTGATGAAGTACAAGATACAGGTCTTATAGATAGAAGCATGTATGCATTGATTCTTTGGGCAGATTTAGTAATTGCAGATATCTCAACATTAAATCCTAACGCAATATATGAACTTGGAGTACGGCATGCAGTTAAACCTTCATCTACAATCATAATCAAAGCAGAATCAACTTCAAAAATACCATTTGATATTGATCATACGAGAGTTTTCTCATACAAGCATTTGGGTGAAGACGTTGGTGTAGATGAAGCTAATCGGATGAAAAAATTATTAAAAGAAAAAATATTAAACATAGCGAAAGGCTCAGTAAAAGATAGTCCTGTCTACGAATATTTGCATACACTGCAAGAGCCACATATGGATATTGAAGAATATAAAGATATCGTAGGAGCATTGGCAGAGAAAAATGATTGTATTTTTGCTTTAGTTGAAAGTGCAAAATTGCTAATGAAAGAGGGAAATTTTAGTGAAGCAATCAAATATTGGAAAAAAGCTTTAGAAAAGAATCCGACTGAACCATACTATATTCAGCAATTGGCATTATGTACTTATAAACAAAAAGTAAGTAAAGAAGAGCAAGAAATGTACCTTAATGATGCATTAAGAATACTTGAGAGATTGGCAGACTCAAATGATCCAGAAACATTTGGTTTAAAAGGAGCCATTTATAAACGATTGTCAAAAATCAATAATGATAACATCGGTTATTTAAATAGAGCTATTGAATATTATGAAAAGGGGTATATGATTAGTTATGATTTCTATACGGGGGAAAACTTAGCTTTTTGCTTTGATAAAAAATCCACCCTTTTGAATGATGGTGAAGATGAAAAAATATATTGTCGAATTCAGGCAAAAAAGATACGAGAACAGTTATATAAAATATTGTCTTCTAAAATGGAATTAGAAGATATAACAAATATCCCTAATGTAAAATGGATGTCTGCAACTTTCTCAATATGCTGTTATGCATTGGGGAAACAAGAGGAAGGACGTAAATACGAAAAACTATTTAAAGACATGGCAGAACAATGGGAAAAAGATACATATAATTTTCAAAAAGAAGAGCTAAAACAATTGATAAATATTGAAGTTAATTAATATGGCCAAAATATACAAAATTTTCATTAGTCATTCTTGGGCACATGTGAATGATTTAAAGTCGTTAAGAAATCTTCTTGAATCAAGAGGATACTTTAGTGTTGAGTTTACAGAATTTCCACCAACAGATTCTATAAATTCAATGAATACATACTACATAAGGCAACGAATCACAGAAAGAATACAAACCTCAGATATTGTTTTAGGAATTGCTGGAATATATGCTTCACATAGCGATTGGATGAAATGGGAGCTTGATAAAGCAATAGAAAAAAGGGTGCCAATTATCGGAGTAATTCCAAGAGGACAAGAACGAATTTCTTCTATTGTTAGTAACAGGGCAATTGAGATTGTACATTGGAATACAGAGAGTATTGTTTCTGCAATACGAAAACACGCAAGATAACATCCTATTTTTAGACTATTGCTTATAATAGAACACTTTTAAAGTGCAAAATCTACGGGAACTCTATGGTATCAAATCGTAGAGTTCTATTTTTATATAAATTGGAAATAAACAGGATAGAACGAATATATTGGTTCAAGGTTGGTACTGACCGGAATGAGTATCGGGAACGGTGTGACGATTCCGTTTTCGGATACGGTGAAGGTCGAGGGTCTCACGGAAGACAGTCTGCTGCTTTCGCGGGGAGAGACGGTGCTTCACCGTTACAGACGGTCGGTGGAAGAGTGCGGTTTCTCGGCCAATCCGGGTGAAATCGTACGCGGGACGGTAACCTTTGCACATGAGGTCCGCACGTTCCGGCCGTTGAACGACACGGCCGTGTACTGGTTGGTCGATAGGTCGGGTTATCTGCAGCAGCGGTACCTCGATTCCGGCCGGCCGGAGTGGCAGGCGGATGCGGAACTGGAGGTGCGGCGTGTCGATGGTGCGGCGTCGGAATTTGCCGAACGGTACGACGGCGTTTACCAGGTACTGCGCGTCGTGGATGTGCGGGAGCGATAGCCGGTGTCGCCGGAACGTTTTCGGTGTTGTGTGAATCGGATGCGGCTGCCGGAATCCGCTGCTGTGGCCGTTCCGTCTATCGGATGCCCCGGCGGTCGAGAGCGGCGGCGTAGGCGCGGGCGTTGCGGTTGTGTTCGGCAAGCGTGCGCGCGAACGCGTGATAACCCGAAAAGTCGGGCCGGGCGCAGAAGTAGAGATAGTCGTGTTCCGCATAACCGAGCACTGCATCGATGGCTGCCACGGAGGGCATGCGTATCGGTCCCGGAGGCAATCCGGCATGTTGGTAGGTGTTGTACGGCGAATCGACTTTCAGGTGTCGGTTGAGGATGCGCTTCAGAGTGAAATCGCCTATTGCATAACGTACCGTGGGGTCGGCCTGCAGGGGTATGCCGCGGTGTAGGCGGTTGATATAGACGCCCGCCATGACCGGCATTTCGTCCGTCCGGTTGGTCTCCTCGTCGATGATGGAAGCGAGTATCGCCACTTCCTTTTCCGTAAGTCCAGTGCGGCGCAGACGTTCCTGCCGCGTACCGCTCCAGAAGCGGCGGTACTCCCTGTTCATGCGTTCGGCGAAGGCGTCGGGTGATACCGTCCAGTAGACTTCGTACGTGTCGGGAATGAACATGCCGATGAACTCCTCCGGCCGGAAACCGTAGCGGGCGGCCACGGAGTCGTCCAGCAGCATGGCGGCGAAGGCGGCGGAGTCTGCGCGGAGCTGCCGGCCAAGTACGGAGGCCAACTGGGGCATGGTGCGTATGTTGTTGAAGGTGACGCGCAGAGGCGTCTGGCTGCCGCTCCGGAGCATCGAGACTATCCGGTGGGCGCTCATTCCCGCATGCAGCTCGTAACGGCCCGACCGTATCTTTCGGTCGGCGCCCATCGCCCGTGCCACTATCCGGAACCGTCCCGGCCGGGTGATGCGTCCTTCGGCCGAGAGCGTATCGCACAGCGCCTCGAAGGAGGTATTCTCCGGGATGCAGACCACCGAATCCCGGTCGGTGATACTGCCCGTGAACAGGCCGTACCCGGCGGCACCGGCGGCGAGAAGCACGGCAAGCAAGACAGCGGCTGCCGTAAGGAGCCGTCGCTTTGCGGTATGGCGGGAGGGATGGGGCATCGGAAAGGTACGCTCTCTTTGATTCGTTTGCAAAAGTATGAAAAATTTGCTTATCTTTGTGCCGGGTAAGTCTTATACGACCAGCTCCTGCTGAATCCCCCAGGCGTGGAAGCGAGCAAGGGTAGGCGGTCGCAGCGGTGCGATATAAGTAGCTTACCCTTTTTTTGTATGTTGTCACGGGCGACGGCCGCGTATCCTTTCGGAATCCATTCTTGTTCGCCCCTTAAACGTTTCCGTCATGTTCGTTAAACTATATCCTGAAAACCCGAACCCCAGGGATGTGACGCGTATCGCCGGGATACTGCGCGGCGACGGTGTAATCATCTATCCGACTGACGGCGTCTATGCCTTCGGCTGTTCGCTGGCGAGCCAGAAAGCGATAGAGCGTCTCAAAACCATCCGCGGCAAACGTGACGATGAACTCACCATCGTCTGCGACGGACTGAGCAATATTTCGGAGTATGCGCGTGTGGATAATGTGCAGTTCCGCATCCTCAAGCGCAATCTGCCGGGGCCCTTTACCTTCATCATGCAGGCCTCGGGCCGCATACCGGGCAGGGCGCTCGGGAGGCGCAGGACGGTGGCGGTGCGCGTACCGGCCAATCCCATTCCGGTGGCTATCGTGCGGGAGCTCGGCGTGCCGATGGTAACGGCTTCGGTCAAGGACCCCGACGAGATTATCGAATACACCACCGACCCGGAGCTGATTTACGAACGCTACCGCGATACGGTGGATGCCGTAGTAGACGGCGGATACGGGAATCTCGTTCCGACCACCATGGTGGACCTCACTTCCGGTGAGCCGGAGATACTGCGCGAAGGCGGCGGCGAACTCGTATGATGGACGGTCTGCCTTGATTTTCTACTTTTTCCATTCGCCCACTTCGAGGCTGCCGATGGCACTGCCGTCTACTTCGAGCCGGATGGCTGTCCGGACTTTGTGGAACCCGTATTTGCCCGCAGCACCGGGATTGATGTGCAGTGCGCCGTGCCGGCGGTCGTACATCACTTTCAGAATGTGCGAGTGGCCCGTTATGACGATGCCGGGTCGGCACGATTCGATACGGCGCAGGAAGGAGGGGTCGTACCGGCCGGGATAGCCGCCGATGTGCGTCATCAGTACGGTGATTTCCTCGCATGCGAAACACGCCGTTTCCGGCCATATCCGTCGTGTCTGGGCGTCGTCTATGTTGCCGTAAACGGCCCGGAGCGGCTTGAAAGCGGCAATTTCGTCGGAGAGCGTAGCCGAACCGATGTCGCCTGCATGCCATATTTCGTCTACATCCGCAAGGAACCCCTTCAGGGCAGTATCGAAAATTCCGTGCGTGTCCGATATGATTCCTATCTTTTTCATCCCTGCAAAGATAAGCCGGCCGGACGTCTGCCGTATCCCTGCGGACGGTTTTTTACCGTGCCGTTCTTTCGGAGAGAACAGTTCGGCCGACCGGTTCCGGTCGGAATGATAAGATTTACTTGTTTAATAATACATATCAGGCATGTGATTTGTAGCGTGTGAGATTGACGGGTACCGGTCAATCGTTTCATTTCTCAAATAAGTGTTCTATGAAGCATGCGTTACGGATTTTTGCAGCGGGTGCAGCACTGCTGGCGGTTGCCTGCACGAAAGAACAGTCCGACGGGGAGCGGATACCGGAATCCTTTCCGTCCGACAGCCATTATGTGAACGTAGATGAGGCCCGTGCGGCGGTGGAGACCATGCTCGGCAGCATGGACCCGGAGACGCGGGGCGGAGCGGTACGGAGCATCACGGGAGTCGTGACGATAGGCGGGCCCGGCGATACGCGGGGCGGCGCTTCGGATTCGCCCGTTTACCACGTTTTCAGTCTCGGTGACGGAGAGGGGTTTGCTCTTGCTTCGGGTGACGACCGCACACCGCCCGTCTTCTGTATCACCGACAGCGGTACTTTCGAGGAGATAGCCGAAACGGGTAATCCCGGTCTGGGCATGACACTGCTCAGCTACGATATCAATTATCGTGTGGCGGTAGGACTGCCCATTCCCGACGAAGGGGACGGGATGATATATCCCGGCGAGCCCGGCTATCCGTCCGCTTCTGCCTATGGCAGCGGCGGTGGGATTACCGATGTCGATATCGATTACGGCGGAGGTGTGGGGAATAATATCACCCGCAAGACTTATCCGTGGGAGCTCTCCGGCTACAAGGGGACGCAGGTCGCCTGCAACTGGGGACAGGGAGAACCGTATCACCTGATGATGCCGATGATATCCGCCAACAAACACGCTTATGCCGGCTGCGGTGCGGTGGCCGTGGCGCAAATCCTTTACCATTACGGCTATCCTGCGAGCATCGACGGTTATGCGTTGGACTGGAATAAGATAAGCAAGCATAGAAGTATTTATAGTTGCGATACGACTGTCTATCCGGCAATTGCCCGTCTGTTCGAGAGGCTTAATTCCCAAAATTATTTGCAGGCAACCGTCAGGGGGAGCAGTGGAACATTTACTAATACGAATCGGATAACGCCTACTTTTCAGTCATTGGGGTATTCGTGTGTAGCGGAAGCCGATTACAGTGCGGTATCGCTTTTGAAAGCTATTATGACAGACGGAAGACCAGTCATGGTGTTCGGCATGTCGCATCGGACACCGAAATATATTTTAGGGAAAGTGTCCGGCTATGATTATTCTGATGGACATTATTGGGTTTGCGACCGGGTAATGACCTACAAACAGAAGATAGAGACCTACAATTGGAGTATCCTGTTGCGGACGGATTACGAATACCTTTACTATGTCCATTGCAACTGGGGATGGGACGGAAGTCACAACGGGTATTTCCTTCCTAATGAATTCGATGCAGCACATGAGCCTGCGAAACCCGATACGCGTGCGGTGGAGGGTGAGGAGAACTATTACCAGTTTCGTATGAAAATGTGGCACCAGATAAAACGATGACAGTGATGAAAAAGGTATTTTATATTTTGCTATTTGCATGGTTCGGGATTTCCTGTACCAGAAGCGGAAGCGAAGTGGGAGGAGAATTCAGTGCAACGGAATATTATATCCAAGGCTATCTGGAGGCCGATATGCTGACAGGGACCGTTTGTACGGGAGGCTTAATCGGGTTGGGATTCAGCGGGGAACTATATTTGCCGTCTCGTGGTGAAAAAGGCGATAAGTTTCGGGAGTTGAGCGCTTTTTACGGAGATACGCACTATAATAAGCCGACCTATCCCGGAGGGCCCAACGTGTTATGCAATGAGTTCAAGAAGATAGATATTGTAAGCGACAAGGATTTCAATGAGATTCCGGCAGGGCAGTCGCTCGGTAATGTCGTTCAGTTCCTTGCTGTTTCGGTGAAACCATTCCTCGATAGCGGGTATACGGAGGAATTCGATTGGAGCAGGAATGATGTGCCGTCAGAATATAGAGACTATGCTTGGAGATTTTGGCCTAAGGAAGAGTTTTATCCGGTATATGGCTTGCTGTCGGAGTTGAGGGAAAATGAGCTCAAATTGCTTGAAAGAAGAAGTCCGAGCCTTTGTTTCCTTGATGAACCGAGGGCTTTTCGGAAACACACGTTTACGATTACGCTGGAAGATACGACGGGGCGGGAGTTGAGCTGCACGGTCGAGTACGATTTCGATGCTGTGTAGCCGGCTGATTGATTCGGTCATTGCTTCAGTGAATTAATGCGTTCCACAAGCCTGCGAAACCCGATACGCGTGCGGTGGAGGGCGAGGAAAACTATTACCAGTTTCGGATGAAGATGTGGCACCAGATAAAACGATGACGGCGATGAAAAAGGTCTTTTATATTTTGCTATTTGCATGATTCGGGATTTCCTGTACCAGAAGCGGAAGCGAAGTGGGAGGAGAATTCAGTGCAACGGAATATTATATTCCAGGCTATCTGGAGGCCGACATGCTGAAAGAGCCCGATGTTTGTACGGACGGTTTGGTCAGTTTGCAATTCAGCGGTGAACTGTATTTGCCGTCTCGCGGTGAAAAAGGCGATAAGTTTCGGGAGTTGAGCGCTTTTTACGGAGATACGTACTATAATAAGCCGACCTGTCCCGGGGGGCCCTACGTATTGTGCAACGAGTTCGAGCGGATAGATGTGATAAGCGACAGGGGTTTCAACGATATTCCTGCGGGTTCGTCTTTAGACAGCGTGGTGGAACTTCTTGCCGCATCGGCCAAACCGTTTATCGACAGCGGTTACGACCCGTCGTACGGTTGGCCTGACAATGCTACGGATGCTTATTATCGGGACGGTGAACCTATCATGTGCGGCACTTATGGAGGGTTCTCTCCGGTTTACGGGGTGTTGTCGGACCTTCGTGCGGAAGATTTGAAATTGCTCTATTTTAGTTATGTGGGATGCATGTATCTTTCGTTTCTCGAAGAACCGGCCGTCAAGGAGCACACGTTTACTGTTACCATGCAGGATGCTGCAGGCCGGACGTTGAGCTGTACGTTCGAATATACATTTTGATTTTCTGTGCCTGCCGGGCCGCCGGTCCGGTACAGTGTGCAGGGGGCATGAAAGGACAGGCTGCCGATGAAAGTCGGCAGCCTGTCGTGTGTCGTAGCGAAGGGAGCTTTTACTGGGCTCCGCCGGTCATGGATTTGAAGAGGGCGTTGTATTTTTCGTACTTGGCCATCATGCCGTCCAGGTCGCGGATGCGGAACGTGACGTTCTTGAGCAGTTCCACGGTGCCCACGTTGGTCGGGTCGCTCGCATAGGCCTTTTCGAGATAGGGAACCGCTTTGGCATATACCTGGAATGCCTTGTTGAGTTCCGCATCGTATTCGTCCTGCGTAGCGAAAGTAGCGGCGCGCGAATTGACGTCTTCGAGGATGGCTTCGGCCTGCTTGATATAGACGATGCCGAGGTTGTTGTTCGCTACATAGCTGTCGGGGACGAGTTCGGCCATCTTGGTGAATGCCTCTATCGCCTTGTCGTATTCGTTGTTGGAGACATACAGTACCCCCAGCGCGCTCCACATGTCGGCGTTGGTCGGGTCGCTTTCGGCCGCTTGCTGGACGATGGTGAGTATGTTGTCGGGGTTCTCTCCGAGGAATACGTATGCTTCCGAGAGGCTTTCGATGATTTTGGAATCCGTCGGATACATGGCCATGCCCTTTTCCAGGTATTGCTTGGCAGTCTGTATTGCATTCGGGTCGGCCATGGCGTTGCCTCGGTAGGCGTGGTATATCAGGTAGTATATTTCGGGGTCCGAAATGTCGGCATTGCCGGCGCTGATTTTTTCGGCTGCCGTCAGGTATTCGATGCTCTGGGGGTACTTCTGGGCGAGCATGAAGGCCAGGCCTGCGTCGTGCAGCAGGGAATAGAGGTCGGCCTCGGAGATGGTGGCTCCGGGCATCTGGGCCACTTCGTAGGCGCTGATGAACATGTTGCCGGCCTCTTCGTACATGCCGAGCGGGAAATAGAGGGCTCCCGTCTTGGAATACTCGTCGTATGCCTGTTTGAGCCCTTCGTTCACTTTCTCGGCAGTTTTCTGATTGTTCCCGTCGAGTTCGTAGGCTTTTTCATACGCTTCTACCGACTTTTGGAGTGCACCGGGATATATCTCCTTGGTCATTATCCACGCTACCGGTATGGCCAGTTCGTCGAGGTAGATGTCCATGTACGGGAATATGCCCTTGGTATAGACCTTGCCGTTGAGCTCCACGACCTCAGCAGCGGTAGGTTCGCCGAACAGGGTGGTAAGCGTGACAACGTCGATGCCGTCGTAAAGGTGCTTGGATACTGCCGTCGCAACTTCGTAGAATACTTCGCCGCGGTGTATCCATGTAGAGGCCTTGCCCGATTTCTTCGGGTTGGCGATATCGGCGTCGGAACGCTCTATCTTGTTCAGCAGGCTCTTTTCGTTGATAGTCACCTGCTGTGCGGAGAGCGACGGACCGCAAAGACAGATTGCGGCAGCCGCCAGCATCAATATGCGCTTCATGGTAAGAAATGATTTAAGTTATTGTTTTTCGTAATGTGGTAATATTGTCTTTTTCATCGGTTCGGGCTGTACCGGTCGAATGTCCGTTTTTCGCGGGCTTCCGGTGCGGCCGGCGGTTACTCTTCGTGTTTCCCGCCGTTCTCCTCCACAGCAATTATCGTTCCGTCGCTCTCCCCTTCGGGCTCTTCGCTTTTGGGAACAGCCATGACGGAGGCTATCGAATCGCCTGCGCGGAGGTTGATGACCTTCACCCCCTGGGTAGCCCTTCCGGCCAGCCGGATGTCGGAGGCAGCGGTACGTATCGCCGTTCCGTTGCGGGTGATTATCATCAGGTCGTATTCGTCGGATACCGACTGGATGGAGACCACCTTGCCGGTCTTCTCGGTCACCTGCATCGTCTTGACGCCCTTGCCGCCCCGGTTGGTCGTGCGGTAGGCATCCAGGTCGGTGCGTTTGCCGTAACCGTTCTCGCTGAGTACGAGGATGTCGTTGGCGCTTTCCGGTTCCATGCATATCATTCCTACTACGCGGTCGTCGCCTTCGATGGTGATGGCGCGTACGCCTGCTCCCGTGCGGCCTATCGGGCGTACCTTCTCCTCAGGGAACCGGATGGCCTTGCCTTCGCGGGCGGCGATGATGATGTCGGCGCGGCCGCTGGTCAGGTTGGCGTCGATGAGCTGGTCGCCCTCCTTGACGGTGATGGCATTGACACCGTTCTGGCGGGGCCGGGAGTAAGCCTCCAGTTTCGTCTTCTTGATGATGCCTTCGCGCGTGCACATGACGATGTAGTTGTTCTCGACATACTCCTTGTTGTCGAGCCCGCGCACGTTGATGTAAGCACGTATCTTGTCGTCCGGTTCTATCTGGATGACGTTCTGTATGGCGCGTCCCTTCGAGGTGCGCGTTCCCTCCGGAATGTTGTAGACCTTGAGCCAGTAGCAGCGTCCCTTTTCGGTGAAGAAGAGCATCGTGTCGTGCATCGAGGCCACATAGATGTGTTCGATGAAGTCTTCGTCGCGTGTGGCGCTCGCCTTGACGCCCACGCCGCCCCGGTGCTGCGTCCGGTATTCGGCCAGCGGAGTGCGCTTGATATAGCCCATGTGCGAAATGGTGATGACCATCTCGTCGTCGGCATAGAAATCTTCCGGATTGAACTCTTCGGCACTCATGACGATTTCCGTGCGGCGTTCGTCGCCGTACTTCTCCTTTATCTCCAGCGTTTCGTCCTTGACGATGCCTAGGCGCATCTCGCGGCTGGCCAGCACGCGGTTGTAGTACTCGATGCGTTCGAGCAATTGCGCATACTCTTCTTCTATCTTGCTGCGTTCCAGTCCGGTCAGCGCACGAAGCCTCATGTCGATGATGGCTTGTGCCTGTACCTCGCTCAGGCCGAAGCGCTCCATGAGAGCCGCCTTGGCGATGTCGGGCGTCTGGGAGCCCCGTATGATGGAGATGATTTCGTCGATGTGGTCGAGAGCGATGAGCAGTCCACGGAGGATATGGGCGCGTTTTTCGGCCTGGTCGAGGTCGTAGCGCGTGCGGCGCTCCACCACGTCGTGCCTGTGGTCCACGAAATGGCGGATGAGATCCTTCAGGTTCAGCAGGACGGGCCGGCCGTTCACCAGCGCGATGTTGTTTACCGGGAAACTGGTTTGCAGTTGCGAGTGTTTGTAGAGGGTGTTGAGTACCACGCTCGCCACGGCGTCGCTCTTGAGGATGATGACGATGCGCGTACCGCGGCGGTCGCTTTCGTCGTTGATGTACGAGATGCCGTCGATTTTCTTCTCGTTAATCATGTCGGCAATCTGACGTATCATCTCGGCCTTGTTCACCTGATAGGGAATCTCCGTCACGACGATGCACTCCCGGCCGCTGTGAGTGTGCTCTATTTCTGTTCGGGCCCGCATGACGATGCGTCCGCGTCCCGTTTCGAGCGCCTCACGCACCCCTTCGTAGCCGTATATGATGCCTCCCGTCGGAAAGTCGGGAGCTTTCACGTATTTTGCCAGTTCGGAGACTTCGATGTCCGGATTGTCTATGTAGGCTGCTATCGCGTCGCATACTTCCGAAAGGTTGTGGGGCGGCATGTTGGTGGCCATGCCCACCGCGATGCCCGACGAGCCGTTCACCAGCAGCAGTGGGATGCGGGTGGGGAGCACGGAGGGTTCCTGCAATGTATCGTCGAAGTTGTTGACGAATTCTACCGTATTCTTGCCGATGTCCGCCATCACCTCGTCGGCTATCTTGCGCATGCGGGCCTCCGTATAACGCATGGCCGCGGGGCTGTCGCCGTCCATCGAACCGAAGTTACCCTGACCGTCCACCAGCGGGTAGCGCATGGCCCACGGCTGTGCCATGCGGACCATGGCGAAGTAGACCGAGCTGTCGCCGTGGGGGTGGAACTTACCGAGCACGTCGCCGACGATACGGGCGCTCTTACGGTGCGGCTTGTCCGAATAGAGGTTCAGTTCGTTGCTCATATCGAAGAGGATGCGCCGGTGCACGGGCTTCAGGCCGTCGCGCACGTCGGGAAGCGCGCGGGAGACGATGACCGACATCGAATAGTCGATATAGGCGGTCTTCATCTCTTCCTCGATGTTTATCCGGATTATCCTCGGTTCGGCGGGTGTCTCTTTAGTTTCTTCTGACATATCTGCTGATGTTCAAAACTATCATGAAATAATCGTGTAAAGATACGATTATTTTGGATTATGTACAAAATAAGCCTCTCCCTTTTTCTCCCCCGGACAGCCGGTGTGGAGAGGGTTCCGGCTCTTGCCGGCTTCGCCTCCGGAGGTGTTGCGGGGTGTGCGTGTACGGGTTCCGGCCGAACGGAACGGGGTCTCCGGAATTTCCGGAGACCCCGTTCATGCCGCCCGTTCTGTCGTTGGCACGGCGGATGTATCCGTCAGCCTTGCGGATAGACTTTCAGCGTACCTCGGAACGTGCCCTTGACGGTATAGCCTGCGTCGCTGACGAAATCGAACTGCATGTCGTACGACTCTTCCGTGCTGGAGACCGTCATGGTGCCTGTCCGGATGCACGCTTCTCCCGTGTATTCGCTCCCGGCCATGCGGACGTACCACGTTCCGTTCGGGAAGGTGGGATGGCCGTAATAGCCGAATGCGCCGCCACTGATGTCGCCGGCCTGGGGCGTCAGGTCGGGGTAGTTGCCGAAATTGACCGTTACGGTATAGGTACCGTCCGGAATGCGGTATTCGTTGTCGTCGTTGGCCGCTATCGGTTCGGTGTAGAGGAGAATGTTCAGCCGGTCGCCCGAGCCGGTGTAGGCCGCTCCGTCGAAGCTTAACCCTTCGCTCCAGAGGCGGAGTTCCCAATCGGTGTAGGGCTGGTCGCGGAAGTCGTTGTTGGGGCGCACCAGCACATAGCTTTCGGTGAGCGTTCCGAACTCCACGTGTTCGGTAAGGGTGCTGATATAGTCGGGTTTTCCCGCTTGCGAGACCTTTACCTCCACCGGGCCGACGCCGTCGGCGTCGGTAGTCAGGACAATACGTCCCGTCCGCGCTTCGGCCTCCTCATTTCTGCCGACACTTACGCTGATGCTGTTCATCCCTTCGTTTTCCGATGCGGCAATCCAGCCGGTCGTCTCCGTGTCGTACTCCGTCTTCATGAACCATTCGCAGTTTACGGCTTCGACATCTATGCGGTAGCTTTCCTGGCCGATGTAATCGAAGGAGAGGCCTTCGGAGGGGGTGGCTCCGTTCGTCAGTGTGACGTTCAGGGAAGGGAGCAGCTCTTTTGCCTCCTGTGTGACGCGTACCGCCTTCGCGGGTACTGCGGCATCGCTGGGCGTAACGGTGATGTCCGCCGTGCGTCGGGCCGGTTCGGGATTCGGGGATGCGGTGACGGAGAATTTACCGTCGCTCTCCGTGACGGTGAGCCAGCTGCGGCCTGATTCCGCTATGTCGGTACTCCATGTCAGGTCGTTTCCCTCCACGGTTACGATGACCTCCTGCGGCCTGTCGTCTTCCGCCCCGAAAGTGAGTGCGGCCGGATTGACCGATAGGGAATAGGTCTGGGGACGGTCGGAACCCTGCTGGGTTATCGTAACCATGCGCGATTTGACCTTGAAGTTGTCCGTTTTGACGGTCAGGGAGGCTGTCCTCGGTTCGCTTTTCAAATTGTCCCGTACCGTTACGTTCAGTTTTCCGGCCGTCCGTTCTTCTACCGTGACCCATTCGGAGGCTCCGGCGGAGAGGGCATATTCCCAGGTCACGCCCGAAGCCGTGACAGTGAGCTCCTGAGCGGCCGCCCCCTCTGCTGCGAAAGAGAGCTGTCCGGGCGTTACGTCGAGCGAGGGGAGTTCGGTATCCGTTTTATTGCATGCGGCCAGTGCGATACATGCTGCCGCGATGTATGAAAGTCGTTTCATGTGTGCAAGGTTTAAGATTCATGTTTCGTCTTGTCCGAGGGAGCCCCCTATGCCTCTGCGGGAGGGGCGACGTACCAGCCTATCGTAATGAGGTCCTGGGTACCGGTCATGTCGAGCATCGTACCGAAAATCACCCGGCCGTCAGGTGAAACGGAGTTGATATAACCGGTCGGGACGTAGATACCGTAGGTGTCGTGTACCCATTCTTCCACGGAACCGAGTTCTGTATTCGTGTTCAGGTCGTACACGACTCCAGAGGAGAGGTTCATGGTGCCCAGTCCGATGAATGCGATACCGTCGTCCGTGACATGAATGCCGACGGAGCCGCCGTAGTCTTTCACGACAGTGGTCGTTTCGGTTTCCGTATTGTAAAAGGCGGCGTATTGCGTCCGGACGATATCCATGCGGTTGTCGGCCAGTGTTTCGATGCGGTAACTGCCGGCTATCCATTTGCCCGTGGCGCTTATCTTCGTATATTCGGCGGTGCAGATGATGCCGTCGGCGAGGTTGTAGTCCATCTCCTCCCCGAAGGCGTCGAGCATCTTGACAGGTTTGATTTCGTGGACGTCCTGTCCGACGTAATCCACTTTCCATTCGCCTCCGTCGCGTTTCCAGTAGACCATGCCGAAATCGAGGTTTTCCCATGTCGTACCGTAGATGACCGAGCCGTCGGCCGAGATGCCCCGTGCCATGATACCGTACCAGAACGCTTCGTCCCGGAAATTTTTGGCGGGCATCGGAAGTTTCTCGGCGACGCCGTCCGTCCAGAGCAGCGGCCAGGTGAGTCCCTCTTCGCCGTTGCTCTCTTTGGCGAAGCCTACCCAATATCTGCCGTCGGCAGAGCTGCCCTGTACTTCGGGTTGAAACTGGAATCCGGCGGGAGCTTCGGGAACGATGATATCGCCGGTAGTATTGATGGCTATCTGTCCGCCGTTTGAGTTGGAAAGGAACATCAGCCCCTGGTCGGTGATGGCGATGGTCTGGCTGATGAAATAGAGCGATTCGGGAAACGGGCCGAATTCGTACCGTTCTTCGGTCTCGACGTCGATGATGACCGGCGAGTATTGCCACGAATCGTCCGGTGCGACCGAGATGATGTAGCCGCCGGCATATTTGCCGCCCGGCGACATGGCCGAACTCGCAAATTCGTCGAGTTTGCGGTAGCGTGCGAAAGAGGAGTCTTTCGGCAGTTGGTTGATGCGGATGGTTTGGGTTGCCCGGTCGGCCTGGATGGTGACCGTTGTCTTGCGTTCCTGGTCGGTATCGTTATCGTCAGCGGTTAGCGTAAGGGTGTGTTCGTCGGTACGCTCGGCTTTTATCCATGATGCGTTCGGGGTGGCCTGCCACGTCGCCGGAGAGGCATTGACGGTTATCGTCAGCGGTGTATTGTCTTCGCCCAGAAAGGAGCAGGCTGCCTGACTGAGATTAACGTACTGTAAATTTTCCGTTCCCTCGTTGCAGCCGTTCAGGACCGAAACTGCGAAAAGCGCCGCTGCGACGCCTTTCGGAAACAAACATCTTTTCATTTCGTTTTAGATTATTGAATTGTTAGGTAAATAGGGTGTGTGGATATGAAATCCCATATCCTCGTATGTATGCAAACATAATGATAAAATAAATATTATATATGCAATGTTAAGATGTTTTCGTATTTCTTTTGTGAAGAAATATATTCCTCCGGTAAGAGGCGGAGTTGTACGTTCCGTTGTTTTAATGAACGGTTTTCGCTGATGTTTGTCTTGTTTCCTGTACTGCGGCAGGAGAGGTTGCAAGGCGTCGAAAGAGAGGGGGTACCAATACGCAAAGGGATGACTGCCGAGCAGTCATCCCCTTGCGTATTGGTATTGCGGACGGTCTATCGGAAATCTATCACTTCGTAGTCGCCGTAAAGCGACGGGTCGAACAGGAACATGGTTTTGTCAATCTCCTCGAGGGGGATAATCCGGTCGATGGTGACGGTGAGTTCTTCGCCCTGATAGTCGTAGTTCAGCGCCACGGGCATGCCGTCTTCCGCACTCACGTACAGCGTTATCGTTCCGTTGCCGTAACGGTCGCTGCGCGGAACGAGTTTGACCTTTTCCACTGCCTTGCGTTTGAGCTCGGCCGGCCCCGTATAGGTACTTTCGAACTCTTCCGGGGCGAACTCGAAGGCGCGCGTGGGGTTGTTCAGGATGTTATGCGAACCGGTGTCGGCTGCGTCGATGACCACCTCCTTGTCGGCCGCATAAATTTCGTAGCGGTTGGTGCCGTCGCTGAACTGCTCCTGTTTCTGGAGCTTGATGCGGTAGCGGTCGCCGCTGACGAAATAGTTGCCGCTCATGTTTCCCATGCCTTGGGCCGACACGGTGAAACGTACTTCGTAATTGCCGTACGAAGCGAAGGTTTCGGCAATGTGGCGGAGGATGCTTTCGCTTGTTTCGTCGGCTTTTGCGGACGATGTCGCTGCGACCAGTGCGGCCGCTATCAGGATGAATCTTTTCATGGTATCGGTATCTGTTTGTTGCGTTGTACGGCAGATTCCTGCTGTGTCCCCTCTCCGGAGAACGTAGCATTCGTTCGGTTATTGTGCCTGCTGCAGTGCCCTCATACGTCGAGCTCCTCGTCGTCGTAGGAGAGAAGGATGTCTTCGAGCTGGCGCATGTCGGTCACGATGACTTCGCGCGGCTTGCTGCCGTCCTGCCTGCCCACGATGCCCATCTTTTCCAGTTTGTCCATGATGCGGCCCGCCCGGTTGTAGCCGAGGCGGAAGTTGCGCTGGATGGCCGATGTGGAGCCCTGCCGGTTCTGGACGATGAAGTGGGCCACCTGTATCAGCATGTTGTCGGAGTCGGCCGTCTCTTCGCCTCCTCCTCCGTTGCCGCTGCCGGTCGTCCCTTTGAGCTCGAAGAAGGGGAGTTCGAAAGGCCCGTCGTATCCCTCCTGCTGGCTGATGAAGGAGGTGAGGTTCTCGATTTCGGGCGTATCGAGGAAAGCGCACTGCATTCGGGTAAGCTCTCCGTTGAGGTAGAGCAGCATGTCGCCCATGCCGATGAGGTTGTTGGCCCCCGGCTGGTCGATGATGGTACGTGAATCCACCATGGAGACCACCTTGAAGGCGATGCGGGCCGGGATGTTGGACTTTATCAGTCCGGTGATGACCTTCACGTCCGGACGCTGCGTCGCCACGATGAGGTGGATGCCCACGGCGCGCGCCTTGGCGGCAAGCCGCGTGATGGGGATTTCCACTTCGCGGCCGGCGGTCATAATCATGTCGGCGAACTCGTCGATGACGACCACGATGTAGGGCATGAAGCTGTGACCGTCGCGTTTCTTGAGCTTTCCGGCCTGGATGCGGGCGTTGTAGTCGGCGATGTTGCGTTCGCCCGCCCGGTTGAGCAGCGTGTAGCGCTCCTCCATCACCATGACCAGCGAGTTGAGCGTGTTTACCGCCTTGCTCGTGTCGGTGATGATGGCGCTCTCCTCGCCCTCCATTTTGGCGAGGAAGTGCCGGTCGAGTTTGGCGTATGCCGACAGCTCCACCTGTTTCGGGTCGATGAGGACGAACTTCAGCTCGGCCGGGTGTTTCTTGTAGAGCAGCGAGGCGATGATGGCGTTCAGACCGACCGATTTGCCCTGTCCGGTGGCGCCCGCCACGAGCAGGTGGGGCATTTTGGTAAGGTCGCCGATGTATATCTCGTTGTATATCGTCTTGCCCAGAACGATGGGAAGCCGGTACTGGCAGTCCTGGAACTTGACGGACTTTACGACCGAAAGCATCGACACGATTTCGCGCGTGCTGTTTGGTACCTCGATGCCTACCGTACCGCGTCCCTGGCCGAGCGTGACGATACGGATACTCTGCACCTTGAGTGCGAGGGCGATGTCCTCCTCCAGATTGCGGATGCGCGATACCTTTACTCCCTGTGCGGGCTCTATCTCGTAAAGCGTCACCGTCGGCCCTATCGTAGCCTTTATCTTGTCGGTTATCCGGATGCCGAAATCCTCCAGCTTCTCGCGGATGATGTTCTTGTTTTCGCGTATCTCGTCTTCCGAGATACGGATGCCCACGCTGTGGTCTTTCAGGATAACCCATGAGGGGCGTTGGTAGCGGGGCAGGGTACGGGTGGGGTCGCGGAAATCGTCGGCCTCCTCCTCTGCTTCGGTATCCTTGTAGTCCGTCTTGACGATTTCGATGCCCTCCTCGTCGCTGACCACGACACCGCCGGCGCCGAGCGTGGCCGGCGTGCGTGTCGGACGCAGCGTCGAAGCCTTGATGCGTTCGCCCTGTTCGTCCACCACGATGAAGTCGTCTTCCTCCTCTTCGATGAAGGGGGATTCGGCTGCGTCGTTCCCGTCGTTTCCGGCCGTCGCTCCGGTATGGCCGGCGGGTAGTTCTTCGTTGTCCGTCCGGTCGCCGTTGCTGACGAAGATGCCTTCCGCCTCCTGTTCATCGGAGGGATAGACCGTGAGGGTCTCCTCGGTTCCGGATACGGCCGTCCGCTCCGTTCCGGCCCTTTCGGCGGATTCCGTTCCGATTGCCTCTGACGCGATGTCGGATGCGGCCTTCGCGGCGGGTACGGTATCGGGCGTATAATAGTAGTTGGCCGCTTCCATGTCTTCACGCAGCCGCTCCTCTTCGGCCTGCCGCTGTGTGTCTTCCTTTCCCTTGAAGGGATGGACGGGAATTTTCCCCATGAGGTCGGTAGCCCCTTTGGCTACCGACGAACCTACGCGGTTGACGACCTTGATGGTGCTGCGGTTGATATAGACCGCGATGAGTATCCAGCAGACTGCGAGCAGCAGTCCGAGCCCGGCCGTCCCTATCACCGAACGGAGCCAGTCGGCCGCGGCGATACCCGCTTGTCCGCCGAGTCCCGTGCCGAAGATGCCCCAGCGTGTGCCGAAAAGATAGCCGAGCGAGAGCGAGCCGAGTATCATGACGATGAGCGTCGTCCGTACCGAACGGTTCAGGAAGAGCGGCCGGACGCGCATGATGCGCAGCGAGAGAATGAGCAGTACAACGGGAATGCCTATGGCGAAGACACCGAACCACTTGCCGACGAGTGCCGAGCCGGTGATTGCTCCCAGCTTGCCCGCATGGTTGGCGACGTTGTCCACCGCGCTCCAACTGAGTCCTTCGCGCAGGGCGGCCTGGTCTTCGCTCCAGGTGAAGTAGTAGCTGACGACGGCGAGCAGGAAGAAGAGCGACACGAACAGGAGCAGGAATCCGTATATCCAGCGTTCCGTTTCTCCTATTTTCCTGCCTGCGAACAGCCTGGCGGCTGTTCCGGTACTTTTCGCTTTCGTCTTTTCCTGTTTTGCCATGGTGCGGCTTTTCTGCTGTTCGGACAAAGATAATAAAAATGTGCGAGGGTGCTGCCGGCCTGTCGCGCCGGGTGCGGTGTCAGAGCCGGGAAGCCCGTTCCCGGAGCCGTTCGGCATAGGGAACTCCTGCGGCCGAAAGAAAGGTATAGACCGGGACATGTCCTCTTTCGGCCCGCAGTCCATGGCGGTCGAGCAGCGATGCGGTTCGCCGGGCGATGGCCGGTGCGGGGTCGATGATTTCGATTGCGGCGCCGGCCTCGTCTGCGATGACCTCGGCCAGAAAAGGATAATGGGTGCAGCCGAGGACGATGCGGTCGGCGCCCGCTTCTACCAGCGGCGCGACGGCCCGGTGTACGAGTTGTCGGACGGCGGGCGTGTTTTCCTCGCCTCTTTCGACCGCTTCCACGAACCCCTCGCCTACGGCAGGCAGTATCCGGACGCCGGCGGCGTATTTGCCGCTCAGTTCGCCGAACCAGTCGCTTCCCAGCGAAGCGCGTGTGGCGAGCACCCCGATGATGCCGCTGCGGGTGGTAGCCGCGGCCGGCTTGATGGCCGGCTCCATCCCGACGAAGGGAACGGGATAGGCTGCCCGCAGCCGTTTGACGGCTATCATCGTGGCCGTATTGCAGGCCAGTACGATAAGTTTGGTTCCTGCGCCGAGCAGCGTGCGCACGGCATCGTCGATATAGCCGGCCACCTCTTCGGCGGGCTTTTCGCCGTAGGGGCAGTGTGCCCCGTCGCCGTAGTAGACGACCGACTCCTCCGGCAGGGCTTTGCGCAGCTCCCGCCAAACGGAGAGGCCGCCCATGCCTGAATCGAAAACACCTATCGGGGAATTGTCCATACGGTACAAAGGTAGGGATTTTATGCGTGCGTGGTACCGGGAAAACGGCGGTCGTTGCATGCCGTCGGGAAAGGACGGCCGTTGTCCCGCTCGCTTGCGTTACGGTGGCCGGGCGGGGTATTCGTTCCTTCTGTCGGGTCTCGGCGTATGCGGCGGACGCTTTGCGGAGACGGGGCGTTGTGCGGGCGGGCGGCCTGACGATTGACGGCATGATTTTGAAAGGCCGGCAGCGGGGATTGTCGTCCTCCGGCTATCTTAATTATGACAGCGTGGCATACTGCGCAGGCGTTGGCTGCGTGGCCGGAGAGGTATTTGTCATCTGACGGTGCGCGGCAGGTACGATGCCGTGGTGTTGTACCTGATGTTATTTGTATGGGGTGGCGGGAGTTGTGAGTCCGGCAGATGCGCAGGGCGACGAGGAGTGCACAGCGTTGACGGCGTTGTCGCTTTTCGTCGGGGAAGCGGTGTGTTTGCCCGGCACTTCCGGACGGTCGTCTGCGGCGGTTACGGCCCGGATGGTGACGGGTTTTCTGGGGTAGGTGTCCGGCACCGGGTCGGGGCTGTGAAACGGTGGCTGCGATTCGGCAGTTCGCGCGGAGCGCCGTATCGGCGTATCTCTTTTCGGTGCGGAGAGGGGCGGTTATCGGAGCTCCTCCAGCGCGCGGACGTAGGCGATGATTTCGTCGGCGATATGTCGGCTGTCCATGCCGTCGCAGATAACCGTCCGGTCGGCCTGCGCATAGTAGCTTTCCCGTTGGGCGAGCGTGGTGCGGACATACTCTCGGATGCCGGCCTCGTCGAGTCCCGCTATCCGGGGGCGCCGGTCGCGGCGGCAGGCGAGCAGAATATGCACCAGACGTTCCTGAGAGGAGGCGAGATAGACGATGCGGCCCCGCTGCCGCATGAGCGACAGGTTGCGTTCGCTGCACGGCAGGCCGCCGCCCGTGGCTACGACGGTATTCCCTTCCTGCGGAATGGCGACGAGCGCTTCCGTCTCCAGTTGCCGGAACACCGTTTCCCCCTCCTCGGCGAAGATGCGGGCGATGCTCTTCCCGGCAGTCTCCTCCACCAGACAGTCGGTATCGGCGAAAGTGTATCCGAGGGCCCGTGCCACGCGCCGGCCCGTTGAGCTTTTGCCGCATCCCATGAAGCCTGTGAGATAAATGGTCATCGTATGGTGTGCTTCGGTCAGAAAAGGTCAAGCTGTTGGATGTCGGGGTTGCGGGTTTCGTCCTCCTCCTCCGGCCGTTCGATGATGAGGTCGTCGTCAACCGCCGTTACGGTGGTGCGGCGGATACTCCGGTTGCCGTTCTGCAGGGCATCCTGTTCCCCGTCATCGCCGTCGGCGTCGGGGGTCGTCGGCTCCGTCGTCCGGCCTGCGGTATCTGGAACCTCCGGCTGCTCCCCGTTTTGGGACGCATCGTTTTTCTGGTCACCGCTTTCCGGCGATGGGGCCGGCGTGTCCGGCAGGTCGTTCGCTGTGTCATCTGCCTCTCCGTTCCCGTTGCCTGCGGATGTCTCGTCGGGGTCGGGTCGGAGCGGTTCGGTAAAGCGGAGCGACGCCACGTCGTAGGTGGTGAGCCGTTTTCCCTTCGCCCGGTGGCTCTTGACGCCGATGAACTGCTCCACGTCCACCAGGTCGGCGGGACGCGTACGGTGGGCGCCGCCGTAGGTGATTTCCAGCTGCGGATAGCGGTCGGCCGACAGGGCTGTCATCCGCGAGCGGGGGTTGGAGTCGTCGATGAAGGACTGCATACGGTTGTCGCTCGCTTCGGCAGCGAAACGCTTCAGGTAATAGTAACGGCTGTCGGCGTCGTAGTATGCGACGCTGTATATCCGGTCGGGTGCGTACTTCTCCACCCGGATGGTATCTTCCGGGAAGTGGTGGCCGGTGTCGTATCCGGTGGTATAATACTGGCCTTTGGACGTGAAGACGATGATTTTGTCGTCGCCCTGGAACTCGCCCAGCAGGCGTCCGCGGCCGTCGGTATTGAGCCGCATCACGTCCTCGTCGAACCAGATGTTCTGTCCGGCGAGGGTGGAGGCGCCTCGCTCTTTCACCTGTATCTTGTGGATGGCGTAGCGCGAGAAGAGATTGCCCTGCGAGCTGCGCCCCTTGATGGCGAGCTTGCTGAAGTCGAGGTCTACGATGGCCTTTTTCAGCCGCGTACGCTGTTTGAACATGATTTTGAGTACCTCGGCCTCTCCGTTGGGATTCACGCTCATGTAGAGGATGCGGCTGCCGGGCGTGCCTTTGGTGATGGCGTATTCGCGGTCGCGCGTGACGCCCTTGATGGCGCAGCGCTTCATCATGATGGGGCCCTTCTCGCCGTCGCGGTAGAGGACGTTGTAAATCGTCCGTTCGTCGTTGCGCTTGAAGACCCCGATGTACTGGATGCCGGGGGCATAGAAGGCCTTGTCGCTCACCTTCGTCACCAGATAGTTGCCTGCCTGGGTGAAGACGATTACCTCGTCGATGTCGGAACAGTCGCAGACGTATTCGTCCTTCTTCATGGCGTTGCCGATGCCGAAAAAGCCCCCTTCGCGGTCCACGTAGAGTTTGGCGTTGGCGACGACCACTTTCGCCGCCTCGATGCTGTCGAACTCCCGCAGTTCGGTGCGCCGTTCGCGTCCCTTGCCGTACTTCTCCTTTATCCGGCCGTACCAGGCGACGGCGTAGTCGGTCAGGTGTTCGAGGTCGTGGCGGACACGCTCCGTCTCCTCCTCGATGCCCTTTATCTGGTTGTCGGCCTTGGCGGAGTCGTATTTCGAGATGCGGATGAACCGCAGCTCGGTAAGCTTTACCACGTCCTCGTGTGTCACCTCGCGGCGCAGCAGTTTCTTGAAAGGTGCGAGCCGTTCGTCCACCGCCTCGTAAGCCTCTTCGCGCGATTTCTTGCCTTCGATAGCCTGGTAGATTTTGTTCTCGATGAAGATGCGTTCGAGGGAGGCCATGTGCCACTCCTCGTCGAGCTCCCCGAGGCGGATGCGAAGCTCGGTGCCCAGCAGATGTTTGGTGCGTTCGGCGCTCCGGCGCAAGATTTCGCTGACGCCGATGAAGTGCGGCTTCTCGTCGGAGATGACGCACGAGTTGGGCGATATGGAGACTTCGCAGTCGGTGAAGGCATAGAGCGCGTCGATGGTCTTGTCGGCCGATTCGTCGGCGCTTACGTGGACGATGATTTCCACCTTTTCGGCGGTGTTGTCGTCCACTTTCCGTATCTTGATTTTTCCCTTTTCGTTGGCCTTGATGATGGACTCCTTGATGGACTCGGTTGTGGTGCCGTAGGGGATTTCGGTAATGGCGAGCGTGCGCTTGTCGATTTTGGAGATGCGTGCGCGCACCTTCACTACGCCGCCGCGCAGTCCGTCGTTGTAGCGCGACACGTCGATGAGGCCGCCCGTCTGGAAGTCGGGATAGAGCGTGAACGGTTCGCCCCGCAGACAGGCTACGGAGGCGTCGATGAGTTCGTTGAAGTTGTGCGGCAGGATTTTCGAGGCGAGGCCCACCGCGATACCCTCTACCCCCTGCGCCAACAGCAGCGGGAACTTCACGGGCAGCGTGACGGGTTCCTGGTTGCGGCCGTCATAGGAGAGCATCCACTCCGTGGTCTTGGGATTGAACACCACGTCGAGGGCGAACTTGCTGAGCCGGGCCTCAATGTAACGCGGCGCGGCGGCCATGTCGCCCGTGAGGATGTTGCCCCAGTTGCCCTGCGTGTCGATGAGCAGCTCCTTCTGGCCGAGCTGTACGAGGGCGTCGCCGATGGAGGCGTCGCCGTGGGGGTGGTACTGCATCGTCTGGCCGATGATGTTCGCCACCTTGTTGTAGCGTCCGTCGTCGATTTTGCGCATGGCATGCAGAATGCGTCGGTGTACAGGTTTGAGGCCGTCCTCCACATGGGGTACGGCCCGTTCCAGTATCACGTACGACGCATAGTCCAGAAACCAGTCCTTGTACATGCCCGTCAGACGGTAGCGGGCCGTACCCGTTTCCGTGAGGCGCACGTATTTTTCGGACATCCGGCCTCGGCTCTCCGGCACGGCGTTCGTATCGTCCGCGTCCGTCATTCCGTCGTCGCCGGCATCCGCTCCGTCGGTCTCTTCTCCGAAACCTGCGGCGTTGCCCTCTTCGTCCGTATCGTCCGTACTGCCGGCCGCCGCCGTTCCTTCCTCTTCCGGGTCCGTTGCCGCCCGTTCCTTGTTCCTTCTCTCTTCGCTCATCGTATCCTGGTTGGCCTGCGGCAGCCGGACCGCCGCAGGCTTTCGTTATGTTTCCGCGGGCGAAGGAGGGATGTTATCGCTTCCGGGAGATGTCCGGGGAGCCCGTCTTGTTGGGATTCTCCATGTCGGAGAGCCCGTTCTCGTCCCGGCGGAAATCCTCCGTCGCCTCTTTTGTCCCGTCCAGCGGCCCTGTTTCGTTCATCAGGCGTTCCGTATCCGCCTTTTCCGCTACACATTCGTTGGGGAAGTCGCCTTTGTACTTCCTGTCCAGTTCTTTTCCGTTCATAACCGTGGTTTTTAAAGTTGTCCGTAAGTCGCGGCATCGGTGCCGCTCTTCGCAATAACAAGTAAAAACCGTGCCGGAAAAGGTTCGCCGGCATTTTTTTCGCAATTCGGCTGCCGGCAGCCCTCTCTTCCCGCCCTTCGTGCGGATTATATCAGCTCGTCGATGTAGTCGGCCTCTATGCGCAGGTTGTTGATAATGAACTCCTGCCGGTCCGAGGTGTTCTTGCCCATGTAGAACTCGAGCATGTCGTGTATCGGGTCCTCTTTCGTCAGCCGCACCTGTTCCAGCCGCATGTTCTCGCCGATGAACTCCTTGAATTCGTCGGCGGATATTTCGCCGAGTCCCTTGAATCGCGTGATTTCGGGGTTCGGGCCGAGCCGGTTCACCGCCCGCTGCCGCTCCTCTTCGTTGTAGCAGTAGATTGTCTCCTTCTTGTTGCGCACCCGGAACAGCGGGGTTTGCAGCACGAAAAGGTGGTTGTTGCGTATCACGTCCGGAAAGAACTGCAGGAAAAAGGTCATGATGAGCATCCGGATGTGCATGCCGTCCACGTCGGCATCGGTGGCGATGATGACCTTGTTGTATCGCAGGTTGCCGATGTCCTCCTCGATGTTGAGCGCCGCCTGGAGCAGGTTGAACTCCTCGTTCTCGTAGACCACCCGCTTGGTCAGTCCGAAGCTGTTGAGGGGCTTGCCGCGGAGCGAGAAGACCGCCTGCGTCTGTACGTCACGGCTGGCGGTGATGGAACCGCTCGCCGAGTTGCCTTCCGTAATGAAAATCATGGTGTCGAACCGGCGGTCGTTCTTTTCGTCGCTCAGGTGTATCTTGCAGTCGCGCAGTTTCTTGTTGTTGAGGCTCACCTTCTTGGCCATTTCGCGCGCCTTCTTCTGGACGCCCGATATGGCCTTGCGTTCCTTCTCGTTGGAGGCCACCTTCTTGCCCAGCGCATTGGCCGTCTCGGGGTGCATGTGCAGGTAGTCGTCCAGCCGCTCCTTGACGAAATCCATGATGAAATTGCGCACCGATGGGCCTCCCTCGGCCACGTCCTTCGAGCCGAACTTGGTCTTGGGCTGGTTCTCGAACATGGGATTTTCGACCTTGATGCTGAGCGCCGCGATGATGGAGGTGCGCACGTCGGCCGGGTCGTAGTCTTTCTTGTAGAATTCCTTGACGGTTTTCGCCACCGCCTCCCGGAAAGCCGCCTGGTGAGTGCCTCCAAGTGTGGTGTACTGGCCGTTCACGAACGAGTAGTAGGTTTCGCCGTAGCCGCTGCCGTGGGTGATGACTACCTCGATGTCCTCGCCCGTCAGGTGGATGGGCGGGTAGAGCGGCTCCTCGGAAAGGTTGTCGTTGAGCAGGTCGAGCAGACCGTTCTTCGAAAGAAAGGCCTTGCCGTTGAACTTCACCGTCAGCCCCGGATTGAGGTAGGTATAGCGGCGGAACATGGGTTCCACGAACTCGTAGTTGTAGGCGTAGTTGCCGAATATCTTTTCGTCGTCGTCGGGGACGAAGCTCACCCACAGACCGTTTTTTTCCTGCACCCCCTCCTCCCAGCGGTCCGAGAGCTCGTAGCCGCGCGAGAAGCTGACCGTGCGGGCCTGGCCGTCGCGCACGCTGCGGACGGTGAATTCGCTGGAGAGGGCGTTCACCGCCTTTACGCCGACGCCGTTCAGTCCGACCGACTTGCGGAACGTGGTGCTGTCTTCGAACTTGCCGCCGGTGTTCATCTTCGATACCGCATCGGAAAGCTTGTTGAGCGGTATGCCGCGTCCGTAATCGCGGATGGTGACGCGGCGTCCCTCGATGGTCACCTCGATGGTTTTGCCGTGCCCCATCATGTATTCGTCGATGGAGTTGTCCATCACCTCCTTGATGAGCACGTACATGCCGTCGTCGGACTGGCTGCCGTCGCCGAAGCGGCCCACGTACATGCCCGGTCGCTGCCGGATGTGTTCGTTCCATGCCAGCGTCTGGATGCTGTCGTCGTTGTAAGTCGATGCGTTGGTATTCCGGTTCTCTGCCATGAATGGTTATCGCTCCTTTTCGGTTTTCTTCTCCCGGCCGCGGATGGCGGCCAGTTCGCTGACGGTCCGTTCCCGTACTTCGGCGAGTACCTCCCGGACGGGGGTCTCCGCCACCTTTCCGGCGGGTACGGGCGGGGTGATGCGCACGGTGAAGGTGTTGCACCGTACCCGCCATCCCTTGATGAACGTTTTGGCTCCGTCGATGACACACGGCAGGATGGGAACTCCCGCCTCCCGCGCGAGCAGGAAAGCACCCTCCTTGAAGTTGTGCACCTCCCCGTCGCGGCTGCGCGAGCCCTCCGGGAAGATGATGACCGAGGTGCCGCGGTGCAGGTGTTCGAGTCCTTTGGACATGAATCCGAGCGTCTTGCGTACCGAGCCCCTGTCGTCCACCGTGATGTCGCCGTGCAGCCACAGCACCACCCCGAACAGCGGCCATTTGTAGACGCCGCTTTTGGCCACCCATTTGAAGTTAATCTTCGGCAGCACGTACATCAGCGGGATGTCCACCATGGATTGGTGATTGACCGTCACCACGTAGGCGCCTTTCGGGTCGATGTGTTCCCTTCCTTCCACGCGGAGCCGCCAGAGCGGGTTCAGGAAGAAGATGCTCCGTGCCCAGAAACGCGACGCCGCATGGAGCGCCTTCCGTTCCCGGTCGAACGCCACGGTGAGCGCGAAAAGCAGGAGCATGAAGACGAAGTAGGCGAGCGACCACGCCAGCAGGACGAGGTAGTATAGGATGGATACGATGGCTGTCAGCATGTTGCGAAGGTTTGGCCTCCTGTCGGGGAAGAATACATGTAAATTATGGAATCAGCTTGCAATTTTAGCAAAAATTCGCCTCAATTCCTAATCGTCTTCTTTTTGTTTTTGTTAAGATGCTGTTATGCTGTTTGTTGACCGGCAGCAGCGGACGATGTGCAGCGGTATGGATTATTTTGACTATTTTTGTCCCGTAACGCTGTTATCAATCTAACACACAATATGCAATGAAAAAGGCATTCGTTTTCCCCGGACAGGGGGCCCAGTTCGTGGGCATGGGTAAAGACCTTTACGACAACATTCCCGAGGCGAAGGAGCTGTTCGAGCGAGCCAACGAGATACTCGGTTTCCGCATTACGGACATCATGTTCGCCGGTACGGACGAGGAGCTGAAACAGACGCGGGTGACGCAGCCGGCCATTTTCCTCCATTCGGTCATTCTGGCCAAGAGCCTCGGTGCGGCGTTCGTGCCCGACATGGCTGCGGGACATTCGCTCGGTGAATTCAGTGCGCTGGTGGCTACCGGTGCGCTCAGCTTCGAGGAGGGGCTGAAGCTGGTCTCCAAACGTGCGCTCGCCATGCAGCGTGCCTGTGAAATCAATCCTTCGACCATGGCTGCCGTGCTTGCCCTGCCCGACGAGACGGTAGAGCGGATATGCGCAGAAACCGAGGGCGTGGTGGTGCCGGCCAACTACAACTGCCCCGGCCAGCTCGTTATATCGGGTTCCAACGAGAGTGTGGAGCGGGCGTGCGAGGCGCTCAAGGCCGCGGGTGCGAAACGGGCGATGAAACTCGCCGTGGGCGGTGCGTTCCATTCGCCGCTCATGGAGCCGGCCCGCGAGGAGCTCAGCCGTGCCATCGAGGAGGCGGTTATCGTGGCTCCGTCCTGTCCCGTTTACCAGAATGTGGATGCGCTGCCGCATACCGACCCGGCTGAAATCAAGGCGAACCTCATCGCACAGCTCACCGCGCCGGTGCGCTGGACGCAAATCGTGCGCAACATGGTGGCCGACGGTGCCGCTTCTTTCACCGAACTCGGTCCCGGCAAGGTACTTCAGGGCCTTGTGGGCAAGATAGCCCCCGGGGTGGAGGTCACCTCGATACAGGCGCTGTAACGGGTTCCGGCGAGGCCGGTAGGGTCCGATGACCCGCGAAGGTGCGTCGCCGGAGCGGTTGTCCCCGTTTCCGCGGATGTTCCCGAATCGCCCTGGCCCGGAAGAACTTGAAAAGGAAGGCGGCACCCCATGCAGGGGTGCCGCCTTTTATCGTCCGCTTCGGTGCCGGGCCGGAACTCCGTTACGTATCCGGTACCGTCGGATGCGGCGAGTGCCGGGTTATTTGTCGTCCGGGCGGTAGAGGTTCGCTTCGACGTATTGGCGGAGCGTACCCTTTTCCTGCATCTTTTTGAGTCGTTCGAGTTTGCCGTTCCGTCCCAGCAGGTCGCGGTTCCGGTCGTAAAACGCTATCGAATATTCGATGGCCCGCGTGGCCCCTGCGGTCCGGTCTTCGTCCGACAGACCGCGCGGAGAGAGCGTCATTTTGCCGAGCGTGCCGTTTTCGCTTTTCAGTTCGAGTAATCCGGCTGCATACCCGCCTGTATAAACGGTCATCTGTTCCTCGAAGTATTTGGCGTCGTCGAGGAACGCGGTGAGTGTCGGGTCGAGGCTTATCCGGATACTCGGTGTCTCTCGAAGCCAGGTGTCGATGAATTTGCCGATTGTCCGGCGGTCGAAACTGTCGGCTTCGAGAGGGGTTTCCGTCAGCCATTCGACGCACTCCAAAACGTTTGGCTCGTAATGGTAATAGGCTTCCGGGGCGGTTTGCAGGAAGTTTTGCGGGATGAGCGGCTCCTGCGCGTGCAGGGAGGCGGGGACGATGACGACGAGCGTTGCTGCGATGAGTCCTTTCATGTTCATGGTCTGTCGTTTTGAAGTCCGTTCGGTTACAGTTTCTTGAGTGCGAGGCGTATGACCTCCTCTACCCCTGCGGAGGGGGTCTCCTTCAGGATGGATTGTACGGCTTTTTCGGAAGCCGCCTTGCCGAATCCCAGCATCGTGAGAGCCGCTGTCGCTTCGGTGCGGGTTTCGTCCGTTCCGGCTGCGATGGTCTGCGCGGGCGAGCCCGTTCCGGTACTGCCCAGTCCGGCCGCCTTGTCTTTCAGCTCGACGATGATTTTCTGGGCCGTTTTCAGACCGAGCCCCTTGACGTTCTTGAGTAGTACGGCGTTTTCGGTTGCCAGAATGTTGGCCAGCTCCGCCGGAGAGTAGGTGGAGAGTATCATGCGAGCTGTGTTTCCCCCGACACCCGAGACGCTGACCAGCAGCCGGAAAACCTCGCGTTCCTCGCGTGTGGCGAAGCCGTACAGCGTCTGTGCGTCTTCGCGTACCGCGAAATGGGTATATACGCGGGCTGAGGAGAGATGTTCCAGTTCGGCATAGGTTTGAAGCGAAATGACGAGGTAGTAGCCCACGCCTCCCGCCTCGACGACGGCGTAGGCAGGCGTCAGCTCCGTGACTTCGCCCTGTATGTAGTCGTACATGGTTCCTGACGATTTTGTGGATTGCGTAATGCAAACATAGAGAAAATTCATATATTTGCTCTCCGTAACGAACGAAAATAAAACCATACGCGATGAGAAAAATAGTTGTGGCGGCAGCGGTGCTGCTGGCTTTTACCGCTTGCCGGAACGGCGGGCAGCAGGCTCCTGCGGCGACCGGTCAGGAACCGGAGGCGGCAGCGGCGGTCGAAGTACGGAGCGAAAGACCCAATGTGGCTTATATCCAGATAGATTCGCTGATGCTGGATTATCTGCTTGCCCAGGATTTGAGCAATGCCTTCCAGGCCAAGGCCAACAAGGCCGAACGCGAGCTTAACGCCAAATCCCAGCAGTTGGAGAAGGATATGCTGGAGGCGCAGGACAAGATACAGAAGGGGCTCGTTACGCGGGCTACCGCCGAGGAGATGCAGCAGAAACTGATGCAACAGCAGCAGGAACTGCTGGCTACGCGCGACCGGATGATGGGCGAACTCGCCGAAGAGGAGCAGGTGATGAACAACCGGATATACTATGCGGTCATGGATTATCTGAAGGAGTACAATGCCGATTACAAATACTCCATGATAATCAGTACGACCGCGTCGGGGCCCATTCTCCATGCCGACCCCGCAATGGATATCACCGAAGAGGTGCTCGCTGTGCTGAACGAACGTTATGCCGCCGAGAAAGCGGCCGGAAAGAAGTAGTTTGCACGCGGAGGGAAAACGATAGGCGAGGCTGCGGGTGACCGCGGCCTCGCTGTATTTCGGGAGAACGGTCTGTTCACGGAGACTGGCAGCCCCGTTCTGTCGGACGGCCGGGAGCGGTGCAGGGCGTTTTCCGGAGCGGATTGCCGGGCCGTGCTGCCCCGGAGAGCCTTTCCTGCGGAAGATGCGGGACGCAGGGTGTTTCGGTATGAATAAAATGGTGCGGAGGAGGGCGTTTATTCCGGTCTTCTTACTATTTTTGTATCTGGCAAAGCGGCGTTTCGGAGAGTCGCATGCCTTTCCTGCCGGAAGCATTCCCTTGGGGATGCGGGCAGACTGCGGTTTTAAACGGTTTCGGACAATGGCAGAAAACGGCATACAGCCCGGCGCACCGGCGCCGGAGAAGCATTCGGGCGGCGACAGACCGCTCGGAGAGCAGGAGGGGATACCCGCCGTGTTGAGGGAGAGTTTCACGGAGCGTATGCGTCCGTGGTGGGCGCGTTTCACGGCGTGGGTGAAACGGATATGGGCGCCCGTGTGGAAACGGCTCCGCAAGTTCATCTCCGTGCCTTTCCTCGTCATGCTCCTGCTGTCGTTCACGCTGTGGTATGCCATCAAACTGGGCTATACCTATCAGGCGGAGATACCCGTCCTGGTCAATGTGGATGGCCACGTGTTTGAAGTGAATTGTATGGTCGAGGGGCAGGGAACGCGTCTGTTCACCAAACGGCACTCCAAAGGGAAGCCGTTGGAACTCAGTTGGAGCGATTTGGACGTATCGCCGTCGGCCATCAATCCGGGGTGGGTGGTCATATCGCCCTATTCCCTGCAGAATGCCATCTCGGCACGCAATACGGATATCAAGTTCCTTTCCGTCGGGCCGATTCCCGAGATAGAGTTATGACGCGCCGTGTTCCGCTCAAGGTCGGTGTGACGGGGGGAATAGGCAGCGGGAAGAGTACCGTCTGCCGTCTGTTCGCCATGCTGGGTGTCCCGGTTTACGATTCGGATGCCGGGGCGAAGCGGCTCATGTCGTCCGACCCGGCGCTCATCGCCGCTATCCGGGAGCGGTTCGGGGCGGCGAGTTACCGCGACGGCGTATTGGACAGGCGATACCTTGCTTCGCAGGTGTTCAGCAGCCCGGTGGCCCTGGCGGCCCTGAACGGGGTGGTGCATCCTGCCGTGCGGAGTGATTTCCGTCGTTGGGCGGGGGAGCTCGGTGCGGAATATGTCGTGGCAGAGAGTGCCGTGCTTTTTGAGAGCGGGATGGACCGGGAGGTGGACGAGATAGTGACCGTTTCCGCTCCGGAAAGGCTGCGTCTGGAACGTGCCGTCGGCCGCGACCGGAGTTCGGAGGAAGAGGTTCGCGCCCGCATGAGGAGTCAGATGAACGATGCGGAGCGGGAAGCGCTCGCCGGGCATGTTATCTTCAATGACGAAAAGCATCTGCTGTGGGAACAGGTATTGCGGCTCGATGCCCGGTTTGGTGTCGGCCGGCGGTAAACGGCCTGTATGGAAAGGTAGATTGGTTTATACAGTAATCATGATGAAAACGATAAGAGTAGGGAGCCGGCTGCTCGACCTGCAGCGGCCTGTGGTGATGGCCATTATCAATGTGACGCCGGATTCGTTTTTCGCCGGCAGCCGGACACCTGAGGTCCGGGCTGTCAGGGAACGTGTCCACAAGGCCGTTGCCGAGGGCGCTTCGATAATCGACGTGGGCGGTTATTCGTCGCGGCCGGGGGCGGCCGACGTACCGCCTGCGGAGGAGCTGCGCAGGGTGTCGCTCGCCGTGGAGGTCATCCGCAACGAGTATCCGGAGATGGCGGTCTCGGTCGATACTTTCCGGGCGAGTGTGGCGGAAGGGGTGATTTCCCGTTTCGGACCGTGTATCGTGAACGACATATCCGCCGGTGAGCTCGATGCGGACATCATGGGGGTCGCTGCCCGCTACGGTGTACCCTACATCGCCATGCACATGCGGGGCACGCCCGCCGACATGCAGGGGCGTACCGTTTACGGCGACATAACCCGGGAGGTCGTGGAGTATCTGGCCGGGAGGCTGGAAGCGGCCCGCCGGGCAGGCATACGCGATGTGGTGCTCGACCCCGGTTTCGGTTTCGCCAAAACGACCGCCCAGAATTACGAACTGCTTGCCGGAATGGGCGGAATTGCGGAACTCGGCTGTCCCGTACTTACCGGTGTCTCCCGCAAGTCTATGATTTATAAGGTGCTCGGCGTGACGCCCGACGATTCACTGAATGGTACGACGGCGCTCAACTGGGAGTGCCTCCGGCAGGGGGCCGACATATTGCGGGTACACGATGTTGCTCCGGCCGCAGAGGCTGTGCGGCTCTTTAATTTCTACAGGGAACATGGACGGATATAGGATGATAGAGGCTGCCGACGTGCATAAAAGTTACGGCTCGCTGGAGGTGCTGAAAGGGGTTTCGCTGACCGTATGCCGGGGCGAGGTGGTGTGTATTGTCGGGGCGAGCGGTGCGGGCAAGACTACGCTGCTCCAGATACTCGGTACGCTCAGTGCGGCCGACAGCGGTCGTATACGCATAGACGGTATTCCGGTCGAAAGGCTCTCCGACCGGGAACTCTCCGATTTTCGCAACCGCCGGATAGGATTCGTCTTTCAGTTCCACCACCTGCTTCCCGAGTTTACCGCTTTCGAGAATGTCTGCATGCCGGGTTATATAGGGCGTCGCGACCGGGTGGAGGTGGAGAAGCAGGCACGGGAACTTCTCCTGATGCTCGGGCTTGGAAGTCGGGGGCACCACAAGCCTGCTGAACTCTCCGGAGGGGAGCAGCAGCGGGTGGCCATCGCGCGGGCATTGGTGAACTCGCCTTCCGTACTGTTGGCCGATGAGCCTTCGGGCAACCTCGATTCGAAAAACCGCGAGGAGATTCACCGGCTCTTTTTCGAGCTGCGCGACCGGCTGGGACAGACGGTCGTCATCGTGACGCACGACGACGGCTTGGCGGAGATGAGCGACCGCAAAATAGTGATGAGCGACGGCCTTATCATCGCCTGAGACGATGTGCCCGGGCGGATGGGGATGAGTGTGGCCTCCGTGTCCGGTTGGTTTCTTCTCTGTTAGCGCTCATGATTTCTCAGTGTCGGCTAATTATCGTTTGACGATGGGGGCCTGCGTAGTTTTTTCGATACCAGAATGTGCTGGCTATTGTGGCCGTTCGTCCTCTTTTTGTCACCGTTGATGGCTTTTGCTCGGCATCGGTATTTTCTGTCGTTTTTGGGTGGTGTTTCTGTCGGAGTTTTTTCGATATCAAGAGGTGCAGGGGGGGCGTCTTTTTCTGTCACCGTTAACGACTTCTCAGTATCGGCGTCTGTTTTGACAGTAGATTTGTCTCCAAACGTATTCTTGTATCTGTTTGTATTGTCGGAGACGTTCGATATGACAGAAGCTTGCGGTAACTAAACTTACACTCTTGCAGGATGACTTAAGACATATATCCTTCCGAAAAGCAGGAGATTTCTTTGTACCGTTCGGAATATATTGTCTGCTTTCGGAGCGAAATCTCGTTTGTCCCCCTACTGTTTTCACACCGCACACCTTTCCTCCGCCCGTATTGGCAAATTTATTTCAATTCTACATCAAACCACAACACCTTGCAGAACTACCACAACGCCTACGGCGTTGTTTCTTATTTCCATTTTACATCAAACCACAACATCCGTCTGTTCCGGCATAGGTTCATTAGGTTGTTTCTTATTTCCATTCTACATCAAACCACAACCCCGCCGCATCGGGCACCGCGAAGAACTCGGTTGTTTCTTATTTCCATTCTACATCAAACCACAACCTGCAGTTCGTACCGCATTTTCGTCCCTGAGTTGTTTCTTATTTCCATTCTACATCAAACCACAACTATCCTCGCGCCGTAACGCTGCTCGATTCCGTTGTTTCTTATTTCCATTCTACATCAAACCACAACCTCGGATATGCGATTTGTTGATTGTCATTCGGTTATGTGGCCGAATGAACGGTACGAACGGCGCATGACAGGCCAGGGAAGCCGGAATGATGCAGGTTTTGAATATATATATTTCACACTTATATACTTTAATGTACCAATACTAAAAATCAGTTAAAAGTTATAAGCATTCTCCCACATTCCATGCAAATGGTTTGTGGGATTTTCCGTTCAAGTCATTGGATTTTTCTAATAATTTCTCTTGCATATTTCTCTGCAATGTTCTCCGCTGTGGCTTCAACCTCCTCTAATCTTGGGAATTTTCTCACAATCGCACCACGAGCAGTTCCAGATAAATGTGGCAATGCCAAGATGTTCCGCAGTCCCATTTTCTTGCACATCCTTTCAGCACTTCTGCCAAGGCACACGATTACAGTAGGTTTGACAATCTCTATCTCTTGTCTAATAATTTCTGCATACTTGTCTATATGAGCATCGGAGAACTCATCGGTTGTCTTGTGGTCATAGATAAAGAACTTGTTGGCATCAGTCAGATAAATGCCATATCCATTGGCTACCAGTCTCTTTACCAGCAAATCCATCATTTTACCACCCCTCGCATTCTGTCTATGCTCCAATGAGTGCAAGCCAAATGGACTTGAAATAACCGCATCATAGCATTCTCCATAATACTTGTTGTTCCTCAATGGGTCTTGTGCAACAATCATTATATGCTTGTTGTCTTGAACATTGAACCAAGTGGGCAAGTCCACACCGATAGCCCCCTTATGCAATGCCTTGATGTCAGCACCTAATTGGGAGTTGTCAATCGGAATGGTCACGGAGGTTGTGTCATCATATCCACAAAATGGTTTCAAATCCTCTGTAAACACTCCTTGCCATTCTGCACAAGTGCAGTTATAGCACTTGCGCATCTGTTCATAGCGGTTTTCTATCCTATGCAGACATTCCACACCAAGCAACCTTTCAGCAACAAGATGTGGAATATCATAGAACAGACCGCATTCGTTACAGAATTGACTTTGCATGATTACATATCACTCTTAATAGTTGCATAAAAAGGCACGGATTCAAGTAATTTCTTGAACTTTTTTGTATCTTTATAAACTTCTAAAATTTTAGAAACCGTAGACCCATATCGGACATTATACCCCATTCGAATGTTATCGTAAGTCCGGTTGCCATCTGCATCGGAATATTTAAGGACAAATTCCAAAACATCTTCATACTTGACAGATGACGCATCTTTTGAGATTAAAGAATAAGAAGCGTCCCCAAAGGCGTCCGGTGTACCATATTTCACATATTTTAAGATAAGGTAAATCTGTATGTCTCTTTCTGTAAGAGTCAAATTCTCGCGCTTGTATACTTCATCCAAATGTGAGAGGTACGCATCCCACTCTCTAAGGTCAACTTCCTTTTCACCACGTCTTAATGTTGAATGGGGCAAATAGTATTTGTGGATATAATACCGTGTTGAGTCATTATCCGTACCATGATGCTTATAAACTTGTTCTAATAATGGTTCACAAATTTTTCCATACTGATATTTGAAGGTGTGAATAGAATCAGTGGGAGATTCAAAATACCATAAGAACGATGAACTTGGCCCACCACCATTTATTTCTTTTCTCTCTTCCTGTGCATCAACATGTATCTTAAATTCAGGATATTGCAACGAGATTGTGGGTATAACATAATCCTTCGCATAATAATCCATTAAGTCATTGGATTCAAGGAATTTGCAGAAAACAGTATCAATCGTGCTAATGTATTGAGATATGAGTGAATCAAGCTTAACTTTCAGCGATGCATCCTTTTCTTGGAATCTGAGTTCATCTTTCCATCGAGATTCCTGTTCCATGCTTTTGACAACACTCTCCGGCACATTCCCGAACAATCTCCTGTACTTATCGGCATCGGAGAAAATGTAGGTTATTTCGGGCGCACGCTCGTCCGAACTATTCACTGGATAATTTGTCATATACTCATTACAGATGTTCATCCCCGTAGCATACAACTTCCACATTGTTATCATATTAGCTAAGCTGACCGTTTCTTGCGGCTGGATAGTGCTTGGGTCTTTCCCTGCATAATCAGTCTCATACCCCCAATCCACACCAAGCATTTCTTTCATGGTGAGGACATATCCATTCTTAAATGAGCCTTTTGTGGTAAGACCTCGTATTACATCCGTAATGAAAAATACACCGTCCATTACTCCGTTTTTGAATGTCACGGTCAATTTCTCAAGTCCCTCATAGTTGATATTCCATGTACCAGTTGGTTCCCCGTTTATATAAGCTCCCGAGATATATTCGTTATAATCTGACGGGGCTTTATATATCCAATTGTCAGTAAATATGTTATATCCGCCATTCATTAATTGTAAATCATGTTTTAGTACATATTTGCCATTTGGTACTCCATTTTTATATGTTCTTGTCATGGTCACTGTTCCAGTGCGAAAAATTCCCGAAGATATTTCATATTTGTTATAGTTTCCGACAAAATTCCATGTACCCTCTCTTTTCCCATTTACAATAGATCCATACCAAGTTTCTGATATGGTACCACCATTGTCACTGGTAGCATTGAATGTTACCTTGTATTGAGTCCCATTTTGTGTTACCACCCGACCATCAGAATCTTTTTCTTGCGCAAATGACATTACTGGAATCAAGCATAATGTCATAAAAAGTAAAAACTGTTTCATCTATGCAATCAGTTATTAGTTTTGCCTACTCTTTGATAAGGTTTTCGGCATCCCCTTGTGGCTGATTGGGGAACAAAAGAAAGTGCAGAGAGCCATTGCTATTTCTTCAGACAGGCTCTGGTAAAGCCTTTGGACTAAATAAGCAACAGCCTCTGCACCATATAGCATAGTGAGAGGTGGCACTTATTCCCGTCCAAGAAAAATTTACCAGATTCGTCTGAAAGGAATAAGGTTCAAACACTTCCGTGTTCTATCCAATATTTAGGTACAAATATATACCTTATTTCTCACCCACGCAAATATGGGCAGGGCTGTTGCGAGAACAAAAGTACGAATTAGAAAGCAAACATCTCTTGATGTGTTGTCTCCTTGTATGTCAATGTGGTTATTGCTTCGGATACAAATAGTATAAGCCTTTCGCCGTCTTTAAGGCTTCTTGTGTTGTATCGGTATGCACATTCGGCACAATACCAGTACAGATGCTTTGCCGACACTTTGCGATATATTCCGAATATCATTCGTTTCAAGTGCGACCAGAAGTTCTCAATACCATTGGTTGAGAATCCCGACTTGTTTACATACTGGCCGTGAGAGTGATTGACTCTTTCATGTGTATATCCGTGCTTGTTCAAGCCATTGTATGCACCCCATTCGTCAGTAACGACGGTTGAACCTTTCTCTACAATCTCCTTTATCAGAGGTAGCAAGGTTTTCTTTGTGGCATCCTTTGTTATGAAGGTGTTTACCATTGAACCGGAACGGAATCCGACTACCGACACTTTGGTTTTAAGGCTTCGTCCTTGTGAGTGCTGACCTTTCTTGCGTTTGACACTCACATAGGTTTCGTCAATCTGCACTATGTCCTTGAACCTTATTATCTTGTTCATGTTCTGTCGTATTCTGTTGAGCATGAACCAAGCAGTTTTCTGTGTGACACCAATATGCCTATGAATGTACATACTGCTCAAACCAACTTTATTTGTGAGGAACATAAAGATTACCTCAAACCATTTTCTCAAAGGAATATGTGTTCCGTCAAACATTGTCTTGGTTGTGACTGTGAAACGCTCTCGGCAATGTTTGCATTTGTATAGACCTTTAAATTCTCCTTTAGTCTTCAATTTGTAATGCTCTGCTGATATGCAACCGCAATGAGGACATACTGGTGTGCCTCTCCATTTTGCCTGTTCAAGATACTCTCTAAATCCAGTCTCATCTTTTAGAGCATCTCTCATATCATCGAATGATTTGTAAATCTTCATTCTATAATCTTCGCCTTTGAAATTGTAATTTGACAACATTATTTTGTTATATAAATATAATAAAAAGATTTAACGTATTAACTATCAATGAGTTATAATTTGATAACATTTTCAAATTATTTTTCATTGGGTCTATACTAAAAATGGCTGCCTTGTTAGGGCAGCCATTGGCGTATCTGTTACGATGTTGCTAATTATACAAGAAAACGGCGAAATGTTATCAATTTCAAGAAAAATTTTTCAGAAATTTTCAGTTTTCAGGATTTAATCCTCGTAACGGGAGGATATTGGGATAATAAATTACCATTATTTGGTACCATTCCCGCCACGAGGGGAAACAAGAAGTATTAAGGAATTCAAATCTGAAACAAAATTATATTTGGGGTGTAATAAAAACAAAAAATGGCCACCTGCTAAACAGATGACCATTACTAAATTTGGTTTTTGAAATTGTTATATTACCTTTGCGGCATAAACAATGATAACTCAAAAACGAAGATTTTTTCTTTTGCACCATCGTACAGCCCTAAGTGAACGGCAGTCTCGGATTTGCTTAATAAACTTCGGCTCGATATATAGCAACCATGAATCTTCTGAACATTGGCGATAGAGACCAATGTATTTGTTATCATTGTTTTATAGTTTATTTATACAAAACTCAACTTTGCTGTTAAGGTTTGAAAATCAAAATCCATTTGCTTTCATCCACTCTGTAAATGATGCCTTTGTCTTTCCTAAAGCATTGTAAAGTTTTCGCAAATCCGGCTTGCTCAACTTTGACCAATTGACCGATGAATCGTTCCAAAGGGCTGCGAGTGTTGAGCTGTCAAGTTTGGACAAATCAAGTTGAACCATCAACCGTTTTGAGGATTGGGAATTCTGTGGATTTATCTGTACTATTGATTCCACCAATGGAACTGGTGTTCTACCAAGACTTTCGTTTAATGTTTCCATTGTGTACCTAAATTACATATCTTTGTATATGTATTAAACTAAAATTTTAGGTTGGTACATTAAAGTATATAAGTGTGATATATTTTTATTGGTAGGAACGATTGTGTAAGGATAGATTTAGCCCGTTTCGATTATAACACGATAGAATTGATGAACACACATTAGTCAATGGTGCTGAACTGTGGAACAGTATGGGCAAAGTGTGTAAAGATTCGCGCACTTCACTAAAATATACAAATAAAGTAATAGTCCCGGAAAAGCTCTCGCCTAATTAATGTCCTGTTAATTAGTGTATTGCTCGTTCTGGAGTTATGGTTTCGTATGTGTATAACACCGGTCTATATCGGTAGGAGGATAGTTATTGCAATTACCAGGGCAACCGTTGCCACCATCAACTTCTGTGCAAAGCCCGAACGCTTTTTTATCACAAGCACAGCCATCATTGATCTTGAACGGGGGTATCGTAGCAAAGACATCCGGCTCCTCCTTGAATATGTGCCATATCCTTTTCAGTCAGTCTGTGGTCGGGATGGAAATCCATCATTGCCGACTCGATGATTTTTAATTTTCCCATAATTTCATAGTTTTAGCTTAGTTCGCGTATCTCCTCGCCAGCAGTCTTGTTATCTTTCCGGATGATATCGAGAAGTCTGTCGAGGCTGTTGTTTTCGCGGCGGAGCCACTCCTCGAACGGATGTTCGATGGGGATGTCCACCTTCGGATAGTCGAACGGGTCGTCGTTAAGATCGACAATGGTGGCCGTAAAGGGCACCATGAAGTCGATGTGGAAATTGGGAAGCGGAATACGGGCAGCATTGCCCGTCACTTCGTTATAACCGCCGCAGTGCTGACCCGCCACAGGCCCGCGTCCCAACTTCTGAATATGGCGGGCGAAGAGCTGCGCCGCCGAATAGGTAAGATGACTGGTCAACACATACACGTTGCCCTCGTACCGGTGTTTCAGTTCGGCCGGCGGCACATGTTCGAGGTGTCGCACAGTATCCGTCCGGAAAAGCGTTCCTTCGGGCACTTCACTGATGTAGGAGATGAGAAATTCGCGGTCCTCTGGAGCGAGTTCACGGGTATTCTCAATATTCTTGCAGGCTATTTCGCGGCTGTACTCGTGGATGAGGTATTTGTCTATGATAGTTATCGGTTCATCGACCAGATAATCGAGCGTATAAAAGATGTTCTCGGTCATACCGCCAGAATTGAGGCTGACATCGATCACCAGCTCCCGTATCTCATCCCGGTCTATCCGGCGCATAGCCTGCCGCAGCAGCCGTTTGTAGCGCCAATCTCTGCCGAAAACCCATAAATGGCTCCACCGCTTCCCCCAGAAACTGTTGATGGTCAGCACACCGATGCCGTCGCCAACCTCTGTGTAAACAATCGGTTTACGGCAGAATCCGCGCTCGGCCTTGCTGCGGCGTTTATCACCGGAACGCACAAATTGCCGATACTTTTCCTGCCGCGTCATCGGCTCCAACACCACCGTATCACATTCGGCATCGCCCGGCATCCGATACACTACCGTATAAGGTCCTTGAACATGAGAGCAAAAAAGCATATTGGTAAAATTACACCAAATACGAGGTTCCGCCTCATAATAGTTATTCATCTTTGCCCAAGCATATACTGGTTCCCCTGGGGTCATGGCCGTATTGAGCGCAGCAAGAAAAGGAACCTCATAGGCCTTACTGAAATCGAACTGTTGGTAAAACTCTTTGTTGACCGATTCGATCACTGCACCCGGAGGAATTATCCCCGAATAATCCTTGACGTTGTACACCGTGCCGTCTTTCCATACCTGAACCCACAGCGGGAATATTGGGTCCTCTTTCCCGAAAAAGCGGAATCGGTTTAACGCTCCGCCGTCCGGAAAGGCGAAGTGGGCGTCGGCAGTCAAACGACCGATGTTACGCAACATGAAAGCAAACTCACGGTCATGTCCGGAGATGAGATCATTTAAAAGCATGCGCTCAATGAAGTCGCTTGTCTGCTGCCAGATACTGTCACTGATCCCACGGCGGCCGGAAACGTAGGCTGTCTCTATTTTATCTAAAATGAACGCTACGTCGTTTGCTCTCAGTTGACGCACGGAATCTATGCGGGCTGCCATCGCAATACTGTCGGCAGGTGGGTTCCGTACACTCTCTCCTGCATAAGCCGTGGAGCACGTACATGTAAGCCACAGTATGAGCGACAAGACTGATCTTACTTTGAACATGATTGGTTCTTTTTAATTTCGATGTAGAAACCACAACGCCGTGCTGGGGAAAGCACTCGTCGTCACGGTTGTTTTTATTTCAATTCTACATCAAACCACAACAGGATTTGTCCGATGGCAGCAAAAGTCTGTGTTGTTTCTTATTTCAATTCTACATCAAACCACAACCGGCAAAGCACTAGTGAAATAGTCTTTCGGTTGTTTCTTATTTCAATTCTACATCAAACCACAACTGGTCGGGCCGTACCTGTAGAATCGATGTTGTTGTTTCTTATTTCAATTCTATATCAAACCACAACCAGCGGCCATGGCGATATGTTTGAGATGGTGTTGTTTCTTATTTCAATTCTATATCAAACCACAACAAGAAGGAGAAGGAGAGGTCGTCGCTCTCGGTTGTTTCTTATTTCAATTCTACATCAAACCACAACACGAGGTGTATAACCGAAAGTATCCAAACCGTTGTTTCTTATTTCAATTCTACATCAAACCACAACCTGCGCCGCTTCTCTTTCCGCCTTGCCCAAGTTGTTTCTTATTTCAATTCTACATCAAACCACAACGAAACATCCGTATTGCCGGTAGCCGTAGAAGTTGTTTCTTATTTCAATTCTACATCAAACCACAACCGAACAATGACATCAGAAGAAACGCGAAAGGTTGTTTCTTATTTCAATTCTACATCAAACCACAACAGTTTGAAGCGCAGAAGCACGAGACGGATAGTTGTTTCTTATTTCAATTCTACATCAAAAATCACGATGCCTGGTAATCAGCTATATACAAAACTATGTAACAAATATGTAGCAAATTTTACCAGCCTAATGCGGAGAGAAAATCAACAAATTCAACTTATGTTAATTTTGTGTTATCCAGTCATTTAAGCCTTAATGACGACTCTAAATACAAAAATAGCAAATAATTAGATATATTCTGTTATTCTCAATCAAAAATATCAATATTGATATACGTTTATACAGAGAGGTATTTATCGGAGAGCCTATCCGCAACATCGGAACAATCTTTGTCCAACCTGAACTCAATTACGAGTATGCTGTCATCATCGTGTTCCGTGTTATAGATATCCAACAATCGGTTCATCTCTTCCATACTGTGTATCTCGGTCCCGATTTTCTCGGAAAGGAATTGAAATACCTCCTCCCAATTCGAATAGTAATACGACTCTTGATAACCCTCTTCCACCTTAATGCGCGGCAGATATTCACTATTGACATCATTGGTCCCGTAGTAGCCCATTCCGGGTTCTTCCGAGCGGTAGTAAATAAAGACGGAGGGGTATTTGAACTGAATGAATTTTCGTAAGTCGTCAAATTCGCCCCAGGCAGTCATAGTGTCGAAACGGACGACTGTATAGTTGTGGTTGATCGAAAGATTGCCGAACTCGCCTCGGCAGCTTATTTTGTGATAGTCACCACCCAGAATCGTTACGAGATTTCCCAGCCAAGTATTGCCGAATCCGTTTTCAATAAGGGATTTTTCACTGTTCTCCAGCGATTTCATCTTTTTGTATAAGTCGCGTATATCTTTTTTATCTCCCACAGCGACATAGGAGGTCCAACACCAATTAGGCATAGTTTTATCGATTAATAAGTTAGTTAATAGATTTGTCTTAATAGGATTTGTTATTGTCGCGTCATTCGAGCGCTTTCAATTTCGATTTCATCAGGAATCTCCTTTCCCGTAGAAGGGATATAAGTAGGTATGCTGCCAAAGAAGATTTCAAGTTCGGGTTTCAGACAATGTTCTTTTCAGCTTCTTCCTGTGGCAATTTCGGAAGCATCGGACACCGGACTCTACGGAGGAATAGTTGCATTGGTCGAAACAGTATTGCCACACTACCGACATTCTTCATAGAGGAAGGTTTCGTATTCGAACCTGATAAATTCTTTCGTGTTAGGAGCGACAACGGCGGCATACTTGACGGTGGTACCACCACAAAGACTGCATACTAATTTTCTTGAATGAGTTTAGATCAGCAAATGCCGTAACCCAAAATCAGCATTTCGACGCCATTATTCAAATTTACTGTTTTCATGTACTGTAAGTTATTGCAAATTACAGTGCTGCTATTAGAACAATGATACAAATATCACAGGTAAAATTGCAAATTTCATCGGTCGCTGTATTTTTGTGTTTCCCATGCAGAATTTCTATAACATACAGATGCCAGACATTTCTCTGCCTTGAATAGTCTCGTATTTAATCACATTATTGGCAAAAAATCTCTATATTTGAAATTAAAAAGAGACAGAAAGCTTTTATAAATATATTATTAGATGAGCTGGGAGCATTATTAATTACTGGAAATTGGAGTTCAAGCAAAATAGTTTCTGAAAAAAAGATACTAACAGACTTACCAAGGAGGAAGCTTTACAACAATTGTAGTTTCTATTTTTGGCATCCAATCTCTTGCCGAAATAACTAAACGAGTTTTTAATGAATATTTTAAGGCTATTAGAAGATTCGTCATTTGCAACTAAATAGATATAGAAGAACGTTCTGATTATTAGTCAAATGTATTGAAATAAGAAAATTGATAGAATTGGACATGGAACAAGTAGACACCTATATAGCAAATATTAATAAAGTAATATGTTCTAATATAAGCGCATTTTGCAATGTTAGCCGAGGCTTTTTATCTCAGAATATCTTATCTCAACTTCGTAATCTTGTGGACCATACTGCTTTGAAAGCATTTAGCAACGGTAGAGATATAGCCATAACATATCAAAATATTGAACAAGCTAATCAGTTCGTACATACGAAAGGGAATTTGAATTTCCTTTACAAGTTTCATAAACTACTACAAATCACTACCTCACATTATACTCTCGATCCTGAAAATTCAGAGAGACTGATGCTCAAATATTACGAGTATCTGTTGAAGATAAAATCATATCTATATTCAGTCCATAATCTAACTGTTCTTGAGAATATTGCTCAATTTCCATTGAATACGGATACAACTCTGAAGGAATATTATGAAAAAATAGCAGAACAATTACAACAGCCTCCTTATTTAAGGAAAAACTCATATAACGACCGTTATTACATATTAAAAAGCAGACCTTTTTTTGTCAGTGAAGAAATTTATTACGAGGTCACATTTTCGCTGGCAAGCAACAGAACAAGTAAATTCGATAGGCTGATTGCATTCACAAAACACGATATATCGACCAACTACGCAACCAAATTGCTCATTAGTGAAAGTTGCATTCAAATTTTGGGAAAACAAATGCCTATCCTGATAATTGATGATTGGGAAATATCAATCCGACCTTGCGAATTAAATAATTTCGCAAAAATATTCGGGATACATCACGAATTCGGAAATTCGAAAGAGATATCAGGCCTCATGACTTTTCTAACAAAATCAAAATTAAGTCTGGTAGAATTTATTGATTCCCCCCAACATTATTATCAAAAAACGATAACACAGATAACTAAATCTGCAAAAAATGTCTATTTTCTCCCTATACTCGATCGATGCCGAAAGATGTCAGAATTAAATTTACCGGGGAATAATGTAATTAGATATTTATTGCACAAATTACATAACGTTATAGTAAAACAACAATATAGCACCAAAAAATGTGAGAAATTATCTAATCTTTTCCTTAGTTGCAGCTGCATTCCATTTGATCAAATCCCCTACAACACTTCTTTAGTCAACCATAATCCCAGACTCTCAGACTTGTTTCAATGCATCGATCCTATTAATAGAGAATCTGAATTATTTGCTCGGTTTATTCGGAACAACATAGAGATAAAAAACCAATTATATACAAACGAAAAGGAATTAGAGCAATTTGTTAATATCGACAAATTGATTCGAGAGTACAATGCTAAATTGTATTTTCCAAAGCATGCTTCCCGCCAGCTCCTAAGTTTTCATGATCATATTTACATACAAGATTATGAAAACGATACGATTGAAATCATCCGACAAATTCAGGCACGTTCCGCAGAAAGTGTCAATAATTATACAAACTCGGTAGACGTTTGGCTACAAACGTCTACATACGATATTGATTGTAAAGAAAAAAAGGAATCATTAAGATATTTGTTCGCTAAATCCAGAGTTGCTTTGATATACGGCTCTGCCGGAACCGGGAAATCTACGATGATTAACCATATTTCAAATTTTTTGAATGATAAAAAGAAAATATATTTGGCTAATACAAATCCTGCGGTAGATAATCTAAAAAGAAAAGTTAATGCAGCGAATTGTTGCTTTATGACCATCACTAAATTCATTTCATCGGGGAATAAGGATAAAGTATGTGATGTCCTATTTATCGATGAATGCAGTACGGTCAGCAACAAAGATATGCTCAAGGTCTTAAATGATGCAGAATTCAGATTGTTGGTTCTTGTCGGAGATATATTTCAAATAGAATCCATTACTTTCGGGAACTGGTTCGGTGCTGCTAAAGCTTTCGTTCCTCAATCAGCGGTTTTCGAATTAGAGCAGCCTTATAGAAGTAAAAATAAAAATTTATTGACATTATGGCAAAAAGTGAGGAACATCGATAACGACATATTGGAACATATCACACGGAATAATTATTCCGCTACTCTGAACGAATCAATATTCGAAAAAACCGAAAAAGATGAAATCATATTGTGCCTGAACTACGATGGGTTATACGGAATAAACAATATCAATCGTTTCCTGCAAAGTTGCAATCCTCACGAACCTATTCAATGGGGCATACAGACATATAAGGTAGGTGATCCCGTTCTTTTCAATGAAAGTAATCGATTCGCCCCAATAATCTACAACAATATGAAAGGGCAAATCATAGCTATCGACAAAACAGAAGACGTAATACGGTTCGACATTGAAGTGATGGATGCTATTATAAATGAGTTGGATGTAGAAGAATATGATTTCGATTTAGTCGAAGTCAGCTCCAACGGGTATCCCATCATACGTTTTACAGTGAATAGACTGAAAAGTACCGATGACGATAACGACTCTTCGGATACAATCGTCCCATTTCAGATTGCTTATGCTGTTTCCATACATAAGGCGCAAAGGTTAGAGTATGATTCGGTCAAAATAATTATCACTAATGAAATTGAAGAATTGATAACCCATAACATTTTTTATACGGCTATAACTAGAGCCAAAGAGCGACTAAAAATATATTGGACACCAGAAACTGAACATAAAATTCTGACGGGACTGATTCGCAAGTTTAATAATAAGGATATAGCTTTATTGAAGGCAAAACTGTAATATTTTATAAACATAACATCCGACACAACACGATAGAGTTGCATAACCACCTTGTGACCTACGTTAGAAACAAACAGTAAGTTGAAAACAAATCAAAAGATTGAAAATACAAATTACAGTACCATACAAACGGTATTTTCAGAAACCCCCAGACGGCTCACAGGGTGATTTCAGTTGGAGCACTTGAAATCCCTACGAGAGCACGGAAAGGCAGCTGATAATCGATCGATTATCAGCTGCCTTTGTCTTTACCCTATCCTATCGGGATCTGTAGTTGAAGAAAATCAGGCATTTTTCTTTTTCCAACTTTAATTCATGTTTACAAAGTCTGCATTTTTTTGAAAAATATTTGCATCCATTGTTTCGGAGAGTTTTTCGTACAGGGCTTCGACCACAGCGAAGCATCCGTCGAGTTTCGGATTGGCTTTGCCTTTCGTGCGCCTGTGACGGATACTGTTTCGGGAGAGTTCGGTTACGCTTCGGCACAGGGTCCCATGTGTGCGAAGCGGTATGGGAATCCGCTTGAATTTGCACAGCCCGATAAAATTCTCGCTGGAGATGTATTCCCCAGCGAGGAACCTGGTCCCTGCCAACCGTAACTGTTCGCGCTGCTGCTCTTCGACTTGTCGTCGCTGCTCCTCTTTCCGGCGTTTCCGCTCCTCGTCCTCTCGCTGCAAGCGTAGCCGACGTTCTTCCCGGTAACGGATCAAAGGTGCCGCATCGAGGCCCAGTTCTTCATAAATCCGCACGAGGAGGAGTTGCAGATGTCGTCCTTCCTGCATGGTCTGCTCAATGGTCCGGTGGAAGTTTTTCAGGACTTCGGCTCCGGTAGCGACTACATCCTTATCAGCGAGAAATCGACGATTGTAAGTACCGTATTCGAAAAAGACGTCTTCCAGTTGCAGGACGATGGCAATCATATCGTCCTCTTCACGATATTGATCCTTCTGTTGAAGGTAGGTGTACACGCCCTCGCCGACTTTTTCCAGTTCAGCATAATGCCAGACGACCTGATTGGGATTCGAGCGGCTGTAACACAAAAATTTCGTTTTCATAGAATCGATTATATAATCTTGTTATGATCGTATTTTGCCGTTTCTTGGATTTAAGCGTTTCGGACCAACAGCCAAAAAGCGTCGAACAGTTCCACGACGCATAGGTCAGAAACCGGTACCATCCACAGTCTGCCGTCGTCGTAATCCAACAGAGCATAGAGTACATCTTCGTTCACTCGGAATCCGTACACGCAGCAGGCGTCGTGGTCTTCGTCGCTGATGCGGACGGAGTATCCTTCGGTTTCGAAATTTTGGTCTTCGAACTGAACGACGAGACTCTGCATCTGCTCCACCAGCTCTTTGTCGCGTATGCGGTTACGATGTTCCTGCATGGCAAGGTGCTCCCTGTCCTCATCGGAAATCGGGCATACGATTGTCAAGTAGTGGGCGGAGACATCCCGCGTGTTCTCTCCATCCCCGATACGGATGATACGCTCGCTTTCCGATTTGTCCGCATTGATTTTGTCTTGTGAATCCAGCACCTCATACTCGCCGGACTCCTCGCAGATCGGGTCGTTCCACCAGACCCGCTGTCCTTTCTTGAATGTTGTCATGATTTCGTTTATTTTGTTTCGTCGGGAATTTCCTTTCCCGAATAAGGGTTATAGAGCGGCGTATTGCCCACCGCTTCAGCGTCGATAGCGAAAGCTCCGAGATTCACGTCATAGAAAAGCTCCAATTTCTGCGGTGTCGAAGCCACGTATTTTTCAGCCTCTTCCCGCGATAATCCCGAAAGCATCAGACTCCGGACGCGACGACGGAACATCCCGGGGTTGACCCTCGGGGTCGTGACGACCTCGATCACTTCGCCTGCATCGTCCGTGATGGCTATGCAGTCGTTTTGAGAGCTATTCTGCCAGATATTGCGACACAATGCCACCTCCTGTTTTTCGATTGATAATGTTTTCTGTTTACTCATGTATTGTAATCTTTTGTATTTCATTAACATACAATAGAATAGAATGTAGAAATTAATTTCTGTGCTCTCCGATCATTTTGAATATGGATGACTATGATTCTGTCTGTCGGGCTTTGCGAATGACGGCGTGCATTCGGTGCGGCTTTCTTCCCGCCGTTCCAGCTTTTTTCGAGCGTAGTTCTTGGCATATTATCAGCTTTCGATGTTGCAGAGTGGAACCCATACGGCCTGATAGCCGAAGTCCATGATACCTTTCTTGTCGTTGATAGGTTCGTTCAGCGTATCGGTCGATTCATCAGAAAAGAGATACGGCTGCGACTCGGGCCAACGAAGCGGCTTATAACAGACGTTTGCGGCTGGACCTTTTTGAAAATATCGGATATAGTCGTATTCCGGTACATAGCGGGCACCGTTATCCTTGCTCTGGAAACTGGGATATCCGATGTCGTTTTCCTCAAAATACGCAGTGTCGTCCGGGAACTCCACCAATACGTATGGACTATCGTGCCTTGTTCGTGCTGTCCGCAGCTTCTCTTCCGTGAAGTTGTCTATCTCGTCAAGGTATTCTATGGTGCTCCAGTCCGTATTCTCGTGTCGGCGGGAGAACTCGTCGGCCCAGCCGATAATTGTGCGGACCGTTTCGCGGGAGTTGGATGACAGCCGATATTGTCGTCGGCCGACTTCATAAGCGATATCGACCAGTGTTTCGGAGTAATCACGCAAGGAGACATTGCCCGGAAATTCTACGGGGTGCCTGGCTGTAAAAGTTGCGATAGCTTCGGCAAAAAGGCCGTACAGGATTTTGTCACGCAGCAGAAAGGCTTCTTCGCGTGTGATACCCTGTACGGTAGACTCGTGGCCGTCGATGAACAGTTGGAGTTCGCCCTGATGCAGCACGTCCTCGCGCTCGTGGTAGTTCGGAACATTCGCCTCGATGAAATTCCAGAATGAATCTGTGATAGATAAGTCGCTATTTTTCATTTGTTTATTATTTTTGAGACCATAACAGTGTCTTTTCCTCGATTGACAAACTTTCCCACCAGTTGTCACAAACATCTACGAAATCTTGATAACCATCTTCAGGGTCAAAGTCGTCCTGACGGTAGCCGGTAATGCGCTCCATCTGCCGGAAGTCCAGACCGTGCCACCACTCGTCGAGGTTTTGCAGTAATTCGCTTTCTCGGATTGGGTAGGTATTTTCGTTGCAGTTGCAACAGTAATTTTCATCGCGGTTATATGCCTGCGAATACGCCTCACAGGTGTTGGTATCGACCCAAATTTGTTCCTGCACGGCGAGCGAGCCGCACACCTCGCAGCGCCACGGGTTGTCGATGACAAGGCCGTGCTTCATGAGCCAACGGACGATGCACAGTAACCCTTCTATCTGGATATGTTCGAGAGGTTCGTTGAAATCTTCGCCCGCTTCGCCGTTCAGAGTACAGAGCAGGCGGCCCTTCTCGTCGATAAAAAGTTCGTATACCGTGGCGGCTGCATAACCGCCGTATGTACCGAACGAGTCGTTGTGGGTAATTACGATGGGTGCAGTATCGTACTGTTCGAGCGTCTGGTCATGGGCATAATGTTTACCCAGGTTTTGATAGAATGTACCTAAGATTCGATGTTTGGCCACGGCATTCTGAATGAGGCTGAAGGCTTCGTTCCGAATTGCGGTCAGACGGCGGGTAAGGCTCGTAATGAGGACAGGTTCTGTTTTCATGTCGTTCATAGTTTTGTCGGATATCATTTAATCTATACAGTTGGTAATGGCAATGCACCTGTATTGAGAATCGTCCAGTATTGGATATAGATATTTCGGTTGTCAGTAGCTATACCCGAGAAACATGGAAAATGCTTCCTGCGGTTGCTCTTGTGCAATACCAACATAATATTCCTGCCATTGCGCCGTACATTCGGTATGCCTGACCGTAAATCGCAGGATGGCGTGCTGTTCGCCCAGATAATCGAATGTGGAAAGGACCTCGCGTTGTATCGTTTCCCTCTGGCAATCCCGCCAATTCATGTAATCCGCACCCGATAGAGGTCTGTCAGCGAAGCCTGAAATCCACTTTCCGAATCCATCTTTGGAAACTTCAGGATATTGTTCCCGGACAGCCGCCCAAGCGTCGGCGCTTGCTTCTTCCAGAGTCGGATAAGGAGTCGGAAATTCCGTGCGGTCGTTGCCGTCGCGGGCTACGGGATTCCATTCCGCATCGCAAAGTATGAAGACGACGCCCGGCACGATTCGGCCGCTGCGTTCGCAGTATCCATACGGAGCGTCGCAAAGCGTCCACCACGTATGTTCGTCGAAAGTATCGCGGCCGACATACTGTCTGCCCCCGTTGATATGTTTCACTTCCCAAACTTCCTTGCAGTCTCCCGCATCGATATACAGGAGTCGGGCTTTGTATTCTTTATCACTCATAATAACTGAAAATTAAATCTATAAAGCAGCCTGTGCCGCAGAATCTGCGACGCAGGCTTTGGTATTTTGAACACTCTCTGTCAGTAAGCCAGTTCTGCCACCATTGCGTTGTTACCGATGTAAAGGTCTCGTTCGGTGGTCAATCCGAACGGTCCTCGTAATGCTTGCAATTCGGAAAGCATAAGAGTTCCCCATTCCCACTCGTAGCCGAGGGTACAGTAGCCATACAACATCCAGTCACCGTCCGGTTGCTGCTCGGCTTCAGTCACGAGCCATGTCGCCGCACCCCACGGAGTGAAATATTTGACCAGCACCGTAGCGTCGATTCCTTTTTTGTCCTGTGAACGGAAAGGATGCTTTTGGAATTTCTTTTCGATTTCTTTGGTTATCAATCTCATGATTAAATGCTTGAAAAAAATTAATACTATATCCCGATTCAGCCGTCCGGCTGTTTTCGGTTTTCGGCACGAATGGTAACGGACGGGGCCAGAGGCGATCCGGCAAGGCTTTCGGCAATAAAAAACAGCACATCTTTGGGTGCTGTTTTTTTGCCGAAACTCGTCTTGGCCTTGTCCGGTCGCCGCCCGTCCGGTACTTTTGTCGCCGAAACCGAATGGCAGCCGGACGCAAAGACGGGTATTCCTCACGTCTATCCATGCTGCTTCGGAACATCGACTGATTTGCCGCGACCGAGTATGTCAATATCGAAATGGAGTTATCGACTTATGCCGCAACGATACGCTGGTTGCCCCACGATACGTACAACTTGCCGTCGTCGTCCCGTTGGCGTGTCAGCAGTTTTTCGATAAGGGAGGGCGTTAGGTCGAACTCCTCGAATATTTCGGACTCCTCTCTTATCTCTCCGAGTTTAATGAACTCGTTCAGCCGCTCTTTGGTCGTTACGAGTGCCAACAGGTTTTGTTCGATGGATTCGTCGTAGGTTACGAAATGTACCCGTTTTTTCTGCTCGGAATCCAAGCGTATGAAGCGAAAATAGAACTGCTCCATGCGGGGAATGTTCCACTGGAGGGATTCGAGGATTATGTCGTCGCAGGAAGGGATATTGACCGAACTTTTGAGTGCTTGTTGTGTGCAGACCAATATCCCGTCCGTCGTCCGGTCGAATCGGTCGATAATTCTTCTCCGTTTTTTGAATGATTGCCGGCCATGAACCAAAAATAGAGGCCTGTTCGGAATTATCGCCGAGACATAATCCTCATACATCTCCAACGCATCAAGTGTAGTACATCCTATAGCTACTTTTTGCGGTATATTCCGGACCATTGCAGCTATATGTCTTACTTTCTCCGGGAACGGCTCTCCCGTATATCCGGGCATGGTATTGGCAATCGAGCATGCTTTTATCATCAGAATGATCTGTCGTACGATTTTCATTGCGGCGTCTTTGCGAGTGTCGCCCATACTATTGAAAAAGAGGTTGCATATCTGACAAAATTCTGTGAGAATCTTTTCATAAACGGCTTTTTCTCCTGCACAGGGAAGAACTACATGATTCTTGATTTCGTATTTTTCACCGGCAAATTCCCGGAACTTACGTGTCAGCACCGTTTTGGCATTAAGCTCCCACAGAACTTCTTTATTGTATATATCCTGATTGTGCTTTTCGATGCCGAAGACGGTTACTTTACCGGGGCAAAAGCAGGATTTGAACAGCGAGGCTCCGCCATATGCGGGGAACGGCTCGCCGTAAAATTCGTTGGGTGCGTCTGCTATTTCGTGTGTTTCCCGATCTTGGTGATAGACTTTGGGACACCAGCACATCATATTCACCGAATTGTTATAGAGCAACGATAGCTGGCTGTACTGTTCGGCTACGTTGTTGCGTGTGGTTGTACCCGTTGCCAGTATTTTGTACGAGCAACGACGAAACAGATTGAGCGTATTGCGTGTACGTTGCGAGGTGTCGTTGGTCAGTTCGTCCGATTCGTCGAAGATTAAACATAGTTTGTTGGAGTGGCTCTTTACGAATCGTTTGAGCCAATATTTCAGTTTCCCGAGCATGGAAACCGAAATGACGATAAACTCTCCCGGTCGGATATTTTCCAGATGCCGGGGCTGCGTAATGCGGGTATATCGTTTTTTCTGCCGAGTCAGAAACGGCTCCCAGGTCATTTCGATCGCCAGCGCCGGAGCTACGACGATGGTGTTGTGTACACGCTTGAGGGACCGGATGTATTTGGCGAAGTGGTATGCTACGGCTGTCTTGCCCGACCCCTGCTGCCAGTTGAGCAGGTTGAAGCGTTTCTGGAAAAGCCAGTTCATATCGTGCCGTTGCAGGTCGGTAAACCGGCACCGCTTGCCGTCCTTGTTTACGAACGACAAGCCCTCGATATATTCAGTCAGACGACCATCCTGCGGCATCTGAAAATAAGGAATGCTTTGTCGCAGATATTCCCGGTGTTTTCGCCCGATCACTCGCCGCGCCGCGCGATACTGCTTTTCGATGTCGGGTGTCCGCCACGCTCCGGCATCGGGCAGACCGCCGTTATTGATTGTAAGTTTATAAATGGGCACTTCCCGGACAGCGATGTCGTCGAGAAGGTGCGGGGCGTATGCTTTCAGCTTGTAAGAGTAATTGGTTTTCACCAGTGCGACTTTTCGCTGCGGCACGAAGTGTTGCTCCCGGACGTATCGTCGCAATATGGCCAGCACTTTCGCATAGGTGAGCTTCGAGCGCTGGTACTCTTCATATTGCGTTTTCGACGCATTCTCGGGCGGGGTCTGGCTGCGGAATTTCGATACGAGTGCTATGGCCTGTTCGTATTTCGGCCGCAGGTGCGGATGGGTCTTGATTTCATACAGATACTTCGTCATCGTGTATTCGAATGCTTGCTCTTCTTCGAGTTCTATGCGGTTTGTTTCCTGTCGTAATTTCAGTTTCAGGGAACATTTGATTTCCCGGAAGCGTGCGATCCGCTCGCGGAGCTGTTCCTGCGTAATAAATTCGTCCTCCCGATACGGGCGGCTTTCGATATGTGCGGATTCCCGGGAGAATACCACCAGCTTGGTCGCAAACTCCGCGACGCCGAGATCTTCGAAAGTATCCTGCGGCAGCTTCGTCTGTCCGAGAAATGAAAAACAGTTGTCGATGTAGCGTATCTGGGATTTGTCCCAAAATTCGTTTTGCAGGAAGGAATACGGCACGATGCACAGGAGCAGACCTGCGGGTTTCAATACGCTATATGCTTTCCGGAAATAGTAGAACTGCGAAGAATCGTTGCCGAATTTCAGATTGAAAGGCGGATTTCCGAGCAGCAGATCGAACAGCATGGCAGGCTCGTACTGTTGCATGTCCTGCACGGAAATATGCGCTTCTGGATATAGATAACCTGCAACTTTTACTGCACGAGGATCTATGTCGAAGCCGTAAGCGTTGTGTAGGTTAGGCAGGAAATTGAAGAAGTTGCCCATTCCGCAGCCCATATCGAGAACGGTTTCCGTCGGGTCCGAAGCCGCAAGCGATACGATCTGGCGGCAAAGGGCGTGGGGCGTGAAAAACTGTCCCTGCTCGAACTCCCGTTTGGCGCAGGCATATTCGTGGTAATTGGCAAACTGGTCGGGATTGAGGTCGTGCAACCCGCCCACACCCGTGTAACAGTTGTAAATGGTTTGCCGGGGAATTCTGTTTTCGCCGGATTCGATGTCGGCGAGGATTTTTTCGTTGATTTCCGCACGCCTGGCCTGCGGAATTGATTGTGGAATTATTTCATACATGGTCAATAAAACAAAAAGGCCATACACGACTTGGGTGTATGGCTCGAAAATTTATGATAATGAAATTATGGCAGTTCGATGATGAACTCCGCAAGAGTATGGACTTGACAGTAAAAACAGGAAGAGCAGCTAAGGCTGCTCTTCTTTCCTACGATCATATATGACAATACCGACTCTTCGGATATGCTCTATTAAATCCGGACTATCCAAATCTTTGTAAAGCGATATGTCGAACAGATACGGCAATAATAAATCATCAATAGTAAGTATGACCCGATAAAGATCCATAAATTCCAACTTGTCTCCGGACAAAACGATATCTACATCGGAAAAAGGTTTGTAATTGCCTTTGGCTCTGGAGCCATATAGTATGACTTGTTCGATATTCTCTTCGCAAGAAAACACATGATGCAGTTTTTTTAACGCATCTTCTGACAATCCGTATTTCATTGCTCGAAAAGATTGATTCCCGGCTCTAAAAGAGAATTCATTTTTCTCTCGAACTCCACGAATAGAGGAAAATAGATTTCGGAAATATTAGCGGTTATTTTATCTGCCGATTCGTCATTGTAGGTATGCGATGTAAGGTTTCGGTCTACGATTGAATGCATCCACCTCTCATCGGTTATAATTCCTATTTGCAGGGCTTGGCGAATGGCATCCCGCGATCCGCGAATATCGTGATAACCCTGATATTCCTCGTAATCTTTCATCACCTTCCATGCCATTTCGTGTGTATATTCGAAACGTTGTATAAGTCCCTCTTGCAACAGTTCATCTATATCGTGCCCCATGTGCGACTCTTCGGTCACTATTTCAACGGCTGCTGCGAGTTTCCGCAGCGCTTTACGATAATTTGAAAACCGTTGTTGCCAACGTATATCTTGCTGTTCCATGTTGTCGTATTTTACGCTTGTTTTGCAAATATAACAAATTTTCACGCTTTGGAAACAATACTCATAGGATATGAACTATTTATGATTTCCGTATCGTTCCGAGCTTCAGAGCCACGAAACAATCCAGCGCTTCCCTCGCCGATGGGAAGCGTATGTCGATACGACCATTCTTATAAAATTTGATCTCGCAGCCTTTCGAGTTCTGGATTTGATACCAAATACTTGTATCAACTTCGTGCGACCGTAATCCTACAATATCGTTGCTACTTCCCGTCAGCAACCCGCTGCGGTGCATGATGACAGCGGTACAAATGTCGGATACGATTTTTTCTTTTCCATATGCTATCGAACATCTGGGAGTAGAACTTTTCATCCAAAAGTCATCGAAAAGATAGGTTACGGGAAATACGACCGTCGCTCCTTTCAAAGCCGGAGGATAATATTTGAGGTCTTGCAACAGTCGTTCGATAATCTCCTGTTCCGCTTTAGCCTGAAAACTTTTACCGTCCAAATAGTCGAGAACGTGTCGGAGGCAATTCTCGTAATACGGTCTGAAGTCGATGCGGAGCGTATCGGAACCGAGGTTGAAAGACGGAATTGTGAGGTTGTATTTACGATTGAAATAATCGGTAATCATCGTGCAGAGTCGCCTGCAAGCAGCATCGTGCAAATATACGATTTTGTCGATACTCTCGAACGGCAGAAACAAGAACTGATCGAAAGGTGTTCGTTTCGTCTTATCTTGCGGCAACTTATAGGTCGCCTTGCTGTCGGGAAGGAAATCGACGGAATAATCCTGCAACAACAGTGCTTCGAAGCGCAGCTCGTCGTATTTTTTGCCCAAGGCATCGTGAACGTTGTCGAACTGGGCCTGTAACTGGCGGCAAAAGTCCGTGTCTTCTTCAGGAATAAGCGTTTGTCGATCTGCGGGAATTTCATCGAATATTGCAAGCAAATTCTGATTCTGACCGGTCTTTGGATAAGGTTTGTTTTCCATTTCGATAAATAGTTAAGTAATGTTGTTTATAATAGGAATTTTACAAGTACAGGTTTTTATGATGCGCTACCCACTCTAATCGTCATAGGGACGTCCTGTTTCGATATGGCGTTTTATGTCGATATTTCAGGTGTAGTCCGAGAATGTCCCAACCCGCTTTTCGAGCAGGTGCCGACAAATCACTATATTTGTATATCCCGATTCAGCCGGACAGTTGTTTTCGGGTTACGACACGAATGGTTTTTTTCTACATTGTGGAACCGGTTGTAAAAAGAAGGTGAGAAAGTGCGGTCGATCGACCGCACTTGTCTTCTCTATGCAAGTCTCAGGTGTGTGTTTGCCAGAGGTCGTCGTGATTGAACGTGACGGCACAGGACTGGTCGGGCGAGCCGTGGTACAGCAGGTCGCCGTTCATAATGAGCTGCCCGTCCGGGCCGTACAGACTGAATCCGAAAGAATATGGGGCGAAATCGCCGTAAAGATGCACCGTGCGTCCGTCATGCTCCCAACTTTCGAGCCTTGCAAGACACTCCTGCAAGGACTTGTCGCCGAGCGTCGCGGCGTATTCCTGCGCTTCGCAAAGCCGTTCTTGGCATTTGATTATCATATTGTTGATGTTGTGTAATTAAACAAAATGTCCGCTCCCGAAAATTCGGGAGCGGACCGGTTATTGTGAACGATTTGTAATTTGGAGAGGTCGGACAGTTATTCGGCAAGCGTCCGGTTATGCTGTTCGACGATATCCGTAAAGATTTTGATTATCCCGTACAGTCGCTAATACAAGCATCCGAACATCCATAGAGGAATATCCGTTTAATTTGCAATGGTAGATTTAAGGTCGTTTCAAGTACAAATACAACAAAACACTTTTGTAAAAGCGAATTTCACTTATATCTTCACCTTTTCAAAAGTGTCGTTGGCTTCGGCGGTCCTTTATTTGTCAGTTTTCTCATATTCGATGCTGTTTATAATGCGCGGGCCATCAGCTCTCCGGATATCTCTTGCAACTCCCGGCTGCGTGCGGGAGCCAGCTCCCGAGCACAAGCTGTAATCGCCTGGGTGAGTTTCCAGAGCGTCGCACCGCCTGAAAGTCCGTCGTCGGGATTATTAGCCATCAAGAGTTTCTGTACGCCTTCGCCCTCCGTTTTCTGAAGCCGCCCTCCCTTGACCAGTTTCTTCAATTCCGCCTCGAAATCCACCTCAGCTTCCGAGGCGGCCTGTATCTCCAGCGATTTTTGCCGAAGGTTATTCGGGTCATAAAGATTGCGGGTATAGTCGCCGATGGCCGATACCATCGTCGCGGTATCGAGACGATACGTTCTATCGGAAAGTATCTGACTCTCCGAGAGGCGTGCTCCCAGATGAATCTGTTTCATCACGCTCTCGCGCACCATACCGTTCAGACACACGCCGTTCAGGAGGAACGTTCGCATCTCCACGGCACCGTCCCCGTAGTCGGACGTCGAGAAGCGTGCGCCCATGTATATGGCTACTGTTCCGTTCCGCTGCGTAGGGATACAGATCGGTTCCGGCATGATGGTTTCCACGTATATCTTGGTGTCGGTCATCAGTGCGTCGCACGGCACGCCGCCCTGAGCCGTTGCCGCCGAGAGGAAAGCCGTGACCAGCTCCACGCTGTTCAGACGGCGGTAGCTGTCCGACAGTACGCCGCGTACCTGATCGTCCACCGTCCGCACCAGCAGCCGGCTGCGCTCTGTCCACGATGAGTGCTGGTTGAGTATCTCTGCCGCGAGCCTGCGCTGCCAGGCGGCGCCTTCGGAGAGTTCCCGCAAATATTTGGCGGGTACGGCGACTTTCTCGGCCAACTGACCCACGGCATTGCGATGCAGCCCGTATTTACGGCCGGCCATATTCATAATGAGCTTGTTGCCGTCTTCGAGAAATATTACATCGGGAGCGGCTTGTGTGCGGTTGGCCGCACCTATCGACGCCAGGTAGTCGTTCGCCGTGCCCGCCTCCTGCATAAGTCGCTGCATGGTTTGCCGAAACAACGGCTGGTTGTTGTCGATCATCCGGTGTACACGTTTGCGTGCCACCTCGTTAAGTCCTTGTTGTAATGTTGTCTTTCCCATAATTTGACCGTATAGGTTTAACCTTTGGTGACTTTAGCGGCGAAAGAACTTTTTCTTTCGTTGTTCACCGATTTCTTCCTCTTGTTCCGGAATATCCGATTCGTCGAATCCGTATCCTGGTTCCGGTATCGGTGTATTGAATGAATGTTCAGCCTGGTCGCGCAGATGTTCTTCCCGAGTCCAATATTCCCGGGTCCAGTCTTCGCCGTTGATGTCTATATTCCATCCTGGGTTCATAATGATGACTTTTAAGATTCAACAATTATTGATATGCCATTTTCACCGACGGGTTCGTCTTCCCGGCGTGTGATACGGTTACGGGCGCATGGAGAACGGACGGGCTGCGAAAGCACAGCGCAGGACAAGGCTTCGGGCATAAAAAAACAGCACTCTTGCGGTGCTGTTTTTTTGCCCGAACCGTCAGGCTTGGCCTTGTCCCTGCGCGGGCCGTCCGTTACCTTTGCTGCCCGGACCGGAGAACACGCCGGAAGACGAACGGACTCCCTCAGCTCTTTCCGCCTGCCATTTATCCGGATTTTTCGGCCGTATCTATCATACTTTACGCCCTAAGCCCTTGGTTTCTCTTACTGCATCGGGAATATGCAACGATACGCCATCCTCCAAATAATTTCGCTGCGAGCGCCGAATATCCGGATATTCTTCCGCCAGAATCGTTCGGGCCTTTTCCCGGGCCTGCATCTGCAACTGTTCCAGAGATGACCGGTCATCGCAATCGGCTATGTTCTCTTCCAGGTCTTTGAAATCGGTTTTATGTGGAAAGATGTATCGCCATTCCGGTGAAAGCCTCTGCGTCGGATAGCCTTCTCGGGAAATGTGGTCCAGTAAAGCTATTTCGAATGCTCGCATGTCGACATTCAGAGAGATGTCTTCGCCCATACAGAAGCGGGTATAACACTCGCTCGTGGGATGCAGGTCGTACTCTTTTACGAGGAATCCCTCTTTCAGAATGTCGCTGTTAAGAAAAGCGTGAGCCGGGATATCCGTCAATTTGAAATTACGGCTGTAGTGATTGAAATTGAAGTTCAGAGCCGGAATGTGTTTCATCAGTACGGAAGTATCGAAAAAGGAATGCAGATCGTACAGACGGAGTGTCTCGGTCTGAATTTCCCGGTCGAAGAAGTGGTCGGCGATGTGCTGGTGCAAGCTCCGGTATGCATCGCAGCCTACCGTTTCGCTCATATCGTAAAGCAAAACGCGGTTGGAAGCCAGTTCCACGGCACGGACTGAAGGGAACGACCGGGGTTCCGTTTCCCCGAGGGCCAGTTGCCGGTCGCTGCCTTCCGCAGAAAGCGGGTCTATTCCGCTGCGGCGGCAGAGCGCAGCATTGCGCAGGGCAACGACGTTGGTGGGACGCAGGTCCGCCAATGTGTCGAGATGACGTAATCGACGATGGTAATCGCTGTGGTCGCGCCCGGTTTCGAGTGTCGGGAGCAGACTGCCATCGGGAATGATATATCGGAAAACCCAGTCGTCGGGTACCGGAGCATCTGTCTGCAGGGAGGCGTCCAGCAAACTGTCGATGAATCGCCGGAAGTCTCTGTCGTCGGTCCGGTCGCGGATGATGCGTACGCAGTCCGTCTTGCCGTCAGGGGCAACGCACAGAAAAAGGGTCGCCGGTTTAGTGTTTTCGCGCATCGTTTATCGTCTTATTTTACAAGTTATATCGGGCTGTTCTCCGGGAAACTGTTTACGGTCCACGTACAATACGGTCTGTTGGCCGAGACGAGGACGTGTCATGTGGGTAATATGTTTCCAAAGCTGCCCTACGGTCATCTCTGAGAGAGGTTGTACGGCTCTTTGACCCGGCTGGATGCGTCGTCGGAAAATATCGTAGTTCACCGCATTGGCTGTCATGTCGAATTCCTGTAAGATGCGTCCCTGGCCGAGGATGTGCGCATCGGCATAAAGCTGTGCCTGAGGGTCATGTTCCTGTACGGACAGCCGGTCCACCATCTCTGCCACGCGGTCCGGGACGGCTATGATTTCCCAATAACGCAGAGGGCCGCCCGGTTGTGCGGGATTATAGAAGTTCAGCTCCAGGCGGTGTTCGTACTCCCGTCGCTGCCGCTGTCCCTCGGTCGTTCTGGAAAAGAGCATCACTCCCTGCCGGGATTCCAATGCATCGTAGGAGCGGTATTCGGGGATAACGGCATTCTGGCGCGGGTAACTCCTCGCCATCTCCTCTTCGAGAGCGGGATAATCCGGCCGGGCCATCAAAAGGGTCCGCTCGGCGGCAGGAGTCAGGGGTACGATGTCCTGTTCGATACAGAAAAGCACGTCCCGCACATTGGCGGTATAGCGGCATTCCCCACCGCTGCGGCGTATGGTGTCGAGTACCCGGTCGAAGAATCCGTGTCGGCCGGCTTCCCGCAAGTCGGGTACATCCCCGCCGTCATGGAAATGTACGTAAGACACCCATACATTCGGGTTGTGACCTTCCCGAATAATATGTTCCGCATCGTCGTGCAGGTAGCGCAGGAATCCGTCGGTCCCGTTGTTCGAACGTGTTGCGTGCAGGACGTTTTTGTAGCTGTCATAAGTCAGATACAGGTCGGAATGTTCCCTTGTTTTCATACGCTTCTATTTGCCGATATCCGTACAGTCGTCGGAGGGGTGCCAGGGTTCTATGTCGATGCCATTGTCTGCCTGGGGAGGACAGATAACTTCCGTTTCCGTCTGCTCGGAGAGCGTGCAGCCGCTCATCGCTACAAGCAGAGCTGCCGCCAATAACAACTTTTTCATATGCTTTAACGGTTTTTGATCAGTTCGCTCAGTTCGGGGTCCAGGGCGGCCCGGTAAGAGAGGTCTTCGTTCAAGGCGCAGGCCGCATCGAATGCCTGGAGTGACTGTGTGGGTTTTCCCTGCCGGGCATAAGCGATGGCCCGCAGGTAACATACACGGGCATCATCATCGCTCAGCGAAAGCAGCAGTTCGAGAGCCTGTGCATTGCGGTTGACCGACAACAGACAGATGGCCGTGTTGATGTCTGCATACGGAGCCAGGATGCCGAGTGCCGCGTCATACTGCCGCTGCTGCATCAACCCGACACCTTCGGCATAGAGACTGTCGGGCCGGGTTGTCACGAGCGTATCCTGCACCATGTCGGTACGATGCAGCCGGTAGTCGATGTGTACGGCCCGCAACCGGGGGTACAGCATTCGCTGCATATAGGCATACTCCTCCGGGAAACATGCCGCAATGCGTGTTTCTCGCAGGTCGGGGTCCTGTGCCTGTTCGATAAGCATTTCTATTTCCTGCTTGTGGACGATGTTGTCATCCTGATGGATAAGTGCTGCAAGTGTTTCCCAGTCTTCGCCGATGCCGCCGGTCCGTATCAGCGTATCGAGGGGCAGTGAGGGAAACCAGGCGGCGAGCCTGTGTTGCAGGTTCCGGGCCCTTTCCCTGGAGAGTCGTTCGTTTAGTCGGACGGGACCTTCGGGAGATGCACCCGCCCGAAGTATGATGCTGTCCACGGCGTATTCGCGGCGGTCGAAGATTTTTTCCATCAGTTGTGCTATCAGAGACAGTTGGACTTCGTTGTTTTCCAGCGTATCGACAATGCAGGATTCTCCGGCTCGGAATGCCAGTCTTTTCCGGTCGCTGACACGGATATGTTTTTCGATGATGCGTTCCACATAACGGGTCGTGGTATCGGCGAAGAAAAGCATCGAAGAGATGTTGTAGCGCAGCGTATCGGAGGGCGGCAAGGGATAAACACTGCCGTCCAGCCCTCGGATTTCGCCTTCGAGGGTGACGAGCAGTCGGCGACCGGCTTCCGCCGCAGGAATGCGCTGTACATAACGCAGCGAGATATCTTGTCCGGCTCGGGTTACGGAATCCGCACGCACCCCCTCGGGCAGCGGATACCGTACAAAGCGCCGGAAACCCCGTGCGGCATGCACCGAGTCGGGCCGGAAGCGCTCCAGATAACGGACGTATTGCCAGTAGTCGCGCCTCTGTACCCGGTCGAACAACGTACCCCGCAGGGAAATCTCCTCCAGAGGTATCCGCTCCTGCTCACGATGCAAAACGGGGCGGAGGACGATACTGCGGCAATTACTCTGCAGGATGCGCGGGAGGGTTACCAAAAAATCGATTTCAATATGTCCGCAGCGTTCGGGAACGGTACGTGAGGGAGCTACGACAGTCACGGCATCGAGCCAGATATTGTAGGTTTCCTCGCCGTTCTCATAAGTTACTTCGACGGGAATAAGGTCGAACTCCGTGTTCGTGCGTATTCGGCGGACCGTATCGGCAGGGGGCGCTACAGCCCGCAGGGGGCGGGGCGTATGACTCAGCAGCGCCTGGGCATCACGGCGGGCCAGGCGTCCCGAGGTGCTGCAACTGCACGCAGCACCTGCGGCCAGCAGCAGGAAAATATACATTGCGATTCGCATGAAACTTATGTCGTTTTACGGGTCGAAACACGGAAGGTATCGCTGAATCCCCGGGTATCGGTCAAGGTGAAGTCGAAGTAGTTGTTGGTCGTTTCGTATTGGGTCGTTCCGTCGGAGTTGATGAAGCGGATTTCGACGGAACTGCCTCCGTTGTTTCGGTGGACCTCGATGCGTTCACCCTCCTTCCAGGTTCGGTAGGCATTGCCGAAGGTCCTGTACTGCATTTCCCATTTGGGATAATATGTTCCTGTCGAAGTCCGCTTGAAAGAGAGCGAGAGTACGTTGTCCGGATCGCAATGCTCGGTGACAATGACCAGGACGCCTTGCGCGGTGCCGTTCTGCCAGCGGAAGGTATTGAGATATTCTTTGTCGCCGGCCTTGGTTCCCCAGAAGGTGTACTCCGTTTTGGCGATACGGTAATCGTCGGGATTCGTTCCGAGGATGGTCACGTTGTAGGTGTATGCGGTATTGCGGCGTACATTGAAATCGGAAGTATCGTTCTGTCCGATGTATATGTTGTATTCATAGAATGCCTGATTCAGGCAAATGCGAATATTGACATAAGTAGCCATGCGGGGTGCCTTCCGGTAATTGCGGTCTTCGGGAAGAATAATTGCGGGAACTGTTCCCTGAAGATTTTCCAACTGATAGTAAGTGAGGGTATGACGCCTTTTCTTGGAAGTCAGCTTTTCGTACGGGAAGTCGAACTGCCCTTGAGTCGAAAGCAAGCGGTTGTCGGTCCACAGGGAGGAGCGCAGCGGAAGATTGTAGGGGATCATCGACACGATATAGGCGTCCGAGGAGAGTGACGACGAGATGGAAGCTGTGAAAGTAATCTTGCAAAAGGGCCTTGTCAGGCGTAATTCCAGGGATGAGAGCGCCTGCGAAACGGCAAACTCCTCTCTGGTGACGGCATACTCCAGACCGCCGGTCGGAAATCGGTCCGCAAAAGAGGCGGTAACCGTGAGGGCCTGAAGCTGCTCTTCGGTCAAAAGCCCCAAATCGCTGCCGAAGTTCCCGAGCGCATAGATGCGGTATGTACCGTAAGGCAGTTCGAGGCGGGGTTGCATGTCGGTATTCTCGTAATAGGCGTGTTTGCGGTAGTCGAGCGCATCGTTGAAAATATAGATATTGACATTATCGGGGCGTCCGTTGATGACCCTCATGGTTCCATCCGGTAGATTCCAGGGCTGCCCGCTCTCTCCGAAGGTGAGATCGACTTCGCCGTAACGGGCTGCAGGTGTCGGAACAATGTCTCCGGTTGCCTCCCTTTGACAGGAAGAGATGCTCAGGAAGAGGACGAGAAAGATGCTGATGATGAAGTTCATGATTGCGTGAAGATTGAGTTAAAACAGGTAAGAAAAAGTGAGGGCGCACTTGGAGGGGCCGAAGACCCAGCGCCGGTGATGGCGGATATATTCGGGTTCCGAATCGGGCGTGAAGCGTCGTTTTTCGCTCTCACGCATATGATAGATTCCAATGCCGCCCTCCAGCGTCATGTTCCAGCGTGCCGAGAGCGGCCAGCAGTAACCATAGGAGATCCCGGCCCCCGAAAGCCATCCTTTGTGGCGGTGCGAGGCATTCCACACGTTGTACGACGCCAAAGCCGCGTGCATCGCCAGAAAATGTCCGGCATACTCCTCGAAAAACCAGTAGCGCACCCCGGGTTGCAGAGCGGCGGCTGTCAGGCCCAGTCTTTCGGTGCTGACAGGATTTGCGAGCAGGGCGAGTTCCACGGACCAATGCGGTGCGACAGCGGCCTCCAACGTAACATTCAGGGTTCCGGAAGCCAGCATCGGGGCGTTGATGCCTACGCTGAAATATTGAGCCGAAGCACGCGGAGCCGAAAAGCAGACTGCGGCCATACACAGTAAAAACAATAGTTTGCGGTTCATGTCGCGGATTCATATAATAGAGGACAGAGCGGAGTGATAGCCTCCTCTCTGTCCGTTTCACTTGCCGGGATTAAATGCCGATATTGATGTTTTGAGTGACGGGGGTTTCCCACGGAGCGACCGTAATGGAAGCCGTCACATCCTGTCCGGTCAGACCGGTCAGACCAATCGCCACCCGGTAATATCCGTTACGTGCGAGCTGTCCGTTGCCGGCGGTGCCGGATAGTTCGACTTCATACGAGATAGGGACCTGGTCGGAAGTCGTCGAGGTCTTGCCGTCACGGTCATACACCCCGTCGAGCGTCAGCAGGACGCGGCTGCCTGAGGCGAGAGCCGCGTTCTCGAAGCAGTAGAACAGAGCGTTGAATCGACCGCTCGTCTCACCCGGGGTTTGGGTGTGCGTAAAAGTCATGGCTCCGGTTTTAGGCGTTCCTCCGAAATAGGGAGTCTGCATCGCCGAACGGGAAAGTTTGACCGAGGTAATCCGGACCGTTCCCGGATACTTGTCGGCAAAGGCAGGAGACAGGGAGGCTTGAACGGCTACTTTGGCTACGTCGCGCCGCAAAGTAATGGCCACTTCGGTCGTCGTACCTGCTGCGCCGATGCTTTTCGTCGCTGTGCCGGACATCAGAAATCCACCGCTGCGCAGCGCCTTGCTCGAGACATTGGCGAAAGTGCCGTTGTAGCTGCCCGGAGTCTCTTCCGTCAGGGCGAGCAGGGCTGTTTTGGTCGTAATGTTTTCATCGACGGCAGCATTCGCCAGCGCATAGAATTCGATACTCTTACCGGCTGTCGAACGCGGCAGGGCGAACGTGGAGCGTCTGGATGAAAGTTCCGCCGATGTGAAATTGCGGCGCATGACCAGAGCACCCTCCTCAAAACAGAATACGGTAAGCGAGGAAAGCGATTGCTCCCACGCTTCGGTCGTGGTGGTATTGTCGAAGAAAGCACGTGTGAAGTCGGCATTCTCTTCGGCGACGAAGGTGATGGATGCTTGAGGCAGGTCGGTGGCGGCCGGAGTGAAGGTCTGTGTCTCCTCTTTGGCACAGGAGGCAAGAAGTGCCGCGCTTGCTGCGGCCCAGATAAGATGTTTTTTCATGGTTGTAAAATGTTTGAAATGGTTAATGAATATGGGTTTTCAAGTGTCAGGGATTTCGAGGTCTGCCGCGAAGCCGCACGAAAAGTCCGTGCTGGCTGACATATTCCTGCAGGAACTCCCGCAGCCGAGCCACGAGCGTTCCGTATTCCCGTCGTTGCAGAATGCCGTCGTCGAGGTTGAACGAACCGAACACGGGAGCACAGATGTCGCAAAGCTGAAGCGCCAGCGGCCGCAGTTGGTATTCAGGAATTTGCGGATAATCCGTGGCTAGAATATCCCGCAACAAGTCGTAGCGCGAGAATATCAGCCCTTCGTACAGTACGGCATCGGCACGGGCAGTGGCTTTCAGTGGCGAAAAACCCTGGGCAAGCGTCGTCCGATAGACGGCGTATGCCCGATTGCTGCGGGTTGCGACCAGCTCCCGGGCACCGGTGAGTTGCGGATGGCGTTCTGCAAGGAACTCCTCCAGCCTGCGGCGGTAATAATCCGCAGTGATCTCGCCTGAGCCTGTCATGGCGGCTTATCTCCTGTGACCCCGGCTCTGCGACTGCTCCGGAATATCGTTGTCTACATGCATGTCATTTTCGCTCTGCACCGGGGCACCGGCAGCCTGTTTCCCGGCCTGCTGTTGGCTCTGCGCCTGTGCCTGTGCCTTCTCCTGTTCCATACGGCGCAGACTTACATAAGTTACACCGTTGGTATTCCGGTCAATGCAGATATCGCGCTTGAGCGGCATTCCATTACGGTCCGTAAGGCCCTTGCCGCTGATAGGCTCGTAGGCCAGGAGCATTCTCATGCGGGTGTCGTCCAACTGTCGAGCAAGGTAATCGGGAACATACGGGCGCTGATAGTGATGACCGGTCGTTCTGTAATCCCGTGTGTGGGTATCGTATTGGACATCGCAGGAGAACGTGTTGTCATTGCCGTAATAGTGGCAGTTGTCCAAATGTACCTTCCGACCGCGCTTATACTCCTCCTGCTGTTCTTCGCTCATGCGGGCGTTGAAGACGTATTCGGGGGCCTGAATCTCACGGCAGGGAATAAAGGTCATACGGTTGGTTGTGCGGTTGAAACCGGCTACGCAATACTCTCCATCGTGACGAATGGGACGTTCAAGCGTTTTCCCGGCAGCCAATGCCTTCTTATCTTCCGCACTCAACTCGATGCTGAGCGTGGCGTCTTGCTCGAATTCCGGAATCGCAAGCGGGCTTTGCAGCTCGAAACCGATTTCATTGTATTCATTCTTGACGGCCTTGATAGCATACAGCCCATCCATTTGTATCTGCTCGTTCAGTTTGGATTTGAGAGGATAGAGTTTCTGCGGCTCTTTACCCAGTTCCATCTCCTTGAAAATACCGTCCTGCTCCATCTGTTTGACATCGAACCCTGCTGCCGCCAGTTCTGCCTTGGGCATACGGCATTCATCGAAGATGATCTTTTCGAGGTTTTGCGTATAGGTGCGGTATTTTTTCGCGGTCTCCAGCAAAACTTCGTTTTTGGGGTCCTCATGCAATTTACGAAGGTCTGCAGCTACAGCACCTACCTTGTCGAACGAAACGATATACAGTTCGGGCATTTTGGCAGGATCCTGCATCTGGGCCCGCATGTTTTTGAAGAAATTGGCGATGAACAGGCTGTCGCGCTTTTGATAAAAGGCCGGCTGATTCTTCGTCGTCGGGTCGGTCGTAACAATTTCCTGATTTCCCTTGTTGTCCTGTATCAGGTTGCTGACCGCTTTGACACTGCCGTCTTCGGGGTAACGCAGCAGAATGGTCTCCTTGTCCGGGTCGGGATGGACCGGCATCGGACGTTCCGAGGCTGTCGAATTCGTTTTTTCTTGTTTTGCCATAATAGTAAAATTTTAATGGTTGGTATGTCTTTGCAGTGCGAATGTATGACATTGATTTGATGCGCGATACAGATGTCGCTTTCCTGGCCCTGACAGGCACTGTGGGGCACGTTCGAGCACTCGTGATACGGGGATTACCGGGAGGCAGTCCCTTTTTTCGGTTCAGGAATCAGATGACGAAGCGCGGGGTCGGTTTTGATACGCTCCATTTCGTCCTTGATGATTTGATTCACCTCGACACGGATGCGGTCGTAGTTCTCCTCGATCTGACGCTCCATGCAATCCTCCCCGTTCTCGTCCTCGAAGAAGGAGATTTGCGGTATGGGAACGTAGGATTTCTCTTCGCGGGCGACGGCGGCGGTATCGACGACAATCTTGGCGTGAAAAACCTTCTGCTCGATCTCCTCGCCGAAGTTATCCGCGACGGCTCCGGCGAACATGCCCTGCGAGAGGTTGCTGATTTTGGCGGCCGGAATGAGCGAATCGAGCTGCGTACTGTACGAGGTGGACTGCTGTTCGGGAGAGATGGAGAGGGATTCGCGGCACTGGACGTTCTTGCCGAAGCGCTCGGAGAGGATGCGGGCCGTATCGCCCATGACCTGACCGCTGAAGATGTTGCCGACCGTATTCTCGATGACTTTGGCCTCCTTCTCTCCGTAGTCGCGTTCGAGCTGCGAAAAATCTTGGAAACCCAGACACACGGCGACCTTGTTCGAGCGGGCCGTAGCAATCAGGTTGTCCAGGCCACGGAAATAAATGGTGGGAAGCTCGTCGATGATGATGGACGACTTGAGTTTGCCCTTCTGGTTGATGAGACGCACGATGCGGGAGTTGTACAGCCCCAGGGCGGCTCCGTAGATGCTTTGCCGGTCGGGGTTGTTGCCGATGCAGAGGATCTTCGGCTCGTCGGGATTGTTGATGTCGAGCGTGAAGTCTTCGCCGCTCATGACCCAGTACAGTTGCGGCGAGATAAGACGTGAAAGAGGTATCTTGGCCGAAGCGATCTGACCCTGCAACTGGTCTTGGGCGCCGGACTTCCAGGCGTCCATAAAGGGCGAGAGGTAGTTCTCCAACGACGGATAGGACGTAAGGATGATGAACAGGTCCGAGTAGCGTTTGTTCAGCAGCTCGATGGCGTGCGGGAACGTACAGTAGCGGCCGTCCTTGTAGATTTTGAGAAACCAGATGATTGCCGCAAGCAGGATAATCGGCGAATCGACGAAGAAATCGCCCTGTTTCTCGATCCACGTCTTATTGAGGTTAAGCATGATTGTGTAGGCCGACTCGTAGGCGTCCGAGATGTCGGTCATGAATTTCGCGGCGATGGGATTGCAACGATGCGAGCGGCGCGGGTCGTCGAAGTTGATGACGTAGAATTTGGGCTGTACTTTATAGCTGTGCCGATGTCGGCGCAGATGGTTGTAGGCAATGAGCGAGAGGTCGGGAAACTTGTAGTCGTAAACGTACATGGCGAAGCCTTTCTCGATTTGCTGCTTGATATACTGATTGACTACGGCGTAGCTTTTGCCTGAGCCGGGAGTGCCCAGGACTATGCTCGCCCGGAAGGGATTGACGACATTGATCCAACCCGGACGCCACTGTTTACGATAATAGTAGCTGGTGGCCAGATTCACGGAATATTCGTTCTCGATAAGGCGGGTTTCCTGTTGGAAGCTCTCGTTCTCGACATTGAACGGGTCGTCGGGAGGCGTCCCGATAAGCAGTCGTCCGGCCCAGACACCGGCGGTAAGCAGGCAGATGTAACCCGCACAGACGCATACGCTATAACCCAGGCAGAGAACGGCGGGATTGCCGGCTGTGTGCAGCAGCGGCGTACTGCCCAGATAAAGGACCGAACCTGCGAGTGCGCACGGCAGAATGCGGCGCCACGTCATCCGCTCACTACGGACACCGGTTGTGCCCAGGCAGGAAAGAGCCAGGAACAACACCGAGAACAATTTCGTGTAGAGCGGTGAAGAGAAAAGATAGGTAGTATGCTGGAAATTCGTAAGGATACGGTCCGCCAAGTCGAGCGTTCATCCCTGTTGGGCGAACCAGTCATGGCAATACCAATAGAGGTGGATGAGAACGAAAAGCAGACTGATGCCGCGCATGAATTGCATCGTCTGTCCCAAACCCCGCAAGTCGTCTTCCTGTTGCATGTTTTTTTCGGGCAAAGGTATCTTTCGGCAGAAAATTCGGGCATTGAATTGCGGATATGTCATCTTCAGGCACGCCGGGGCATCTTCTCTGTCAGGAAACAGGGCTGTCTGTACAGCCCTGGTCTTCGTTTACTCCTGACTGAGACGGAGCATGACCTCGTGCATACGGTCGAGCAGCGGCGTGAGACGTAGTTTGCGATTGATTGCGGCGTGGCGCAGCACATCGTAATTCGGCATTCGGACATTGAAAGTCGTCTCAAAGGCCCGAACGATGGTTTTCAGCTTGGCCGGACTGCCGCTTGCCGTAGTCAGGAAGCCGAGTTCATATAAGGGGGTAATCAATTCCACCAGGTCTGTCGCACAATAGTCCTTGCCCAGATATAGCGGGGAAACGGGCACAACTTCCGGCAGCGCGGAAAAGGCCGGATGTTCGATGCGCAGCTCCAGAATGTGCAGCTCGCAATCGACCAGATGCAAGGCTTTGTTACAATAAGTCGTCGCGCACTCCCCGCAGGCGATATGTTTCAAAAGCTCGGCATACGAGGCCAATTCAACCCGCAAATGAGACAATTCCCGCATGAGTCCCGGTGTACAGGGACTGTCGGTAAGTTTAGCCAAATGTTTGCAGAAAGTCCCGTAGTATGCTTTCCATACGTGCGGTGCAGAGAGAGTCATCCCTCCGGCAGATGCCTCTTCCAGCATCTTCAATAGTTCCCAGTTCTTCAAGTTCGATTTCATAGCAGTTTGGTTTTAATTTATAGATACCCTGGCATTGCCCGGGGTGAACTGACGTATGAAATATCCTGAAAGAGAAAAGGTTCCCGCAGACGTAAACGTGCACGAAAACCTTTGGAAAGAAAAACGAATGTCGACTGACAAGAATAATGCGCAGGTTGCCTTTCTTCTTGTCAAAAAAGCAGATATATGTCGATGAAAGGTGTATGCAGCCGGATAATCATTGATTCGTTTTTATAAATATAGTGATTTATAAACAGAATCCGATTGTATTCAACCGAGACACTGGTATTTTGTATGTATTTGCGTCCCTAATTATTCCTGGTATATGAACAGGGTTACGACTGATTCGAACAATTAGCTTGAAAACGAGCGTAATTTTAGTAATACGAAATGGAAGAAGTAGGTAGAAAGGAATAATTTCAATAGTCAAATTTTGGAAGGGCATAAATATTATTCTCTAAAAAATAGGAATAGCGACGTATCATACGTCGCTATTCCTACCAAGCGTATTATTTTAAGATTGCCAAAAACCTACTCATTGCATACTACAAGACGGGATACGGGATTAGTTGGACATGCCTGGGATTGACAGTCATAAATTTCGATCGTTAATTGTGGCTGCACTTCATCACACTTGAAAGCGCATGATTTTTGACAGGCTGTTGCGCGGTTTTCTGTTGGGCATACACCACCGCAACTTCCACAATTCGTCCCACCGGAATCTCCAATAATAGTTCGGGTTGTAGTAGTGTCGTCACCGCCACGAATCTTCAGCATATCCAAATCCTGGACAATTTCTTTTTTCAACTGCAACTTTTTCATAACTCATGACTTTTTTAATTTTCCTTACTCTGTTTGCAGATTTTCAGGTTCCTCTGTCTTGTTATTCAATTGCATACATTCGATGTCGCGGATATAATATATCCCGTCGAAGATGTTGAGCCAATGGCCGTTTTTACGTTTACCTACTTCGGGAAATTCAAAAACTGCTGTTCTATATCCGTCAAGCCACCTCAATCTTTCACAATTTATGAACGCATAAGGTGCATCACTTGTAAAATGCGCAATCTGTTGTTCTAACTCGCCGGGTTGCTGTAAATCAGAACGATTCAATGATGTTATAGCAATAGAATACACCTCATTACCCAGTTCGTGATAAAGGTTTTCGGTCAATAGATTGTGATAGTAATCATTTAATGCGCAATCCATTATTTGAGATACATCTTTTGCGGCATGCAGATTCGCACACCAGATAATCAACTTTTCATCGGGGAAGTGCTTTTTGTACCATAATACATTTTCAGCCATCGCGTTGTCTCGTATCTGTACTCGCATAGAACCGAGAAGACCGCCGAATACGCGATATTTAAGCCGAGATGAAAAATCGAAAAAATTACGATCCATATTTCTCAGCCATTGTTTTATTGCACTAAAATCGGTTGTCATTCCATATTGGTCTATCAAGCAATCGACTCGATTTCTAATTTGGTTCAATATGGAAATATATTCGAATTGTTCTTCTGGAGTTATCGATTCCGGATCATGCGAATGATTTTGTAATTGTCCCCATAAAGTATGTAATCGAGTCCAGGGAATGCCCAAGTCATCCGTTTGGGAATATTCATCTAAAATTTGTTTAGCAATAAAAATGTCTGAATATGGAATATCGCAATCCATGCCGAAAAATTTGAAATATCCGCTATCGAGCATTTCCAGAATTGGGGCGATTGATTCACGATGCATAATCCAAGGAGTGCTAAAAAGCAGATCTTCAGATGTAAGCATGTCGCCTGACGGTAGCCGGCCGAAAGCATAGCCGGAAAGCATAGGCGCCATTTCAAATACTAATGTTGTAAAACCACATTCATGCAACTTACGCAACAAGCCGATTCGTGCCGTTGTCGATGTGATATCGAAGTGCATCTGTTCTCCTAAAACGACAATGGACTTGTCCTTCACGATTTCTTTGATAAAATCCCATTGGTCGTCGTCCTGCATGGCGATGGCATTTCGAGCGATATTCCATTCAGGTGTATGGGAATTGTCCCACGGGGAAATGGGGGCTCCGGTCTGTACAGCCGTACAGCCGTACATCATTGATATTAAAGCCGCAAAAAAATAAAGTGTCTTTTTCATATTTATGAGATTATAATGTAGGAATTTTTACCGTCTCACTTTTATTACAAAGACTATCCTATATTGATTCTAATCTTGCTCCCACATCTATCGGATAATGTGATAGCAAGTTATGAATATTCGATTAATATTGCAAATAAAACCGGATGATTTCGGTCTTGAAGATATATTCGTATTTGGCTTGCAGAAGTTGAACCTGGGCTTCGACCAGCGCATCGAGCGCCGTGTTGTAATCGACGACGGTAGCCGCTCCGAGATTGTACCTTTGCTCCATTTGCCGGGCGGCTTCCTCGGCCGAGGCGACGTATTTCTGTGAAGAGAGATACTTGTCCCACGCCGTCCGGGAATCGATCAGTGCTTGCGTAGCCTCCTTGTTCACCTGCTTCTCCGTAGTGCGCAACGCATACTCCGCCTGGCGAACGGCGATCTTCTGCCGCTGAACGTTGTGCCGTGTCATCAGGCGGCCGAAAATCGGAACGTTCAGCGATACGGAAATATAGCTGCTCGCATTGTCCTTGTACTGTTCGGCGAACGGATAGGCTTCGTAACGGTACGTGCCGTCGGGATTCATAAACATTTTCTGCCGGGCATCGGAATAGCTCGACCCGTAGCCGGCCGAAAGCGAAAGCGTCGGATAGTAGGACGAACGGGCGATTCGTAGATCGCGGCGGGCGATGTCGATACCCAGCCTTGCGGACTCCACCTCCGGGAGTTGCTGCGCCGAGGCCAGAAGCGCATCGGTACTGACCGGCATCGGCGTATCTCCCAAAATATTATCCGAAGGAGCGACGGTATGGAATGTCGTGTAATCTTCTATTTCCAGGAGCTGACAAATATTCAGGCGGGCGATGTCGTAGGAATTCCGAGCCGACAAAAGAGTGTTTTCCGCATTGGCCAGTTGCGAACGTATCTGCAAGAGGTCGGCAGAGGTGACTTTCCCCGCCTCGACCGATTTACGGGTCTTTTCCTCCTGTATTTTCAAAGTTTCGACCGTTTGTTCAGCATTGCGGATGTTCTCTTCGGCGCAAAGAATTTCCAGATAATAGGCCGTGATATTGAGCCGGATGTCGTTGCGGGCCTTCTCCACGCCCAACAGCGCCGCACGCAGATCGAGGCGGGAACGTTCCAGGTTATGAAGATTCCGCATACCGTTGAACAAAGTGACCGAAGCGCCGACAGAGGTCGAAGTACCGTTCACGCTCTGATGCTCCACAAACTCATACGTGGTAGGATCCAGTACGCGGCCGCTGGAGAAGCTGTAACTGCTCGATGCGGAGATGTCGGGAGCATAGGCCCAACCCGCATCCGAGCGGGTTAGCTGTTTGGTTTGAACGTCGAGTTCGGCCTGCTTGACTTCGATATTATGTTCGAAGGCATAAGCGATACATTCTTCCAGTGTCCAGCGTTGCACTTCCTGTGCGCTGAGTTGTGTTGCACCGAACAACATCGGCACCGAAGCGACGGCGGCGAACAATGGTATTATGCGGCATCTCATGGTCAGCGGTTTTTGAACAGCGATACGATAGGTTGTATGAATTGCTCGATAAGGCGCATATCCTCCGTGATGATTTCGCCCGTACCGTCCATCTGCTGAATCATCGGCAACTCCTTCTCATAGGTTGTCCTCATCCCTTCAGGAAATACGACTTCGACCGTATAGGCGATCGTCGTACCGGTCGCGGTTTGCACCGAAGCCGGAACCGAGGAAATAGAACGTATCGTACCTTTCAGGACGCCATACTCCATATAGGGGAAGCCGTTCAGCTTGACGTTGACCGTCTGTCCTGTTTCCACCTTGCCGAATCCGGCCGAAGGAACCTCCATACGGCCGATCACTTCAGTCTCCTTTTCCGGGACGATGCTGGCAAGAGCGGAGCCGACAGTCACATGCTGCCCCTTGCTCCAATATCCCTGTAACGACACGATACCGTCCATCGGGGCGATGACCGCATACTGTTCTTTCCACTGGGCTATGGCAGCGAGCAGTTGTTGGCGTAACTGACCTATGGAACGTTCGTACTCGGCCACCTCGTTCTCATGCTGCACGGAGAGTTCCACCAACTGTTGTTCGGTTTGCAGGATGGAGAGTTCCGTGGAAGTCAGCGTTGCATCGAAGCCGGCCTTGCTGTTCTGTTTGGCGAGATAGTTCTGTACGGAAGTTTCGTAATCGGCCGCAGAAATAACCGATTGAGTGAACAACAGCGAATCCCGCTCCAATGTCCGCTGCCCCATAGCAAGGTCCTTGTCGAGCAGTTTGCCCTGTGCCTCCAATTGGGCATAGTAGCGCTTGTTTTTCGCAATCTGGGCTTCGAGCAGGCGCTTCTTCGTTCCGATGAGATCGGTGGCCAGATAATGCCTAAAATCGAGGCAGCGGGCCGCGAACTCCGCCCATGTGGATTGCAGGTCGCCCAGAACATATCGGTCGGACACCCAGTCGGCCTCGGCGAGTGCTTGCGGCGAATCGGTGACGGAGAGGTGCTCTTCCAACGACCGGATGTCGTCGTAGTCGGCCGGTGTCGCGAGCAAAGCGATAAGCTGACCGGTACAGACGTTCTCCCCGTTGCCGACGCATACGCTGTCGAGCAGTCCGTCGTAACGGGCTGTAAGGTCGGAGGGGGCATTGACTGTCGTAATGGATATGGGAGCCGTGACGGTCTGTGGATACTTGATGATGTAGCAGCCCAAAACGATTAGGGCAAGTATGACGAAAATGACCGTAATTCCCCACCGCACGACCCACGAAGGCGCACGCCCCATGATCTCCTGCGCCTCTTCGCTGTGAAAGTTATTATCTATTTGCGGCATCGTATGTGTAGTTTTAGTTTCCCAATTCCAACTGATTCTTTACCAATTCGTAGTAGTAACCCCGTTGGGCCGTCAGTTCGTCGTGCGTGCCCTGTTCGACGATGCGACCGTGTGCCAAAACGATGATGTTATCGGCATTGCGGACTGTCGAAAGACGGTGTGCCACGATGACGACGGTTTTGCCTTTGAATAATTTCTCCAGACGCTCCATAATCGTGCGCTCGTTGTTGGCGTCGAGCGAATTGGTCGCTTCGTCGAAGAAGAGGTATTTGGAATCCTTGTAAGCGGCACGGGCAATCAACAGGCGTTGTTTCTGACCCGTACTCAACCCGTGTCCGTCGGCTCCGATACGGGTGTTGTACCCCAATGGCAGCGATTCGATGAACTCTCCGATATTGGCGATTTCCACCGCCCGGCGGATCCGTTTCATATCGGGTATTTCATCCGATACTGCGATATTATTGGCGATCGTATCAGAAAATACGAAACTCTCCTGCATGACCGTCCCGCACTCCTGACGCCAGCAATTCGGGCTGAAAGCGGAGAGCCTGCGGCCGCCCAGCAACACGTCCCCCTCGACCGGAGCGTAAAAGCCGAGCATCATTTTAAGCAGCGTCGTCTTGCCGCTGCCGCTTTCGCCTATGATGGCCGTAACCTTGTCATGCGGAATCGTCAGGTCGATTCCGTCCAGCACTTTGTCTGAGTGCGGCCCTTCGTATTGAAAAACTACGTTCCGGAACTCGATGGCCGCGTTTTCGGGGATGTCGCGGATCAGACCCGCGTCTTCGGGTTCTTCATCCGGTTTTTCCTGAATTTCGTTCAGGCGTTCGAGCGAGATTTTCGCATCCTGCGTAGCCTGCACGAAACCGATGAACTGCGATATGGGGGCGTTGAGCTGGCCGATGATGTACTGCATGGCCATCATCATACCGAGCGTCATTTCCCCGTTGATGACGGCATTGGCGGCAAGGAACGAGATGATAACATTCTTGGTCTGGTCGATGAACGTACCGCCTACTTCCTGTGTCTGTCCGAGCGTCAGGCTCTTGATCGAAACTTTGAACAGTTTGGCCTGGATACGTTCCCATTCCCAGCGTTTCTGCTTCTCGCAGTTATTCAGCTTGATGTCCTGCATGCCGTTGATAAGCTGGACGATATTGCTCTGGTTGTTGGCCGACTCCTGAAAGCGCATGTAGTCCAGTTTACGGCGACGTTTGAGGAATATCAATACCCACAGGATATAAAGACCGCTGCCGAGCAGGAATACGCCGAGGATGCCGAGATCGTACCCGGCCATCACGACGCTGTATATGACGAGCGACACGGCAGCCATCACGATACTCAGTAACGAGCCGGTCAGAAAGGTTTGTATGCGGTTGTAATCCCCGATGCGCTGCATGATGTCACCGACCATCTTCGAGTCGAAAAACGCGATGGGCAGGCGCATGAGTTTGGCCAGAAAGTCCGAAATGAGCGAGATACTGATGCGTGTGGTCATGTGGAGCATCAGCCACGAACGGATGAGGTTGTTGGCCATCTGTCCGAGCGTCAGCACCACCTGTGCGATGAGAATCATGACCACGAACGAAAGGTTGCTGTTCCCGATACCCGTATCGACGACCGATTGGGTCAGGAACGGAAGAATCAGACCGAGTACGGCAGCAATCAGCATCGCAAGGCCGAGTTGGAGCAGGTAGGATTTGTAAGGCCGCAGATAACGCAGCATCGAGGCGAAATTCAGCCGTTTGTCCTCATCACCTTGCTCGGCATAGAACTCCGGTTTCGGCTCCAACAGAAGGGCGATGCCTTTGGCCGAGGAATCGCCGGAAAGGTCGCCCTGCAAAACGGAATCTTCGGCTCCAGTCTGCAACCACGATTTGAGAAATTGTCGTTCGCTATATTTGAGTAATCCTACGGCTGGATCGGAAACATAGACCCACCACTGCCCGCGTTTCTTCTCGATTTTATAGACGACCACGAAATGTCGCTGGTTCCAATGTACGATGCAGGGAAAATTGGCTTCGTCACGCAATTGCTGCCAGGTGAGTTTTACACCGACCGACCTCAAACCAATACTCTCGGCAGCATCACTGATACCCAACAGCGAAACGCCCTCCCGCGTGATATGGCAGCGATCACGAAGGTTTTGCAGGGAATAATGCCGACCGTAAAACGCAGCAATAATTCGTAGGCACGTCGGACCGCAGTCCATCGAATCGAGTTGGGTATAGTGGGGGAAAGGCATAAGTCCTATTTATTTGTGCTTTGAAATTCAATAGCTTTTTTACGTGCTATATGAATTTTTAGGAATTCAGCCATATAACCTTTATAAAAAGTGCAATTACAGTTATGGCCGTTGTCAAATTTATTCTCGATTCTTTGAAGAGGGCACCCGCCATTACATATAGGAAGATATTTACATTGTGAGCATACAACATCCTCAAGGGTATCGGCTCCGAATAATTGGCGATTCAAGATTTTTTCATTGATATCCATTAAACGGCCCTCATTATTTATTTTACCGATAGCATACTCTTTATTACCTATCACCTCCCAACATTTGTAAGCATACCCTTCAGGGTCGAATGATATAGCCATATGGTCCCGTATAGCGCACTCATTAAATGCACTTTCAGGATAACGAATAAAAGGAGAATCAAACCCTTGCTTTGCTAAATCTAATATAAATTCCGAACGTTCTTTATGATTAAATAACGTGCTTTTGATTTTATTCCTGTCACAATTGCTTGCTCCTCTATCCAATACGAAGGCAGGGGAAATTCCCATGTGGCGACGTCCTTCGAAACGTTTGGAATACAACTGGCATAACGGAATATATTCGTGGGCGTTTTCATGTGTCAGATTAACACGTATAACAATATTAATATCGGGAGCAAGATCATTTAGTAATTCTATATTTTTTAATACTCTTTCAAATACATCTTCTCCGCTGGGCAAGTGTTTTACTTTGTTATGGGTTTCCTTCATACCATCCAAAGTAATTTGTGTTGAAGAAATTCCAACTTTCTTCATTACACGTATGACCTCTTCATTGATATGATATCCGGTAGTTATAATATTGGAAGAAATAGGTTTTTTCCATATGGCAGAAAACTTATCATAAAACTCCTCTATTTGAGATATGGCCATTAATGGTTCGCCTCCGAACCATGTGATCCTCATCATTTGTAAATCGGGTTGAGCAGTAATGTATTTTATGATTGCATCCATAGTTTCAGCAGTCATATAGTTTTTCTCTTTATATTTCTCAAAACAATAATGACATCTGAAACAACAATCCATGGTAGGTGCTAACGTTAAATGCATTCCGATTTGTTGGATTCGGGTATTTGTTATAGACGCTTTATATTTCAAATAATCGTCTTCATCATTTTCTGTTATAATGCCATTAGTGCATAAGGTATCCCATAAATCTTGGTCTATAACGTATTCAGGTAGTTCTTTATACTGTTGATATTTTTGAAGAAATAAATAGGAATCTGCATCTATTTCGATAAGGGCGTTTGAAAGAGAATTGTATGCGTAATACTCTTTGTTCTCGGTATCGAACAAGAACGTGTATTTAGACAGCTTCATTTTTGTATAGTGTTAAATATTAAATTTCTACATGTATTGTCTAAGTGAAAGTATTTTGCCGATATAAACCCTTCCGGCAGCAGTTGTATCCCATAGGTGCAATTAGGTTCGGATTCTTCAGGCGCCAGTATCAGTTTCACCTGCAGTTTATCTTCAGACCATTCTACGGCATTTATGTAGAGTTCTTTTACATTAGGATCATCAGAGCCACTTCCGTAAAATCCCCAAGCGCCGAGCATAGGTTCTGAGAAAGTTATGATTATCTCGTTGAAACCGGTAATATCCGAATTAACTGCAGGATATACATTGGTAATATATGGATGTCTGTTTTGATATTCTGTTAGGACAGAATCAAAATTATCAGCCGTGAAATTTAAAAAAGCTATGAGCTGGGGCATGAAATCTTCTATATGAGGGTACAGATCCCTGTGCGCGTAAAAGTTTTCCATAAAATCCATGCTGCGCCGCATCCATATAAAACCTCTTGCTACTTGATAGCTTACCCGTGCATTGAACGATGAGTACCCAGTTTCTTTCAGGTATGCAAGAACGCATAAATTATTAAGCCATTCTTCTAATGTGACGTCTGCTCCGGAGTAAGCTAACTGGTGCATTTTATCCTCTACATACGGATAAATTTTATTGGCTGAATATTCCATTTGCGGCGACCATCGATCAAATAATGGATTTGTATAATGGTGACAGAATTCATGTATTATGGTCGGTAATGTTAGGAATGAATTCACATGAGGCATACCGTTCCCATCTTTCATAACTCCGACCAATATTCCATTGCGCAAAGCATAATTACTCGGGCCGTTCGTTATACTTATGTATATATCCAGCTCCTTATCGAACTCTTTTCCGAAAAAAGAATAAAACCATTGGGTGTCGATTGTGGCCAGAAGTTCATTCATCCGATTGGTGGCGATATCATATAATTCTTTATGATCTTTGTAGAATTTGTGAAAATTACTTTCTTTATAGAATTGATTGATCATTTTCAGATACTTAGCAAACAACTCCTCATTCCATTGAGAATCATATTTTGATATTTGTGAAATGTCAAATTGAGGCTGCAATCGTATTTTGCCATTTTTTATCTCTAACATTTCCGCTGTAGTGGACACGTTATTGTAACCTATCGCATGCATTGTATTTAATTCGCGGATATAATTGATAGGCTCGGTAAACTCATAGGGAGCTAATTCTGTTATAATATCTTCTACATAAGACGGTATGGCACATTCACAATATTCCGGTACTCCCGCTAATGCGAACATGATGCTGGTAAGCTCAAAGCGCTCATCTACTTTGGATATGATTTGCGAGTAAGATTGCACGTTAAAAAAGAGCATTCCTACAATTATTAATAGTGTTTTTTTCATAATTCTTTGGAATGTGTTTTTATTATTTGGGCAAATGAAACAAATGTTTCATTTGCCCGTCAACGCCTTAATTTTCCCGATTATGGTATTCCATTATAATCCGCTTGACCCGGGCACCATGTCATATACGTAGGCATTTGTCCACAGGTTGAGTGTTCATATAACATCCCCACAGTACATGTCACATATGGTAAAACACTTCCGCAATTTGTAGACTCATACATAGCAACCGAGGATTCTTTGCATGTAGTAAATATTCTGGAACTTCCACCACATCCATCGTGTGCTGAGAGGATAGTACATGTTCCTGAATTGATAATTACGCCACCAGTAATCTCTTTCATAAGATTATTTTTCAGGAATCGACTTTCTTCTATTACTTTAAACTTACTCATAGTTGAAAGATTTTAAGGTTAGCCTACTCTTTTATAGCTTTTCGGCATCCGCTATATTGTGTTATACTTCATAAGATAACAAAAGAAAGCCTAAGCCGTGAATTGATTATTATGATTTATAAATAGTTATTTGGTTCCAAACCATATAGATACCAAGGTGGCTGGCCTCGAACTATTTTTAGACTAATGAAACTATGTGAAAATACATTTATGTCATGAGAATCTTTATCAAAAGTGTGGTTTCATTTTCTTGCAATTTAACAGATATAAATCATCTAAACAATATTTGTTTTGTTAAAAGTTTTCTGTAAATTAGCATGTTATATGATTATAGTGGCTGCTACGCAAAAGGAGGGGAAGGTACTACCGTTTACCCCGCTTTTTTATACCACCACGAAATGCCGCTGGTTCCAATGTATGATGTAGGGAAAATTGGCTTCGTTGCGCAATTGCGGCCAGGTAAGTTTTACACCGACCGACCTCAAACCGATACTCTCGGCAGCATCGCTGATACCTAACAACGAAACGCCCTCCCGCGTGATATGGCAGCGATCACGCAGATTTTGCAGGGAGTAGTGCCGACCGTAAAACGCGGCGATAATTCGCAGGCACGTCGGGCCGCAGTCCATCGAATCAAGCTGAGTATAGTGGGGAAAACGCATGGGAGAGTTTGAATTTGTACTAAAAATATGAAAATAATCGCCGCCAACCAAATCTTTGCTACATAAATATCGTATGGAAGTTAAAACAGTAGGATGTAGCACTGTCACACTGTTCGATTCGATGTAGATATATCAACGTAACTATCGTTGTAGTAGCCACAACAGAATGAGTACAGTTTGCATTCCGTACCGAATCGCTGTATTGGCTAAATTGGAGCGTCTTGGTACATTTGATGTGGAAGTGCGGCAGCCCAAAGAATTATAACAAATCAGGTATTTGTGCCTGTAATCAGTTCTACCGTGACAGAATAGCCGGAACAGCGATTAAGTATTTGAATATCTATTCTGTTTCTTCACAATCCCGAATCGGTATCTGCGTTGTCAATTTTACGTGCACGCTCCTGATACAGGCGCCCTTTGCCGAACTGATAGCCTACACTGACGAGTATCATATTTTCGTTGTCGTGAATCGTATTCGTATCGTAATAGTAGACCGCGCTGTCCGGGACGGATTTGGTCTCATAGCGATAATCTACCAGAAAACCTATACAGGTCACCGAAAAGCTCCAGTCCTTGTATCGGTATCGAACTCCCAGATTCGACATAGGTTCATTGGCCACCAACAGGTTGTTGGACTGCAGCGTGTAAGTACGCAGATTACCCTGATAAAACAACGAGAAATCCTTCCAGTTGCAGGTGATTTCATAAAAAAGCGGTGCAGTCAGATGTTTGTACAAGCCATAAAATCGGCTGCTGTATTCGGTACATCCGACAGCTCCCTGCAGTTTGAGTGTCAGCAGGCGGTTTTTGAACGGCGAGACCTGAACAGTATAGTTGAACCCGTAATAACGGCCGAAATCGGCATTTTCCTGAACAAGTTCCATATAATGTTCCCCTTCTATAAAATAGGAATTGATAGGGTTTTTGCTGTAACCGAAAAAACCGCTTCCATAGATGGAAAGCCAGTTATTAGTATAGGAGATACCGAGAAATGTGTTATTGGAGAAGCCGTTTTTCAGGTACGGATTCCCGCGCCGGATGATATTGTCCGCGATCAGGCTGATATTATTACTCAATTGACTGAGGGATGGAGAGGTATTGTACTGCGAAAATCCTGCACGCAGCATCAGCGTGGGCGTAAACTGATAACCGGCAACGATGGAAGGGGTGAATACCCAGTCCCACGAATCGACTTCCCTGCTTGCGGTATGACGCCCGGTAGCCCCTATCGACAGGCGATATTGCAGCTTGCCATCGAGATGATTGCCCGTCAGCTCCGCATATGTCTGATTCGTGAGAACCTGCGTCTGATATCGGCTGTCCGTGAAGGTATTGTTCAGGTAGGAATCGAGTGCTTCGAAAGAAAGGTATTCACCGACCGAAAGAGACAGCCGTTCGAAATTCTTGGTATAAACTACCTGTCCTATCACTGAATATTTATGATTGCGGGTTTTGTTGAAGTCATTCAGGAGAGGGCGGTTGTCCTGGTCGGCGTACTCGTCGTTATGGGAGTCGTCGGAGGCATCGAAATAAGTACCTACGAGATTTGCGATAATTTCCTGCCGATTATCGAGTTGTTTCCATAGGTACATATTCAACGAAGGAGAGAATGTTTTCTGGAACGAACCTTGCTCTCCATGTCGTTTGGAGAGTATCTCTCCTGTCAGAAAGTCGATCTCGGAAGCGATGTTGTAATGTCTGTTCGTAAAATTGGGCAGAAAATTGACCTGAAACAAATAGTCGTCCTGTACCTGGCTGGTGTATTGCAGCCGGATGTTATTGGTGAAATAACCGAATTTTTGTCGGGTGGCCAGGGTTTTGTTGAAATGTTCCCCTCCGAGCGTGTAATCATAAACGGTAGTCCCGTCCCGGTGATGGTAATTGCGGTAAGACCCGTAATAGCTCACTGCGAACTGACCGCGACCACGGTTGTAGCGCAGGTAGAAGCTGTCGTTGAAGAAGCCCGTCGTGAAAGCATGAGAGAGGTCAATACCGCCATAAATGCCTTCGACGGCTCCTTTGGTTATGACGTTAAGCACTTTTGTCGTTCCGCCGCCGTAGCGCATGGGCGGAAGGTCGTAATACTCCATGCTCTTGATGTCTGTAGGCCGCAGCGACTTGAGTTCCTGCTCCGATGAAGCAGCTCCGTTAATAAAGATTTTGATAGCTCCTTCAGCCGAAGTAAGGCACTGGGAAACCGGATCTAAACGCAACTGTGGAACTTTCAGTGTCAAATCGAGCGCCGTGAAAGCGTGTTTACGGTCTTCCTGCGAGATGTTATATACGGTCCGGTCGAGTTGCTGCGTGACATTATGCGCCTTTACCACAACGCCGTCGATTTGCTCGGCTTCGGCCATAAGTACGAAGTCGCGGACTATCTCCGGACTATCGCCGAGGGATGGCATCCGGAGCTGGATTTGCTCGGCAATCGTTCTGTACCCTACGAGTTGTACAATCACGGTATAACGGCCTTCTCGTTGTTTGGGCAAGGAATAGGTGCCCTGCATGTCCACCATCGCCGAAGCGATAACGTCGGTACTGTCCTTAGCACTGCACAGCAGGACATTGGCAAATGCGGCAGCTTCGCCGCTGTCGGTAGTCACGGTACCCCGCAGGATAATTTGACCATATGCGGTCAGGGCCGATCCGACGAACAACAGTGTCGTGACGAATGTACGGAACAGGACTTTCATGGTGGCACTGATTTGGGTGTTGGTTACTCTCAAAAATCCGATATGCTCTTGTACGCTTATTCCACATCCCAGGCCGTACTGGTCATAAGACTTTCCGCCGGATAGGTGCCTTGAGGCTTTCTTGCATCATGGGTAAAAATATTGAGTATGCCGCCATAGAGCCCCTCTCCCTCCAGGTCGTAATATTCGATACCGCCGACCGGATGCTGCCGGTAGTATTCTACCCATGCAGGATACTGCTCTCCGGGGACCAAGGCCCAATTAAAGAGGATAAGCACGCTCTCGCCGTTTTTATCGGTCGCAAAGCCCTCTTCGTAATCCATGCACGGCAAAGCCGTATAGACGGCTTCAACATCCTTTGCATCTATCCCCAATTCATCGGGTGTCCAACTGTATGTGGGCGCGAGTGGTTCGGCAGACTCTCCGGAACGGACTATGGCCAGCGGATACCATACGTTGCCCTGTATATCGACTTTTTGAGGTCTGATCTTTTTGTCGAGCGTCCGATAACCGGGAGCAGAAACGGTCAGTCTGTAAATCTTGTCGGTTTCGACTGTAGGAAGACTGTAAATACCGTCGAATGCCGTGAAACAGGCGTATTCGAGTTCGCCGGACTCCTCATCGTACAGGCACAAGGATGCGAACGGAACGGCGCAGTTGGTGTTTTCTTCGAATATGGCCCCTGCAATCCACTGCGGAGGGCCGGCAACGGCGGTTGCCGTGCCTGCAAGCAGGCCCAGTACCATCGCCATGGATACGATAACTTTCCTTTTCATAGACATTGTGTTTGATGTTGTAAATAACGTTGTTGAAAATTAATCGTCACATAGTAGTCTATCGGATGCGATTCAAGCAGAGTGCACATTGCTTCTCCGCCCCGCTCCAGAATATGCTGGGAACAGAAACCGGTACAGGAAGGATATAATTTACACGTCCGGCATATCCGGGGCGTCTTCAAAAACATCCTGTTCCGTATTTTCTCTGCATCCCATACAATCTCGCCATTACTGGAGAGAAATCCTTCCCTGTTTTGGGTAGAAAATTTCCTTGCCGTACACTTGAATACATTACCATCGAAATTAATAGCCGCACTATTTAAATTATCCGCATAACATATCGCAGGTTTAAACATATGGAGCGGCATATATTCTATGCAAATATTCCTTTCTGCAGCTTTGGCTATAAATTCCATGATTTGATCGATGTCCACATCCTTTTCCTGAATCTGCCATACTCTGTGAAGACTGATATGCGATGTTTCACGATTTAAAAAAGAGAGACTTTCTAATAATTCTTCGCCGTGGATGAGCGTTTCCTGGTCGAAATTTATTCGTACTCCCAAATGATAGTTCGATAACGAATCAGTAATACGTTTCAGATTACTCACTATTTTAGTGAACGACCCTGTTTTTGAATTTTTATAACAACGGATATTGTCGTGTCTTACCCTATCTCCGTCAAGCGTTATTTGAAAATTGACGGGATAGTCTTGTAAGTAATACAACATCGTGTCGGAAACCAATGTCGCATTAGTCGTAAATTCCAGTGTAAGCCGTACATTTCTTTCTTGACAAAAAGCATGCGCTATATCAATTATCGCTCTTACTTTGGCTTCCCGCAATAAAGGCTCGCCGCCAAAAAAACTCAACTCCAACTGGGTAAAAGGGTAATAGGCATATCTCCATTCCAAATGCTGCCCAAGGCGGGCAACTGTTTCGTCACTTATTTCCGAACCCTTGATGTGATCTTCGTAACAATACCAGCAACCGAGGTTGCAATCCATCGTAGGATTGATTATCAATTTATAATGGTAGCTGTTGAAACAGGCATTGAATCTTTTATTTTGTATTGTTTCGAACTCATTCAGATTCTGTTCGATTATGCAGCCATTGTTTACGAGAGAATTATATATGCGATTATTTGCCTGCCGTAGTCCAACAATGTCATTTTGATGTCGCTGTATCAAAGTAAAACTATCCGGTTTTATCAAAGCATAGTATCCGCTGATGGAATTGTACAAGATAGTATGCCCTTTATGAAAAGGCACGAAGATATTGTAATCGCTCAGCTTCATAATCATGTATTTTAAGAAAGTTCCGGCTCATTAAAGCCGGAACAAGTGCGATCGGAATTACTGACATTGCATAAGATTGTAATTATTGCCTGCACATGGGTTTACTGGACAAGCACTGTTCGGAGAAATGCAAACAGGAGAATTATTGGGCGAAATGCAGGAAAGAGGGTTATTGGGGACACAAGTTAATGTGTTCGGAGCGCAAGAGCCCAAATTGAGCTCACCGCAGCCGGCCACCGTATTGTTAGCCGGACAACCGTTATTGGGAGCATCATCACTTCCCCCTTTTACGAATGCTGTTGTTTCTTTAGGCAAATTCTCAATGATTTGATCATTCAGAATGTCGATAAATCTCTTTTTCATGGCATGTTCTTTTAAGTTAGACGAATAGGTTGGGAAAGTGTTGATTTTCTTTTTGTCAGCAGTCAGTTTAGTGAAAAATACGATATTGATATTCGGATATTATTGGGAAGGACGACAACTCCTTACAGAAACACAACCGAACATCTTTGTGAATGCAATATAGCTAAAATAATCAACTTACACAAATAGATTTACATAATTTGTTAATGGGCTTTTGACGGCTGTTTTCTGTGGTAGTGTCAGGCTCAGTAAAATGATTGATAAATGGTTTCGAAGTGAATGTTGGACCGACGAAATAAAGAGTTTTGCGAATCAAATATTTTAAACATGCAACTTATAGCATCAAAATGGCAGGACTTGGTGAAGAATCTCTATTTTCTTTTCATCAGTTGTCTTTTTTATTTTGTTTCTATAGTAGCTGTTGACGTCAGATAAAGCGATTTAGGTAAAAGGTTGTATCATTACAACCTTTTGGGCGTTTTTTTTATATCTTTGCATTGTTTGTTGATAAATATGAATATGAAGTATCTTAATATAAAGAAAGCGTTGACTGCATGGCAGAATTTGCAGCCGCTGTCGGAGAAGGATAGGGAAAGGCTCAGTCGCCGTTTTACTGTGGATTTCAATTACAACAGTAATCATATTGAGGGTAATACGTTGACTTATGGCCAGACGGAAATATTGCTACTTTTCGGCAAGGTGATTGGGGAGGCAGACGTGCGTGACGTGCAAGAGATGACCGCGAGCAACGTAGGCCTGCGAATGATGACGGAAGAGGCTACGGTGCAGGGAGTGCCATTGACACAGAATTTTATCCGGACATTGCATAAAACCATATTACGAGAAGATTATACTGTTTATCGAGATTTGCCTGGTGGTATGCAGACGAGTTATGTAATTCATGCCGGCCAGTATAAGACTCGGCCTAACAGTGTTATCACCCGATATGGGGACAGATTCGAATATGCCTCACCCGAGGAGACTCCCGGACTGATGGGAGACTTAGTGGACTGGTATAATACAGCAGAACAAGAAAGGAAACTATCCCCAGTAGAGTTGGCCGCACTGTTTCACTACCGTTATATACGCATTCATCCTTTCGAGGACGGTAACGGTCGTATTGCCCGGCTGTTGGTCAATTACATCCTAACGCGCCACGACTATCCAATGATTGTGGTTCGTAGTCGTAAAAAGAGCGAATATCTGGAAGCTTTGCATCAGACAGATCTCGAAGTAGGTCCTGTCCCTAGTGATGGAGCCCATGCAGGGGTCAAGGATATCCGTCCTTTTTTGAAATATTTCAATGACTTGGTGGCTACAGAAGTGTATAATGATGTGCTGTTTGTGAGCGAGAGGAATGAGAATGTGTGGTGGTATGATGGGGAACGGATTGCATTCCGAACGCCCAATTATACAAAAATTCTGAACGCTATGCGAACTCAGCCCACGCTGACGCTGGCGGACATGAAAGAGGAAACGGGTATTAGCGTGACGGCTATTCAGAAACTGTTGGTACAGTTAATCTCCAATAAATACGTGGAGCGCGGAGAGAAGGATGGTAGCTGGAGAGTGTTTGTGACACAGTGATATACTATTTAATACCGGAAATACAGGGACTGGTCACAACTATCCCTATCGGGGTGTTCGACTGGATATTGTTCGACGCCTGTCCTATGGCCTCGGTAGAAGTGCTCTATGAACTGTGAAACAAGATGGAGTGGATCATTCTCTCATCTGTTTGCGTCGATATATTGTGATATTTAATTTTCAATTATTGCAAACATAATAATTTGATTTTGGAGTACCAAAAGCATAGTTAATTCTGCACTCTCCGTTTCCTGCGCTTCTGTATCATTTCGTACTCTTCATAGGGATCCGGTGCTGCGGCTTCGTCGAGCAGCGTATCTACGAGGTCGAACAACAGCCATTTTCCGGTTGTGTCGCTTCGCTGCGGATGCCTGTCTGGGATTCGTTCCGGTGTCTTGGGATTGGCAGGTAAGTTTTCTTTTTCCGTATTCCGGGTTTCTTCCCCGGCCTGCGCGAACAGCCTCTCGAAGTTGTTCGCCGAAAACGCTCTGTCGAGCCGCGAGCCGTTTACAACCAGCCGGTTGTCGTGATCGATGAACGTGACGCCGAAAATCCTCCCGTCGTTCTTCCCGCTGCGGTGGAACACGACGGAAACTCCCGCCCGCCGCATCGCCTCAGCGAACTCTTCCGGCGTTCTGCATTGTCGCATCGCCTGCCGGATGGCTTCTTTGGTCGGCTCCAGCCGCTCCCTGTTTTCCCGAATCCAGCTCTTCGTTGCGGCATATTGTTTTTGCAGGGCGTCGTACCCGACATCCCGTCCGATACGGCTGGCCGGGATCGGATTGCCGATGCGTTCCCCGGAGGCATCGAGCGCTCCGTAAAGGACACCTTCGTAGGTGCGGCCCCGTGCTTCTCCGCGACACTCTTCGAGCCAGACATTGAACGGCCGCAGCAGCGTGTTCAGCTCTCCGGCCGATGCGAAGCGGTAGCGATCCGTCATACTACGCACGACAGAGGCCACCTGTGCCCGTACATTGCCTGCCCGATAATCGACCCGCCGCAACTCTTCGAATACCGGTCGTTCTCCCTGCGAAGAGTGCAATCCGTATTGTCGTTCGAGTTCCCGTGTAATTTCTTGAGAGCGTTTACGGTCGTTGTAGCGGTCGATCGTTTTCCCGTCCGGCCCGATACAGATAGATACGATATGGAGGTGACTGCGGGCTATGTCTTCGTGTTTGAAGACGACGAAGGGCTGGTCGCCGTACCCCATACGTTCCATGTATTCGTGCGCTATTTCGATGAGCCGCGCATCCGACAGCCGGTCTTCCGGGTGAGGATTGAGCGAAGCGTGAAATACCGGGTCGGACAATCGGGAGCGCGGGTCGGACAAGTGAGGTGCGAATGCTTCCACCAATTTATGAAAGTCTATTTTACCGTCGAGGGGCATTACCGGAAGTTTGTGACAGCACAGTACGCCGGCTGTTTCTTTATCGACTTTTAGCTTGTTATACTCCAGCACGCCGACGATATTTTTGCCATAAGTTATTCTTGCGACCATTGCTCCTGCATTTGTTTGGCGAGTGCTTCGATACGTAAGCTGAGCGCCTTCAGTTGGCGCGTATAGCCGGTAAGAATCCCGAGCTGCGTGAGGATCGTGCGGTCGGAATAACGGGTATTTACCTGCCGGACGATCTGATTATAATTCGTTCCTATCCGTTGGAATTGGTAGTAAAAGTCGTTCAGCCGGGCGATGAATTGGGTTTTCGAGGTATCGATTTTATAGACTTTCAGCTCTCAGCCGAAGAGTCGTGAAAGGATGAATCGGGAGATGTTCTTCGTACAATCGGCCTCTTCGAGCATCTTGCGGAAGCGGATTTCCTGCTTGTCATTCAGCAGAAAGTTGTAACGGTGTGTTTTGGGGTCGGCAGCTTTAGGCCGTCCGCTTTTCTTGTGTGCCATAATGATAGTTGAAAGGGTTTGCGACTTGGGAGCGAACCATAGCCCGACAGCCGAAGGCCGCCGGGCCTTTTCGTATGCGGGAAACATTTTCCGCATACGAAAAGATACCTTGCTCTCGGCCCTTGCCGAGAAAACCGCTCCGCACGCGGAGCGGCCTTCGATGCCGGGAAACTACCGGTTCGTCCGACGGTGCAATGTTACGAAAGAATCCATAACGGCACAATGACCCGAAACGGCCTGCGGGTGCCTGTGAGTGTCGTATTCCCGAAATGGAATCCGAGAAGATTTTCAAGTAGTTTCTTTGTCGGTGGATGAATGGCCGCAGGCTTTGCAATCGTGCATTCATTACACTCATGCACTTATTGAATGAACTCATTGCACTCACGCATTCACTGAACAACTGCACTCATTGCCGAAATGAACTCATGTAATAAATGAATCCGCTGAATGAACTGAAATATTGCAATCGTGCATTCATTGCACTCACGCATTCACTGAACGACTGCACTCATTGCCGGAATGAACTCATGCAATGAATGAATCCACTGAATGAACTGAAGTATTGCAATCGTGCATTCATTACACTCACACACTCACTGAATAAACTCATACACTTAAATCAATCGAATATGGACAAACAACCTGTTTTTATTTCGATCGCCAATCAAAAGGGAGGTATCGGAAAATCAACTTACACAATTTTCACGGCCAGCCTGCTTCATTACCGGATGGGTTACCGGGTTTTGGTAGCTGACTGCGATTATCCGCAATGGAGCATCGCCCGGCAGCGCGAGCGGGATTTGGATGTCATGGAAAGCTCCGAGCGTCTCAAGCAGCAGATGATGACGCAGTACAAACAGACGGGACAGAAGGTATGGCCCGTGTTGGAAACCCAACCATCGAATACTCTGGCAGACGTCTCGAACTACATCAGACAGGAGGAGGTACCGGATGTCGTGCTGGTCGATTTCCCCGGTACCATCGGAACCAAAGGGGTATTGGGGCTTATGGCCTGCATGGATTATCTGTTTGTGCCGGTCAGAGCAGATAAGACGGTTTTGGAGAGCTCGATAACTTTCGCCCGAACCATTAACGAGGGGATTATCGCTCGTAAGAGTTCACCGCTGAAGAGCGTGAGTATGTTTTGGACCATGCTTGACCGACGGGAACGCACTCCGCTGTACGAACACTATGAACAAGTCATCCGGCATTTCGGTCTTTCGCTGATGCGGAGCCGTCTTCCTATGCGGAGCCGTTTCAGCCGAGAGTCCGATGGCAACGGAGGCATATTCCGCTCAACGCTGTTCGCCGCCGACCGCTCCTTTACCGTCGATAGCGGGATGGATGATTTTCTTGCGGAATTATGTGCTATTGCAAAATTAGAGTAGTATGGCACGACGACAGAACGAACCTTTCGACGAAGAGGTCTTGCGTATGATCGCCAGCCGCATGAACAGCGTTCCGGCTCTGGAGGATTCCGCTATGGGCGTTGCGGCGGATTCCGAGGCTTCCGATGCCGAGCGACCTGCCCCGGAAAAGCCTCGCCGCCGGGCCGGGAAATCCTCCTATGCCGAAACCTTTCTCTCACCGATGGTCGTACAGCGCCGCACGGCCGTCTATGTCAGCGAACAAGTGCGGGACGCTATTTCGACCATCGTCCGGCATTTGGGACCTTCGGGAGAACTGTCCGTCAGCGGATATGTGGAAAACGTACTGCGGCATCATCTGGAGAAGTACCGGGAGGAGATCAATGCGTGCTATAAAGCCTCGGCACGGGATAAGCTGTTATAAGAGCCATGAGAGATATTCTTTTCACGTTTCTGGGCCTCGGTACGGCCTATCTCTATTTGGATAAGTTTCTGTTCCGGGGACACCTCGGAAGTCTTTTCGTAGAGGGTTGGCGGCATCTTCTGCACCTGCCCCGACGTCGCAAAGACTCTTCGTCTGAGGCGTCGCCAGCAGTTACGCTGCCGGCAGCGGACTCTTCCGACGGGCAGCTTATCGAAAGAAAAGTGTACACTTCATGCCAGCGGGTGCCGGAAAGTGACATGGCCGCGAAAACGGCATCAAACGCCTCTGCGGGCGATAACTTTGAAGACGGAAACAGCCCCCGGGGAGGCTCGGTCGTCGAAACGTGGAGTGCAGAATCGTTCCGTGGCATCTCACAATGGAATGACGAAGGTTTCGCACTGAATGAGAATCAGGAGAGCCTGTCCGATACCGAGCGGATTCGTCAGGAGGTACAGCAGGCACTAAGCCGGATTCCGAATGAGGAAGATTCGTTTGCCGACGAGTTGGAGCCTACGGACGAGGAGAAATACGGTCCTTCGCCGGACCATGCCGGGAGTTTTTTCTAATGGATTGTTTCACTTAAATCATCAAGATTATGAAGATGTGCTATTACGACTCGGGGTGAATTGAGCGCCCATGACCCCAGTTTACCGGCGGCAGGCCGGTAGTGGTCTGCCGCCCGAATTATTTCACTTTTAAACTATTTCGAAATGAGCACGAAACGAAAAAAAATGACTGTACTTCTGTCCTCCCTTCTGTTTGCCGTGGGGCAGACATGAGCGCAAGGCAACGGTCTTCGGGGTATCTCGGAAGCGACCACCATGGTGACGAGTTATTTTGACCCGCTCACGCTGTTGATTTACGCTGTCGGAGCCGTCATTGGGCTGATTGGAGGCATAAAGGTCTACCAAAAATTCAGCAGCGGAGACCCGGATACCTCGAAAACCGCCGCCTCATGGTTCGGCGCCTGTATTTTTCTGATTGTCAGTGCTACGGTATTGCGCTCATTCTTCCTGTAACGGCTATGGCAGCGTATAATATCAACAAGGGCGTCGATGCGCGTGTGGAGTTTCACGGCCTGCGGGCGCAATACCTTTACCTTTTTGCCGGCGGACTGCTGGGTCTCTTCCTGCTATTCGTTGCGATGTACCTTGCCGGCCTTTCCGCCGGAGTCTGCATCTTCGTCTGCGGCGCTGCGGGCGCTGCACTCGTCTGGGGTGTCTTCCGTCTTAACTCTCGCTACGGGCAATACGGGATGATGAAACTGCTTGCGGGGCTTCGTCTGCCGCGCCGCATCATTCGCCGCCGCAGAATAGGACGTCTTATACGAATCACTAATCACTTCGACGACCATGCAGGGAACGCTTAAAACCGTATCGCTGGAGAGCTGTTTTCCGCTTCTGGCTGTCGAGCAGGGCTGTATCGTCAGCAAGAACGGCGACCTTACCGTCGCTTTCCGGGTGGAACTCCCGGAGGTCTTCACGCAGACCGCCGCCGAGTACGAGAGCCTGCACAGCGTATGGTGCAAGGCGCTGGCTATTCTGCCCGACTACACGGTCGTGCACAAGCAGGACTATTTCATCGAGGAGCGATACCGCTCCCGAATCGAGGCGGAAGAGTCGTTTCTGTCCCGTTCGTTCGAACGTCACTTCAACGAACGTCCCTACCTGCACCACAGTTGCTACCTGCTTGTCACGCGCACGACCAAAGAACGCATGAGGCAGCGGAGCGACTTCTCGTCCCTATGCCGAGGTGCGTTGATTCCGCGTGAGGCGCTGGACAGCGATGCCGTGACACGATTTCTGGAGTCGGTGGCGCAGGCCGAAAGTATTCTGAACGAAAACGGCAGCCTGCACCTTCGCCGACTCTCGGCGGAGGAGATCGTAGGCACGGCCTCGGAGCCGGGGCTGCTGGAGCGTTACTTCTCGTTGGGCGGCACAGCGGGTACGGTGGAGGATCTGCGACTCGATGCCGGCAGCGTGCGTATCGGCGAGCGGACGCTCTCGCTGCATACGCTCTCCGACCTGGACGACATCGCCCAAATGGTCGCTACCGATACGCGCTACGAGCGTCTTTCTACCGACCGGTCGGACTGCCGCCTGTCGTTCGCCTCACCCGTGGGATTGCTGCTGGGATGCAGCCACATATTGAATCAGTATGTCTTTCTGGACGATAATGAAGAGCTCCTGCGGACGCTTGAGCGCACTTCGCGCAATATGAACTCTCTGTCGCGTTACTCGCGCTCGAATGCCGTAAACCGGGAGTGGATCGAAGAGTATCTGAACGAAGCGCACGCGAACGGTTGGCGGTCGGTGCGCTGCCATGTGAATGTGGTCGCGTGGGCCGAGAGCGATGCGGAGCTGAAGAGGGTCCGCAACGAAGTCGGCGCCCAGATCGCCCTGATGGGCTGCACGCCGCATCACAATACGGTGGACGTGCCGGTATTGTTTTGGGCCGGGATTCCGGGCAACGAGGGCGACTTTCCGGCCGAAGAGTCCTTCACCACCTTTCTTGAACCTGCTGTGTGCTTCTTTGCGCTGGAAACCTGTGGCCGGGACAGCGCCTCCCCGTTCGGAATACGGCTTGTGGACCGACTGACGGGAGTTCCGGTTTTGGTGGACATCTCGGACGAGCCGATGAAGCGCGGCGTCACTACCAACAGAAATAAATTTGTCCTGGGGCCTTCGGGCAGCGGCAAGAGCTTCTTCACCAATCATATGGTGCGTCAATATTACGAACAGGGAACGCACATCCTGCTGGTGGATACGGGTAATTCGTATCAGGGGCTGTGCGAGCTTATCCGCCGCCGCACGCACGGTGAGGACGGCATCTACCTGACCTATACGGACCAGGAGCCGATATGCTTCAACCCCTTTTACAGCGAAGACGGGGTATTCGACATCGAGAAGCGGGAATCGATCAAGACACTTATCCTCACGCTGTGGAAACGCGAGGACGAAGCCCCGACGCGGGCCGAGGAGGTGGCGCTCTCGAATGCCGTCAATCTTTTCCTTGCGGAGATGAAACGCAATCCGAACATTGTCCCGTCGTTCAATTCCTTTTACGAGTTCGTCGGACAGGAGTACCGCCGGTGGCTGCGGCAGAAGAACGTCCGGGAGAAAGATTTCGATTTGGAGGGCTTCCTGAACGTGCTGGAGCCATACTACCGGGGCGGCGAATACGATTACCTGCTGAACTCCGACCGGGAGATGGACTTGTTGCATAAACGATTCATTGTCTTTGAATTAGACAATATCCGCGACAACAAAACCTTACTGCCTATCGTGACGCTCATCATCATGGAGACGTTCATTTCCAAGATGCGCCGGCTCAAAGGCGTGCGCAAGATGATCCTTATCGAAGAGTGCTGGAAAGCCCTTGCTTCGGCCAATATGAGCGAATACATTCGCTATCTTTTTAAAACCGTCCGCAAGTATTTCGGCGAGGCGGTGGTCGTGACGCAGGAGGTCGATGACATCATCTCCTCGCCGATTGTCAAGGAGACGATCATCAACAACGCCGACTGCAAGATTCTCCTGGACCAACGTAAGTACATGACCAAATTCGACGGCATACAGGCCATGCTGGGACTTTCGGAAAAGGAGAAGGCGCAGATTCTCTCGCTCAACCTTGCCCGGCATCCGGGCCGCAACTACAAGGAGGTATGGATCGGACTGGGCGGCGTGCAGTCGGCCGTCTATGCCGTCGAAGTATCTAAATCAGAATACTATACCTACACGACCGAGGAGCGCGAGAAGACCGAAATATTCGCCCTGGCCGAACGTATGGGCGGAGACCTGGAAGGTGCCATCCGCCGTATGGCTTCCGAACGCAGAACGGAAACGCCGGAAATGACTATCCGCACGATTATCGATAACGCATAAACAGAAAAACAGATGAACGCAAAACAGAAATTGGCGGCTGAATTTGTCGGGCTGCTTAAACAACAGAGAAAGGAACATAACGAACGGGGGCGTTTCCTGGGATATGCGGAGCGCCTGGCAGCCCGCATACGCTTATGCGGCATTTGCGGCAGTTGGGTCGGCAACGGCACTACATACTCAATGCTGGTCAGCCCGCAAGAGGATGGCTTGTCTGTTCTGATATGTGATAATTCCCATTGTTACAAAACCGTGTTGCGGGATTTGTCGGCCGTGCTGCGTGACCGACAGATTGTTCTGGTTGGAGAGCTGGGACAGAGCTGCGGAAGAATCATACTGGATGAGAACGATGTGTTGCATTGTGCCGACTATGGGACGTTCCTTCGGGAGGCCACGCTTTTACGCAACGAACTGCACGATATGCAAAACGACGGTCTTTCCGAAAGCGAGGCATAAAGGAATGGAGCGAGAGGTGATTTTGAAGCTGTGCGATTCGGCGATGGAGATACTTGCGGCCCTGCGCCGGGAGTGTGTACGGCCGATGTCTGCCGACTGAAAGCACACAGGAAAACCGAGGTATTCAAACGTAAAAAGAATCGGAATGAAAAGTAAAATATTGTTGACGGGCTTATTGTTGCTTTGCGTATCGGTAACGGCCCGGGCGCAGTGGGTGGTTTCCGACCCTTCGAATTTGGCACAGGGTATTGTCAATTCGTCGAACGAAATTTTCGAAGCCGCGAAAACCACACAGCAGATGTACCGGAACTTTCAGGAGACACAAAAGATATACCTCCAGGGTAAGGAATATTACGACAAACTGCGCGGGGTAACGAATCTGGTGCGGAATGCCCGCCGAGTACAACAGTGTATCCTGCTGGTAGGCGAGATATCGGACATTTACGTGAACAATTATGATAAGATGCTTCGGGACGAGTATCTCACGGTCTCGGAGCTGACGGCTATCGCCCGTGGATACACGTCGCTGTTACAGGAGGGCACGAACTTGCTGCGCGACTTGCAGACGATCATCAACCCGTCGCAAATGTCGATGACGGACAAGGAGAGGCTGGATATCATAGACAAGTGCTATACGTCGCTCTCGCATCTACGCAACAGGGCCTGGCTGTTTACACGCTGCAATATCGCCACCGCCGTACTTCGGGCCCGCGAAAGCAACGATCTGAAACGCAGTCTCGCGCTTTACGGTACGGATGAAGAGAAATATTGGTAATCCTCTGGAGATAAATGTCTATGTTCCTACCGCTCGCATTTGAAAATCTGCACGTCGTACTGCGGACTCTGTTCGATAAGATGCTGCCGCTCTGCTCGGAGATGACTGCCATCGCCTCGGGTATCGCCGGATTAGGGGCGCTGTTGTATATCAGTTACCGGGTATGGCAATCTCTGGCACGTGCGGAACCTATCGACGTTTTCCCGCTGCTGAGGCCGTTCGCGCTGGGGTTGTGCATCCTCTTTTTCGAGCCGCTGGTGCTGGGTACCATCAACGGGATTCTCTCTCCGGTAGTTCAGGGTACGCACAAACTGCTCGTCGGTCAAACATTCGATATGGGGAAATATCAGAAAGACAAACAGGAGCTGATGAAAGCGACGGCCGAGGCGAATTTCGACCAGCTTGCAACGGCTCAGACCGGCGAAGAGACGACCGCGATGCTCGAAGAGATGAATCTGGAACCGGCGGACCTGATGGCCTTGCAGCAGATGTATGAGGAAAGTTCGTCATGGAGTTTGAAGGGCATGATCACCAAAGCGTTTCACTGGCTGCTGGAGCTGCTTTTCGACTGCGCTTCCCTAATCATCGACACCATCCGCACGTTTTTCCTTATCGTACTGGCTATTCTCGGCCCATTGGCTTTTGCGGTCGCCGTGTATGACGGGTTCCACGCTTCGCTTACACAGTGGCTGTCGAAATACATCAGCGTATACTTATGGCTGCCTATTTCCGATTTGTTCGGCGCTATTCTGGCCCGTTTACAGGTACTTTCGATACAGAAAGACATGGAGATGCTGGCCATAGATCCTTCCTATACGTTCAGCGCCGAAAACGGCGCATCGCTGGTCTTTCTGCTCATCGGAATCTGCGGTTATTTCACCATTCCGAGTATCGCCGGATGGATCGTCCATGCGTCGGGTATCGGCAGCTATAACCGTATCGTCACCCATCTGGGAGCTTGGACGCTGACACATGCAGCGGGTATTGCGGGTTCCACCATAGGCAATGTTGCGGGCAGGGCCCGTGAAGGAGTACGCAGGCATATCGACGTGCGGTCAACCAAAATCAATAAAAAGTAGAAATTATGGAGTTCAAATCATTGAAGAACTTTGAAAGCAGCTTCCGGCATATCAGACTTTTCAGCATGTTATTTTTGGGACTGTGCGCTCTGGTAGCGGTCATCGCCGTATTGGGGTCGTTCAGGTACGCTGAGAAACAACGCGAAAAAATTTATGTACTGGAGCAGGGCAAATCGCTCATGCTCGCTCTGTCGCAGGACCTTCAGCAGAATCGTCCGGTAGAAGCCCGGGAGCATGTGAGGCGTTTTCATGAGTTGTTTTTCTCGCTTTCTCCGGATAAGGATGCGATAGAAGGCAACATCAACCGGGCTTTGCTGTTGGCCGACAAAAGCGCCTTAAGTTGTTACCGAGATTTGCAGGAGGCAGGATATTACAACCGCCTGATTGCCGGAAATGTCATTCAACGCATTGCCATTGACAGCATGCAGTGCGATTTCGGAAGCTATCCGTATCGCATCAAGACCTTCGCCCGGCAGCAGATAGTTCGTGAAAGTGTCGTAACCGAACGCAGCCTGATTACCAGTTGCTGCCTGGTGGACGTGTCCCGTTCGGACAATAATCCGCAAGGATTCCTTATCGAACGCTTCACAATCGTGGAAAATAAAAACTTGGGAACGCATGACCGTTAAACGCACCTGTCTGAAATTGCAGGAATCTTTCCGAACGATACGAACGAAATTACGCAGCTCTCTTGAAAGGCTTTCCGAACGGCAAAAACGAATCCTTATTCTGACAATGCTTTGTCTGTTGGCCATGCTGGATGTCTGGCTGCTCGTGCGGGGATTTTCAGGCACTGTTCCCGAACGAATCGAATACGTTGAACCTTTGAACATACGGGATGAAAGAGAATAAGCAACAAAAAACTGGAAAGGAAGGCAACGGCGCCTCCGGCAGAAAACAACGACAGAAAATGTTGATTGCCGTATTGATCCTGCTCGTTCCTTTTTCGGCGGGTATGTATTTCATTTTTCGAAGTGCCCGTAGTACGATGCCGCAGGATGCCGCAGGACTCGATGTTTCTATTCCTGACGGACGCGGCGTGAGAATCGAGGCGAGCAAGACCAAAGCGCTGGCACATGTGGAAAGTGAAGAGGAAGAACGCCGCAGAATACAGCGTTTCGACAGCGACTCTTTCTCGTTGCTGGATACAACGGAAGAAGAACCGACACATCGGGCGGATGCTTTAGTTGGGGTGCGGGAAGCCCATGCCGAAGCTACGCGGACGATAAGCGGCTTTTATGGGTTAGAACACAAGGCTTCGAAGAGCGATACTCAGCTCGAGGCGTTGCAGCGTCAGGTCGAGGAGCTGACCCGCCGCCTCGAAGAACAGCGAACCCTGCCCCCGGAGCCGCCCTCCGCAGAAGCGCTGATGGAGCGCAGCTACGCTCTGGCAGCACGTTACTTTCCCCAAAACGGTACGACAGAAAGCAAAAAACAGTCCGCATCCGTTCCCACGACGGTGCGGACAGCCGAACGGATAGTCCTCGTGCGTCCTGTCTCGTCGGTAGCTTCGACACTCGCCGTGCCCGACACGTTGCCGGACGTACCCCGTAACCGGGCATTCCATACCGCAGTGGGACCGGATACGACGACCCCGACCGGTATGATTCGCGCTTGCATCGCCGGGGAACAGCGCATCGCGGCCGGGGAGCGCGTGCGTCTGCGGCTCATAGATGCCGTGCGGGTAGGTGCCGCGACCCTTCCGGCGGGAAGTTTCATATACGGTACGGCCTCGATAAACGGCCAGCGGCTCGCACTGACGGTATCTTCGGTAGAGTGCGGCGGCAGCATCCTGCCCGTAGCGCTGACGGCCTATGATACGGATGGTATAGAGGGAATATTCGTACCGGATGCCGCAGAACGTAAGGCCCTCAAAGATGCGGCGGCGAGCATGTCGGCCGGCATAGGCTCAGGAATCTCGATAACCAGCAATGCCGGGCAGCAGGTGGCGATGGATCTTACGCGCAGCGCCTTGAGCGGAGCCAGTCAGTACCTCTCCTCCAAACTGCGCGAAGTGCGTATAACGCTCAAGGCCGGGCACCGGCTGTTACTCATCAGTTCTAAATCGTAATCGTATGCCGAACAAGAAAATCATATTATTGCTTTGGGGGCTGCTGTGCGGAGGGGCGGTACAGGCGCAGCCCAAGTTCCTGCCTGGTACGGTCATCGCACCCCGCAAGATCGAGGTGTCCTATTCCAAGACCACGCATATTCTGTTCCCGGCGGAGGTGAAGTACGTCGATCTGGGGTCGTCGAACATCATCGCGGGCAAAGCCGCCGGAGCTGAGAATGTCGTGCGCGTGAAAGCCGCCGTCCCGGACTTCGCTGACGAGACGAATTTCTCGGTCATCACGGCCGACGGGTCGTTTTACAGCTTCGATGTCGAATATAAAGACAATCCTGCCACATTGTCGCTGGAGGTCGGCGGTGAGGCTGTGCCCGAAAGCAGGACCGACGACCGGGTGCCAGCCTCCCGGATACGGCTGCGCGAGCTGTCCGGAAACAGCGCCCGCACCGTTATGGAGGATATGAGGACGATCTATCGTCGCAACGAGCGCGACCTGCGGCATATCGGCTGCAAGCGGTATGGCGTGCAGACTCTCGTGAAGGGCATCTATATCGAAGACGACCTGCTGTATCTGCACCTGGAGATGACCAACCGCTCGAACATATCCTACGATGTGGAGTACGTGCGTCTGGCGGTCCGGGACAAGAAGGTTGCCCGGCGGACGGCCATGCAGGAAACGGAGATAGTGCCCGTGAGCCGCTATAACGATTTGAGAACGGTAGCCAGCGGCGTAAGCATAAGGGACGTGCTGGTGATTCCCAAGTTTACCATAGCGCCGGGGAAGGTGCTGGAGGTGGAGATCGCGGAGAAAAACGGCGGCCGCAACCAGCGTTTCCGCATCGAAAACCGCGATATCCTCTCGGCCCGAAGAATCGACAAAAAAAGTGAATGATGATGAAACGATCGCTGTTCATACTCTTGCTGCTGTGCAGTTGTCTGCTGCCTGCGACGCGGGCGGCGGCACAGCGCGGCCTGCCCGGGCAGGTAGGCATACAGGTCGGTGCGGGTGTCGCCGACGGATTTCTGGTGCGGCGCTCCGGAGGCGAATACACCTTCGGTGCGGAGGTGGCCGTGACGCGCAACAATGCCAACCGCACGTTTTGGAAGTTCGCAGCCGGCTATCTGCGCCGCGACTACCGTTATCTGCGGCAGCTCGTGCCGCAGGAACAATATACGGCGCAGGCCGGCTATTTCCTGCCGCTGCTGCATGATCGCCGCTACAACCTCTCTTTGGCGGTGGGCGCCGAGGCGCTCATCGGATACGAAACCGTGAATCGGGGACGCCGAACGCTCGAAGACGGGGCGACGCTCCGCAACCGCAATGCATTCCTCTATGGTGGAGCTATTGCGGCCGAAGTGTCCGTCTATTTCTCCGACCGCACGATCTTCCTGCTGTCGGTGCAGCAGCGGGCGCTCGCGGGATCGACGCTCGCCACGTTCCACACGTTCCTGTCGCTCGGTGTCCGGTTTATCATCAACTAACCGAATTACAAATAATATTATGAAAGGAATAAATGCCATAATGATAGGCTGTATAGCCTGCCTCGCGTTTTTCTGCCTGTCCAAGTGCAGCAATGAGCTGGAGGTGCAACGCGAATATGCATACGAAGTATCCACCTGGCCGCTGCCCGCAGAAGTCGCACCGGGCGAAGAGGTGGAGATACGCTTCACCCTGGAGCGCGAGGGCGACTACGCAGGCGCGGAGTACGGATTCAGTTGGGTACAGACCGACGGAAAAGGCACGCTGCGCGATTCGCGCGGGATGTACTACACGGACCGCGAAGAATACGAACTGCGCGTGGTTCCCGACCTGGACGTTTCCGACCCGCTGGCGTGGCGCTTTACGCTCTGGTACCGGCCGACGGGCAGCGACGACCCCTCCCTGCACTTTATCGTAACCGACAACTTCGGGCAGCACCAGGAGGTGGAGTGTTCTTTTCGGCTCGTGGAGTCGGACGATACCGTATAAAACGAAATCTATAACCCTCAAAAATTAACTTCCGATGAAACTCAAATCAATGATTATTCTTTGCGGCCTCGTCGCTGCGGGATGTGCCGCCTGCTCGCGCGAGATACAGCCCGCCGGGGAGCGGAACATTCCTGAAGGGCAGGTACGGGTCGTTATGCCCGTACAGGCCGGGCAGATGGAGTGCGTAACACGCACGGCGGATGAAGACACGGTAAACGACCTGAACGTCTATCTTTTCGATGCCTACTCCCGAGAGCTGGTTCTGCACAGCTATCTTACGTCTATGGAGCTGGAATTTAATTGCGTTCCGGGAAACTACGAACTCTATGTCATCGCCAATGCCTATGCCGACCTGGGGGAATTGCAGTATGCGCAAGTTACTGACAGGACGGTAAACTTTATGGTCGGGCTTCGGAGCCTGCCCATGTCGGCGATGCGGGAGCTTCAAATCGAGCAGCAGCCGGGCAATCGGGTGACGCTGCCGCCGCTGGAACTCGAAAGGGATATGGCTCAAGTGACATACAGCATTTCCGCAGCTCCTGCCATGAAAGGTATGGAGATCGTGTCGCTGCAAGTCTGCAACATACCCCGGCGCGGAGCAATTTTCGGCGATACGGCTCCTTCGGCGCAGGAAGACGAATATGTTTCCAGCAACCGGAGTATCGTAATGGACGGACAAGGACGCTATACGGATGAACTGTACATGCCGCAGAACTGTCAGGGAACCGTCGCCTCCGTTACCGACCAGCGGCTGAAGGATGCCGACCATGCACCGCAGTATGCGACGTATTTGATGATTCGGGCCGTGCGGGAAAACAAGGTACTTGAATACCGGGTATATCTCGGGGAGAACAACACGACGGATTTCAACGTCCGCCGCAATACCCGCTATTCGCTCGACATCACCATCGAGGGCGAGAGCGAGGTGGACACCCGCGTGCAGTGCTACACGCTCGACGTGTACGACGATTTGGAGAACTCCGACGCAGCACTCTCCGGCTATTGCATCCCCTCGAAGGCGTGGAATCTGCATTTCGACATTGCCGGGAATACGGCCGGGCGCAAGATAAGCGGCACGGTGACGCTCCGGGAAGGCGTGGCATCCTGTTTCAAGTTCAACACCAATCCTCACGGACAGACCGGGACGATCGCCCTGTGGAATCAAAACGGCCCAAACTCCCTGCCGGTAATCTACGATCCGCCCGTCGTGACCGAGGCGAACGGATGGATAGAGTACGACGTACTGCTGGTCGATGACGGAGGATTCCGCAAGACCTACACCTTCCGGCACATGCTGGCCAACGAGGTCCGGGCCGTGCCTTACGGTGATGAAGCGCTCACGGTGACCGGTGCTCCGTACTACCTGCGCCAGGAGGACGGAACCCTGCGCATCGCCTGTTACGAAAACGGATGCACCCTGCGGGCCCCGCAGTACAGCGCAGGGATGCGGTTCGCCGGCTGGTATGCCGATGCCGCTTACCGAACGAGGCTCTCGACCGAAGTGCAGTACCTTTGCAAACCTTCGGCGACGCTGACCCTCCTATATGCCAAATACGAAAAAATATAGCCGGGGAAGAGGTCCCGTAGAAACGATAAAGGCCGGGAATTTGCTTCCCGGCCTTCGTTCGTTATTATAGCTCTGAATTAGGATACACATAACCGATTCGGCCGTGATTGATGGTTTTCAATGTATATGCTTTTTTCGTAACAGGATCGGTAGAAGTGTATTGTTGGTTGGGTTTGTCTGCTGTCGATACATATCTGAATGCGTTTACGATTACATTGTTTTCCAATCGTACCTCTTCAATCGAATACAGTGGAACTGCGCCGGGACGCACTCCGCTATAAATATAACATAATACCGGAGTGTCGTTTGCGGTATTGCCCCATTCACTGTATATCTTCGTATCATAAGCGAATTGATTGTTCTGGTATTTGTTTTCATACAATGGAACGATGTAACTGTAATTTGGATGGTTCTCGAACGGCAGATTGGAAAAAGCATAGAAATCATAACTACCGCCCAAAGTATCAGACGAAATCGAGTAAAAAGGTCCTGCATTGTATATGATACGCTTTTGGGCAGTACCATTGTTTTTCAGGTAAGCTCTTACTCTGGTAATATAAGTAGAATCGTTCGGCCAAGGTGTGACAACTCCCGGCATTCTGACAGTTTCAGTAGGGACGTTGATTTCCAATTCCAACGTCTCGTAAGTACTGATTCCTGTTCTATATGTGGCTTGGATGACATATTTGCCTCCGAATCTCGGTACGATATAAAAGTATTCTTCGGAGGGGGCATCCAAAATGAAGAAGTGGGAAGAGTAATCCACGAACTGACGGTTTTCATACCGTCCGATTGACCAATACGGAATAACGGTATTTGGATAGTTTTTGATCGTATAACAATTTCTGTCCCCGATACGCGGCTGCATACTCGACAAGGCACAGGCGATGATTTCCGGCGGGTCTGCAACATCTACTTCCATAACGGCACGCAAAACGGTATTCAGTTTCAGATGATTGACCGTAAGCGTTATCGTACGTTTTCCTCTTGTAGAAAAGGTTACGTAAAAATGTTCTTGTTTAGCATCCGATTCGATGTTGTATCCTTCGCCCGAAATCTCGAACGACAGGACCTCGACATCTCCCATATAACGGGAATTGATATAATAATCATTTTTTACTCCGACGGACGTATGTTCCGGTCCTTTCAGCATCTCGTTGTAATTGTCTAAAATGAGACGGTACGGGTTGTCGAGTATCAAATCGAAAACGCTTCTATCCAGTTTGTCCTGAACTCTCGGGACTTCCCATATCTTCTGCATCCATTCTGCGAAGGTTGCGGAATAGATGACGGTGTTTTGCAAATCTTCTACCGTAACTCCGTTGCATATCAACGAAGGTCCGACTTTAGTATAATCCGGATGAGAATCATGCTGCAATAAATCCCCGGCCTTCGTTCGTCCGTAGATGAGGCTGGATACATAGTATTGTACGGTAACGGCATAACTTTCGACCATTTTGTTTTCAGCCTTTTTATAATTTTTGTTTCTGTCCGATCCAGGAGTGCTGAGAACGGATTGAAAATGGGAGGCATGGCCAAATTCATGGATAGTAGAAGCTACCATAGCTGCTTTGGATATAGTATCATTTAAAGCTAAACCGTATATTTTTATGTCGGTACGCTTACTCAAGCGGTTTAGCCGTTCATCATAAATAAACCATCCGCTGGCTCCGGGATGTTCTATGCAATTTTCTTCCGGGAAGACACCGATAATCATCAAATGGTCGAAATTCTTGAAGTTCTTGTTCAGTACATTCTGCCCCATTATAAAGGCATAGGTTCCCAAGTGGGTAGCTGCGAAACATTGTAACCGGTGGGGAGTATCATTGTTTCGGGCATCAATAAATAAATTCCAGTTCGTATTCATCATGTTCTCGTTGTGATATTCCGCCGTTAAATACCCGCAATCGCGAATAATCCACTCAGTGCCGCCTTGGTCATTCTCAAACCGTAGGACATATTGCACATAATCGGTGAACCATCGACCGGAATTGGCTGCAATATCCCGTGCAACACCGTCCGTTCCGGTATAGGCGAATCCTTCATTCGTAAAATCTCTTACGACGACCTTTACCCCGGGTAACGGGATGGGGTCGGTCAGTTTGCCATCCTGATACGTAACCCTGACGGAAGGATACCAGTCGCCCGATGCAGTAGAAGATGGCCCGGTGGGAAGCTCTATACCTACATTTTTTTTGGCCTGCTTAAGCACTTTTTCCCAGCCTGCTTCTGACAATTGAACAGCCGTGGCTGAAGTCCTATACAAACCATTCTCCACTCCTGAAGACTCTCCTGTATTTCCGTCCATCATCTCTTCTTCATTCTCCGTAGAGTTTGTCCTCAACAAAGAATTGGTCGGCTGCATATACAGGGTATCCAAAATATTGCATTGCACAATGGAAAGAATAGATAAATTTTTTATCGGTAATACGGAATAAAAATATTGATTGTGTTTATTGGTCAAATACTGGTGCATTTCACCGGAACTTAATCGGCGGTCCAACGGATACGGGTAAAGCGATAAACGCATACTGTCACTCAACATGCAATATTGAATCGTATCTTGTACGAAAAACCGGACATATAGATGGGTGGGAGTTAAACGTATAGGGGTTGTCCCTTCAAAAACAGCTATTTGATTGGCTGCCGATTGGATATTTTTGAATGAATAGGGATTGCCGTTATTCAATGCCATTCCGGTCCTCGTTTCGGGCAGCATTTCCTCACATTGATATTCCTCCTCGAATTTAGTACAAGAGAAACAGACCAGAATAATGAAAAGACAAGATAAAAACTGTTTCATAGGAATAGTAATTTTAGGTAAAGTCAATAATGGTTCAACGGGTAATAAGAATGGTGCTCGCGGCGAATACAGATTAAATTCGAATTTATGTAGGAAATCCGGTTGCATGAGGTGCGGGCACACGCAACTAAATAACAAGATAAATTTACTGAAAAATAATAAATTTAAAAAGGGAAAGATGCAGAATCTTTCCCTTTTTGTCTGCGATACACTCGTCTTAC